>Ga0123356_10005967_pt1 | contig 12362 bp, 12 predicted proteins | sample TergutEmb28metaG_2_FD_92546 | JGI IMG/M metagenome (GOLD analysis project Ga0123356, IMG submission 92546) | Embiratermes neotenicus P3 segment gut microbial communities from Petit-Saut dam, French Guiana - Emb289 P3 | ecosystem: Host-associated > Arthropoda: Insects > Digestive system > Gut ... | reverse complement strand
TTTTCGGCCTTGCCGGGCGGCTTCAGGTGGAGCGCCGGCGATTTCGAAAGCGCCGGCATTAGCGGCCACTGGTGGAGTGCCACGAGGATGGGGGATCAAAGCGCGTGGCTTCGGGGCACGACTTCGGAAAACGAGGACATGGTCGAGTACAACGACTACGAGGGTATCGGTAAATCGGTGCGGTGCGTGATGGAATAGGTTTTTACGGTATTATGCTTTTTTTTTATTTTTTTCTTGCTTTTCGCGGCGGCGTTTATTATTTTTGTGATACGTTGGGGCGTTTAGCTCAGCTGGTTAGAGTACTACCTTGACATGGTAGGGGTCACTAGTTCGAATCTAGTAACGCCCATTTCCAACATGCCACCTCGGTTCACCTCTTACCCCGGGGCACTTTCCGCGACTTTAGGCGCGGGTAGCTTACACGAAACAGGGGATTGTAGTATTGCTGTATTTCGCGGTTGATGGCGTTCGCTGTCCCGCACGGTGTTGGTTTCCGGTAACCGGATATCGATGCCACAATTAATGTATAGGAACGAAAAGTATGAACATCATTTTGCCCGATGGAAGTGCGCGTCCGGTTGCGGACAGCGCGTCCGCCATGGATGTTGCGGAGTCTATCAGCCCGCGCCTTGCCAAAGCTGCCGTGGCCTGCAAGGTCAATGGTGAGCTTAGAGATTTGTCTTGCCGGCTTAGCGATAACGATTCTGTCGCCATACTGACCTTTGACGACCCCGAGGGCAAGTCCGTCTTCTGGCACTCGTCATCCCACATCCTCGCGCAGGCTGTTCAGGAGTTGTTTCCGGGAGCCAAGATTGCGATCGGGCCGGCTATTGAGGGTGGATTTTATTACGATTTCGATACGGAAAAGCCGTTTACGCCCGAAGATATTACAGCAATCGAGAAGAAATTTAAGGAAATTGCGGATAAAAAGGTGGCGTTTTGCCGGGTTGATGTTGGTATAGACGAAGCCAAAAAGATGTTTGCCGACAAGAACGAGCCATACAAGGTAGAGTTGCTTGAGGATATCGAAGGGGCGCCGAGCCTTTACAAACAAGGCGACTGGGTTGATTTGTGCCGCGGGCCTCACGTTCCTAATACAGGTTATATCAAGGCGTTCAAGCTGCTGAGCATCGCCGGCGCGTACTGGCGCGGTAGCGAGAAGAACCCTATGTTGCAGCGCATCTACGGCGTTTCGTTCCCCAAGCAGGCCATGCTCGACGAGCACCTGACGCTGCTTGAAGAGGCGCAAAAGCGGGATCACCGTAAACTGGGCCGGGAGCTTGAGCTGTTTTCGTTCCATCAGGAGGGCGCGGGTTTCCCGTTCTGGCATCCCAAGGGGATGGTGCTGTATAATATTGTAATGGATTTTTGCCGGCGCGAGCACATCAAGGCCGGGTATGATGAAATACGCACGCCTGTCATCCTCAACGAAGAGTTGTGGCACAAGAGCGGTCACTGGGACAAGTATAAAGAGAATATGTACTTCACGCAGATCGACGAGGCGGTATGCGCCGTCAAGCCGATGAACTGTCCCGGCGGGCTTCTGGTTTTCAAGACTGTCCCCCACTCTTACCGCGAGCTGCCGCTTAAATATTGCGAGTTCGGGCTGGTGCACCGCCACGAGAAGTCGAGCGCGTTGCACGGGCTGTTCAGGGTAAGGCAGTTTACTCAGGATGATGCCCATATCTTCTGCCTGCCTGAACAAATCGAGGAAGAGATCACTAAGGTGATCGCATTTATCACCTTTATTTACAAGACGTTCGGGTTTGAGGACTATAAGATAGAGTTATCAACCCGCCCCGAAAAATATATCGGTTCAGAAGAGATTTGGGATAAAGCCGAGGAGGCGTTGAAGAACGTCCTCGAGCATCAAAACATAAAGTACCAGCTCAATCCGGGCGACGGCGCTTTTTACGGGCCCAAGATCGATTTCCACATCAAGGACGTCCTCAAGCGCAGTTGGCAGTGCGGGACGATTCAGTTGGATTTCAGCATGCCTGAGCGGTTGGATATCGAGTACACGGCCGCCGACGGAACCAAGCAGCGCCCGGTAATGATCCACCGCGCGCTTTTGGGGTCGATGGAGCGGTTTATCGGCATCTTGCTTGAAAACTACGGCGGCGCGCTGCCGGTGTGGCTGTCGCCGGTTCAGTGCCGGATACTGCCGATTTCCGAAAATTATTTTGATTACGCGCGCGATGTTTACGCCAGGCTGCGCAACGCGGGTATCAGGGTAGAGATAGACGAGCGCAACGAGAAGGTCGGGTACAAGATTCGCGAGGCCGAGACTAGCAAGGTTCCGTTTATGGTTGTAGTTGGCGAAAAGGAGAGGGATGCGGGGACGGTGTCTGTCCGCCAGCACTCCAAGGGTGATCAGGGCGCCAAGGGTTTGCAGGAGTTTATCGACGCTGTTATCGGGCTGTCTGTGCCGGGTATAAATGTTGTAAGTTTGTGATACGGTTATGTTCGGGGGCGGCCGCCCCTGCATGGCATAGAATGAAATAAACGACGCTAACTGCGTCAATATCAATAATTTATGTTGGCGGGCGGCCGGGGGTGGCCGTCCCTACAAAACAGGAGGCAGGCTATCAACAAGTTCCGCACACCGCCCAGGAGGGATGATGGGACCCGCATCAATAACGAGATACGTGTTCCGCGTGTTCGTGTGGTTTTGCCCGACGGTACGCCGGTAGGCATCATTCCCATAGCCGACGCCATTTCCAAGGCTGAGGGTTACGGCCTCGATTTGGTGGAGGTGGCGCCCGGCGCCGATCCGCCCGTGTGCAGGATAATGAACTACGGCAAGTTCAAGTACGAGAAGTCGAAGAAGGCCAAGGAGGCCAAGAAGAAGCAGCACGTGATGCAGCTCAAAGAGGTCAAGCTGCACCCGAAGACCGACGACCACGACTTCAACTTCAAGCTTGACCACGCGCGCAAGTTCCTGATTAAGGGCGACCGGGTCAAGGCGACGGTGGTTTTCCGCGGGCGCGAGATAACGCGCTTGGAGTTCGGGAAGCAGATGCTGGACAAGGTAGACGCCGGGCTTGCCGATTTGGCGCAAATCGAGGTAAACGCCAAGATGGAGGGGCGCAACATGACTTCCATCTATGTCCCTGACAAGGTTAAGGTTAAGGAGTATCTGCGCAAGTTAGAGTCAGAAAAGAAAAAGGAAGCCGGAGAAGAGGGGGTTGACCTTGAAGAAGAAAAGATTATGGACGGCGCTGGCGATATCGGCGGCGGTGATTATGATGGTGATGATGGCTTTGATGACGGTGACGACGCTGATATTAACAGCGATGTCGTCGATGATGACGCTGACTACGGTGTCGATGAACCGCAAGCTTAACAACAGCGTTGAAGCCGACGTTGTTGAGGAAGATACGAACGGCTGAGGCAGGGTTTGCGGCAGGTTGGAATTCAGCATTTGTGTTGGGGCCGGGATCGTTGACGGCGGTATTTGCAACGATAGCGACTGATTGAAAATTTAACATTAATACCATAAGGAGTGTAAGATGCCAAAGATGAAGAGCAGGTCGGCAGCCCGCAAGCGTTTCAGCCTGACGGCGAACGGGCACGTTAAGCGCAAGAAGGCTTTCAAGAGCCATATCTTGAACAAAAAGGACAGGAAGCGCAAGCGTAACCTGCGCAAGTCGGCGCTGGTTTACGAGGGTGTAGAGAAGAAAGTGGCGCTGATGATCCAGATTTAACACGCGCATGTTCGTTAGGTAACAGGTCGTATCTGTCGGTAAATCAACATGTTACGACAACAGCCATAACAATGTGTGTAGGGGCGGCAACCTGTCATTTGTTTGCAGGGATGACAATTTACCGTCTTGTTTGTAGGGGCGGCAACCTGTCATTTGTTTGCAGGGATGACAATTTACCGTCTTGTTTGTAGGGGCGGCAACCTGCCGCCTGCCGTTTGTCAGCAGTACAGAATAACGTAAATTTAACAACAGTAATAAAGGAGCCTAACCATGCCCAGGGCAAAAACAAGGGTTGCGTCGCGTGCGCGCCGCAAAGCTATAATAGCACAGACCGCCGGATATTTCGGCAAGCGCAAGAGTTGTATTTCGACGGCCAAGGACGCGCTTTACCGCGCCGGCGTGTACGCCTACCGCGACCGCAAGCAGAACAAGCGCAATTTCCGTACGCTTTGGATCATGCGCATCAACGCCGCCGCGCGGCTTAACGGCACGACGTACGGCAAGCTGATTTCCGGCCTCAAGGCCAAGGGAGTCGAGCTCGACCGCAAGGCGCTGGCGCATTTGGCCATGCATGAGCCGGAGGCGTTCGCGAAGCTTGTGCAGACGTCAGCGGCGTAAGTTCAGGGTGATTTATGGAATATAACACCGTTGAATCATTGGAGGCTCTTCGCAAGGAGGCGGTGGCTGAGTTTGACGCCATCGCTTCCGAGCAGGACGCCGAGAATTTCCGCGTCAAGTATCTGGGCAAAAAGGGCATCCTGCGCGACTTGGTGAAGTCGTTAGGTGCTATGGCCCCCGAAGAGCGCAAGGTCTTCGGCGCGGCGGCAAACGCGTTGCGCGGGGAGATCGAGGGCAGGTTTGCCGACGCCCCGTGGCAGAGCAAGTCAGGCCCGGCCGCAGACCCGGGGTTTGACCCGACGCTACCGGGCTACCCATTCCCGTCGGGCAGTCTGCACCCCCTGGCGAAGATAAGGCACCAGATAGTAGACATACTCGTAAGCATGGGATTCTCAATAGCTTACGGCCCGGAAGCTGAAAGCGACTACTACAACTTCCAGGCACTGAACATGCCCCCACTCCACCCCGCCCGCGACATGCAGGACACGTTCTACATAAGAGAGGCCACCGTACTGCGCACGCACACGTCGCCGGTGCAGATCCGCGTGATGGAGGGGCAAAAGCCGCCTATCCGCGCGATTATGCCGGGGCGCGTATACAGAAACGAGGAGATCAGCGCAAGGAGCTACTGCATGTTCCACCAGGTAGAGGGGTTATACATCGACGAAAACGTAAGTTTCGCCGACCTGAAGGGAACACTGCTGGCTTTCTCGCGCCGCTTCTTCGACGAAAACACAAAGATTAAAATCCGCCCCAGCTTCTTCCCGTTCACCGAACCGAGTGTGGAGGTGGATGTAGAGTGCTTCCTGTGCAAAGGCAAGGGGTGCAGCATCTGCAAGCAGAGCGGGTGGCTCGAAATTTTGGGTGCCGGAATGGTCCATCCAAACGTCCTGAAAAGTGGCAATATAGACCCGGAAAAGTACAGTGGATTCGCATTTGGGATGGGGATAGAGCGGATAGCATTATTAAAATATGGGATTGATGACATTCGTCTATTCTATGAGAATGATGTCAGATTCCTAAGACAGTTTTGATTTTAAAAGATTAGGTTTTTATTAACTATGAAAATCGTCTATAGCTGGTTAAAAGACTTCGTCGACATCTCCGCCCCGGCCACCGAAGTAGCCAACGCGCTTACAAGCGCCGGCATAGAGATAGCCTCGGTGACCGAGACCGCGATCCCGCCGGGCGTTTTTGTGGCCCGCGTGCTGTCGCGTGTGCCCCACCCCAACGCTGACAAACTGTCGCTGTGTCAGGTCGACGCCGGTGACGGCGGCACCCCCCTGCAAATTGTCTGCGGCGCGCCCAACGTGGCCGAGGGGATGACGGTAGCGCTGGCGACCGTGGGGACGCAGATGGCCCCCGACTTCAAGATTGGAAAGGCGAAGATCCGCGGCGTGGAGTCGTTCGGGATGATTTGCTCGGAGAAGGAGCTCGGCCTGTCGGAGAACCACGCGGGCATCATGTCGCTGCCTGCCGACTACCGGGTTGGCGCCCCGCTGTCGGAGTATATGCCGTACGACGCGGTAATAGAGATAGAGATAACGCCGAACCGCGGCGACTGTTTGAGCGTTTTGGGCGTGGCGCGCGAGGTCAGCGCCAGGTTCGGCGTGCCGGTCAAGTGCGTCGCCAAAAGGCCGCAGGAGACCACCGCCGATCACCTGTCCGCGGCGATATCCGTAGAGGTAGAGGACGCTAAGCGGTGCCCCCGCTACATGGGCAGGCTTGTGAAGGGCGTTACCGTCGGGCCCTCCCCCGAGTGGATGCAGCGGCGCCTGACGCTTGCCGGATTGCGGCCGATTAACAACATTGTGGATATCACCAACTACATACTGATACAATACGGCCAGCCGATGCACGCGTTCGATTACGACGCCATTGCCGATAAAAAGATCGTCGTCAAAACCGCCGAAAGCGTTGGCGTTACACAATTTACTACGCTTGACGGGGTTGAGCGCAAGCTCGTGCCGGACGATTTGTTGATATGCGACGGCAAGCGCCCGGTGGCTCTGGCCGGAGTGATGGGCGGTGCCGGGTCGGAGATCACCGAGTCTACGAAAAACGTCTTTTTAGAGTGCGCGTTTTTCGAGCAGGGCGGCGTCAGAAAGACCTCAAAGCGGCTGGCGCTCTCAACAGACTCTTCCTACCGCTTCGAGCGCGGCGTTGATCCCGCGCAAGGCCTTGCTAATGCCATAGATACGGCGGCATCGCTCATAGCGGAGATCGCGGGGGGCACGGTGTCGGCCGGACTGATTGATACCCACCCTAACCCGTTTGACGACAAGGTGATAGCGCTGCGCCCGTCTCGGGCCGGCCGGATTCTCGGCGTCGAACTGCCGCCCGAGAACATGACTTTTTCGCTTAACTCCCTTGGAATCAAGTGCTTGCGTGACGGCGACGACCTGCTGACGTGCACGGTGCCGCTGTTCCGGCACGACATCACCGAGGAAGCCGACCTCATCGAGGAGATAGGGCGGCAGTACGGCTACGACAGCATCCTGCCGTCGACGAGCGCCAATGTAGACCTGGTACGCCAGCCGTTGGTGCAGGAGGTAAACAGGGACGCCGCGCGGCACGCATTGTGCTATTTCGGGCTGAACGAGGTCATCACAAACAGCATGGTGTCCGAAGCGAAACGGAAATTGGTAACGCCGAACGCGGAGCCGGTCAAGATACTCAACCCGCTCAACCCCGACATGGCCGAGATGCGCACATCTATGGCTGTATCTCTTTTGGAGACAATAGCTTACAACCTGAACCGCAAGAACCGCAACAACAGGATTTTCGAAATCGGCAAAATATTCAGGCCCGACCCGAACTCGCCTTTGGCGATTGAGAGGGACATTTTGGCGGTAGCCGTTGAGGGCAGCTGCTTCCCGCAGTCGTGGGGGAACCCGGAGGTTCCGAACGACTTTTTCGCGCTGAAAGGTATTTTGGAGGCTTTCTTTGTACATTGCGGGCTCGGCGTACCGAAGTTTGCGCGTATGGAATCATCCGGTGGGCCGCTTTACGGGCCGGAGTGCGCCACGGTAACTGTCGGCGGTTGTAGCGGTACCGATACCATCAGCGGCACTATCGGCCGTGTTTCCGACCAGGCCTGCAAGGCCTTTGGCATAAAGAGTACAGTATTCTACGCCGAATTAGACATGACGGAGTGGCTATCGACGCCCAAGCCGCTGCCCGGATACGCTCCCCTGCCCAAGTTTCCGGCGCTTGAGAGGGATTTTTGCTTTGTAATGCCGGAAACGCTCTCGGCCGCGGCGGTCTGTGCAGAGCTCGGGGCTGTGTCAGATTTGATAAAGGCGGTCCGCCCGTTCGACGTCTACCGTGGCGACAAGCTCGTGGCGGGTACCAAAAGCGTTGCGTTCTCGGTCGACTTCCGGTCGCCGGAGAAGACGCTGACGGACGCGGACGTAGCGGAGCCCTGCGCGAAGATCATCTCCGTCATGGAGACAAAATACGGCGCGGCACTGAGGAAATAGCGTAAACGGCCCTGTACGGCGGCGTTTTTTCGCCCGCCGGCAGCCGGATAACAGGATCGGCAGTTTTATTGACAAGTAATGTTTTTGAAAAATGTATAGCTTTTGACGGTGGCATATATTATATTGCCTTACGTTGATATTTTATGGGGGAATGTCTTCTCCAAATCTTTTAAGAACAAAGGAGGCTGTAAGATGGCGATTTGCAGTAAGTGTAACAAGGATGTGGCCGAAGGTATTAAATTTTGCGCCGATTGCGGAGCGCCGGTAGGCGACGCAGCGGCAGGTACAGCGGCGAATGCCGGAGCGGCAGCGGCTCCCGCGGCGGCGTATGTTCCGGATAAGGCTGATGCCGAAGCCAACAAACTGATGGGTATCCTGTCGTACCTTCTCTTCTTCATACCGTTAATCACCGGCGACCACAAGAAGTCCCCATTTGTGCGCTTCCACGTCAATCAGGGGACGGTCCTGTTTCTCACGAATCTCATCTGGGCCGTCTGTTCCGGCGTGCTCGGCATCGTTCTCGGCATAATAAAGTTAGGTTTCATTGCCATACTCTTCCCGCTGGTAAATATCGCTCTCTTCGTATTGGTTATCATGGGCATTCTGGCAGTATTGAAGGGCGAAGCCAAGGAACTGCCGGTTATCGGCAAGTTTACCATCATCAAATAATTTTTGCGCTTTGTAAATGCGTAGGGGCGCGATTTATCGCGCCCTTTTTTTATGCGGAACAACGACAAATTATTATTTATCCCCCACAAACAAATTTTTATTTTATTGATATTGACTTTTGCCATATATTATATTACATTAGGTTATGCAGGCTATAATTATGCCGTTAGCGGCAACAGGTTGCGACAGCGCGCCGGGTTCGCTGGTGTTGTTTGGGTTATGCGGGGCCGGCTTTATACATATATTACATATACTCTTGAAGGGAGTTTTGGTTTGTCTATTGAATTTTTAGCGGAGTTGGAAGATAGAATCGGTTTGCTGGCGAAGACTCTTGAAGACTTGAAGGGTGCTAACGCCGCTCTTCGGGAGGAGAACGAGGCCCTTAAAGAGGACATCGGCGCCCTGCGGGCCGACAACGACTCCTACAAGGCGGCTGAGGCCAGCGCCGAAGGGGTTTACGAGGGGCTCAAGAGCGATAACGATGCGTTCAGGAGCGAGGTTGGCGATTTGAAGGGGCGGATTGAGGCGCTTACCGGCGACTTCGACGCCATGACATCAAGGTGTGGTGCGATTGAAGGGGAGAGAGACGGCCTGGCAAAGCAGTTAGAAACGCTCAGGGCGGACGCTGACGGGCAGCGGGCTAAGATTGGCGAGGCGTCGACACGCATCAAGGAGATGCTCGCCAGGATTGATTCGGTGCGGTAGCCCAAGGCAGAGGCCGCTTGCGCGGCAGTGGGAGGAAGGGAGCAAATGAGCTCTGAGAGTATACGGGTAAAAATCTTTGATATGGATTTCCATCTCAGGTGCGACGCGGACGCCGACACGACCAAGGAGGTCGCAAAGTACGTAAACACCAAGATAGCGGAACTTCAGGAACTGACCGCATCTCGGGACAACGTAAAGATGGCGGTTCTGTGCGCCCTGAATATCACGGGTGAGCTGTTCGAGGCCAAAGCGAAGTATGAAGCCGAAGTCAGGAAAGTGCGGGAATACGAGGAGAAGATCAAGTCGATCAGCGACAGGTTCAGCGGCATGAAGGCGCCCGTCTGACGCAGCGCGCCCCTTGTTATCTTGAGACTTTGGCGTAGCCGGGCGCCGCGTTTTTTCGCGGGCGAGCCGGCGGATTTGCACTTTTGGCATAACGGAAATCCGTACCCACTCTCAAAAGTACGCGCCGGCGCCGTATTGCGTTGTTGCCGCGCGTAACCCCTGCAATACTCCCCTGTTGCCATATTTTTGTACCGGCCGGCCGCGCGGACGAGGCGCGCCGGGGTGTTTGGCGTTGTGTTGAAACAGGAAAACTTTCGGCGCGTTTGTGCCGAATTTTATATATATACATATAACCATATAGATTGGGGGTTTTTGATGTTCAACGCTATTCTTCCATACATCCTTATCGGCATTGCCGGCATTACCATCGGCTTTGGGGCGGGCTTCTTCTGGCGCAACACCGTAGACCGGAGTTACCGCCGCAAGCAGGAGGAGCAGGCGCAGCGCGAGGCCGACCGCATCATCAAAGAGGCAAAAAACGAGGCCGAAATCCAGAAGAAAACGGCCATCCTCGAAGCAAAGGACGAATGGTTCAAAGCCAAAACCGATTTCGAAAAGGAAGCCGCCAAGACCCGCGAGCAGATCCGCCAGGAGCAGCAGCGCATCAAGGAGGCCGACATCGATATCAAGCGGCAGCAGGAGCACGTCAACAAGCGTGAGTCCGATTTCAACGCGAGAGAGAGCTTCCTCAACTCGAAAGAGAAGACGCTGCGCACAAAGGATAACGAACTGTCGAGGCTGATAACGCTGCAAAATGACAAACTCGAAAAAATTTCGAACATGACGCAGGACGAAGCACGGAAGATCCTGTTGGAGAACCTCGAGGGCCAGGTCCGCTACGAAGCCGCGCAGATGATCAAGGAGATAAAGGACCAGGCCAAGGCCGACGCCGAGAAAGAGGCCAAGGAGATCATAATCCAGTCCATCCAGCGCTGCGCCGCCGACACCACGGTCGAGTCTACGGTATCGGTCGTCCACCTGCCCAGCGACGAAATGAAGGGCAGGATCATCGGGCGCGAGGGGCGCAATATCCGCTCGTTCGAGGAGGCCACGGGTATCGACGTTATAGTTGACGATACGCCCGAAGCGGTAATCCTGTCGGGATTCGACCCAATCCGCCGCGAGGTCGCGAGGCTGGCGCTCGAAAAACTGATCACCGACGGCCGAATTCACCCGGGCCGCATCGAAGAGCTCATCAAGAAGAGCGAAAAAGAGTTGGACAAGATCATGAAAGAAGCCGCGGAAGAGGTCATTTTCGAGCTTGACGTCCACGGCCTCAAGCCGAAAGTCGTCGAACTGCTCGGCCGCCTCAAGTACCGCACGTCGTACGGTCAGAACGTCCTCCAGCACAGCAAGGAGGTCGCGCTGCTCGCCGGGCTTATGGCAACGGAGCTCGGGCTCGACCCGAAAGTCGCCGTAAGGGCTGGCCTGCTGCACGACATCGGCAAGTCGATCGACCGCGAGACTGAGGGCACACACTCCGAGCTCGGCGCCGAGATCGCGTCCAAGAACGGCGAGAACGAGATAATCAGCAACGCCATCGCCGCGCACCACGAAGACGTGCCGCCCATATCGCTCTACCCGGTGCTCATACAGGCCGCCGACACGATATCGAGCACACGCCCGGGCGTAAGGCGCGAAACGCTCACGAACTACGTCAACCGCCTGACCAACCTGGAAGACATCGCCGACTCGTTCCGCGGCGTGCAGAAGTCGTACGTCATCCAGGCCGGCCGCGAAATCCGCGTCATGGTAGAACCCGACGCGATAAACGACGCGCAGGCGCAGGAGCTGGCAGGCCAGATTTCGCAGAAAATACAGGACGAAATGGAGTACCCCGGCCAGATCAAGGTCACGATCATCCGGGAAATCCGTTTCACCGAATTCGCGAAATAGCGTGCCGATATGAGAATACTGTTTATCGGAGATATCTTCGGAAACATCGGAAGGAGAGTCTTGGCGGAAAGGCTCTCCCATATCGTTGCGGATAACGGCGTCGACGTCTGCATAGGCAACGGCGAGAACGTTTCGGGCGGGCGCGGCATGACCAAAAACCTGTTCCGCAAACTCCGCAAGTACGGCCTGAACGTCATCACCGGCGGCAACCACTCGTTCTCCGTGGGAGACAGCGACTACTCCTTCATGGCCGAGCCGGTTGTGCTGCGCCCGCTGAACTTCCCGCCAAACAACCTGGGCCACGGGTCGACGGTTTTCACGCTCGAAGACGGCCGCAAAATCGGCGTAATCAACGCGATGGGCCGCACGTTCATGCACGAATCGTTAGATTGCCCCTTCCGAATGACGCGGGACGCGGTAAACGAACTCAGAAACGAAACGCCGATAGTCATAGTAGACTTCCACGCCGAGGCATCAAGCGAAAAGGCGGCGCTGGCATGGTATTTAGACGGGCAGATCAGCGCCCTGATAGGCACCCACACCCACGTCCAGACCGCCGACGAACGCATCCTGCCCAAGGGCACGGCATTCATAACAGACGCAGGGATGACAGGCCTGAATTGTCGATTATCGGAATGAAACAGGAGGGCGTCATCAAAAAGTACCTGCTGCAAACATACGTCAAATTCGAACCGAGCGAAGACGGGGCAATGATCAACGGGGTCATTATCGACGTAGACGACACGAGCGGCAAGGCACTGGCCATATCGCGGATATTCGAGCGGGTGACGTTTAACGGGCAACACCATGATGATTGATTGTGGTGATAACATCGGTGCCGGTTTTGATTTTCTGACGCCGCGCGAGTGCGAGCGGCCGTATACCATATCAGAGGTCAACTCGGGCATTGCCCAAATCTTCGAACAGCACAACACATTGG
>Ga0123356_10005966_pt1 | contig 12363 bp, 9 predicted proteins | sample TergutEmb28metaG_2_FD_92546 | JGI IMG/M metagenome (GOLD analysis project Ga0123356, IMG submission 92546) | Embiratermes neotenicus P3 segment gut microbial communities from Petit-Saut dam, French Guiana - Emb289 P3 | ecosystem: Host-associated > Arthropoda: Insects > Digestive system > Gut ... | reverse complement strand
CCCAACGGAGCGAGCAAGGCCTGGAAGTGCTCGAAGTGGAAAGCGCATTCCGTCAGATTGCGGCCTCGCGAGGCCCTTCGTCGAAAGCGGCAGTCGTGCGTGGACTGCTGATCCGTGCCACCCCGCTCGAAGCCAAGTATATCGTCAAAATCATGACGGGAGACCTGCGGATCGGATTGAAGGAGAGTCTGGTGGAGGAGGCGATCGCAAGGGCCTACCCGGCGACGTTATTCGAGGTTCAGCGCGCCAACATGCTGTCAGGGGATATTGGCGGCGCACTGCGGCTGGCGGCCGAGGGCCGCTTGCCGGAGGCGAGGATGCGGCTGTTTCATCCTCTGGGTTTTATGCTTGCCAGTCCCGTCGAATCTGCCGAAGAGGGGCTGGGTTATTTTGCCGAGGCAGGCGTGGAAGACAAATACGACGGTGTTCGGGCTCAGGCACACATTTCCGGCGGAGAGGTCAAACTGTTCTCGCGCACGCGCGACGAAATCACCGAGTCGTTTCCCGAACTGCCCCCTGCCTTGGCGGGACTTCCGCGGGATGCCATCCTCGATGGAGAAATCGTGGCCTGGGAGTATCCCGGGGAAAGAACGGACGCGACCGGCGTTGTTGCCGGATCTGTTCCCGGGCTCTCGGGGCAGAGACTGGCGGATCCCGGGCACGCTCGCCCTTTCGGCCTCCTGCAGCAGCGCCTGGGAAGAAAGCGAGTCAGCGGCCGGCTGCTGCGCGAGATCCCGGTTGCGTTTCTGGTCTTCGATGTGTTGTATGCCAATGGCGAATTGCTGATTGACCTTCCTCTGGGCGCGCGGGTGCGGATACTGGATTCTTTGCTGTCGGCGCCGCGGGAAATGGTTCCACCGCGAGGACCGGGCGCTTCCCTGTCGCAGGCAACTCAGACGGCGCTCGCATTCGAGGCAGAGGGCGAACCGGATCCTGGGGTCAAAGCCAGCCTCATTCGGGCCCCGGTTTTTCGCGCCTCTAGCGTGGACGACCTCGAGCAGCTGTTCTCCGCGGCGCGCGACCGGGGGAACGAAGGTTTGATGATCAAGGACCTGAATTCCCCCTATACGCCGGGCAAGCGAGGCAAGTCGTGGCTGAAGATGAAGCGCGAACTGGCCACGCTCGACGTCGTGGTCACCTCCGTCGAGTACGGCCACGGCAAGCGCATCGCGGTGCTGAGTGATTACACTTTTGCCGTATGGGACAGAAACAAGGACCGGCTGGTGAACATCGGCAAGGCATACTCCGGATTGACGGACGCTGAAATCGCCCGGCTGACGACCTGGTTTCTAGCCCACACCATCGACGATCAGGGTTTCCGCCGCGTCGTCGAGCCCGCGATCGTGCTCGAGGTGGCATTCAACAACCTGATGAAATCCGACCGTCACGACAGCGGATACGCGCTGCGCTTTCCCCGGATCGTTCGTCTGCGACCCGACAAATCGCCCGCAGATGCCGACACCCTCGAGCGCGCTGAGGAAATCTACGAACAGCAGGGGTAGTTGGCCTTCGGATCAGTGGCCGTGGTGGTGGTGATGCTCTTCGCCGCTCTCGCTGACCGGAATCACGCAGCCATGCGCGACCTCGCAAACCGCGTGCTCAAACTGAATTGTGGTGTGATCGATCAGGAACTCCTGCTGCAGCTGCTCCTTCACATCCCGCAGGATGCGCTCGCTGACCGATGGCGGAATGTCCGCGATGGAAATGTGGCAGGAGAGCGCGTGGGTGTTGGACCCGATGCTCCAGACGTGCAGATCGTGAACGTCGTTGACGCCTTCGACCGAGCGGATGGTGGACACGATTCGCTCCAGCTTCATGCCGCGGGGAGTGCCTTCCAGCAGGATATTCAGGGTCTCGCTCACAATCCCGAAGCCGGACCACAGGATCAGCACTGCAATCGCGACCGACAGCAGAGGATCAATCCAGTAGTGACCGGTGAGCAGAATGACCCAGCCGCCGGCAATCACCGCCGCCGTCGAAAGCGTGTCTCCCACTTCATGCAGCAAGGCGCTGCGGATATTCACATCCCCACCGGAGCGGTACAGAAGCAGGGCGATCACTCCGTTCATCACCACCCCTGCCGCAGCGACCCACATCATTACGCCGGCCCGCACATGTTCGGGATGCGCGAGCCGCCGGAGGGCCTCGTAAAAGATGAAGAATGAAACCACCACCAGCGAACTGGCGTTCACCAGCGCCGCCAGCACACCGGCCCGGTGATAGCCATAGGTCTTGGTGGAGTTGGCTGGCCGGGTTTGGAAGTAGACGGCCACCAGCGAGAGCAGCAGAGCCATGAAGTCCGACAGGTTGTGTCCCGCCTCGGAGAGCAGAGCCAGCGAGTGCGCCCGCACTCCGGCCACCACCAGAAGGACGATGTAGGCCAGGGTCACGGCCAGCGATATGATGAGAACCCGGGTCGGACCACCGTGGCTATGCGCGTGGACGTGCATCCTCTCTAGTCTACGGGCCCTGCCCACGCCCTTCAAGGACACCCCTCCCCCTGCGAACCCCGGCTCGTCTGTTTTCTAACCTGTATTCCATAGGTCTGGCCGTGCGGCGGCGCTGTTTCGCGCCCGATTTAAGGCCGACCGTGCGATTGCCGATGCCGCCGAGAATTTCAAAACCGTGGCAGGATCCCTCGGCCGCAGGACCTGAGAGAGGGCCAACGCGAATTTTGGGCGAGGCTTGTCGCTGCCACCACGGTCGAAATCGCCCCCGCCCTGATCCAGTTTGATTTCCACGCCAGCCTGCCAAGTCCGGGGAGAGGCTTCGAGGTTTCGAACTACACGGAGTAGGAGACACCGGACCCGGCGACGTCGGGTTCGTCGCTTGCCGAGGTGACGGCTGTCGCCGATTTCCCGCGGCGCATGGCCACAATTCCGGTGCGCACCATCTCCAGCACGCCAAAGGGGCGCAGAACTTCCAGCAGTCCGTCGATCTTATCCTCTGCCCCGGTGATTTCGATGGTCAGCGATTCCGGGGCAACGTCGACCACCCGCGCGCGAAATACACTCGCCAGTTCGAGCACATGCGAGCGTGCTTCGTGCGTCGTTGCCACCTTGATCATCGCCAGATCGCGCACGATCGAGGGCTGGTGCGTGATGTTTTCCACCAGCAGAACGTTCACCAGTTTGTAGAGATTGGCCTCAATGCGGCGTGCCTGGTCCTGGTCGGCTTCGACGGTGATCGTCATGCGCGAGACTTCGGGTTTCTCGGTGCGCCCCACGGTGAGTGAATCAATATTGAACGCCCGCCGCCGAAATAGCGACGCCACCCGGGTCAGCACGCCGGGCTTGTTTTCCACATAAACCACGTAGGTATTCAGCATTCTGTTCTCTACTCATCCTCTGCGGTTTCGACAATCTTGCTCGGCCGCCGGATCATGTCATGAAGGGACGCTCCGGCCGCGACCATCGGATAAACCGTGTCTTCCTGCTCCACCTGGAAGTTGATCAGCACCGGCCCCTGGTGCTCCCGTGCGGCCTGCACCGCAGGCACAACCTGCGACCGCTCGGTTACTGTCAAGCTGTGGATTCCGTAGGCCTGGCCAAGTTTGGCGAAATCCGGATTCAGCAGCGGGGTAGCCGCATAGTTGCGTTCATAGAAGAATTCCTGCCACTGCCGCACCATTCCCAGGTAGCCGTTGTTGATGATGGCAATGTTGACTTTGAGTTTCTCCTGCACGATGGTCGCCAGTTCGCACAGCGTCATCTGAAATCCGCCATCGCCGGCCACCACCCAGACTTCGGCTTCCGGGCGCGCAACTTTTGCTCCGATGGCCGCGGGCAGGGCAAATCCCATCGTGCCTAACCCGCCGGAAGTAATCAGGCTGCGGGCCTTCTCATGCCGGTAGTACTGCGCCTCCCACATCTGGTGCTGCCCCACGTCGGTCACCACGACTGTGTCACCCTCGCGCGTCTCCCGCCACAGGTCGTTGATCACGTGCGCCGCATACAGATGCCCGCTGTCGGGCAGATTCTGAATATCGCGCACCGCCGAATCACCCTTCAGCTTGTCGATGTAATCGAGCCACTCACTCCGGTCCATCGATTCCACGTGCGGCAGCAATTCCTCGAGCACTTCCCGCAAATCGCCCACTAAAGGCACATCCACCTTCACGTTCTTGTTGATCTCCGCCGGATCGATCTCAATGTGGATCTTCTTGGCATTGGGGGCGTAGGTTTTGAGGTTGCCGGTGACCCGGTCATCGAAACGCATGCCGAATGCGAGCAGCAGATCGGCTTCCTGAATCGTATGATTCACCCAGGCCTCGCCGTGCATCCCCATCATGCCGAGGTTGAGAGGATGTCCCGCGGGAAACGCCCCGATGCCCAGTAGCGTCAGTGCCACGGGAATGCCGGCGCCTTCGGCAAAGTCGCGGACCTCCCGCATGGCCCCGGAAATGATGATCCCGTGGCCGGCGAGAATGACCGGACGTTTGGCGTTGTGAATCAACTCCAGCGCCTGTTCATATTCCTTCGGCGCGGGGGACAAATCCGGACGATACCCCGGCAGATGCGGCTTGGCCGCTTCCCAGTCGAAATTGCAGGAAGTCTGCTGTGCATCTTTGGTGATGTCGACCAGCACGGGCCCCGGCCGCCCGGACCGCGCCACGTAAAACGCCTCGCGCAGCGTGCGGGCCACTTCGCTTGCGTGGGTCACCAGATAATTGTGCTTGGTCACGGGCAGCGTCACGCCGGTGATGTCGGTCTCCTGAAACGCGTCCGAGCCGATCAACCTGCTCCCCACCTGACCGGTGATGCAGACAATCGGAGAGGAATCGAGCATGGCGGTCGCAATTCCGGTGACCATGTTCGTGGCGCCCGGCCCGGAGGTTGCCACGGCGACTCCCACCTGTCCGCTGGCGCGCGCATAGCCATCGGCCATGTGGGTTGCTCCCTGCTCGTGGCGCACCAGGATATGATGAATCCGGCTGTGCTTCAGGGCGTCGTAAGCCGGCAGAATCGCTCCGCCGGGATAGCCGAACACGTGCTTCACGCCTTCGCGTTCCAGGCACTCCCAAAGAATTCCCGCCCCGGTCATGGTCGCGTCCGCCGATGTCTTGTCCGTCATGCCAACCTTCCTTTTATTCCCAAAAAGCAAAACCCACCGGGCCAGCGTTTCTGGCGGGGCGGGATCGGGGAGCTTTCAGGATTTCTGGTTTCTCAGCTCACTGCTTCCCTCCACACCGTCAGGGGTAGAGGAACCCGTCCCCCCCGAGGTACCACACTAATTCGGTGTAGATCGCGGTAATTCATAGCCGTCTCGAGCAGTGCTCCGATGGTATCGAAGCCAGCTCGAGCCTGCAAGTGGAAAGTAGGGATCGCGGCGGAGCAAGAAAAAGCACTAGAGAGGAATGATTTGCTGCCCGGCGTCCCGCGCAGCCTCGACCACATTCTGCGGCTTTCCCAGGTCGCGCCAGTAGTATTGGTCGGCGCGAAATGCCCGGATTTTCTCTCCCGCGGCGGCTAGCCGCAAATAGGTATTGACGATGGAGAACACGCCTTCCTCGGTCATCATCCCCGGCAGCCGGGTTGAAATCACGTGGATGCCGGAAAATGCGAGCGCCTGCACTTCCTGGGCCGGACGAACCATCTCCAGGGACCCGTCCTGCCCGGCCCTTCGTCCACAAAGTTCATGGTGACCGTCGAACAGGAGGTACCGCGAGGTCTCACGATCGTGCACGGCCAGAGTGGCAAGAGCCTGATTTTCCGAGTGAAGGGCCGCCATTCTCCCGAGGTCGATCGCGCTCAGCACGTCAACATTGTGCAGAATGAAAGAATCGGCGCCGTCGCGAAAAAACCACGCTGCTTTTTTCAACCCTCCGCCGGTGTCGAGCAAAACATCTTCGCGCGAGATCTCAACCCGCATCCCGAAATTGTGGTGGGAGCGGAGATAGTCGACCACCATGTCGGCGAAGTGATGCACATTAACGATGACTTCGCGAATGCCAAACGAAGCCAGCCGCCGCAGAGTAATCTCGAGCAGCGTGTGCCCCTGGACTTCCACCAAAGCCTTCGGCCGGTCGTTGGTAAGAGGCTGCAGTCGCGTACCCAGACCAGCCGCCAGAATCATTGCCCTCATCGAGCCGCGTTCCCCGCAGCCGCCTGCTCGCCGGCCATTCTCTCCAGTTCGCGATGCTCGACGACGACCTCAACCCCGCTGCGCCCGCGCAGCCGCCTCGCCGCCTGTTCCGCCAGATACACCGACCGGTGCTGCCCGCCCGTGCACCCAAACGAAACCATCAGGTGCTTGAAGCCGCGCTGCTGATAATTGTTCACGCTGGCGTCGACCAGAGACATCACGCTCGCCAGAAACTGATGTACGCTCTCCTGCTGGTTCAAGTAGTCGATCACCGGAGCATCTCTTCCGCTGAGCGTCTTGAATCGCTCCTCGCGCCCCGGGTTCGGCAGACTGCGTCCATCGAAAACAAACCCGCCCCCGTTTCCGCTCTGATCTTTCGGCAAGCCGCGATGAAATGAAAAACTGACGATCCGCACCACCAGGCTATCCGCATCCGAAGCCAGCCCCTGCAGTTTCTCCGACGCCAGCATGCTGTGAAACGCCTGCATGAGGGTCGGCAGAGCAACCGGCAGGGTAACGTTATGCAGCAGCCAGCGCAGGTTCTTCAGTGCGTAGGGCACGCTCTGCAGAAAGTGCACCTTCCGCTCGTAGAATCCGCGAAATCCATAAGCCCCCAGCGCCTGCATGATGCGGATATACACGTAGGCGTAATAGTGGCGCATGAACACTTCACGCTTCAGATCGACATAGCCGGCGAGCGTGTCGAGGTAGTGATCGAGCAGCTGGTGCCGCAGTTCGGGCGGCAGATCGGCCTTGGCGTCATACAAAAGCGAAGCCACGTCGTACTGCAGTGCACCTCGGCGGCCGCCCTGATAGTCCAGGAAATGGGGCCGGCCGCCGGGCAGCATGATGTTGCGGGATTGAAAATCGCGGTACAGAAAATAGTTCCGCTCCGCGCTCAACAAAAGTTCTGTCAGCCGGTCGAAATCATCTTCCAGAGCCTGCTCGCTGAAGGCAATCCCCGCCAGCCGCAGAAAGTAGTATTTGAAGTAATTCAGGTCCCAGGAGATCGACTGCCGGTCGAAACTCTCGCGCGGATAGCAGACCTTGTAATTCAAGTCCCGCCCCGCCTCGATCTGAAACCGCGGCAGCACGGCAATGGCGTCGCGATAGGCTGCCACGGCCGGCGATCGAATGATCTCCCCTTTGCGGTTGCCCGAAAGAAACTCAAAGAGCGAGGTGTCGCCCAGATCCTGTTCGAGATAGGCTCCGTGCTCGAGATCTTCCCCGTAGATCTCCGGCACAGGAAGGCCATGTTTGCGAAAATGCCGGGAGAACTCGAGGAACGCCGTATTCTCCTCCCGCACTCCATAACGAATGCCGACCGCGCTCTTCCCCCTGCCCCTCAACCGGATGATTTTGCGCCCCGAGCCACCCAGTTCTCCCTGCACGGGTTCGACATGCTCGACCGGGACTTGGAAGTATTGTTCGAAAAGCCTCTCGAGAACGTCCATGGAATCTCGTGTCAATCAGCCCTGTGGCCACCACAAAGATATCATCGAAGCGATCGCAGGTTCGGTCGAGGCATCTCGGTTTTCACCCCGGCTGCACGTCTGACTCGTCCCATGGGGGTCTGCCTTCAGGATTTCCCCCCCCGGCCCTGTCCGCCTGGTACGCGGGCATGGCGACGAAACCACCCAACCCCCAGGTTGACTTCGAAGGACTCGAAGCGGAGCCAGGTACGGGAACTGGGCACCTTCTTTTCAAAGGGATAGACGTTCCAGTTTCTCCGCGCCAGATTCTAGAATTCCCGCCCCTCGGTGTAAACAGCAGCCTGCCCACCCCGATTTGGGGCATAGAGGGGCCAAGACAAACAATTGCTGAGACATGCCTTGCGGGTCTCGAGGCTCCGCCGACTCACTGCCCGGAGTCATGCCCGACAAGTCACGTGAAAATCACCCACTGGTCACACCCGGTCCATTGAGACCGGACCGGGTTTTGGTGCAAAGTCGATCCCGAATTGCATTTCCGGACCGGATGTGAAGTCCCATGACCTGGGTGGCGGGCTGGAAGATCGCGGCAGAATCTGAGGGAAGTTGGGCAACGAAAGGCGGGGCCAGGGCTTTGCTCGACAACCGCGGCTGCGTCTGGCTCCGCAACGGAGATGTCGAAGCCGAGCACTTCGGCCAGAGCTCGAAGTGAGCGCCGACTGCTTACCGTCGCCGGCTCGCCGGCCAGGTCGGATCCGAGAATGTCATCCAAGGAGGGAGCGATGCTAATTTGGGGATTTCGCTGGAAGACCTTTCCAATATGTCAAATCGCATATATCTGTTCCCGGTGTTGCAGGTCCACCGTCCACACCGCCATCGTAGAGAAGGGCAGGCTGACCATATTCTTTATCCCGGTCATTCCCATAGGCTCCAGGTATGGGATCTTCTGCAATTTTTGCGGGCTGAGGCTGAGAGCTGTCGCTGACCTGAAGGAGCAGCTTCAGGGGCTGGAGCGCACCGGACAACTCGAGGCCCGGACTGGCGCAATCGCCGACAAGACCGGCGTCAGTGGGGGATGACAAAATCACCTTGACGCTCGGGTATCTCACTGGTGAACAGGAACGGAATGCGGAACCTGTGGTTCAGCAGCAAGGTGTCCATCCAGAGTGTGGTCAGACTGTTTGTCCGACGGCCGTTTGGCATTGGACCGAAGCGCAATCCGCGCCGTCAGGCACATTGACGGCTTATTGCCGAGTGCTGACTGGCTTAGGCTCCGAGGAATTTCGAAAGCGCTTCATCAAACTCGACCGGCTTCTCGATGTGGGGGATGTGTCCGCAGTTTGCAATCTCAATCGAACGGGCGCCTTGAATCTGGTCGCGCGCCTTCGCCCCCAGCCGGGGATAGTCACCGGCGATCGCCTTGGCTTCCGGCGAAAGCCGGGACTTCCAAGGGACGGTCCGGTCCTCACGGCCGATGAGGAGTAAGGTTGGAACCTGAATGTGGGCAAACTCATAGAGCACCGGTTGCTCATAGACCATGGTCGAAGTCAGGGCCGAAGCCATCGCCGCGCGCGGATACTCGCTGGTGCCAAGAATCCAGGCTTGATCCTGCACGTACTGCTCGTATTCCGGCTTCCAGTTAACGTAATAAGCCTTCTGAAAACTGAGCAGGCTCCCGTAAGTAGCCTTCAGCTCAGTCTCATAAAGCTGTTGAACGGATGCATACGGGACGAAGATCCGATAGTCTTCGAGGCCAATGGGATCTTCGAGAATAAGCTTGTCCACGCTTTCCGGATACATCAGGACGAAGCGCACAGCCAGCATGCCGCCCATCGAGTGCCCCACCACCGATACGCGAGCCACGCCGAGTCGATCGAGCAGCGCTTTGGTAGTTGCCGCCATCTGATGGAAGCTGTAGTGGATGTCGGGGCGCGAAGATAGCCCAAAACCGATCTGATCGGGGGCGACGACGCGGAAGCCGCGCGAGCCGAGCATGCCGATGACCCGCTCCCAGTAATACCCCGTGAAATTCTTGCCATGAAGGAGAAGGACAGTCCTGCCATTAGGCAACGCCGGCTTCACGTCACGATAGGCCATGCGCAGATCCTGCCCTTCGATGCTCGTCGGGAAGAACTGCACAGGATAGGCCGCCTTCGGCGGCGTTTGGGCAGGAAGCAAAACGGAGAGAAATCCAAGCAAGAGCGCCGGCACGCACGGCTTCATGGCCGGGATCATAACACCGGTTCCTCGCAAGCCCAAGGCGCTCGGGCCAAACTGAGACAGCCGTCAGGGCACTGGTGGCAGAGCCGGTTCTTTGCCCTTTTCCCATCGCTTGCGCCCGGCGGCGCGGAACGTCTCAGGAATTATCAGGAACCCCGGGCTGGATTCCGATTCCGGGCAGGGCCAGACTTCCTGGCAGCCGATGATACACACGGAACTACTGTGGTTGTGGTTGGACGACTTCCGGCCAGTCCGGTCTGTGCGAGACTGTGGATAAGTTGAACTTCGCTCTGGCGATAGGGCGTTCCATCCCCGCGAAAAAGATCGTGAAACCACACGGCGGGCTGGGTGAGAATATAGGGTCGCTCCCAGGAGTCCCAGGGTAGATACGTCTGTGTCCGGCCGGCGACAAAGCCCCAGTTGATCGCCCCTACGTTATGCTTTTTCGCGATCGGCAGAATGGTCTCGATCAGGCTCCCTACACCCCGCGCCATATATTCGGTGCAGAGAATGGGCCGATGATACTGTTCCAGACCCTGTATGCGCTTCTCAAATTCCTCCGGCCATCCGTAGCTATGGAAAGTAATGATGTCTGACTGCTCGATCTGGATCCGCTCTGTAGGAGAGAGTGCGGCCGGATCGGACCAGTCACCACGCCAGACGCCGCTGGTGAGCGGTTGGTCCGGATGCGCCGCTCGCGCCCATGCGAAGACCTGAGGCAGAAGCTTGAGGACGATTTCCTGCTTGTTCGGAGGCTCCTCTTTCTTATAGGAAAGATCGTTGTTGTTGTCCGGCTCGTTCCATAGGTCCCAGGCAAGGATACGAGGGTCATGGGCAAACGCCTCCAGCAATGCCCGCACGTACGCTTCGAGACCCGGATAATCCGACAGGTGAGTGAGTTCGGCAGCGCCCGGGCTCTGCACCCATCCCGAGTTGTGCACTCCGGGAATGGGTGGGCGCTGCGGCCCCAGTTTCGGATTGGGATCCCAACATGAATCGAAGAGGACAAAAATTGTGCGGATGTGGTGACGGCTCGCGATTGTGAGGAAGGCATCGATGCGCTGCCGGAAGCCGTCCGGATCCTGCCTCCAGAGCTGGTCGTGCAGGAAGACACGCATGGTATTCATACCGATGCCTTCTGCCCAACCCAGTTCGCGATCAATTTCCTGCGGATTAAAGGTGGGAGCCTGCCACATCTCAAGCTCATTGACGGCATCGCTGGGAATGTAGTTAGAACCGACGAGCCAACCCTGCTGGCCGTACCACGCCTTTGCCCGGGCTTCTGTCCACCGCCCTCCCTGCGCTTCAGCCGAGCACACCGTGCCCGACAGAATGAGCAATCCCTGTATCAGCAGCCAGGCTTTTCTCATCCATGTCCCTCCCGCAATCGTATGGCCGGCCATCGAAATCACCGTATCTGAGAGGCCAAGCCGGCGGAATAGTCCGTTCTAACCAATTTCCCCTGGTGCAGACGTCCCGGTGCGGGCCGGCAGACGCCAGCGTTTGAGGTGGCAGCGATCGCTGCCATGCAGCTGGGTGGGTGAACCGGCGGCGCTGTGTTAGACAAGGCTTTTTCGGTTTCCTCCATTGGTCGGCCATAGCGCGAGCTTAGCGTCACGGCCGAGCCAGTGTCTCAGGCCGGAAGCGCGCAGCGCCGCAATCACTCTCACGGTTGTGCCGCGCCCCGGTGCGCTTTCCAGAGTCAGCTCCGCGTGGATATCCCTCGCCCGCTTCTGCATCCCGAGAATGCCGAAACCGAGGGTGTCGGTCGATTCAAAGCCCCTCCCATCGTCAACAATGGTGAGTTGCACTGCCTTTTCCTGAATCGCAAGCGTGATGCGGACAGTTTGTGGATTTCCGTGTCGCAGGGAGTTGGCGATGGCTTCTTGTCCGATGTGGAGGAGGGCGTTGGTGACACGCAGGTCCATGCGCGAAGGTGTGCCCTCCAGTCTGGCGATTGCGAGAACGTTCCCTCCCGCGATGCGAACCGCCGTCTCCTCGAGCTGCCGCAGGAGGTCCTGCTTTTCCTCGGACTGGGAGAAGCCGAGCATTGCGACGGTGCGACTGGCCTCTTCATGGCACCGGCGTACCAGCTGAACGGCCACATTGAGTTGATCGCCGATCTGCTGCCAGTCGCGGCAATCTCCGCGCCCGATGCTGTTGCGGATGCCCTGGAGCTGATACCCGACGCCAGCGAAACTTTGCGCCATCGTGTCGTGAATTTCGTGCGCCAGTCGCTCCCGTTCCTCGGTGACCAGCAGCGTTTTCCATCGCTGAATCCGGAAATATGCCACTTGCCCGCCCAGTGCGAGAACCAGAGCCCCGGCGAACAGCAGGGCGATGTGAAACGCCGTCCACCACGGCGGCCCGGCGAGCACATAAGTGTCATCTTCCGAGCGCAGCAGCAGTGCGAACGGTGTGGTTCGCCGGGTGTATTTTTCGTCGAGCACGCAAATACCATGGACTCTAAGATAGCTGCCCACTCTAGGTGCGTGGCCCGAGCTGATGCCGGGGCCTGCGTAGACCACACGGAACGGCTGCCCCTGATCCTGGAGTTCCATCACTTCACGTCCATCGCTCCCGCGGTCCACCCACGTCAGGCGACCATCGACCTCAACAAAGCGGCGAT
>Ga0123356_10005965_pt1 | contig 12368 bp, 4 predicted proteins | sample TergutEmb28metaG_2_FD_92546 | JGI IMG/M metagenome (GOLD analysis project Ga0123356, IMG submission 92546) | Embiratermes neotenicus P3 segment gut microbial communities from Petit-Saut dam, French Guiana - Emb289 P3 | ecosystem: Host-associated > Arthropoda: Insects > Digestive system > Gut ... | reverse complement strand
ATGGTTGGCGTGTCGCCTGCGCCGTCTGAGTTCAGGTATCGCATAGATGGTAAGAGGATTATCATCAACTTGGGTGTTGATCAGGAAAAACTCTATAAGGTGACGCTCTCGCATGCTCCCATAAAAGACCGGGCGGGGCGCTTGTTGACAAATAAGAAGCCGAGCACGTTCTTTGCGTTTCTGCCGAAGCTTGCTCCGTTTGCGCAGTGGGAGCACGGGACCGGGATAGTTGAGCGGTTTGGGCCGCAGCATTTTCCGATGCAGATGCGGGGCGTGTCGTCGCTTGACATGAGGGTGTACAAGATAGATCCTTTCCATACGGCGTTCAGTCAGTTCCCGCGCAGGCAGGTAGCGGTTTCCGAGTCGTCCCGCCCGCCGGGGCCCGGTGAGGAGCCGGTGCGGTTGGATTCTATATCCCGGCGGCTTTCCGGCCATCAGTTGGAAGCCGAGATAGCGAAGCACGTAATGATGCTCGGCAGCCCGCATTACTCCGGGGTTATTGACCTCGACAAGAGCGGCGCTTCCCGGTTTCGGAGTATTGATCTGAAGCCGATGCTTGCGGAGGTTGGCGGCAAGGACAGGGCGGGGACGTATCTGGTTGGGTTCAGGCAACTTGACGGATCGCCGGAGAGGTACTATGCGCGGGTGAGCGTTACCGACCTGTGCGTGACTACGGTGGAGTCTAAGGGCAGGGTGCTGTTCGGGGTGACGAGTTATACGAGCGGGAAGGCGGTGCCGGATGTTACCATACGGCTTGACGGCATAATTGATAATAAGATGGTTACTCTTGCGCAGGGGAAAACCGGCGCGGACGGGACGTTCTCGCTTGAGCACACATCCGGCATGAAGGAGAGGTTCAGGAATGCGGAGATGAGGCACGTTGTTGCGTCTAAGGGTGATGACGTGTTGATGCTTAACGTTCGGGGGCACGGCAGTGCTGAGGTGTTTGCGGATAATCATTGGCGCAGCGGAGGCGAGTGGCTCAGCTGGCTGCGGCTTGACAGGTATTCTGATGATCGGGATAAAAATCTGCGCGGGTTCGTGCGGTCGGAGCGGCCTATATACCGGCCTGAGGATAGTGTCTTTATTAAGGGATATGTGAGAGAGACTGTTCACGGAGCAATCAATCTGCCGCCCAAGGGCCAGTCTTACACGCTAAGGGTGCGCAGTCCGGCGCAGACGCATGAGGATTACCCGGTGGAGTTGAATGAGTTTGGCTCTTTTGATTTGAAGATCGCGCGCGACAATCCGGCGACCGGGGAGTACAGGGTATCGCTGCGTACAGATTATAATAAGCGCTCCGGGGTAGAGATTGCGTCAACAGACTTTTTTGTAGAGTCGTACCGGGTGCCGCGGTTCGAGGTCAGGCTGAGTGGCGCAGACCGAATTCCTAACGACGGGCCGGCGGAAGTGCGTGCGGCTGCGTCGTACTATGCCGGTGGGCGCGTTGTTGATCAGGATATATCGTGGAAGGTAACATCGTTCCCGTACGACCACCGCCCGCGCGGGTTTGCAAATTACATCCTGTCAAGCGACGGGCGCTACGGCGCGGTTACCAGTCAGCGCCGTCAGGGCGTGTTTGAGGAAAAGGGGAAGACCGACGAAAACGGCAGCGCGTCTGTAACGCTGAACCCGCAGGCGTCAATGGCCGGAAATCCGACAAGGTATCTCGTTGAGGCAACTGTTACCGACGCTGACCGGCAGACGGTATCGGCGCGCCATACGGTAGTCGCGCTGCCGCCGTTCATACTTGGCGTACGTACGAACCGCCACATTACAAGCGGATCGACGATATCAGCCCGCATTGCCGCTATCGGCGTTAATGACTCGCTTGTCGCGGGGCAAAAGGTTAATGTGGAACTTAAAAGAGTTACTTGGACATCCTACCTTACCGATTCCGATTTTTCCCGCGGCCGGCCGAAGTATATTACGGATGAGGCGGTGGATTTGATTGCTGAGAAGAGTATAGTAACCGGCGCGGATCCGATACAGGTTGAGTTTAAGGATCAGCAGCCCGGCGTGTATATCCTCGAACTGTCCTCCCGCGACCGCTTGGGGCGGCTGCAAACGGTTAAGGTTGATTTATACCTCGCCGGAAACGAGCAGCAGGCGCAGACGTGGAAGAGGGCCGAGCAAAGTCTCTTTGAAACGGTGTCGGACAGAAATACCTACGAGCCGGGCCAGCAGGCAAAAATTCTGTTGAAGAGCCCTTACAGAAACGCGCTGGCGTTAGCGATTGTTGAGCGGCCGGATGGAGAGATACAGCACAGGTGGGTCAACATCAATAATGGACAGGGTACACTCACGCTTGACATACGGCAGGAGATGGCGCCGAGGATTCCTGTCAGCTTTTTACTGATGCGTCCGCGCGTATCAACCCCGAACCGCGCAGCAGACGGCGCACAGGCAGACGCCGGAAAGCCGGAAACTATTGGCAACACAACGTGGCTCACGGTGAACCCGGTGGCCAATACGCTCGATGTCAGATTGGTGCACGCGCCTGTCACCACGCCGGACGGGATGCTTGACGTGACGGTATCGCTTAGAGATAATCAGGGGCGTCCGCGGGCGGGCGAGGTCGCGCTGTGGTTGGTTGATGAAGCGGTGCTGTCGTTGCGCCGTGAAAAAAGTTTAGATCCCTTAGAAGCGTTTCTGGAGCAGGTCAACTCGCGCATAACAATGAGGGACAGCAGGAATCTCGCGCTGGGCCACCTTCTCAGAGTAGATAATCCCGGCGGCGGTGGTGGTGATTTTGTGGATGTTGACGGTTTGGGAAATATCACTCCGCGCAAGAATTTTAAGACGGTGCCGTACTGGAACCCGTCAATAAAGGTTGACAGGAGCGGAAATGCCACTGTCAGAATTCCCATGTCGTCCGACTTGACGAACTACGCCGTGCGTGCGGTGGCGATTAGCGGCTCCGACAGGTTCGGATTCGCGAAGAGCAGAGTATCGGTACGCCTGCCGGTGATCGTACAGCCGGCGCTGCCGCGTTTTGTGCGGCTTGGCGACAGGATAAGGGCTGGCGGTATAGCGCGCGTAGTAGAAGGTCCCGGAGGCGCAGCGAGCTGGTCTATTGAGGCTAAGGGGTTGACGGTAGGGAATACACAGAACCGACAGATACAGCTCGACGGCGCAAAGCCGTTGCCGCTGCTTGCGGACCTTGCTGTAGAAACGCCGCCGTTTACATCGCAAGGAACATTACAATGGGATTCGGTAACAGTAAAAATGGCGTTAAGGAGAAGCGCCGACAATGCCGGCGACGCGTTTGAAGTAAAAATCCCCGTACTGCCCGACAGGCAGTTTATAGAGGAAACGCAATTCGCTCGTATCGATAAAGCGGAAGGCTTTTCGTGGAAAGCGCTGCCCGAACCGGCACGCGCCAATACCGCCGTCAGCAACCTGTTGATAAGCGACAATCAATACCTCCCACAAATCATCTCTGCAATGACGGCATTAGTGAGGTACCCATACGGCTGCACGGAACAGGTTGTGTCGCAATCATTCCCGTCGCTCGTCTATCAAACAGTATGGGACAAATACGGCATCAACTCCCCTGACCCATCGGTAGAGGCGAGCGTCAAAAGGACGATGGAGTTTTTGAAGACTGCGCAGCACGGAGACGGGCTGTTCGGATACTGGCCGGGGACGCCGGGCTACGTCTACCTCACTGCGTATGTCGTCGACTTTCTAACAGAGGTCAAAAACGCGAACCTTACGCTGAAGAAGCCGTTTGAGTTTGATCAAAAAATGTATACATCCGCAATAGAAGCCCTCAAGAGATCACTGCGGAGCGACTACAGCCGCTTCGTAAGCGGCCACTCCTCCTACGAAAGAACAGCCGCCCTCGCGGCGCTGGCAAAGAGCGGCCACACAGACATCGGCTACGCCCGCGAACTCGCGGCCGCAGCCCGCCATCTTAACATACAGGGAGCGGCAAACGTATTCAAAGCCATATCCGGACAGCAAGCCGCGCTGGGTACAGAATACGCAATGCTCGAAGAACAGTTGTGGGGATCAACAGTATTTGTTGACCGCGAGGGAAAAGAAGTCTTCGGCGGCTTCCAGCGCCAAGGCTCACCGCTCGGCGCACGCATGCACGCAAACGACGCCACGGCAATCGCATCATTCATTAATGCCGCGTCATCATCATCACCTGAAAATGAAAACAGAGCAAAAATTCAGTTGATGGCGGACGAACTGATACGCATGGGCTCCGGCACAGACGGCTGGGGCGGCATACACGCGAACAGCGTATCACTGCTGGCGCTGCGGACGTTAATCGACAACGATCAATCCACATCCCAAAACAGCGCATTCAGATTTAATGACGGCGATAAAACGCACCAATTGACGATGACAGGCGCGAGCTCAAGATACTGGTCAAACGGCAAAGCCGGCAGCGTAACATACGCGGGTCAGGACAGCCGTACATTTTGGACCAAACTTAGCCGCCGCTACATCCCGCAATCCCCCGGCAGTCACGCCGACCCCGTACAGCGCGGCTTCTCGGTCAAGCGGGGAATCATAAAGGTTAACAAGGGAGCGCCGGCAGAAAGATTCGCCTTCGACAAGGGCGGCGACACGCTCACCTTCAATTCCGGCGACATCATCGAAGAGCACGTACAGGTAGTCAACCCTGAAACAAGGCTGTTCGTGGCGGTATCAATACCGTTAGCCGCCGGCTTCGAGCCGCTCAACCCAAAATTAGACAACGCCTCAAGCGACGCGCGCCCCGCAAATAAGACTACGAACGAAGGAAGCTATTCCGCATTTTTTGACGACCGCGTCGTGTACTTCTTCGAGAGGATGGACGCGGGGACGTACGATTTCTACTTCCGGACGCAGGCCATTACCGAAGGAAGTTTCTCCCACCCGCCCGCGAAGGCCGAAATGATGTATCAGATGAGCGTGTACGGTCAGAGCGCCGGGAGCCGGGTTGTGGTTGGAGGGAGGTAGAAATAAAATGTAATTCTACCCCCTATTTTAGCCCTTAAGGCGCTTCAGAACGGATTTTTTGTCTGCCCCCCTTGTATTTACGAAGAATATGTATTATTATATAAGACTATACCTGTCATCAACAAAGAAGGTCTTTTATGCGCGCAATACAGTTTTTACTTGCCGGGATTCTTATTATAATGTCTATGTCTTGCAGCGACCCTGCAGTCATCAATAACGGTGGTGGCGGCGATATTGGCGATGGTACCGGCGGGGACAGCACCAGTGTGATTTTTTTGGGTAATCCGCCGGTTGTCATCAACGAAATTTATTCGGCCAATGCGGATCTGAATGACGAGTACGGCAACACTCCGGGGTGGGTGGAGCTTTATAATCCGGCGGATACGGCTGTGAACCTTCGGGGGTACAGCCTGACTAACAACGTCGCCCGGCAGATGTGGGAGTTTGGGGATGTTGTTATTGAGGCTCGCGGTTATCAGGTGGTGTTTCTTTCCGGCCTCGACCAGCCGGATCTTGAGCCATCGCGGGACAGTATCGATCTGATAGCTTCCGCGGAGGGGGCGTGGAGTTGGGCTGACGGGCATCCGCCATCGCCCGGGCGCAGTACCGCGACGCACACGTTTGTGAGGAACCGGAGCATCAGCGGGACGCTTTTCACCAGAGACAACCAGCCTGTACAGAACTGGTCTACGGCCGTGGTCATGATGGTGCTTAAAGATTGGGATACTTCCGCAGTCGTAGACCTGTCCAGTACGAATCAGGTACTGTTGAGGGGCACTGTCAGCAAGAACTCCCGCCTTGAAGTTCGTTTCGCGCAGTCCGGGATTGATGACTGGTTGTCGTGGGGTGTGGGGATAGTGGGCACGGGGGTAGAAAACGACCTTTACACAATAGAGCTGCCGTCTGTCAACACCGTTTTTCCCAATCTGGAAAGGATCTACGGGATTCGTTTTTCGAATACGCCGAATATCTACGGGACGATTAATTTTTCGTTCAACTCTATTGTGGCGCGGCGCCGTGCGAGCAATATCCACGCGTCGTTCAGATTGAACAACCGCGGCGGGAGCCTGTACCTCATGGATACGGACGGGCACATAAGGGATTCCGTGGCTTACCCGGCCGGAGCGCTGGGGCTGTCTTACGCGAAGAATTCCGACAACGGCACGTGGGCGCTCAGCAAGCCGCCTACCCCGTATACCGCTAACTCGACCAATACCTTCATCGGCCTGGTGCCGCCGGCGGAACCGACGAGCATTCCGAGTAGCGGTTACTACGAGAATACGCTGACATTCACATTGCCGCCTGTCAACGAGAACGGGGTTTTTATGACCTGCGACACTACCGGCGCCATGCCGTCTGCGGAGAGCGTGTTGCGGTCGGGCGCTACGCTGTCGCTCACGCGTACCACGATGATACGATGTGCGCAGTTCTTACCCGGCGCGCACCAGAGCGAAACGATGATGCGCACGTACATCATAGGCAGGTCCCTGCCGGATCTGCCGGTTGTTTCCATAGCGGTTGACCCGTATGAGATGTTTGATCCGACTGATGGGCTCTACTCTATGGGTCCGTTCGCGAGCGGCGTACAGCCGTACTTTGGCGCTAATTTCTGGCATAATACCGAGCTGCCGATCCACATAGAGTTCTTCGAAAACGGCGTGCGGCAGGTGTGGAGTTACCCGGCGGGGCTCAGAATTTTCGGCAACTGGTCGAGGGGTAACGCCAAAAAATCGGTGGCGATCAACTTCAGGGACCGATACGGGCATAACCGCTTGAACTATCCTCTCTTTCCGGAGCATCCGCACCTGACGCGGTTCAAGCGGCTTGTTCTGCGGAACAACGGCAACAACTTTCCGGAAGATTACATCCGCGACATGCTTATGACATCGCTCACAGAGGGGCTGAATGTAGACTATCAAAAAGGACGCGCGGTGATCGTCTATTATAACGGGCGCTACTTCGGCATCCACAACCTGCGCGAGCGCGCCAACGAACGCTATTTTGAGACCAACTACAACATAGACCGAGACTATCTGGACCTGGTTAAGACAAACGGTGGCGTGAACAGCGGGTCCGACGCAGACTATCAGGATATTCTTCGCTGGGTAGGCAGCAGAACATTGAGCGATGAGGATGTCAGAGCGCTGGGAGAGCGGATGGATCTGGACGACTTTACCAATAACCACCAGTGCAGGATTTATTACCACGACAGGGACTGGCCGGGGAACAACATGAAGAGGTGGCGCACAAATTCCCCTCCGTCAAAGTGGAGGTGGCTCATGTACGACACCGACCACGGCTTCGGCGGTTATGGCATATATCACCAGCCGTCGGTCAGCTCGCTTGCTTTCGCAACCGCGACAAACGGCCCCGACTGGCCCAACCCGCCGCACACAACGCTGATACTGCGCAAGCTACTGGAGAACGAGGGCTACAAAAACGCCTTCATCAACCGCTTCTCGCTCCTTATAGCCACATACTTCGCGCCGGCAAGGGTTGACGCGAGGATAAACACACTGATGGCAGCCATCGAAAGCGAGATCCCGCAGGATCAGGCAAGGTGGAATCACAACGTGAGCAGAATGAGCTCACAACTACAGGTAATCAGAAGCTTCGGAAGAAGCCGTCCGGCGCAGATGCAGAGCGAGATCGAGACATTCTTCCGGTTAGATGCGGGAAGCTCGGCTAACTTCACCGTGTCGGCTAACGGCAACGGGAATGTGCTGGTTGACAACCTGAAAGTGCTTGGCGGAAGCGCAACGTTCAAGGCGTACGCATCTGTACCGGTAACACTGAAAGCGGAAGGCGCCGGATTTGTGGAATGGAGCGACGGCGTGAAAGACGCGGTGCGCGTTGTTAACGTGACAGGACCTGTAACACTCGAAGCGAGGTTTGGGGCTGCGGCGCTTTGATAGATTTATTCTGCGTGATGGCGGAAAGGTATCTGTACCTAAAGCCATCGCGCTTTCGTTAATTGCCGCGCCGCTGCTGTTTGTCTTAGCCGCGTTTGTTTTGAGTTTGACCGACATCCGCTTGAAAGAATACCAGTCATCCTGGATTATCCTCGACAGAAACTATCGGTTCATCGCGGAGATAGAATCCGTTGACGGCGACATCGGATACTGGCCCGCGCCCGATACTTTGCCAAGGACACTGGTAACTGCGGTGCTTGCCGCCGAAGACCGCAGATTTCATAAACATATTGGTATTGATATCAAGGCGATAGCCCGCGCGTTCTTCAATAACTACATCAAAAAGACGAGCTTTTCCGGCGCGTCGACGATAGCAATGCAGACCGCCAGGCTGCAGCGCGGCGGCAAGAGTAACGCATTTTCAAAGGTTAGGGATTCTTTCACCGCGGTTTGGTTGACGGTGATTTACGGACGCGACAGAGTCCTCAAGCAGTACATCAGCATATCACCCTACGGAAACAGGATAGCCGGAGCGCCGTGCGCGTCGAGGCGGTATTTCAGGAAGCCGGTACAGGATTTGAGTTTGGCGGAAAGCGCGTTGTTAGTATCTGTACCAAGAGCACCGGGAAGGATGAACCTGTTTTCGCCAAAGGGATTTTCAACGGCGCGGTCGCGGGCACGGTTTATACTGGGGCGGTGCCTGGAGTACGGATGGATTGACAGCACGGAATACAGCCAGTCTATGGCGGAGCTGGCGACGTTTACTATTCCGCCCAAGGATATCAGAGATGAGGCGGCGATCCATGCCGTCCTTAAATATCAAAAGTTACTTCACGGTATTGATATCAACGAAAATAAAAAACGCGGCCAACCGGGGACGGTTATCCATACAGATATCAACAAAATCGGATTAGTTGTATCGACAATTGACATGGACATCCAGCGACACGCACAGCGGGAACTCGCGAATCATTTACACAGGCTAAGATACCGCGACGTCGAAAACGGCGCACTTATCATCATCGACAAAAAAACACATCAGGTACTAGCCTACATCGGTTCAGGCGGATACTTCTCGTCCGATAACGGTATGCACGATTACGCCGCAACGAAAAGATCAACCGGCAGTTTATTGAAGCCGTTTATCTTCGCCTACGGCATGGAAGAACTAGGCTACACCGCCGCCACCGTCCTCAAAGATATCAACCACGACTTCGGCGAGGGCACGCGCTCATTCATTCCCGCAAACGCCGACAGAGAATTCCTCGGCCCCACCCTGTATAAATACGCGCTCGCAAACAGCCGCAATGTTCCCGCAGTACAGTTGATGAAAGAACTGGGTGTTAATTTTGTTTACAGAAGACTTGGCGATTTGCGGCTCGCGGTGGATGACGGGCAGGGAGACTATTATGGATTAGGCTTATCGATTGGTGGACTGTACAGCGACTTATCATCAATCAGCAGGGCATACTTGACATTAGGCAACGAAGGCAGGCTCGGCGAGCTTGTTTGGTTTAGGGATGACGCAGTAAATCAACACCAACAAGCCCTCAGCCAACAATCCGCAATGATGATCCGGCGCTTCCTGGCCGACCCGCTGGCAAGGCTCCCGACATTCCCGCGCGACGGCGCCTTTGAGTACCCGTTCGCCGCAGCGGTCAAGACCGGCACATCAGAAAGTTTCAGAGACGCGTGGTGCGTAGCGCTGAGCGACAGATACCTTGTGGGCGTGTGGTTAGGCAACGCCAACAACCACCCAATGATGCGCGTGGGCGGGTATGAGGGCGCCGCGCCGCTTGTCAAAAGAATAATGCTGCACCTCCACCCAAAGGAACGCGACGGGTCGCAGGACGGCAACTTCCCCGCGCCGCCGGGCTGGCAGCCGTTCCCCATCTGCCGGCTGACGGGCCTGCGCGCAGACATGCACACGCCGTACATCACAAGCGACTACTTCGCCCCCGGCACCGAACCGAAAGATGCAAGCGGCGTCCTCACCGTCCTTCCGGTCGACACCCGCAACAACCTGCTCGCCAACCGAAACTGCCCAAGCCGCTACCGCGAATACAGGTCGTTCCTCTCATTCCCACTCGAATACGAGCCGTGGGCCCACAGCCAGGGCCTCCCCGTAGCCCCGCGCCTGCAAAGCCCCCTATGCCCCGGCACAGCAGGATTGCCGATAGACTACAGCGTAGAAATCACCCGTCCCCGCTCCGGCGCCCGCTTCTTCATAGACCCCGAAATGCCCCCGGAACAGGCCTTCCTGCCGGTCAGCGCCGCAGCCGAACCGGAGGCCGAAAGCCTCCTGTGGTTCGTAAACGGAGAGGAATACACAATGACCGCCCCGCCCCACACCCTCCGCCTGCCCATGAAAAGCGGCCGCTACGAACTGCAAGCCGCCATCCCAGGAACGCCGGTTCGGAGCAGGGTGGTGCGGGTGGAGATACGTTAAAACATCAGCAAACCCCTGCCCTGCGAATCGCCTCCGATTTTCTCACCATTCTCAATTTGATTGTCATTTTGACAGTCAATTTGACCGATATAGATGTTAAAAGCAACCCTACCCCCCAAATCCGCCTGATTTAAGCGTTTCCTGTACATGGCACGGCTTTTGCACTGTAACTATTTAAAGCGGTTTGTGTCTGTTTTTTATCATATTTTGCTTTTTTGGCAAAAATCAACTATATTTAAAGGGGGCTGTCTGTGACCGAGCTTAAACATAAGCTTACGGATGATGTGCTGTTCAAGTTGTTTTTCGTGAAATATGAAACGACATTCCTAAAAAGGCTCATTGCGGCCTTGCTTGGGATACGGGTGGAGGACATTGGAAAAGATTTTGGTGTAACCAACTCTGCCATGCCGCCGAATATGTTGGGGGAGAAGTTTTGCCACTTGGACATCAACATGACAGTGAACGGCCAGCGGGTAGACTTGGAAGTGCAGGTCAAAAATCGGGGAGATTACCCGGAGCGGTCGCTGTACTATTGGGCGCGCGACTATTCGAGCGCGTTGCCGGCGGGCAGCGAAAACTATTCGGCGTTGCCGCGCACGATTGTTGTCAGCATCTTGGCGTTCCCGCTGTTCCGCTGTGCGGAGTACCACTCTGAATTTGAGTTGCTTGAGGTGCGGCGGCACGAACGGTTAACTGACAGACTGGCGTTGCACTATTTTGAGTTACCAAAACTGCCGGAGGTGGTTGACTCCGGGGACGAGTTGAAGTTGTGGCTGGCCTTGTTTAAGGCTGATACAGAAGAAAAATTAGACGAACTTCTATCCGTTGGGGGTGATGTTATGGCACAAGCAGTTGAAGCACTTCGAAACGTTTCAGCATCGGAAGAACTTAGAGAGTTGGAGCGTATGCGCGATCGGGCACGACGCAATGAAGCATCGGCGTTGCGTGCTCAAAAAATAGAAATTGCTCAAAGTTTGAAAGATGGCGGTATGGACGTTGACGCGATATCAAAACATACCGGCCTCACGGTCGACGAAATCCTGAACCTGAAGTAGCCGCCCCGCGGAGTGATGTGCGATGGTAACGCTGCACACCACCTTCAGTAGATTTACCGCCCCCGTACACGCTACGGGGGCTAATTTTTTATAACAGGTGGATGAGAACCTACAGCACCATTGAATATATAGGCCTATGGGAAATGCTAAATAACCCAAATTTTAACCCCCACATTTATGAGGGGTTTAAAAAAGAGTCGGCTAAACCGCATTTTTGGATATCTCCGCAAAAATGGATCAACGAAACAAATGCTATCGGCATTACATCAAAATCGGGCCGCTACGGCGGCGGAACTTTTGCCCACTCCGATATCGCCTTTAAATTCGCAGCTTGGATCTCCGCTGAATTCGAACTATACCTCGTAACAGAGTTCAAGCGCCTGAAAATTGAAGAACAAAAGGCACTGGGCTGGAGCGCAAAACGGGAATTGGCAAAAATCAACTACCGTATCCATACCGACGCGATTAAACACAACCTTATACCGGCAAAACTCACACCCAAACAAACCTCTATTGTCTACGCCAACGAAGCCGACGTGTTGAATATCGCCCTCTTCGGAGTAACCGCAAAACAATGGAGAGATAAAAATCCGGATTCGAAAGGAAATATCAGAGACTACGCATCAATCAATGAGCTGATCTGCCTTTCAAATATGGAAAATATAAACGCGGTCTTAATAAACGACGGAATCCCACAAAAAGAACGCTTGGTAAAACTAAATAAAATTGCCATCCAGCAAATAAGCGTGCTAAATGAAGTAGAAAACAGAAAATTGTTGAAGTAACCGAAAAATAGCGGCTTAGGCTACATCAGCACGGCCGGCCTAAAACGCGCCTGCGCCAAATGCGCGCTGCTGTTTTGCGACTCATGCTTTACGGGGAGTTTGGGGGCGGACTGCAGGGGCGACCGTCCTTCGGTCGCCCGTTCTTTTAAATCTTTTTATGGAGACGGGGGATACCCCCGTAACGCCCCACCTAAAACCTGTGTACCCT
>Ga0123356_10005964_pt1 | contig 12368 bp, 4 predicted proteins | sample TergutEmb28metaG_2_FD_92546 | JGI IMG/M metagenome (GOLD analysis project Ga0123356, IMG submission 92546) | Embiratermes neotenicus P3 segment gut microbial communities from Petit-Saut dam, French Guiana - Emb289 P3 | ecosystem: Host-associated > Arthropoda: Insects > Digestive system > Gut ... | reverse complement strand
CTGCTCCGCTCTTCTTGAGATCTATCGTGAAATATCCATATCCGCAGAAGAATCGAACGTACCTGTACCGGACGCGCTGCGAATCGGAGTGATGAACAGGATTCGGAGCGAGATCATAGAAACAGAAGCAGACAAAGAACCTAAAAAGAAAAAGTGGTGGCAGCATCAAGTGCTGCTTACCAGACTTGCACCTGTTGCAGCTTGCCTGGCGGTCGTACTGCTTGTTTGGCAATTTGGCGGCAACATGAGCGAAGGCGGAGGTTTATTCGGAAGGAACGACTCTGCAGCACCGCAAGCCATGTCAGTACCGGATGTACAGTATGATGCTGCCGAAGCACCGATGGCTGCACCGGAGCCGAGACAAGACTTTGCATGGGACTCGGAAGGAGATGAAGGCGAGCTTCTTCCTGAAGCTGCAGGAAGCGTAGAAAACTTCCCCTTTGAGGTAGCCTCTGATGACTTATCTTTAAGCGACGGTTTATTTGATGAAGAGTTCAAAGATGTAGGAGACGACACAGCAAAAAGAAGAAGGATCTCAAGCTTCTTTAACAACGCCTACGCAGAAATAACGATCATCGGAGAACTCCCCGTACTCCTTGCTGATTATGAACCACTGCCTTTAATTGATTGGGAAGGTTGGGAATCCGTCTATGAAATCCCCAGCACTGAGGTGGAAGCTCTCTTGGCAGAACTCAACGATCGTCCCGGCGTCTCGATAGTACGTACCCATAATAACCAAAACAGCCTGTACGCAATAATATTCTTCTCACGCAGGTAGAGCACTAAGCACTCGAATAATATGCAAGTGGCCGGCAGCACCGGCCACTTTGGAGACCGGCATCCACCGGTCTCTTTGCTTTGACATTGAGCGGGTTGCATGGTAAAATAACAAGGTTGGATTTAAATCAAATATTAAATGATTATTGAGAGTCGATTATGGGTTTTGTTCATCTGCATGTCCATAGTGAGTACAGTTTGCTTGACGGAGCGTGCAGAGTGCGCGACCTGATAGCACGTGTCAAAGAGCTTGGACAGACAAGTGTTGCAATTACAGATCACGGCGCTATGTATGGCGCTGTTGCATTCTATAAGGAAGCAATAAAGGCCGGGATAAAACCAATAATCGGCTGCGAGGTTTATGTCGCCGCTCGAACACGTTTTGACATGGATTATGAGTTGGATTTTAAAAGCTACCACCTCGTTTTATTATGCAAAAACGAGACCGGATACAGAAACCTTTGTTTATTGATCAGCGCATCAAATACAGAAGGATTTTATAGAAGTCCCCGTGTTGATATTGAATTGCTGCGTGCACATAGCGAAGGCTTGATAGCACTGTCAGCATGCTTATCAGGCGAGATACCGCACCTTATTATTAACGACAGATTCAACGAAGCAAAAGAGAAAGCCCTGGAACTTAGAGATATATTCGGAAAAGACAGCTTCTACCTCGAGCTTCAAGATCATGGTTTCACAGAGCAGCCTGCAGTAAATAAAGGACTTATAAGACTGCACAAGGAAACAGGTATACCGCTTGTCGTTACAAACGATGCCCATTATATCGACCGTGACGGTGCAGAAGCTCAAGATGTCCTTATGTGTATACAAACAGGAAAGTCTGTCGATGATACCGACAGGATGCGTTTTGAATCGCAAGAGCTTTATATAAAAACCGAAGAGGAAATGCGCGCTTTATTCCCCGAGTATCAGGAGGCATACGACAACACCGTTAAGATAGCAGAAATGTGCAGCTTCGATTTTCAATTTGGCAAGCATCATTTGCCGGAGTTTAAGCTGCCCGAAGGTGAGTCCGATCCGCGAAGATACCTGCGCGACCTGTGTATAGCAGGTATGAAGGACAGATATGACACCTCAGACAATGAGATCAAAACCCGGGTGATGAAACAAATAGATTATGAGCTCGATATGATCGACCGTATGGGGTTTACAGATTATCTGCTGATCGTCCACGATTATGTCAGGTTTGCAAAGTCCTGTGACATTCCTGTCGGTCCGGGCAGGGGAAGCGGACCTGCCTCTGTTGTAGCGTATTGTCTGGAGATCACGGCTGTTGATCCCATTAAATATAATCTGTTTTTTGAACGTTTTCTAAATCCTGAACGCATATCGATGCCTGATTTTGATATTGATTTTTGCGAACGCCGCCGCGACGAAGTCATAGAATACGTAAAAGAAAAATACGGAAGCGATAATGTAGCGCAAATTGTTACATTCAATTCCTTAAAAGCGAAGAATGCTGTTCGCAGTGTCTCTAAAGCATTGGCTTTATCGTTTCAGGAGGAGAATGAACTGGCGAGAGAAATACCGGATCGCAAGCCTGATGGTTCAGTTGTAACGATTGAATATGCACTCCAGGCATCAAACCGCCTTCGTATCATGTATAATCAGGATATACGGGTAAAGCGGGTCATAGATATAGCAACAGCTCTCGAAGATATGCCAAAGGATTCCGGTACCCATGCCGCCGGAGTGGTCATAACCAAAAATAATGTAAGAGAGTACGTCCCTCTTACTCTATCAAAAAAAACCGGCGGGATATCAACACAATATAATATGAACGAGGTTGAAGAGCTCGGGTTACTCAAATTTGATTTTCTCGGCTTACGCAACCTGACGGTTCTTTACGATGCAATACATGAGATAAAGAAGAAAATACCTGACTTTTCACTGGAATCGATACCGGAGGATGACCTGCCTGCATATGAAATGATCGCTCAAGGCAAAACGCTCGGGGTGTTTCAGCTGGAATCGGAAGGAATGACTTCACTTTGTGTAGGGATAGCAGCAAAAAGTATAGATGACCTTGCCGCTGTCATTGCTCTGTACAGACCGGGACCGATGGATGCGATACCGGTATTTACGAGAAACAGCCGCGATCCGTCAAAAATAAAATATCTGGATCCATCGCTTAAACCTATCTTAGAGGTCTCTTACGGCTGCATTGTTTATCAGGAGCATGTAATTGAGATACTGCGAAAGCTGGGTGGTTTTACTCTCGGGCAGGCTGATCTTATCCGGCGTGCTATGAGTAAGAAAAAACAAGATGAGATCCAAAAAGAGCGTCAGGCTTTCATTGACGGAGACCCTGACCGGGGCATCCCCGGCGCAGTAGCGAACGGAGTCCCGAGGAAAGTTGCCGGACAAATCTATGATGCGGTCACCCCTTTTGCCGGATACGGCTTTAACAAGCCGCACGCCGTTGCATACGCAATGATCGCATACCAGACAGCATATCTGAAACGCCACTTCCCGAAAGAGTACATGGCGGCACTATTGTCATCTGTGCTCGGACAACCTGAAAGTGTTGCACTATATGCTGCCGAATGCCGTGAAATGGGTATAAACCTCCTTCCGCCGGACATAAACGAATCTGATGCAATGTTTGCTGTTTCCGGCAGCGATCTGAGATACGGACTTGTCGCTGTGAAGAATATAGGTCGCGGTTTTATCAAAGAAGTGGTTGCGGAGCGGGATGAAAACGGACATTTCAGAAACTTCGAAGACTTTTGCAAGCGTGTTTATGGCGGTGACCTGAACCGGCGCGCGATCGAAAGCCTGATAAAATGCGGATGCTTCGACGGACTCGGTGCAAACAGGAAGCAACTGATGATGATTTGCCAAACAGTCCTGGATAGTGTTGCCGATCATAACCGGCGTAATGTAGCAGGGCAAATAGATCTGTTTGGGGTATCCGGAGATAACGGAGATCAGTCTTTTGGAGATATTGAGCTGCCTGATATCCCGGAATATTCAAAAGGAGAGCTCACCAGAATGGAGCGCGAGGTCACCGGACTCTATTTATCCGGTCACCCTATGGATGATTACAGAGATGCCGTTAAACGACTGGACGCAGTGAGTATTGGCGAAGTACTTGCAGATTTTACCAGATCTCCCGAGAATACTGCAGACACTGCAAGAGACAAGGCAAAGTTCAAAGACAATCAAAAAGTTGTACTTGCAGGTGTCATAGAATCCGTAAAAACAAAACCGACACGAAACAATTCACTGATGGCATATCTGACTCTTGATGACGGTACCGGAAGCATAGAGCTTCTCGCATTCCAAAGAGTGATAGATGAATCCGGTAACTATATGCTGGCAGAATCTCTTGTATTGGCTTACGGAAAAATTTCTGACAGGGATGAAAAAGAACCGCAAATCGTTTTGGACGCATTGCGCCCGATAACAGATGCTGAAAGCTTGACAGCGCCTGTAAAAGGGAAGCGTTACATCGAACAGGAATACAACGGGAGCAGCGAGTATGGAAGAGAAGGCAGAGATCAGGGGTCGAATCCAAATGGAAGAACTTTATTTGTGAAGCTAAGTAGTGAAGAAAGCCCGGAATATGACCGGTTGAAGCTGGTTCATATGATGTTCCCGGGTAACGAACGCATGGTGATCCACTTTACTGATACCAAAAAAAACGTGGGGGCAAAGTGCACGATCCACAATGCATTACTGGAAGAGTTAAGAAGTATGCTTGGCGATGCTGATGTAGTAGTTCGTTAAAAGAGGTGTTAGTTTATGTTTGATTTGGTTTTTTTCGTTGTTTCAATATCTGTACTTATAGCTACAGGGATAATCATTTTCAAAATGCGGCCTGTCGTAGTCAATGAACGCAGGATGAATGGTTTTTTCCCGATGAGTGTTGCGGCACTCGCATGGATGACAGCATCTATCGTTAACCAAATGTCTACACCCGAGCATTTTGCATATACATATGTGACGAGGCTTATATTCCTGATAGTAGTTCCTTACTGCGCATTCTGGTTTATCCTTAATTTCACAGAATCACATCTGTCCAAATCATGGATAATGCGTACTTACCTTATATTAGTACCTTCGATCGACATTATACTGCTTCTCACAACGCCTCTCCACCGCCTGTACTTTGAAAACCTTGAACGCCCGGTATTTCCTACTATGATGCCGCCGACAAACATTCTCTATTGGCTGCATCTTATTGCGATCGGCGCAGGTGTTTTTTACTTTTATACACTGCTTTTTCGCTACATCACAAAAAATTTCCGCCGCAATCCATTGATAATGATTACAGGTATCGGAGCGTTTATACCATTTCTACTGCACATAGCACATCTATTTAATCTGTTTAATACCGAATATGATTTTTCTCCGATAGGATACTTCTTTACGATCACACTGTTTGCTTATTTTTCATATGCATCCAATGTACGAAATTACAGTCCGACATACATCAGAGATACAATGGCTGCTATAACCAGATCTCCGGTGCTTTATGCCGGAAGCTTTACGGATGCAGCTGCTATGATCGCAAAAGAAGGTTGCCGGGCGTTACAAGTACAGTGTATCGGGATATGGAAGTTTTCTGAAGATAAAAATACCTTGAGAAAAGTGATATCTTACGATACAAGATCCACAAAAAGCATGGTGCAGGATTCAATAAACCTGTGGGGCTGTGATATATACAAGGATCTTATAACATCAGAGCAATTGTTCATAGTAAATGATATAGGGATGCCAAATGCCCTTTCATCCTCGATCCGTGACTATAATCAGGGCTTATGTGCTTATGTTGATGCGCCGATACGTGTCGGGGGAGAACTTTACGGTGTGATAAAGATCGAGCAGCATCGTTGTGCAGCGTATCCGCAAAAACGTGAGTGGACTACACAAGAACAGAGCTTTATATCGTCTCTGGCAAGTTTTATAACTGTCGCGCTTGAAAACACCGAGCGTAAACGTCTGGAAGCTGCGGTCGATGAAGCGAATAAACGTACGCTGTTGATGCTTGATACATCTCCGTTATCAACCCAGGTATGGGACAAAGATTTGAATATCATTGACTGTAATGAAGCGGTTGTAAGGTTATATGGATTTACCAGCAAGCAGGAGTATACAAAAAAGTTTTTTGACACTTGCTCACCGGAGTTCCAACCGGACGGGAGCCGTTCGGACGACAAAGCAACAGAGCATATAAAGAAGGCTTTTAAAGAAGGTTTTGCAGCATTTGACTGGATGCATATCCTGCCTGCCGACGGCACGCCGCTTCCTGTAGAGGTAATGCTTTTTAGAGCGAAGTATGACAGTGGCGATGTTGTTATAGGATATACACGAGACATGCGTGAACATAATAAAATGCTGGAGAGTATAAAGCAGCGGGACAGTTTATTATGGGCAGTTAATCAAGCGGCAACAACACTTCTGACAACAAAAGATGATGAGCATATAGAAGCCAACCTGATCACAAGCATGGAGCTTGTAGGTCGTGCAAACAGAGTAGACCGCGTGCACATTTGGAAGAATGAAATGGTTGACGGAAAGCTTTATCATGTATGTCAGTATATATGGCATGGAGAAAGTACTGCAGGATCACTAAAAACCGCTTATAAAGGTTCAATGTTTGCGTTTGATGAAGGTCCGAAGTGGGGAGACGCTTTAAGGAACGGGGAAAGCATTTCAGGACCTCTCTCAAACAGACCGAAACAGGAGCGGGAATTTTTCAAAAGCCGCTCAGATCTTAAATCGCTTGTAGTGATACCATTATTTCTCGATGACGAGTTCTGGGGGTTCTTCAGAGCGGATGACTATAAAGCCGAACGTGATTTCACTGACGAAGAGATCTCGATTTTACGCTCCGTGAGCCTTATGATGGCAAGTGCAATAATACGTCATGAACTGATAGTAAAAAGAACTCGCGAAGCGGAAGAAATAACTGCAAAAAAATACGAATACGCAAGTAAGCTAAGAGACGCCTTGGCGGAAATAACAAAATCACCTGAAATATCTTCAGGTAATCTGGAGGGTGCCGCCAGTGTGATCACAGAGACAGCATGTAAAGTGATCAATGCCAGTAATGTCGGATTTTGGATATACCAGCCGGATGATGATGCTATTATAAATATGGTTTCTTTCAGTTCATCTTCAGGTTTGACCTATACTCATGAGTATTATGACTTAAAGATACGTCAGGAATATGCAACTCTGCTAAAGACAGAGCGTGTTATACCAATGAACTCCACAACAGATATAATGAAGGTTTTACCATTATTACGCGGATGTAATACAAATCTATGCGCTTCATTGGATGCTCCTATTTCGCTGGATGGGAAACTTGTCGGTACGATCGGCATCGAGCAGCTAAAAAGTAAAGCATATCCGGATAGACGTGACTGGCTGATAGAGGAGCAGAACTTTGCGTCTTCAATTGCAGATCTGATGGCTCTGGCGATCTCCGGATATGAACGCCGAAAGGCACGTGACGAAGCAGAGCTGGCTAATCAGGCTAAATCGATTTTCCTGGCAAAAATGAGCCACGAGATCCGGACCCCGATGAACGCTATCATAGGTATGACAGAACTGGCATTGCGGGAAGACATGCCTGAAGCTATACGTGATCATATACTTACAGCAAGACAAGCAGGAGCAAATCTTCTCTCATTGATCAATGATATTTTGGACTTCTCAAAAATCGAATCGGGAACGATGCAGATCGCACCAAACGAGTATTTACTGTCATCATTGCTAAATGATGTTATAAGTATAATCAGGATCAAAGCATTCGACTCGCAAATACGATTTGCCGTAAACATAGACAGCAGGATACCGAATGCACTTATGGGTGATGAAGTCAGGATCCGTCAGGTGCTTATAAACATTCTTGGCAACGCTGTGAAGTTCACTGAGAAAGGGTATGTTTCTTTCACTATAAAGGGTAATCAGATCGATGATGAAAATATAAATATGATCTTTGAAGTAAGAGACAGTGGCAGAGGTATAAAAAATGAAGAACTCGGTAAACTCTTTGAAGATTACTATCAACCCGATGATAGTGCTGCAAAGGAAATAGAAGGCACAGGACTGGGTCTTTCGATTTCTCGAAACATAGTTTCTGCTATGAAAGGAATAATAACCGTTGATTCAGAGTATGGAAGAGGAAGTGTGTTCACGATCAAACTACCTCAAATGATCTACAGACCGGATATAATCGCACATGTCGATAATCCCGAAAACCTGTCTGTTTTATTATACGAGCGGCGTACGATCTATGCAGAATCGATTTCATATACTCTTGAAAATCTTGGTGTAAAATATGATTCAGCTTCTATTGAAAAAGATTTTCTTGAAAAGCTTAAAAATAATTATTCCTTTGTTTTTGTTTCACATTTACTTTTTGAGAAGAACAAACGAACTATTGTTGAGCTGTGCGGAAATGCTAAAATAATCCTGCTATCAGATTTCGGGGACTCGATCCCGTCAGGAGGCTGGAGCACACTTTCATTACCTGCACACGCCATTTCTATAGCAAGCGTACTAAACCGTATGCCTGATGTATATACATATGATTACAGCGACAAATCTTCTGCGCGGTTTATCGCTCCTGATGTGAATGTTCTTGTTGTAGACGATATAAGCACAAACTTAAAAGTAGCAAACGGGTTGTTATTACCGTATGAAATGAATGTCGACCTGCGTATCAATGGCTATGAAGCTGTTGAAGCAATGCAGGAAAAGCATTATGATCTTGTGTTTATGGATCATAGGATGCCGGGAATAGACGGCGTAGAGACTGCCCGCCGGATAAGACAGCTTGGAGATGAAGAATCTCATTTTGCCACTGTTCCGATAATTGCGCTTACAGCAAATGCTGTTTCGGGAATGAAAGAAATGTTTCTTAGTAATGGCTTTAATGACTTTATGTCAAAGCCTATAGATTTGACAAAGCTTAATAGTGTGCTTGAAAACTTTATTCCGAAAGAAAAAAGAAAGGCTTATGTTGATAAGCAAAAAATAAATTATCAGTCCGGTTCATTATTAACGATTGAGAAGCTGGATGTCGATAAAGGCATACTGCTGACAGGCGGAACTCTGGAGTACTATCTTGAAACGCTTGCCACATACTACATAGACGGTCATGAACGGTTGGTCGATATTAAAAAGTATCTGGAATCTGAGAATATACCAATGTATATAACAAATGTTCACGCGATGAAAAGTGCATCAGCAAATATCGGTGCAGGCGAGTTGTCCGAAGCAGCGTATTCTCTTGAAAAGGCAGCGTTGCAGGAAGATATGGTATTTATAAAAGAAAACACATACCCGTTTTTAGACGCGCTTAAAGAACTCCTTGAAAATATACACAGCGCATTACTGGAGCATAGTTCAGAATTGAAAAAAGAAGGTGAATTGCTTAAACCGGCAGAGTTAAAAGCAATACTTTCATATTTAAAAGCAGCACTAGATAGTTTTGATATAGACGGGATCAACCGAAATATCAATGCTTTACTGCATGCAAAACTAACCGACAGTACTATGAATATTATCAGAGAAATATCGCAGCATACACTGGTTGCGGAGTACGACGAAGCTATAGAACTGATCAACACATTGTTGTAATAGAGACTGAGGCATACCGGTATTTCATTTATCAAGTATAGCAAGGATCAAATTTATATTAAGCTAAAATTTAAAGGAAGCAGGATACAGGGAGTATGAAAATCAGCTTTTACGGAGCGGCCAGAGAAGTTACAGGAAGTTGTTTTTGCGTTGAGGTCAGAGATAAGAGGATATTGATCGATTGCGGTCTTCAACAAGGAGGACACAACGGGTACGGGCAGGCATTTCCTTTTCATCCGGGCGAGATAGACTGTGTTGTGATCACACATGCTCATATCGACCATTCAGGCAGACTCCCGCTGCTTGTTAAGCAAGGTTTTAAGGGAAGCATTTTTGCTACCGAACCTACATGCAAGCTGCTCGATATAATGCTGCGTGACAGCGCTCATATACAAGAGCTTGAAGCGTTGTGGGCGAGCAGAAAAAAACGTCGTGCAGGCGACCCCGCAACCGAACCGCTTTATACAATGGAAGACGCCTTAAGAGTATTCCCGTTGCTGGTACCTTGCAGCTACAATGATAAAGTTGAGATCGATGAATCAGTATCATTTTTACTTACCGATGCCGGACACCTGCTCGGATCGGCTTATGTGGAGATGTGGCTCTCAGAGAATGGTATACAAAGGAAAATCGTATTTTCAGGCGATATCGGAACACCGGGTCATCCGATGATCCGCAACCCCGAGTTTATTGAAGAGGCGGATGTTGTTGTCATGGAATCTACATATGGTGATAGAAACCATGAGCATTCATTTGATACTGTAACAGAGCTGGCAAAAGTTATCGAAAATACGCTTGTAAAAGGCGGGAATGTTATATGTCCGTCATTTGCTATCGGCAGGACCCAGGATCTGCTTTATCATATCCGGGAGATCAAAGAACGTAAACTGGTTCCCGGCGTACCGGATTTTCTTGTTTATCTTGACAGTCCCCTGGCAAAAGCAGCAACAAAGCTTTATTCGGAAGAACTCGCCGACTATCACAATGAGGAAACTCTTGCACTGATAGAGTCAGGCATCCAGCCTTTATCATTTGACGGTCTGCGAATAATAGAAACTTCCGAGGATTCAAAGCGGTTAAATGACGACAAGACACCAAAAGTGATAATCTCATCAAGCGGCATGTGTGATGCCGGCAGGATACGCCACCACCTCAAGCACAATCTGTGGCGGCAGGAATGTTCTGTCGTATTTACCGGATTTCAAGCTCTTGGTACAATGGGACGTACGATAGTTGATGGTATCGAATCAAGCGTTTCTCTTTTCGGAGAAGAAATAGCCATCCGCTGTCAAATACATAATTTCCGCAGCATGAGCTCACACGCCGACAGAGAAGAATTACTGAACTGGATCAGTCACTTTGATAAAAAACCGGGATGTGTGTTTGTTGTTCACGGTGAAGATCAGACATGCAAAAATTTTGCTCTTCGTTTGATCGAGCAGGACTTTAAAGCCATTGCACCAAAATATACGTCCATATACGACCTTGAAACCTTTGAGCCATTCTTTGAAGGCAAGGAACTGTTGCGGCGCAGCGACCTTGAGCGGTCAGAGCGGCGGGATTCACCTGTTTTCCAGAGACTAATGTTTGCCGGTATGCGGCTTGTTGAGGTCATTTCAAGAAATAAAGGCGGAGCAAATAAAGAATTAGCAAAATTCGCAGACCAAATCGATGCTCTGTCTAATAAGTGGGACAGATAGACTCTTTACCGTTCTTCGTTTACCGTTCTTCGGAAAAAAGATTTGAAAACGCACATCTTATTGTATATAATACCGAGATGGGAATTGGTTACCTGGGAGGATCGCAATGGGTAAGGTTATAGCTGTAGCTTCAGGAAAAGGCGGAACAGGCAAAACAACAGTTGCTGCCGCAGTATCTTCGTGCCTTGCGGTGCTTGGTCACAAAACTCTTTGTATCGATTTTGATACAGAACTTAGAAACCTTGATCTTGCACTCTGCATGACAGATTTTACAGTCATGGATTTTATGGATGTTGTAAACGGCAGACTTGATCTTATGACAGCATGCAGTGAATCTCCGAAGATACCTAATCTGTTCTTTCTTTCAGCACCTGCAGCTTGTATGCCTGACGATATAGATAAATCAGCAGTAAAAAGAATGTTTGCGGATATACGCAATAATTTTGAATTCTGTATAATTGATTCTCCTGCCGGTATAGGAACAGGTTTTCAGCTGGCACATACTGATGCAGACATGTCTATAATCGTTACGACCGGCGACCTTTCTTCGATGAGAGACTCAAACCTCGCAGCAAACGCCGCCCGGGCAATGGACATAGCAAGTGTCAGACTGCTGGTCAATAGAGTTTTACCAAGGAACTATAAGCTGATAAGAACAAACATTGATGATGTTATCGATACTGTCGGGGTACAGTTGATAGGAATGATCCCTGAAGACAGAAACATTTTCCTCGCTCTCCATGAAAATGTACCGGTCGTCCTGTATAAAAAAAGACGTGCAGCATACGACCTTTTAGACGTTGCCCGCCGCTTGACCGGTGATGATGTTCCATTGCAGCAAGCAAAAAAATTGTTTTGAGTATTTCAAATAACGAGGTGACAAATATTGAATATAGCTCTTCTTGCTCATGACAGAAGGAAAGAATTGATGGTACAATTCTGCATCGCATATTGCGGAATCCTTGCCGGTCATTCAATTTGTGCCACAAATACAACAGGCCGCCTTGTGACAGAAGCGACCGGTCTTCCTATAACGCTCTACATGTCGTGTAATCAAGGCGGCAGCCAGCAGATCGGCTCCCGTATTGCTTATAACGAGCTTGACATGGTTCTTTTCTTTTGCGATCCGCAGCTCATAGAAGAATATCAAGGCAGTGTCACTGAAATAGCAAGACTCTGCGACCAGCACAACATCCCCTTCGCCTCAAACGTAGCAACAGCAGAAGTCCTCATCCACGGCCTAAGCCGCGGCGACCTCGGCTGGCGCGATAT
>Ga0123356_10005962_pt1 | contig 12370 bp, 7 predicted proteins | sample TergutEmb28metaG_2_FD_92546 | JGI IMG/M metagenome (GOLD analysis project Ga0123356, IMG submission 92546) | Embiratermes neotenicus P3 segment gut microbial communities from Petit-Saut dam, French Guiana - Emb289 P3 | ecosystem: Host-associated > Arthropoda: Insects > Digestive system > Gut ... | reverse complement strand
TAGTAGACCCCGGCTCCCTGCAACTTATCGACTCCAGGAACCTCCAATCGACGCCACTGTACTCCGGTTGCAACCATCAAGGCATGACAGGAGATCTCGCTTCCGTCAGCGAGCTTCACGATTCGATATGGGCCTTCGATACGAACGCTGACTGCTTCCTGAGGTGACAGAATCTCCACCCCGAAGCGTTGCGCTTGCACAACTGCCCGCCGCGCAAGATCACCTCCGCTCAATCCCGTCGGAAATCCGAGATAGTTCTCGATGCGAGAACTCATTCCGGCCTGACCACCAGGAGCTTCTCGCTCGATCATGACTGTGTGCAGACCTTCCGAAGCACCATAGACTGCAGCGGCAAGTCCAGCGGGTCCCCCGCCAATGATGGCCAAATCGTAGAAATCCGTCTGAGCATGGGTGCGCAGTCCGACTTTCTGGGCGACCTGAGCGGGTACGCTCTCCAAGAGCTTCGTGCCATCGGGAAACAATACGACCGGAAGATTGTCCACCTCCGTGCCCAGAGCCTCGAGCAGACGTTTCGTCTCCGGATCTTGGGCCGATAGTTCTACATCAATCCATTGGTACGGCACGTGGTTCCTCGCCAGGAAATCCCGCAGTGCGTAACTTCGTGGCGCCCAGCGCGTGCCGAGGACCCGCATCCCCTCGAAGGGAGGCCGATAGGAAGCCTTCCAGTCATCGAGCAAGTCATCCAGCTGCGGATAGAGATGCTCATTGGGAGGATCCCAAGGCTTCATAAAAAAGTAGTTGATGTTCGCTTCATTAATCGCACTGATGGCCGCGCTCGTGTCGGCGTAGGCGGTTAACAATGCACGCTTCGCGTCGGGAAAAATCCGTGTCCCTTCCTGAAGAAATTCGACGCCATTCATCCCCGGCATGCGTTGATCAGCCAGCAACAGGGCCACGCTATCGTTGCGCAGCTTCAGCTGCTTTAGGATGTCGAGGGCTTTTTCCGGAGAATCGCTTCCGATGACCCGATAGTCAGCCCCGTAACGGGAACGCAGGTCGCGTTCGATGGCCCGCAGCACATCGGCGTCGTCATCTACGCTGAACAGAATTGGCCTGGCCATAAGGGTTTTTGTCAGGATTCTGGCATATGAAGCCAGTTCCTCTTCGTCACCTTAGATGCAGAATTCCATACTCCGACGCAACCGGGCTCGCTCTTCGACCAGTCCATGGTTTCAACAAGGTGTGCTCTATGAAGATCCCGCAGTCGGAGTGACGGTCGAAGTCGAAAGCCGAAAAGATTCCTGATAGGGCTCCACAGGATACCCCTTCTCTTTCCACGCGGCCAGCCCTCCCGTGAGGAACCGGATCCGTGTGAACCCGAGAGCCAGCGCTCTGCGCAAAATTGACTGGCTGGTTTTATCGCTTGGACATGTACAGTACACAACGATATCTTCATCTCGCGGAAGAAGTGACGGTGTGTTTAGCACTTCTTGCGGCGGAATCCTGTGCGCGCCAGGGATTAGCTCGAGGTGGGCCAGCAGGTCGAGCGGCTGACGAACATCAAAGAGAGAAACCTTTTGCCCGGAAGCCATCAAGGAGTGCAGTTCCTCAACTGAAAGGCTGTGCCGCTCCAATTCACTCTGGTTTCTGCTGCGCCTCGCCCAGATGAGGGCCGTGGCAGAAGCCAACGCTATGCCGATAGTAAGCAAAGCCAACGCCATACTGCTCTCCATGCGGTCACGTTCCCACGAATCATTGTCCTTCAGTCTCTTATATTACTGCTGCCAGCCTCCGCCGAGGGCCTTGTAGAGTTGCACCAGGCTTCTGTATTCGTCAGCGCGGGCGGATGCCAGTGTCAGTTCAGCCGAATAGAGCGACCGTTGTCCATCCAGAACCTCAAGGTAGGTGGTGGTTCCACCCTTGTAACGAAGGGTAGAAATCCGGACTGTCTCCTCGAGATCAGAAACCGTGTCCTGCTGGCGCACTCGCACTTGATGAAGCTTTTCATAGCCGATCAGCGCGTCGGAGACGTCTCCGAAAGCCTGCTGGATTGTTTGGCGGTAAGCGATCAGAGCTTGTTGGTTCTCGGATTTGGCAAGCCGCAAATTACCGCGAAGGGCGCCCCCGGTAAAAATCGGCTGGCTTACTTGTGCACCATAAGACCAGATCCCAATCTGCGAAGCCATAAGGCTGGAGAAAACGCTGCTTCGCCCGAAAGCGCCGCCGCCTGATCCGGTCAGAGCGATTTGCGGAAAAAACTGAGCCTTGGCCACTCCAATCTCGGCGTTCGAAGCGATCAGAACTTGCTCGGCTTCGCGAATATCAGGACGGCGCTCAATCATGGAAGACGGAAGGCCAGGTGGAACTTCGGGCGGAAGGCTCTGTTGAACCAGGGGAAGCCCGCGCGCCACATCATGCGGATACTCTCCCAGCAGAATGCTGATGGCGTTTTCTTCCTGGGCAATTTGCCGCTCCAGGTCAGGTATCTGTGCATTCGCAGTGTCGAGGACTTGCTGGGCCTGCAGCACGTCAAGCTTTGTGGCCACACCTCGATCGAGACGAAGTTTAGTCAATTTGACCGAATCGGTCTGCGTAGTGACTGTCTCGTGAGTGATTTGGAGTTGAAGATCGAGCTGCAGAAGGGTGAAGTAGTCGCTCGCAAGATCGCTGACCAGCGTCAGGATTACCGTCTGCCGGGCATCTGCGGTAGCCAGGAGCTCGGCGCGTGCCGCTTCGGTGGCCCGACGCAAGCGGCCAAACAAATCGAGTTGAAAGGCCGCATCTCCGGTGAGCGTCAGGAAGTTGTACTTGGATTGGATGACATTCTCTTGGCCCCCGCTGAAGTTGGCATTTCCCGACACCTGGGGAAACAAACTGGAACGGGTTATTGCAACCTGGGCGCGGGCAGCATTGATGCGCGCGGTAGCCAGCTGCAGGTCGTAGTTTTGCTTGAGCGCCGTGCGGATGAGTTCCTGCAGTTTCGGGTCCTTGAAGACCTGCCACCAAGGAAGATCTGCGAAAGAAGCCAATTGAGCCTGTTGCTGAGAATCGGCTGCGACGTCGCGGAAAGCGGCTGGAGTTTCGACTGTCGGCCGATGATAATTCGGACCAACCGCGCAACCGGCGAGCAGGGAGCAGCCTAAGATCACGCTCAGCCCTGTCGATATTTTCACCATGTTGAACTCCGCTCCGGTCGCCCGGGTCCCTCCCTATCACGCGACTCAGTCTCCGGACGCTGGTGAAGGCATCGCCGGTAAGATTCCTGACTCGGGCTGTTGGCCTGCACCAGACCACTTTTCGACCATATAAAAGATTCCCGGCACGAAGAAGATTCCGATCGCGCTGGCGGCCATCATTCCACCGATCACAGTGGTCCCCATGATCTGCCGTGCCACCGCCCCGGCTCCGGTCGCCGTCCACAAGGGAACGCAACCGAGAATAAAAGCAAAACTCGTCATCAAAATCGGCCGCAAGCGTAGCCGGGCGCCTTCCAGGGCAGCATTCACTAAGGGCGTGCCTTTCTCGTACAAATCTTTGGCAAACTCAACGATCAGAATGGCGTTCTTGGCCGCTAAACCGATGAGCATCACCAGCCCGATTTGTGAATAAACGTCGTTTTCGATCTGGACCAGATAAGGTGGCAGGAAATATCCGAGCACCACACGACGCAGCCAAAGTATGGCAAACGCTCCCAAAATGGCCACAGGTGTGCTAAGCAGGACGCTGAAGGGAAGCGTCCAGCTTTCGTAGAGTGCCGCCAGAATCAGGAACACAAACAAGAGTGAAAGACCGAAGATGACCGAAGGCGGGACGCCTTGCCGCGCCTTTTGCTCCTGGAACGATATGCCGGAGTAATCAAAGCCCATTTCTCGCGGCATGGTTTGTTTAAAAACGTCTTCCAGCGCAGCGGTCGCCTGGTCTGAACTGTATCCGGGTGCCGCGCTGCCATTGATTTGCGCCGAGCGGTATTCGTTGAAGCGCTGCGTAAATTCCGGACCGACGCGTGAGTTGATCTTGGTGAGCGTCGACAGCGGGACGTTCTCTCCCTTGTTGTTGAGGACGTAGAATCTTCCCACGTTGTTGATGTCAGCCCGGTCCTGGTCTTCGGCTTCTACATATACCTGCCATTGACGGCCGAAGCGATTGAAGTAGTTGATGAAATAACCCCCCATGAAAGCTTGAATGGTCCGATAGACGTCGGTCAGATTGACGCCTTGTTTAAGAACCTTGTCGCGATCGACATCGATGAATTTCTGAGGGACACTGGGCAAGAATGTCGTGCTGATGGTGCCAATCTCGGGACGCTTTCGCGCGGCCGCAAGAAAAGTGTTGAGATTCCTGGAAAGGAACTGAATATCGGAACCGGACCGGTCTTCCAGCAGGAACGTGAATCCCCCGGCTGTACCTACACCAGGAATCGCCGGAGGAGAAAAGCCGAATATAACGGCTTGCGGCAATTGGCCGAATTCACGATTCAAGTTGGCTTTCAGCGATTCAAATTGCTGGGCCCTCGTAGTCCGCTCGTCCCAGGGCTTGAAGGTGACAAAAAACGTGGCGTTGTAACTCGTACGAACGAAACTCAGCAAGCTGAAACCCACAAAACATGTGGAATATTGCACCCCCGGGGTGTTCATAATCATTTTTTCCACGTCGTCCACTACCGCATTCGTGCGTGCCAGCGAGGCTCCGTTCGGGAGTTGGACCGACACATAGGCATAACCCTGGTCTTCTTCGGGGAGAAAACTGCTGGGCAGGCGACGGGCAAAGAAGCCTGCCGCCAGGCCAGCTACAGCGAGGAAAGCGACCACAATAGCGGTCTTCTCGACGAGCACTCCGCTCCAGTGGACATAAACATCCGTGGCACGGTGGAACACCCGGTTGAACCAATCAAAGAATCTCCGCAATAATCCGCGGCTCGGTTGCTGAGGTCGAAGCAGGAGCGCAGCTAAAGCTGGGCTCAGGGTAAGTGCGTTGAACGCGGACAGAAGGACGGAAATGGCGATGGTAACCGCGAATTGTTGATACAGCCGTCCGGTGATGCCGGGGATGAACGCAGTCGGCACGAATACCGCGGATAACACAAGAGCAATTCCAACGACCGGGCCAGAAAGCTCTTCCATGGCCTTCAAAGCCGCGTTCTTGGGTGTCAATCCTTCCTCGATGTGGCGTTGGACCCCCTCCACCACCACGATGGCGTCGTCGACCACCAGACCGATCGCCAGCACCAGGCCGAAGAGCGAAAGTGTATTGATGGAAAAACCGAAAAGCGGAAACAGTACGAATGTGCCGATGAGCGACACCGGCACGGCAAGAAGGGGAATCAATGTGGCGCGCCAGTCCTGCAAAAAAAGGAAGACGACGAGAATTACCAGGAGGAGAGCGATCAGCAGCGTTTTGACAATTTCTTTGATCCCCTCCGTCACCGACAGGGTCGTATCCAACGACACAACGAAATCCACGTCTTCCGGGAAGCGCTGTTTCAATTGCGTCATAAGCTTCTTGACGCCATTGGCAGCATCTACCGCATTCGATCCCGGCAACTGATACGCAGCAATCACGGCACTGGGTTTTCCGTTAAAACGTCCAGCGATGCTGTAGTCCTGCGCACCCAATTCGATGCGTGCCACATCTCTGACACGCACGATACCTCCATCCGGTGTCTCACGCAGGACAATCTCGCCGAATTGCTCAGGCGAAACCAGACGGCCCTGCGCCAGAACGGTGTAGGTAAATTCCTGGCCTTTCGGCGCGGGCTCGCCGCCGGCCTTGCCCGCCGGGTTTACCGTATTCTGCGCCTGGATGGCGCTGACAATTTGCGGAACTGTGATACCCAGCTTGGCCAGCGTGTCGGGCTTCACCCACAACCGCATCGCATATTGGCCAGCGCCAAAAACCGTCACGTTGCCGATGCCTGGCGATCGCAAAACCGGATCCGCGAGATTGATATATGCGTAATTCGCAAGAAATTTGGCATCGTAGGTGCCATGCGGCGAATACACCGCGATGAGCATGAGAGGAGCGGTTACCGACTTCCGGACCGTGATTCCGTAGTTCGTCACGTCGGAGGGAAGCTGCGAGGCGGCCTGCGTTTCGCGTGATTGCGCGAGGATGAAGTCGGTATTGGGATCCGTCTTCTCATTAAAATCCACAATCAAGCTGGTCGTAGAGTTTCCGGTTGCGTTCAGAGAGTACATGTAATTCATGTTGTCCACGCCGTTCATTTGTTGCTCGAGCGGAGTGGCAACGGACTGTTCCAGAGTTTCAGCGTCGGCTCCGACGTAGGTAGCCAGAATCTGGATCTCTGGTGGAGCGATATTGGGAAATTGGGCGACAGGCAGGTTAAGTACGGTCAATGAACCGACCAGCACCAGGACGATCGAGATCACCATCGCAACGATCGGCCGATTGATGAAAAATTTTGACATGAAATCACCTGCTCATGGCTTCCGCAGAGAATGGTTTCGGATTGACCTGCATCCCCGTGCGCACTTTCTGACCTCCTTCGGCGACAATCCGCTCACCTGGAGCGAGCCCACTTTCGATCACCCAGCGCCGGTCCACCTGTGGCCCAACTGTGACCGTCCGAATGTTCACCTTGTTGGCGGCATCAAGGACTGCCACCTGGTAGCCACCCTGGAGCTCCGAGACAGCGCGTTGCGGAACCAATAAAGCTCCCTCTTGCGTCCGAATGACCGCTCGAACTCGGGCGTACCCACCGGGTCTCAGAACGTTGTTGGGATTGGGGAAGAGTCCGGCAATCCGAATCGCGCCCGTGCTCTCGTTGACTTGACGGTCGGCAAAATAGAAGGTCCCATCGTGTGGGTAAGTCGAACCGTCAGCAAGGATCAGTTGGAGGCGCAATTTCTTGTCGGCCTCTTGCCGGCTGGCTTCCGTCGGAAAACGCTTGCGCCATCCGAGATATTGAGGCTCACTGACCGTGAAATAGGCCTTGATCGGATCTACCGTCGAAACCGAGGTGACCACGCCGCTATTCGGAGTGACCAAGGCGCCGACTTGCAGTTGCGCCTGGCCGGCAATGCCGTCGATCGGCGCAACCAGGCGCGTAAATTCGAGATTGATCCTGGCTGTCTCAACTGCCGCTTCCGAAGTCTTGATTTGCGCCTTGGCCGTTTCGACGGTGGCCAGGGCGGCCAGATTGTTTTGGACGGCATTGTCGAGATCTTGCTGGCTCGCGGCTTGCTCTTTCGCCAGCGGTGTGTAGCGCTCGACATCGAGTTCCGTACGGCGTTGCACGGCCTGAGCATTGGCGAGCGAGGCTTTCGCCTGAGCCAATTGGCCCTGGGCTTGGTCGAGTGCCGCTTGGAATGGACGGGGGTCGATCTGAAACAAGAGCTGCCCTTGTTTAACGAAAGCACCTTCCTGATACCCTTGCTTCAGCAGGTAGCCTGTGACCTGTGCCCTGACGTCGGCGTTTACCAGCCCATCGAGCGTTCCGATCCATTCCCCATAAACGGGAACATCCTCCTGCTGAACGTTGACGACCTCGACATCCGGCAAAGCCGCTGGTTGAGATCCCAAGACATGCTTGGGGTGAACCCCTCCAACAATTAGTCCCACTAGCAGCAGGAGAAGCAGTCCCCCTCCAAGAAGATAACGTTTGGGTACCGTGCTCAAATTGATTTGCAAGGCGCAACTCCCAGAATCTCTGAAACGGCATAAATGCTAAACAGCATCTTGTTGACTCACCCTCGACAACTGACACCCTGATTAGCGGGGCAAAACAGCCGTGATCGGCTGCCCGATGCCTGCTTTTCGACTACGAGGTGCCCGACATTTATTCCCGCTCTCCCCCAAACTGCACTGCGGCTGCCACGAGCTGCGTACGCAAGCATCGGGATGCCCCACGTCGAAAACTATGAGGTGCAAATCGCAGGCTTGGCCCGGGCGTTTACCTTTGCCCTCAAAATGAATCTCGGCAACTGGTCACACCGGTTTGCCTCGGGCAGGATACTACACAGATCAGTTTTTACATCGGCCGTGGAATGTAATCAAGCGCATTCGCATGGCTTCACATTAAGTCATCAAGCCCCAGTCCAAAACAATCAGACAATGGTATGCATACTTTGGTACTGGTCCTTCGCCATTCAATTTTCGATGGCCCTGCCCCGTGGACGGCACGAAGACGACATCCCGGAAAAGCATAGGAAGAACGAAAGCGCTGCGTAGCCCGGAAACTCCAAGCGAGATTCGCGCCTCGCTCCGACTGAAATCAAAAGAATCGTCTATGTCGTCATCCAATTGGTGTCTCTGGTGTGGTGCATTCCGACTGAGTCGATAAATTTTCCCTCAGAGTTGGCCGGTCGAACCTCAAGATTCGTGATCACGCGAGCGGGGTACCGGATGATGAACATCTCTGCGACCCACCGCAAACCTCTGCAGAAGACCCAAATCCCCGCAAATTGCAATTTGGAGACGTCCTAGCCGAAGAACTAAAACGCTCGCTTCCGCCTGGGTCACAGTTTTCAAATCCGCCGCCGAGCAATTGCTTACATGAGCTCGATCTGACTCGAAAGGCCCCATAGTCAAATGCTAGACAGGAAGCAAACCGCGCCGAAACGCAATCGTCACCGCATGCGTGCGGCTATTAGCACGTAACTTATCCACTAGATTCTTGATGTGAAAATCCACAGTCGTTTCAGCTATTGCCAGTTGATCGGCAATCTGCTTGTTGGCGAATCCATCTCGAATAAACCGGAGCACGTCCAATTCTCTGGTCGTAAGATCGTCGTCAGATAGATGCTCGGCGAGTCTGGTCGCAACCTCTGGTGGTACGTGTCGTCTCCCGGCATGGACGGATCGGATCATACCGACTAGCTCATTCCTTGTGATGCTCTTGAAGACGAAGCCTGCTGCGCCTGCTCGCAGCGCCCGCTGGATCTGCCCATCTCCGTCTGATGCGCTCAGTATGATGATTCGAGCCTGAGGAAACTCCCCTCGGATCGAGATAAGCGCGTCTACACCATCGATCCCAGGAAGAGACAGATCCATCAGCGTAACGTCGGGCCGAAGACGACGAAACTCCGTCCGAGCCTCCGCAGCGTTGACAGCTTGTGCCGCCAATTGCATGTCGGCCTGCGAACCTATAATTGTGGCTAACCCCTCTCTGAACACGGGATGACGCTCGACGATCAGGATGCGGATTGGCCTGGCAGCTGTAATCGCAAAGGCTTCCTTGCCCGAGCTCGATTGGAGCGGTTCTGTAGAGTCGATCATCGCTCTCTGGGCGGCGGTTGGCCGGCCTTCGCTGTCATCGACGGCGCCAATGTGCCACTGTCGGCTAGAAACATGGTGGGCAACGCTGTTACTCGCCATAGCGACCTTCTCACCTCTTTTTCCCAAGTTCGATTCTTTGCAATATGAAACAAGTCACTCCCGGGCCACAACCGCGTAAAGTTGGCTTGTGATCCCCTTATATCGTCGAAGCCGACGCCACTACTTTAGGTTCCGAACGGCGTTACCACTTTTGGGGGATGAAGAACGAGTCGATGCTATGGAGCGTGGATGTGCTTCCTGCCGAACAGGCGGGCGTCGATCGACCAGGCTCCAGGCCCGATCGCTGCCAGGCTGAACCCGAACGTTGCCAACATGATTGAAATGAGCGGATTGCCTAAATTGGAGAAGGCCATCCACACCTCCAACACGGCAATCAGGCTTCCGGCGATAGGTGTCCAGAAACCCACTACAAGTAGTATCCCCGCCGCGGCTCCAACCATCGGAGCTGCAATCAGTGCAGGGTGAGACGTTTTGTTTAAACTTGCAACCGCGCCGTAAAAAAGAACAGATCCAGCCGTTATCCTTTGAATCAGAAGACCTATTCCTGGCCAGCCGCTGGCGAACGACCAAAATAGACGCTGCAATCGGACCTCCCCTTTCAGACTAAGATCCTTGCGGCAGGATCGGAAGGGTCGATAGTGGCGACCAGCTACCCTACTTTCGGAGGGCTATTTTAGCTCAATAATTCCGCGCTGGAGTCCGATGGTAACGGCGTGAGTCCGATCATTTGCACCTAACTTGGAGATTATGTTCGTGACGTGGCCCTTCACGGTAGCCTCGCCAATGGATAGCTGATCGGCAATCATCTTGTTCGAATTCCCAGCCGCGATTAAACGTAGGACATCGACTTCCCGCTCGGTCAAGCGGTCATCCGCCAAGTGCATCGCCAGTTCTGCTGCGATTTCATCCGGGATTCTTTTTTGTCCGGCATTCACGACACGGATGGTCTGCAGGAGTTCCCTGTGCACATTTCCCTTCAATATGTACGCGCGCGCACCGGCTTCGAGCGCCCGTATGACCTTGACGTCGCCTGTATATGTGGTTAGGACGATGATCCGCGCGTTGGGAAACTCACTTCGAATCTTGGTGATAGCATCGATGCCGTTCATACCGGGCATTTGCAGGTCCATCAACGTCACATCTGGGCGGTGCGATCGGAACTTCTCGATAGCCTCCAGGCCGTTCGATGCTTCCGCAACCAACTTCATGTCGGGTTCGGCGTTCAAGAGAGCAGCAATCCCTTCGCGCAATAACGCGTGATCGTCGACCGTCAGGATTCGAATCATTCGGGCCTCGGCGCTCATGAGACTCTCTCCCTGCGAAACAATTTGAATCCGACCTGATGGTCGGACCCTTTGTAGGCGACCTTGCCGGGGACAGTCAACTGCACTTCAGTGCCAGCCCGGTTCTCACTCCAGAAATCTATTTGCGCTCTGATTTGCTTCGCACGCTCGCGTATACCCGGCAACCCCCAATGTCCTGGGCGCCCCCCTTGCTTCAGAACCTCTGGGTCTATTCCGTTTCCGTCATCGCGGACCAACAAGGTGAGCGCACGATCATCGTATCGAATCTCGGCCTCGATCCGATGCGCATGTGCATGCTGGAAGGCGTTGCTAAGCAACTCTCTGCCAATTCGGTAGACTTCATCCTGGATTTCAAAAGACAAATCTCGTTTTTCACCCTCGACGATCAGCCGGAACGTCGGCCGATTCACGTTGCCATCAACGGAGGTCTCTAATTCTTGACCGGTCGCAGTCAGCAATTCTGCAAGATCGGTCGAAGCAGCCCGCTCTGCCCGCAAGTCCTGAATAGCCTCGCGGCTCTCGGCGATTGCCTCCTCAGTTCTCCTGATCGCGCCATCAAGCGCTTGCACGGCGTCTTCGGGGCGACGGGCGAACATGTTTCGGGCGGCTTGAAATCGAAACATGAGCCCGTGCAAGGTCTGGAGCAATGTGTCGTGCAAGTCGCGCGCGATGCGTGTGCGCTCATTCAAGCGTGCTTCCAGCCGAATCGCAAACTGCCGTCGCAATTGTCGAACCCGGAATTGATAGGCAGCCCAAAGCAAAAGCAGAAATACGGCCGCGCAGCAAGCTTGGAACCACGCTGTTTGGTAGTAGGCTGGAAGGATGGAGAACTCCAGAGAGGCCCCGGACTCGTTCCACATCCCGTCGTTATTGGATGCCATGACGCGGAAGCGATAAGGTCCTGGATGCAAATCGTTATAAAAAGCCTGGCGCCTTGTCCCCGGCTCCTGCCATCCAACATCGTGACCTTCGAGCATGTAGCGAAAGAGCACCTTTTGTGGGGCTACGTAGCTCAGAGCTGTGTAATCAATCTCGAGATCGCGAGTGAGGGCTGGCAACCTTAAGCCCGCGCGCGGCGTGTACCTCGAACGGTCCGCCAAGACTTCCTCAATCTCGACCGGCGGTGGAACCGGGTTTGCGCGCAGATGGCCAGGATCCACCATTTGCAGAATTCGGCCATTCACAAACCACAATCGTCCGTCTGCCGACTTTGTCGCTTGAGGCTTTAAGGGAGTGAGCCCCGCTTGCACTCCATCGAAGGCATCCAACAACTTAAATTTCACCGGGCTGTCGGGGTGGTCCCACCAGTATTCGAGTTCTGATCGATTGATCTCGATAAAACCGCATTTCGAGTCAAGCCACAGTGAGCCCCGCTCATCCTCCACCAACGCAAAGATTCCATCGCAAGGAAGGCCGTTTCGTGTTGTCAGATTCTTTCGCTGGCCGTCTTTCCAGCGAGCCAACTCGTCGAGTGTTGTTCCCCACACGGATCCATCTGCCTCCACCAGAAGGTCACGGATCTGGGCAGTGTTCGCGGACTCGTTTGAGGGGAATGCCCGTGTCTTTCCATCCTCGTATTCGACCAGGTCCCCGTCGACAAGCCCGAGAAATATTCCTCCGTGCGGATTGGCGGCCAGCGTGTACGCAGTGGCGATCCGCGGAGACGTTGTCTCCTCTTGCCACCGTAAATCGTAAATGCGGTCGAGGTTGTGGCCGGCTAGTACCCAGATGTTATGGCGAGTGTCCTCGGTGATTGCGAAAACGATTCCAAGAGCACTGCCGTCGGCATGGAGAACGGGTCGAAATGCGCT
>Ga0123356_10005961_pt1 | contig 12370 bp, 12 predicted proteins | sample TergutEmb28metaG_2_FD_92546 | JGI IMG/M metagenome (GOLD analysis project Ga0123356, IMG submission 92546) | Embiratermes neotenicus P3 segment gut microbial communities from Petit-Saut dam, French Guiana - Emb289 P3 | ecosystem: Host-associated > Arthropoda: Insects > Digestive system > Gut ... | reverse complement strand
TATACACAAAAAAATACCACTTGGTAACTTCTAAATACCACTTACAGGACACTTTGTCGCGGAACTAACGTTTTTTGGGCTTAACTTCGTTACGACCAAGGCTTTTCTTGGTTTCTGTGAAGGCCACATGTCGGCGTAGTTTGGGGTCGTATTTACGCAAAGTCAGTTTTTCCTGCGTATTCATGGTGTTTTTCTTGGTATAGTAAGTCCGCTGGTTGGAATCTTCACTCACCAGCCCCACCAATTTTCTCTTCGATTTGCTATTCGCTTTTGCCATATCGTCCTATCTTAACATACTCTGTAAAAAAACACAACGTCTGGACCGAGCCATATTTAGGCATTGTCAAAATCTATACGTCTCATCAATTCTGCTTTTGTTCTGCCACGATGCTTCATTATTCTTTCGCGTTCTATGGCTAGAGATTTTGACAGATACGCTTCGTAATAAACTAGATCCCACGGTACATACGGTTTCGTCGCTGGGCTAAGACCGCTATTATGTTGGTTAAACCGTTTTTTTAAATCATTTGTAATACCGAAATAGGATTTCCCTGTTTTACGACTCTTTAACACATATAAATAATACATAGCAACGGTTTAACCAATAATATGCCTAAATCTAGGCTCGGTGGAGCCGCGTGTCGGCTCTGCCCCGACGACCTGCCGCTTACAAGGCGGCTGCTCTACTAACTGAGCTAACGCGGCTTACCAAAAAATGGAGCCGCCTTCGAGGGTTGAACTCGAGACCCCCTCCTTACCATGGAGGTGCTCTACCACTGAGCTAAGGCGGCATGGCAGAACTAGAACTTGGCTTGCCGAGCACCTATTTATATGGTGCTTGGTGCTGGAGGTAGGATTTGAACCTACGTAGGCATTACACCAACGGGTTTACAGCCCGTCCTCGTTGACCGCTTGAGTACTCCAGCGCTAGCACGATTATACACGATATTTAGCGCGAACGGAAGATTTTACTAAATCGCCATCTTGTGTGGTTGTTCAATAGTTTTGCGGCCTTGTTTTTTGTCCAGTTTAGTAGCCTGCGAACGCAAAGACTTCGCTAGGGCCTTACGATCGTCCTTGTCATACGCTTGTGCTAGAAACTTCAGTGTTTGGGGTGTTGGCTCCAGCTCTACAGCTCGCTCTAGTTCTTTGATCATTGCTTTTTTGTCGTCCAATTTTTCTAACGCCTGAGCATAAGAAATATGCCGAAAAGCCACGTGCTCTTCTATTTCCATGGCTTGTCTCATAGCTATCGCCGCCTTTTCAAAATCGCCAATGTCTAGGTGCACCAATCCCACATTATGAAAACTACTAGCACTTGGCGCCAGGCTCTGGGCAATCTCAAAACATTCAATCGCATCGCTATAATCTCCTTGTTTAGCGAAAATCATGCCGAGGCGATTATACGCCACAGCATTGCGGTCGTCCGCTCGCAGGATCATCAGTAGCGCCTTCTCTGCCCGCAGATATTTCTTGGTACGCAAGGCTTCCTGTTGGATCCGCCATAGTTTGTCAATCTGCATATTTAGTTTGGTGCGTGGCGCGGTTTCTTTGACAGCCGCTGGTTTTTTGATGATAACAAATAAGCCTAACAAACAAATCAGTAAAACTGTGATAAATCCTAGCATAAAAGCATTATATCATACTTTACATTTAATAGCTTGTCGCGAGATACGTCAGTTGTGCCTTCACATTGCCGTTTTGGTTTAGATTGTCAATGACGGCGCTTAATGTTTCTAGAGATTTGGACTTCGAGGGTTTAATTTGTGTCAAATGCGACAACACCACCAAAAACTCCAGGGTTTCTTCGCGAAGTTTGAATTTTGACACAAGTCTCAGTCGTTCGTAAGTATTGGCTAGAATGAACTCTTTCGCTTGCTCAAACAACCGCGCTTGTGAACGAAAATATAACTCATCTTCAGATAGCCTGTGAATTTCGGCCGGCAAGTTTCCGGCCATAAATTCAATCTGTCGCTGTTTTAGTTGGGGTTTTATATCACTTATGATATTTTCGGCGTGTACGGGCAGAATCTCGATATTTTGCACCCGGCTAGTAATAGTTTCGGGCAGGTTCGAAGTATTATGAGACGTCAAGATAAAGTGGATATTGCTACTCGGCTCCTCGAGGTTCTTCAGGAGTGCCCCCGGAGCGTCGTTCGTCATCGTCTCGGCCTCGTCGATCACGATGGCTAAGGGAACTGTACGCTGAGCACGCGTAAATTCTCTTAAAGCCCGGATGTCATCGGTGTTGATGTTGGCGGTTTTCTGACTTTTGTGCAGCTTCGGGACAACAACCACCACCTCCGCCCCGGCGATCTGCTTAGCCAGGGCTTTAGCAATAGTGCCTAATCCTACACCTTTCTGCCCCGTCAAAAGCAAAGCGTGCGTCGGCTCATTCAAATATGCCCCTAATTGGTTTTTGCTCTTGGGGTTAATTAACAGATTTTCCATCAAACTCCTTTGGCGTTTGAACCCTAAACACCTTCCTATCGCCTCCTGGCAAAGTAATCTCTAGCTCGCTGGCATGCAACATCATTCTTGCTTCTTTAGAGCCATAGACGCCATCACCCACAATCGGCAACCCTATATGCGCTAGATGCACACGTAGTTGATGTGTTCGCCCAGTCCGGGGCTTTAGCTCTAACAAAGCCGTGTTATCGTCAAACTTTTTTAGCACCTTCACCTCTGTAACAGCCGACTTACCCTTCGGATCAACCCGAAAAGTCGCCGGCTTCCTGGGGTTACGCCCAATCGGTAAATCTATCACGAATTCATCGTCCTTTGGCACGCCGACCACCACCGCCAGATAAGCCTTCTTCACCTTGCGATTCGCAAACTGCTTCTGCAAAAACTTCAATACTTCTGGCGTTTTCGCCCCCACCATCACCCCGCTAGTCTCCCGATCTAGTCTATGAACTACCCCAAACCGATTATTTTCCCATGGGTCCGACCCTTGGGGTTTTTGTTCAATCACCTCTGGAATCCCACGGGTCCGACCCTTGGGGTTTGATTTTGTTTTGATGAAATCTGAGACGGTGAATTCGTCATTTAGGGCGCCTTTGCTGTGGGTTAGCACCCCCGCGGGCTTGTTGATGACAGCCACATTGTCGTCTTCGTAAATAACCGGCAAATCTAGGGGTTTTTTGTTTATTTCGGGTATATCTATGCTAATTTTGCTTTCATCGCTCACTTGAGCCGTTTTGGTGGCTTTTTTGCCATCAATGCTCACATAGCCCGCCTCGATATACTTCTGCCACACCGCCCGAGAAAATTCAGGGCGATTTTTCGCCAAATATGCATCTAATCTCATGGCTTTATTATAACATTAATATACCAAAGAAAAATCCCGAGCGGGTGACGCGCTCGGGTTATGGTGCTTTTCTGGCTCTATCTCGAACATCTAGATACTTTGGTACTTTTGGTACTTTAGATATCCTCCATTCTTCGAAAGAACCCTGCTGATGTAACGCGTATAAAGCCCACGAGGGCCCATCAGCCGGAGCCGAAACTTACTCCGTAATACCACCCTGCTTGTCACCGGGTGCTAGTTTGTGAAGGAGCGGGTGTTGAACACTCCTCACAGGCACTCCGTCGTTTTATGCGCTTCTGATACTCTGCCATGTAAGTGCCACAAACTCTTAATACCTACGAAATGCTGATGTTGTTAGATAGGACAAAGGTTGTTGGACAAAACAGTTGCGTTCTTCCTATAGGCATAGGGCACCCTCCTCTGCTACATATTGTCTGCATTTCTGGTAAATCTATTACGTACCCAGCATCTCGCCTCGACTACCTATCTTTAGCCGAGCAACACCGTGCATAAACTCATAATATCACATTTTCAAATCTACTTAGAAATAATCCAAGCCCATGGCGGTTCGTACACGTGCTAGGGTTTCGTTGGCTACTTGGTTGGCGTGTTTGGTGCCTTGCTTGAGGATATCCCGGACTTTGTCGAGGTCTTTTTCGTATTCCGAGCGACGAGCGCGGATGGGCACTAGCAACTCTTCCAGCACTTCTATCAAATAATTCTTAACTTCCATGTCGCCCAGGCCTCCAGCTTCGTAGCGCTTCTTCAGATCCGCGACTTTCGCTTTATCACTAGCAAAAGCATCTAGGTAGATAAACACCACATTGCCCTCAACCTGCCCTGGGTCTTCCACGCGAATGTGCCCCGGGTCGGTGTACATTTCTTTGACTTTGCTAGCAACTTCCTCCGGCGTGTCAGATAGGTAAATCCCGTTGTTTAGGCTTTTACTCATTTTGTCGTCCATGCCATAAATCCCCGGCAGGCGCTTGGCGATACCTTCCGGCACCACACCCTCTGGCTCGACCAAAACATCGCCATAGGTGGCGTTAAAACTCCGGACGATTTCGCGGTTGATTTCTATCACCGGCATTTGGTCCTCGCCCACCGGCACTAGTTCGGCCCCAAACGCCGTGATATCAGCACACTGGCTCACCGGAAAAGTAAACCAACTCATAGGCAGGCCTTTTTCAAAGCCTTTTTCTTTAATATCAGTTTTCAAAGTCGGAATTCGCGCCAGCCGGCCGTGGTTGATAAACCCCATGTAGTGAAAAGTTAGCTCGTATAACGCCGGTATTTGGCTCTGCACAAACATCGTGGTTTTGGTTGGGTCTAGCCCCACTGCTAGGTAGTCCAGAGCTACCTCTAGCAAATTGTCGTGGACTTTCTTCGGGTTGCGGGCGTTGTCTGCTAGCGCTTGCTCGTCCGCTATCATCACGAACATTTTGTAGTCCCCGCTGTCTTGCATTTGTACGCGCTTTTCTAAGCTCCCAACATAGTGGCCCAAGTGCAACTTCCCCGTCGGCCTATCGCCTGTTAGTACTACTTTCTTACTCATTATACCCTCCTACTTTTAACCCGTTGAATGATTTATCTATTCAACTGGGTCTGCTTTCTCAATAGTGTCTAGCAACGCGTCCTCCGCGGCGGCGCTAGTTTTCACTGGTTTTTCGTCACTTTGTACGCTCACCTTGCCACCGCCTTCGGTTTCAATGTCAATGACATAGCCCGTCAGTTGCCCAGCCAAGCGCACATTCTGCCCGCCCCGGCCGATGGCAATTTTTTGTTGATCTTCGGCTAGTTTCACCACGGCTTTCTTACCTTCTTCGTCTAGTTCTATAGAGGTAATCTCCGCTGGACTTAAGGCATTAGCAATGTAATTTTTGGTGTCTTTGTCCCACTGCACAATGTCAATTTTCTCAGCGTCGCCGATTTCGTTCATCACCGCCTGCACCCTGGTACCGTGCCCACCGACAAAGGTGCCGACTGGGTCGATCCCCGGCACGGTGCTTGCCACTGCTAGCTTGGTGCGCTTGCCAGCCTCGCGGGCAATGCCTTTGATTTCCACACTGCCGCCCTCGATTTCTGGCACTTCTTGTTCGAAAAGATACTTCACAAACTCTGGCGTAGCACGGCTCAAAATCAGCTGCGGACCGCGTTCGGTTCGTTCGATTTCTTTTAGTTCTACACGGATCCTCATGCCGGGGCTTAAGCGCTCGCCTTCGATCTGCTCACTCTTTGGCATGATAGCCGTGGCGCTCGCTCCGCCAATCTCTACCCGCACTACACGCGGCTCAACCCGTTGCACCGTACCAGTAATCACTTCACCAATTTGGTTCTCAAATTCATTCGCCACCGCTTCGCGCTCGGCTTCGCGGAGTTTCTGAATCACCACCTGCTTGGCAGTCTGCGCCGCTACGCGCCCTAGGCTGACAACTTCGTGCTCTTCCTCTACGAACTCACCGATTTTTGCGTCTTTTTTAACCTTTTTCGCGTCATCCAAAGTTTTTTGATACGCCCCGTTTTCGACTTCTTCTACCACTTCAAACCGCACAAAAACTTTCGCAGCGCCAGTGTTTTGGTTCAAAATAGCGCGCACATCCCAGTCGCGGTCGCCGTTGTCGCGCCGCCAAGCCGCCGCAATGGCTGATTCCACTGCGCCCATGACGATTTCTTCTGGTAGATTTTTCTCCTCAGCGATAACTCGTACCATCGCCGCTAGTTGTTTTAGGTCAATTCCTTCCATGATAGCTCCGGCCTTTAGGCCGCCCCGCACCACTTTTCAGATTTTGCCGTAGTGCGAAATGCAGATTACGGCAAAGTCAGAAAATGGTGCGCGGGCTTTCTTATTAAAACCGCCGACCTTTTGGCCGGCTCAGTATATATTCATTATACATAAATACTATTCAAATGCAAGCGGGGCTTCTGGAATCTCCAGAAGCCCCGAATGCTTACTCGTTTAAATTTGACGAATCCTTAGGTTGATATTTACTATCAACTTATTAGGAGAACCTCCACTTTCAATAAGAGGCCTCTCCTTTATCCATTTCCTGAACCGGATTGGCCAGGCGAGGAACAGGGACGCGCCGATGATAGACAGGAATCCGCCAACTATGAAGCTAAAAATCCATAGGGCTTCCGTCCAACTGACGTTCTCGGGCAGAATAGTGTGCTCAACCGAGTTTAACACTACTAAGCTACCCACAACTATCAACGCGACGGAGCCGATCAGCCAGAACCAAGGGAACTTATACCGACGCGCGTCTTTGGAAACTCTCTTGTTTTCTGCCCCAAAGATCGCTAATCCACAATAAAGCAAGTCCTCGTCTCTCATCATCTTAGTGATGAGGACCTCTGGATCTCCTTCATCCATATATTGTATATAAAGATTAAGGAGCGCTATTAGCTCTTCTTTTTGCGAAGGACTAAGCGGTGTGTGCTTTTCTTCAAGTTCAAGTTGCCATGCTTCATATCGAAGAAGACTGGTTCTAGCAATTCGGCCTCTGGTGTAAATCATTTCACATGTCATGTTTTTTCCTCTCTCTTATGAAACGATTTTCTCTTGACTATATCTTCAGCTCACCAAACTAAAGCAAGCATTATAAAAGTTACAAGACACGTTCAAAATACATGTCCTTTTCTCATTATAGCATACTTTTTAACAAAGATCAAGTTTAAACGCTGTTTTACAGGGTAAATTGTCCGTTTTTATAAATCACTTTTTCGCTGCCGTCTGGTAGGGTTGCCACTACGGTGCGATCGGTGGTGGACACAATGTTGGTGTGGACGGACGAATCGTTGTAGGCCAGCTTCTTCCAATAGGATTTCTTTAGTTTGTTAGGGTCGCCCTTGTAGCAGTCCTGGTAGCTCATGCCCACCGCAATGTGCGTGTTGCCATACCGGCCACCGATGTTTTCGTCAAACAAAGTCTCGGCCATGAATTTGGTAATCCGCGAAAACCGGCTGTCTGTCAGGGAAAATTCGCCCAAGCGATCCGCGCCTTTGGTAGCGATCATTTCTTTTAGGACTTTTTCGTTCTTGGTGGCCTTGGACTTCACAACCTTACCGTTTTCCAGCCACAGTTCGATGCCCTCGACAATGTTGCCATAGCGATACAGCGGTTGGTTAAACCGCGCCCAGCCTTCGGCGCCTCGCCAGTCGGGGCTGGTGAAAATCTCAAAACTCGGCACATTGCGCCCGCCGCCACCGTTCCACTTTCTGTCCTTGCCGATTTTGATTTTCAAATCCATGTCTGGCCCAGTGACTTTCACCCATTCGATATTCATGTCATTCAGTTTGGTGCAATATTCTTCAATTTGCTTATAAAGCCTCTTCCACTCGGCTATTGGGTTTGGTTTATCTAGATAACACGCTTTGATAATCTCGCCCCAATATCCCTCCAGTGTCAAACCCGCTTCCTTGGCCATTGCTTCGGTGCCATACAGCCCCAAAGTCCAGGTGAATTGTCCCTCGTTTTCCTTTTTGTGCTCCCAGTCGCGCATGGGTTTGTTGGCGATCCCCCGCGCCATGATTCTGGCAGGGTCGATACCTTTCAGCGACTGCGGGTTAGTGTCTGCTAGCGCCACCACACTGTGGTCGATCTGCTTGACCAACCCCCGCGCGTAGTCCTTCTTAAAAAACTTCAACTGCGTGTCGCTAGCGTTTTCGAAAAAGAACCTGTCTAAATTATCCCCGTCACAGGTCGTATCCAAGCAGTAATCCCCAATCACATGCCCGCCGGCCTGCCACACGGCCTTCACCAGCGCGACATATAGTGGCCGGCTGGCTTCACCACCCACCACCTGCACCACATCACCCTTTTTGATGCCCTCACCACCCCCCAACGCAAAATTTACCAACAAATCGGCGTATTTATCAATTATCTCCGAACTTGGCTCGTAGCTCTTCATCACATTTTAATCTCAGCATCAACGCCGGCGGGCAAATTCAAATTTTGCAGCATGTCAATGGTCTTGGGTTTGGCGTGGACGATGTCAATTAGTCGCTTATGTACGCGCATTTCGAAAGCTTCGCCACCTTTTTTGTAAACATGCGGACTTTTGACCACTGTCCAGGTGCTACGCTTGACTGGCAATGGCACTGGGCCGATAACCTCTGCGCCACTGCGCAGGGCCGTGTCGACGATAGTTTTGGCTGCTGAATCGATAACCTTGTGGTCGTAGGCCTTTAGGCGAATGCGAATTCGCGGTGGTTCGTTAGTAGTAGTTTTGGTGGTTTTAGCACTCGTTGGTTTTTTGGCTTCTGCCATAATTCTCCTTTGGGGCATGAGACAAACCTACGGTTTTTCTCATCGCGCCGGGACGAAAAACGCGGTTTTCGTCTCGGGCTGCTCTTTTCCCTTCTTATACATAGTAACTTCTTTCGAATTCTCTATGCAATTAGTTATATTACGTTAATTATTGTATCAGGTTACTTGTCACTTGGCAATGGGAATTTCAGGGCGAACTCTTTGACTTCGGCGCGCAGTTCGGCTAGTTTGGCTTTGTTATCGCGGTTTTCTATGCTCGCATCAATCCAAGTAGCGATTTTGGCCATGTCGGACTCTTTCAGCCCCCGTGTGGTGATAGCTGGCGTGCCGATGCGCAAGCCCGAGGGCGTGAACCTCGGTAAAGTGTCGCCCGGGATGGCGTTTTTATTAGCGGTCAACCCAATACTATCTAGTGCCGACTCCACTAGGGCGCCGTCGACACCCCGGCTAGCTATCATGTCTATCAAAATCAAGTGGTTTTCGGTGCTGCCATGCACGATTTCATAACCCAAACCCCTTAGAGCTGCTTCTAGCGCCTGAGCGTTTTTGATAGTCTGCTGGCAGTATTCCTTAAATTCCGGCTGCAGAGCCTCGTGAAACGCCGCCGCCTTAGCGGCAATAACATGCATTAGCGGCCCTCCCTGGGTGCCGGGGAAAACCGCCTTATCTATGAGCGTGGGGATATTTGCCAGAGTTTTTTCAACTTTTTTGATAGGACTGCCGACTTTGCCCATTGATAAAATCAGCCCGCCCCGCGGCCCGCGCAAGGTTTTGTGGGTAGTAGTAGTCATCACATGAAAGCCAAAGTCTAGCGGGTTCGGGTGCGCCCCACCAGCGATCAACCCCGCCACATGCGCCATGTCAGCCATCAGTAAACAGCCATGTTTGTTTCCAATGTCAGCCAAACGCTGGAAATCTGAGATCCGTGAATACGCCGAATAGCCCACCAGCAAAATCTTCGGCTTGTGTTGCTCGGCTAAACGTTCAATTTCGTCGTAGTCTAAATTCCCATCTGACAGAGTGTGATACCCTACAAAGTTATAAAACTTCGCCGACTGCGTCACCGGAGAACCATGCGTCAAGTGCCCTCCGTGCCCCAGATCCATACCCAGGACTGTATCATCAGGTTCTAGCCAGGCATGGTAGACAGCATTGTTGGCCTGCGCCCCAGAGTGTGGCTGCACATTGGCGTGGTTAGCGCCAAATAGCTTCTTGGCCCGCTCAATAGCTAAAAGTTCCACTTGGTCGGTGTTTTCCTGCCCACCGTAGTAGCGAAAGTTATGCCCTTCATTGATAAAATCCGGGTAGCCTTCTGAATATTTGTTCGTGAATACCGAGCTTATGGCGTCTAACACTGCTTTTGAAACATAGTTTTCGCTAGGGATTAGTTCTAATCCTTCGCGCTGGCGCTGCTCCTCAGCCCTGATAACCTCAAAAATCTCTTTGTCCATACCCCTTAGTATACCAAAAAACGCCCGAGAAAGGCGTTTTTTAGTAGTAATCAAACTCCACTCCCCTAAGTATAGCACACAAACTTAAAAATGTCAATGATATTTTGCGCCAAAACTATATCAGGTGGAACCTGATATAAAATAGTAAAGTGCTAACAGAGGGGATAAACAATATCAGACAATATCAGGTGGAACCTGATATTGAGTGCTATAGGAGTGACTCTAGCCCGTCGGCCAGCTGGTGGTGCATCTCTTCTAGTTGTGCGTGCATTTCTTCGTAATCAGCAACGAATTCTAGATACGCTGGTATGTTATTATCGAATAAATCTAGAACAAATTGTGGGCGCACCCAGTTTGAACTAAAATTGCCTTTATAATACGGTAGGCTAGACCAGCTCCAGTCATCATAATCGACAGCGTTCAAATGTATGTAGCGCGAAACATGCGTCAAATACTCGTCTGTAGAAATTCTTGAGGCTTTGTATACACCCTGAAAAAGCGGGCCACGCCGACTATATTTTTTATTAAAATGCTTTGTGTAGCTATTAGCAATAGCCTTCATGAGTTCTGACATTGTCCCTGCTTCAACCTGGTGAACCAGTAAATGAAAGTGAGTAGGCATTAAACAAAAAGTAAGTAATTCTATTCTGTTATAAAAATTCTCGTACTGCATACCGTTCGTCTTATTAATAGTTTTTTCTCTCTGTAAGTAGCGCTTTAATAGACTTAAGAAAAAGATATAATCTGAGTCATCTTTAAACAAATCGTTGCCAGAAATACAGCGGTTATAGATATGATAATACGTATCGTCAGCATCCTCACGAACAACGTTTTTACTAGGCATAGTGTAATTATACCATACCTTTTCTATATCAGGTGGAACCTAATATAAAAGTTATGTACGCCGACAGAGGGTATTAACAATATCAGGTTCCACCTGATATTGTCTGATATTGTCTGTTATTATTATTCTGTAGGGATTTCGTCGATTGAATCACCCTCGGTTTGTTCGAGATAGAATTCTTCTTCACTCATGGCGCCTGTCCCTACTGGGATCTTGCGACCAATGATGACGTTTTCCTTCAGACCATGCAGGCGGTCAACCTTGCCCGCCGAAGCCGCACGGATCAAAATACGAGTTGTGTCCAAGAAAGACGCCGCCGAGAGGAAGGACTCAGACGATTTACCAACATTGATGATACCCGTCAACAACTGAGTGTACTTCGCTGGCAAACTGCCTTTTTCTACTAGTTCGTCGTTTTCCGCTACTACAGCCGACTTTGGCATGATATCGCCAACCACAAAACTACTGTCGCCGGCATCGTTAATCTGCACACGGCTAAACATCTGCCGAACGATGATTTCTAGGTGTTTGTCGGCAATGTTTTGACCCTGGGCTGCGTAAATTCGCAGAATATCGTTGATGATATAGCGCTGGGTCGCCTCGGTTCCTTTGAGCTCCATCAGTTTATGCGGGTCAATAGAACCCGCGCTTAGCCTGTCGCCCGCTTCCACAGCGTCGCCGTCGTGCAAAATATAGACGCCGTCTTTGGTTTTGAGCATCTTTGCTGTTGGGATGTGGTACTCCTTCGGATTCGCCACGTCTAGAGGTTTAAGTACGATTTCATGCGTCAAAACTTTCACCTTAGCGTCCACGGTTGCCACAATCGGCGCTTTGCCTTTTTTGGCTTCTGCTAATACCGCGCCCTCAACCACTTCATCACCAGTTTTGACCTTAACTTTGTAACCATCAATTTTGATCCGTTCTTCCGTTGGTTTATTAGGCGTGACTTTGATAGTAAATCGCTCCGCCTTTTTGTCCTCGGTGATCTGCAAGGTGCCTGCCACTTCGGCCAGAATCGCTTCACCTTTTGGTTTGCGGGCTTCTAGTAGCTCCTCAACACGGGGGAGACCTTGGGTAATGTCACCCGCACCGCCAGCCTCACCACCCAGGTGGAAGGTATTAAGCGTCAACTGCGTGCCCGGCTCGCCCACCGACTGCGCCGCAATCACCCCCACTGGTTCATGCTCGGCCACTAGGTAGCCCGTCGCCATGTCGATGCCATAACTACGTTGCGGGATACCTTTAAGCTGCTGGGTAGAAAGAATCGACATAATCTTCACCTCACTAATACTCTCATCGTTTTGGATCTGGTCGGCAATCGAACGAGTGATGAGGTCGTGGTCGCCCACGATCTCTTTACCGTCAGCACCAAAAACGTGCTCTGCCGTATAGCGCCCATAGAGGCGATCGCCAAACTCAATCAGATTCTCCTCAGTCTCTGAGCGATAAATCATATAGCCTGGGTCGTCCCCGCGCTCGTCGTCCACTGTAAACACATC
>Ga0123356_10005960_pt1 | contig 12370 bp, 19 predicted proteins | sample TergutEmb28metaG_2_FD_92546 | JGI IMG/M metagenome (GOLD analysis project Ga0123356, IMG submission 92546) | Embiratermes neotenicus P3 segment gut microbial communities from Petit-Saut dam, French Guiana - Emb289 P3 | ecosystem: Host-associated > Arthropoda: Insects > Digestive system > Gut ... | reverse complement strand
ATTATGCCGTTTTTTACTATTTTTTCAGATAAACATTTCTTGCACGTGACCATGACTGATGACCTTGTTTACAAGGTTATCACAAACCTCTTTATCTCTCTATCGGTGAAGACTCTCAAAATTCTGAGCATGGAAAATAAAAACAAACAAGCGGAGCTCACTTTCGGAACTTACTGATATGGGTATAGCGCGGCTGTTTCGTCTCAAGGAAACTTAATATCACATCCAAGAGACCCTGCTCGCCTCATCCAATGTAACCTACCTACTCCACAGGTACCCTCCTTTTTTTGACATAAAGAAATATAATTGCCATACCCACGCTCACCTCTATAACCCCAACACCTGCACAAATAACCACAACCTCCCACAAACTAAACCCTGCCCCATCAGGCAAACTTTCATTTCCAGTAGAGAAGTCACCCTTACCCTCAAATGAGTCCTCAACAGATACGTCAACATTATTACCATAGGTGTACACATCCCCAGTCGCATTACTAGCTGTGTTACCCGAAACCACTCCACCCATCCTGTTAAAAGCACCACTATTAAACACACCACCACCAATACCCTCAGCTGTGTTGCCAGAAATACTCCCCCCCGACATACTAAAAGAACCCCCAGGCACTACTAGCACACCGCCACCATTAACATTTGCCGTATTGTTAACAATGTTTCCACTAGACATACTAAACGAACCTCCATCCACATACACGCCCCCACCGCTATAGTCAGCTGTGTTGCCAGAAATACTCCCCCCCGACATACTAAAAGAACCCGAAGGTCCCACATGTACTCCGCCACCATGATCACCACGATTATCCGAAATCTCACCACCCGACATTGTAAAAGTGCCATAGTTGTACACTCCGCCATTAGTAATACAACCAGAAATTATGCCGCCCTGCAGTTCAAATGTGCCAGCGTTATTTACCCCACCAATACGGCTACAAATTTTGCCGTCCATCATGATGAATGTACCATCTAATGTAACACACACTCCTCCGCCCCAAACGCCCCCCCAATCACCTTCATCATATGCCAAAATAATGCCGTCAAGTCTTAATACCCCTGCCGCCTCAACAAAAATCGCGCTTCCATCTACCATATTGATTAGTTTGCAAAATTCCTTTGCAGTATTACTTGTTAAGGTTATATCTTTTTTAGCAGGGATGTTGAGGCATGATGTGAGTTGGATATCTTTGTCAAGTGCGATAACGGTAGAGCCTTTGGCATTATTTACAGCATTTCTGAGTCCAACTTCATTACTAACCACCACCTTATTAGGTGCTCCCGATACAAAAAGAGAAACATCGCTAAATGCCGAAACCAAACCTGAAAAAACCAACACCATCACGAACAACAAGCAAACAAAAGCCAAAACGGCTCCATTACAAAAATGATGAACCTTAAACTGGTGCTTAACATTCATTTTTATGTTTACAACCTCGAGTTATATCAGCGAATTGTACCCGACCAAATTACTTAGTTCTCAACACGGTTAACATACAAGCAATTATTTTAATACTTTTGGGGTAATTTGCTAAAATATACAAATAATTTCTTTTAATGTCTTTACTGGGTTGTAAAAATACTTGTTGTATATCAAAACAGTTCAGGTTTGTTAACTAATCTTTATAGCAGAGAAACACATAGTAGTTGCTGAAGCAGAATGAGAAGAGAATGGCGCTATCTTGTTTTGTTATCGGTTTTAGCATTATTGAGTCTATCTGTGGCTGAAACAGCACTTATCGGGCAAGCTAACGCTTGTTATGGTTGTGACTTTTGGGGTGTAATTCCAGGCGAAGTAATTATAATTGAACCCCAAAACAAAACCTATGCCAATGTTGTTTCCCTAACGATTCAAACAAAAAATCCAGAGTTTACACCAAATAACCCTTGGAAAGAGTACAGTTTATGGAAATCGTTTAGGTACAGTATCAATGGGCAGGATAATGTTACAATCACGGGGGAGTCACCAATAATTTTAACCGGCTTAGACCAGGGCAGTCATTCCATAGTTTTTTACTCCTCTTTTTCGGTTAACTCGGGTCAGCTTTATGGACCCTATGTGCACAGTTCCGAACCCGTCTATTTTAGTGTAATAAATACTGACATATCAATCCAAGAACCCCAAAACAAAACCTACCACACCCAAAACATACCCCTAAACGCAACAATCAACAAACCCGGATCCACACTCAGCTACAGCCTAGACAACAAAGCAACTATACCGCTAACTGAGAACACCACCCTCACAAACCTACCCTACGGAACCCACCAAATAACAATCTACACCGACAACAACGTAACCTGCCAAACGATCCACTTCAACATACAAGCCCCACCCACAAAAATCCCGCCCACAACACTCGCCCTAGTCATCATCGCAATATCGGTCATACTTGGAATAATGCTACTAATTTTATACAAAAAGATATCACAAACGCATAGCAAAAAAGTTTGAAGGCGAGCACACTATTCGAAAGATTATTGCTACAAAAACTATAGAGGAAGCCCACAGTTATTTGAATAAGTCCACAATCGCTATTTCCGGTTTACTTGCCAAAGCCGCTAAACATGTGATTTTAACGTACCTCTGCTTAGCTGTAGAACACAGATAAAACAACTGACTGATTTAGTGGAGCAAAAACGCTCAACACAACACACAATCCCGTTAACAAATGACCATATTTTGCTGTTTAACTGGTTCGATTTGGGTCAGAGCTGTTTGTGCCCTCAGATACCCTTAGTGGGTGGGTGACGACTGTGTATTTTTATATACCAACATAGTGTGCCAGTAAAGTTTGTCCTTGTTGGGCTGTCTAGAAGTCCAGAAATTTCTGTGCGAAAAGTTGTTTATACGTTTGAATGTACGCTTGAAAAATATACCTGTGTAAAATAATCGTTAATAAAATAAAGGTAGGGAGTGAAAATTGGGGAGTTTAGTGAATTTTGCCGAGATACGACGCTAATTGAAGCGTTTATTTAAAATATCTCTCTAGTAATCCCTTGAAGGCCTTGCCATGTCGTGCTTCATCGCGAGCCATTTCATGCACGGTATCATGAATTGCATCTAGATTTAACTCTTTAGCGCGTTTAGCCAGTTCAAACTTTCCAGCAGTTGCACCGTTCTCAGCTTCCACTCGCCTTGTGAGGTTTTCTTTAGTACTGTCAGATAACACTTCACCCAATAATTCAGCAAACTTGGCAGCGTGTTCAGCTTCTTCATATGCCGCTTTTTCCCAATACAGACCAATCTCAGGATAACCCTCACGGTGAGCAACGCGAGCCATAGCCAAATACATACCAACTTCAGTACATTCGCCGTTAAAGTTCATGCGCAAACCGTCAATAACATCTTGAGGAATACCTTTTGCAATACCAACTGTATGCTCAGCAGCCCATGCCATATCTTTGTTCTGTTCCTTGAATTTTTCAGAAGGCGCACTGCATTGAGGACACTTTACAGGGGGAACGTCCCCTTCATGGATATAACCACATATAAGACAAACAAATTTTTTCATTAAACTCTCTCCATTATGCTTTTTTGGTTATTTTACTGGGGATGATTATGTTTATTGGAGTTTAAATTTGTTTTTAGGCGCTTCACAGATTGGACAGATATAATCGTTAGTAAGCTGCTCAAACTCGTCTGTACTGCTTGGGTATTCGTAGCCACACACACTGCACACATAGATTTTTTTAGCACCATTTGTCTTTTCGGGTTCATTCACATGGGTTGGAGCGTTTTTTGGTGTCTTTCCCTTTATGACACTACGATAATACACATAGGTCATGGGGGGCTCTTTGAACAGATTTTCAGCTTCCTGCACTTGCGCTATGAAAATCGTGTGTGTAAAATTATCGATAAAATCAATCACTTTACACTGCATATAGCCCGTGATGCCTTCAGTTATATACGGCAGGCCAGAGGGCGTCAACCCAAAAGGTACCTGTACAAATTTATCCGTATCGCGGCTGCTACTGAATCCGAAAATTCCAAAGATGTTTTCTTTTGCTTTTTCGGATAAAATTGACACGGTAAACTCTTTTGTTTTTTTAATACAAACGTTTGTATAATTGTTCTTGTTGATACATACAGTTATTGTCACAGGGTTGGAAGTAGATTGTGTTACTGTATTGACAAGACATCCTACGTTTCTTTTTCCGTCTTTTGCACCAATGACGTACAAACCATAGGAGAGATTAAATAAGACTGCAGTATCCATGGAAACCATCTTTACTTTTTGCTCGGTTACGTCAAGTAAAATGTACCGTTACTTAAATAATATTATGGTGTATATTCAGATTTGTTTTTTCTCGAATTTTACCGCTTTTTATTCACAACCTGTTCACCCTTCGCCCCACCTTTGAAATCAGGCAAATTTAAAAAGCAATAAACAAACAGTGAAAAGGGAGCATAAATGAAAAGATATCCTAAATCAGAAAAGTACGATATAAACTGGGTTAAACAAAATTGGATGGGACCAAATCCTCTATGGCTTCTTGAAGATTTATGTGGACACATGAATTTGCACCCAGATATGAAAGTTTTAGACATGGGTTGTGGCAAAGGAATTACCAGCGTATTTTTGGCAAAGGAATACGGTGTAACCGTCTTTGCCAATGACCTATGGATAAGTGCTACAGATAACCTGCACCGTTTTGAAGAAGCAGGCGTTGCGGACAAAGTATTTCCCATTCACGCGGAAGCCCATGCGTTACCTTATGCAGATGGTTTCTTTGATGCCGCCATATCAATTGATAGTTACAATTACTACGGCGCAAGCGAATCATACTTTCCAGAGGTATTTTCAAAACTTGTAAAACCTGGAGGTCAATTTGGAATTGTTGTTCCCGGATTTAGACGTGAGTTTGAAAAAGGATACCCTGAAACATTAGCAAAGTTGTGGACTCCAGAGTTATTCACGTTACACAGTAACAAGTGGTGGTGCACGCTTTGGGAGAAAACGGGGCTTTGTGAAATTATAGCATGTTATGATATAGATGACCCAAAAGTGTTATGGCGACCTTGGGCAGATTGGGCTGTGGAAAATTTTGATAAGGAATTTGGCGATGCCGGAGGGGGCGGAGATTTTGATGCAAAGTTTTTGGAAGCCGACATAGACAATGATCTTGCGTTAATTGCTTTGGTGGCAAAGAAAAGTCAAACAAAATAAGTCTTCGGCAATACACACAAAATTATATCTGCTAATGATGCAAATAAAAAAAATCACGGATGACGCTTAGCGGGTGATTGCTGATTTTACTATGCGATAGCTGAGGTGTTATTGGGGTGGTTTACTCAAGTACGATGCCGTGTTTATTTTGAAGGGGTTACATATGTCTCGTCTATTAAGGGTTTTCCATCCTTATCTACAAGCAAGGTTAACCCTCCCGCACTGCCCCAGTTTGCAAAAAGATACTGTACGCCTGTTTTTGTGTCCGTAATGATCCTTGTTCCTTCCATTCTCCCCTTTTTATCACTTAAAATAAACCGTTCAGCCATATTTCAGTCTCCTTTTCAATCGAAGTTTCTCATACTGCGGTATTATAAACAGTGTAATAAAGATTTTTTACTATTTTTATTATTTGTGCAGATTGTTTTTGCACCGTCTGAAATAGAAAAATAAACTTACAACAATAATACTGGCAATTACAACTATTGAAACTACAAGCAACACATAACCGGTTATGCTGTTATCTTTAGTTGTGCTGTCATCGTCAGGATATATATTGTCATATTGTGTAGCAGTGTTACCAGAAATTACACCATCACGCCGGTTAAATGTTCCAGCGTTATACACGCCGCCACCAACTTCAGCGATATTATTAGAAATTACACCATTGCCAGACAAGCTAAAATTACCATCAGGCCAGTTGTATACTCCACCACCATAGGTAGCTTGATTATTAGAAATCGCCCCACCAGACATACTAAAAACACCACTGTTAGACACACCACCACCTGAGTGCATTATATTTCCACCAACATTATTAGAAATTTCACCACCAACCATACTAAAGATGCCCGTGTTTTGCACACCTCCGCCATCATTGTTACGGATTACACCACCAGACATACTAAATGTGCCATAAGTCCATCCCCAGTTATACGTACCATGGTTATATACGCCATAACCGGTATTGTTAGAGACTTCACCACCGACCATACTAAATGTGCCATACTCACTGTTGGACACACCATTGCCATTGCAGTTAGAAATAGTGCCTCCAAACATAGTAAAGTTACCATAGTTACTCACACCAGCACCAGAAATCTCACCAGTATACAAGATAAATGTGCCAGAGACACCAACACGCACAGCCGCAATCCAATAATAATTTACATGATTAGACACAAAAATACCATCAAGCTTCAACACCGCACCATCTTCAACACTTATAACAGCACCACTATGCGGCCAATAATCCGGCGCAAAATAAACATCTACATCCCCACCAATCAGTTTGAAAAACTTGGATGTACTTGTACTTGTTAGGGTGATGTTTTTGTCAACAGGAATAGAGAGTTGTTCTGTAAGGGTAATATCTTTATCAAGAGCAATAACTGTAGAGCCTACAGCATTATTGATCGCATTTCTAAGTTCCAGCTCATTACTAACTACTTGGTTAGAGGCACCCAGTACAAAAGGAGAAACATCAGTACTAAACATGGAAAATAAAAAACAAGAAAACAACATTACACCAATTAGTAAAGAAACAAAAAAAGCCTTGCTAGGAAGACCGCTAAAATTAAATTTAGAGTTAGCATTCATAGACATCGGTAGCCCTCAGAAGCGCATCGTCAATTGCAATATACAATAAAACAGCATATATACATATCTTATTCAAAAGACCGCTTTGAGAACAAAGAATCAACAGAAATAAAATACAAGCTTATCCAAAACACTCATATAAAATGCAACATATAGTGTACAATCATACAAGTATATTGTACATTAACGGTGAGTCAAACGGAGCATAGATGTCATCATGAAAGCCAATAAGATAAAAGATGAAAGGGTACAAAAGAGTTTGGAGCAAGATCTTGCTCCAATGTATGTTGTACTTTTAATTTTAACCATAATCAGCCTAATCGTAAAAATAGCACTAAAACTACACCCTGCACTCTACATAGTAGAAATCATATCGCTTATCTTGTCACCTTCTTACTATATCATATCAACCGCTCAAAAGAACATACTATTTGTGAAAAGAAACGACGAAGCTATCACCAGCATAAAAAACTCAGCAAAAACCAACAGCTACATGCTACACTTTTACATTTTTATAATTGGACAACTAATTCTTTGTGTCGTATACTTCTTTTATCCCTTATATCTTGAAGTGACAGGACCTGCAGGTTTGCTACCCGCTTTGGGTATGATCGTGTATTTGTTCATAGGAGGTATTCCGCTCTCAATTGCGAGTCAGAAATCACATAAAAAAGGATTGCTTGTTGCATGGAACAGCGAAAAATCAAAAACAGCCATCCTAAAAAGATTAAAAGTTTGGTTTACAGTACAGGCGATTTGTGGCGGCATTCTTATTGCGGTGTTTTGTTTGTTGACCTTTTACGACTACATTTCGCCCAAGTTATTTAACTTCGCATTTATGCCAGTATTTGTAGTGTTTGCAATGAGTTTTATGTATTTTCCACTAAAGAAGAATATGATAGAAAGTGAAAAATACGCTGACAAAGAACTTGAGCATACGGAGAAATCAGTGGAAGATAAAGACGGGGATGAAGTGTGAAGAATAAGAAGATGAAGCTTGCGCGTGTTGCCTGTGATTTGTCGCAGGAACAGCTAGCTGAAAAAATTGGCGTAACCAGACAAACCATCAGCTTGATTGAATCCGGCAACTATAACCCTACTATCAAGTTATGTATCCTGATATGCAAAGCACTTAACACTACATTAGACCAGCTGTTTTGGGATAGCGGCAACTCATCAATATCTAGCGTTTAAACTGCTAAACTGTCACCAAGTCTGATCAAGCAAAGAATCAACAATCTAAGTCGTAAAAACTTGGTTCAGAACTTTCTTTTTCGTCCTCTTAAATATAAAAACAATGCCGTAACACCACTTATGGTTAGAACGGTTGCAATCACAACAGATTGGGTTAAGAAAGACCACACATGTTCAGATTCAGGGGGGTCAGGTGAAGTAATAGCAGATGTTGATGGAACCGTAGCAGAGGGTTGAGGATTGGGATAACCCTGTGTATTATAACCTACAGGTGTGTACTTAACATCAAAAATGCTACTGCCTATTATGTAGAAAATATCAGCAACAACAACCATCTTGCATCCCCTGCTATATGGAGCTGTTTCTGAAACTTTTGCAGTTGACCAAACATCGGCTATAGGATTATAAACCAAAGTAAACGGTTTCACATCAAAGACATCATCTTTAGAGGCTTCACGACCTAAAACGTAAACATTCTCAGGGGCATAAACACCCGATGTCACGCCCAAAGTAAAGCCCAAGACAAATATGTGTTCAGATGTTGTTTTACCGACCTGCCACACATCAGCTACAGGATCATAAATATTAATTCTCAATTGAGCACGATACATGTTGGAAAAAATAATTTCAGATATGTTAAACAAGTCACACACCACTATTTTGTTATCCACCATAACTGAAAACGCATATGTCATTAACGTAGGCATATTGGGTTTATTTGTCCATGTATCTTTAGCGGGGTCATACATGTACATAGCACTTTGGGTTATAATGAAAAATTGTTCATTTACCGCGTGAGTTTGCAGAGGTTCTTCTTTAACGGGTAAGGGCACCTTTTTGCTCCATTTATCATTAACGGGATTATACACATACAACTCTCCTTGGGGTGTTATAATGAAAATCTGTCCATTTACAACCTGTGTGTGCATTCCCGCTACATTAATGGGCAAATGCGCTTTACGTGTCCACATATTAGTAACGGGGTCATAAACTTCAACTACATCTGTTTGACAAAATGGCATTGGCTGTGGAACATAAACGCCAGTATTAGCAACGGCGGCTGGATCTTTTGGAGGTATAGGTGTTAATATTGGACTTGAATTAATAACAGTACCATCATTAGCAGTAGTGCCACCCATGCAATAAATTTTGCCTTGACACACCACAATGATAAAATTCTCTCGCGGGGTTGGCATGGGTGCTAGTGTGATCCATTGATCTGTTTTAGGGTCATATCTTTCATTAGTTGTCAAATATTCAGGGTAGGCAAAGCCGCCAATGGCATAAATTTTATCATCCACCGTAACAGTCTCAAAATTAATTCGAGGCTGGTTCATGGCATTTATTGTAGTCCATGTGTCCTCAACTAACTCGGAGGCGGAGACAGTAAGAAGCGCTGTTGTAAATATTCCGCTTATGAAAAAGAAAATCAACATGAAGGGAATAAATTTATTCATGTTAAACACTATTGATACTCGTAACTTTCTCTATAAAATAGTTTTTGTTAATTGGGCTGTGAGTCAAAAAATTGTTCGCGTTGCTTCGGGGTTTACTCTTGAGTTCTTTTATGGTATGTACCGTCTTGTAAAAATAATAGCAGAGCGGTAATTGGGTCTGTTGATTCTTTGCCTGACAGAGCACTATGTTTACTCGCTAAACTACAGTCCATATCTTGGGAGATCTTTTTTGTGAGGTTGTGGATGGGTTAGGTAGTGTTGTCATCCGATGTCGCTTTGAATATGTGGTAGAGTTGTAGTGCATAATCTGCGTCAGCACATGCATAGTTTATTGTGGTTGGGTCTTGGGGATTTAGTTCGTCAAAGTTTTTTCCTTGGGTTATGTCTGCAAATGTTGGCAGCTGTATACCTAGGACGTTTTGTGTGAGATTTTTTAGGCCGCAACGCATATCGTTTTTTAGTGTGTTTTGGGCTGTTAGAAATGTGCAGCAATAGGGTCGGCACATTTTGATATGTTGGGCTTTTAGAAAGCGGTCTTCAAATTCGAGATTGTGTGCAACTTTGATAACTTTGGGATTAATTGCAAATGATAGGAGTATGTTTCGGATTTCGGCAGGGTTGGCGTTTGTTCCATTTTTGTGTGTTAGTGGAACATATACGGCTTCGCCTTTTGCGGCTGAGAAGCTAACGCCGACTATGTGGGATTTATGTTCGTCTAGGGCGGCGTATTTTTCGTTATGGTATTTTTCATCGGGTGCTGTTTCAAAATCAAAGGCAACGATAGCTTTTTCCGAGAGGTATTTGCGTACCTCATTGACATCTGTGATAGCGCTATACATTAATCATTGCCCCAAGTTAGCTATGAGTGGTTTGTTTTAAGTTTTTAGATTTTTAATTTTTCCTCGATTGTAGTCTAGAAAAGACAAATACCGCCGCTACAACATTAGAGATATCATCAGTTGCTTTAGGGATGAGAAGCATGTTGGAGGTCGTTATTCTCAGAGCTATCCCAGATCTTACAGGGGCTCAATATGAAGTTTTGCTGTCGCTTGTTTCATCAGAAAAGCAGAAACAAATCAATCAGCTTTGTTTTTTTCAGGATAAGCAAAACGCTTTGCTAGGAGATATTTTAGCTCGGATAGAGATATGCCGCATCACGGGGCTTAGTAATAGTCAATTGAAATTTGCAGTTAACCCTTATGGTAAACCTTTTTTGTTAAATAATCCGCAGGTGCACCACAACATTGCTCATATCAATCAGCATATCGCTTGTGTGACAGGGGAAGTGCCTGTGGGTATTGATATAGAAAAGATTAGGTCTATTGATATGAAAATTGTGGAGCGGTTTTTTGTGTCTGAGGAGAAAGACTATATTTTATCAGCTCAGAGCGATTTACGGAATAAACGTTTTTTTGAAGTGTGGACCAAAAAGGAAAGCCGAGTTAAGTTGGAGGGAAAAAGGTTGTTAGAATCTTTATCTGCATTTAGTGTGTTAACTCTAGATCCAGGAATTTTTTATCACTGTATTTATAATAATGAAGAAATCACAGGCCATATGTGTTCAAGTCGTAAAGAGCTACCCTTGATAAGAGAAATTGATACCGCAACATTGTTGCAGTATGCTAGTTTGTTAAAATAAAGAACTATGGGGGTTTATCTGGACCCGTTTTAGATGAGGCTCTACGTGAACCCGCCTTAGAAGCCTTACTTGAACCCGCCTTAGAAGCCTTACTTGAACCCGCCTTAGAAGCCTTACTTGAACCCGCCTTAGAAGCCTTACTTGAACCCGCCTTAGAAGCCTTAGATGAGGTTTTACTTGAAGCCGTTTTAGAAGAAGCCTTACTTGAGGTCTTTTTGGGTTTCTTGGTGGATGAAGGTTTGTTGGTTTTGTTTTTGGGTGTGTCTTCAGGTGGGGTTTCGGTTGGCGGGTTTGGGGTTTGGATGGGAGGTGTTGGGATGTAGCCCATTTTGGAGAATAGTGTCAAGTAGTTGTGGAATGTTTTTTCGTCTATGGTTAGGCATTTGATTTCGCTGTCTTTTAGGAGGTTGTCGGTGTTTGTGGTGTCGATGTGGGCTTGTTTGCTTCCGTATCTTTCGGTTAAGCTTTCGCCGTCTTTGCGTTTGTCTATGAAGAGGCGTGAGAGGATGCTTAGGGCGTTTTCTTCAAATGAGCAGACGGCTAATTTTTGGGTCCACTCCTCATAGGGGAGAATGTCTATGGTGTATCCGGCGTTTTTTGTGAATTGGCAGATGGTTTTAAAGTTTAGGGGGGTTTTGTTTGTGAGGTTGAAGCATTTGTCGATGGCGTTTGTTTGGCGCGATATGTGTATGATTGCGTCGCTTACGTAGTCTACTGGTGTGAGTGGGAGTTGTATGTCGATATCAGGGGCAGCTTGCATTTGGATGCAGCCTACAATTGTGCGGCTTATCATGTCTTCTAGTTTCCAAATGTTTTCTTTTAGTGAGGCTGTGATTTCTCCTGGGCGGTAGAGGGTTGTTTTTAGGCCGCGGGTTGTTGCTTCTGCTACGAGTTTTTCAGCGGCCCATTTTGTTTCTGAGTAGCCTAAGAAGTATCCCTCATAAGATAGCAAAGGATCGGATTCTAGGCCGATTTTATTGAAGTGGCTGGGGTTGTCATATACGCTATAGGAGGAAACGTAGTGGAAATATTTGGGGGTGCCTGTGCATGCAAAGCGCAAACACTCAATGGTGCCGTTAACATTTGTTTGTTTGAGTTGGTTGTAGGGGAACAAGAAATTCAATATTGCCCCGTTGTGATATATGGCATCTATGGTATTGCAGAGGTTAGTGTAGAGGTTGTCTTCGATGCCTAGGTGGGGTTTTTTTAGATCTCCGGGTACGGCTATGATTTTGGTTTGGAAGTTTTCTTCCCAGCATTGGAAGAATTGCATATTTTTAATGATACGTTCCATGGCGTTT
>Ga0123356_10005959_pt1 | contig 12371 bp, 7 predicted proteins | sample TergutEmb28metaG_2_FD_92546 | JGI IMG/M metagenome (GOLD analysis project Ga0123356, IMG submission 92546) | Embiratermes neotenicus P3 segment gut microbial communities from Petit-Saut dam, French Guiana - Emb289 P3 | ecosystem: Host-associated > Arthropoda: Insects > Digestive system > Gut ... | reverse complement strand
GCGACTTTAGCGCGGCAGTTCGCAACCTTATAGCCGAAGGGAACGTTCCCAAAGGCATTCCTGCCCTTGTTACGGGCAACGAAGGCCGCTTTATGTTCGATATTAGCGGTACACTCGAACCGCTATGCGTCGAAGCGGCGCTTAAAAGCATCGGTATTAGGGCTGATGCGGTTGTAAGTATGGGCGGAGAAGACCTCATCGTCTATTCTTTGGACGCTGACGGCAAGATTGTTAACAGTTTTTCCGGTAACAAGTGCGCCAGCGGTACGGGTGAGTTTTTAAAACAACAGCTTGCGCGAATGGACATGACGCTTGCTGATATCGAAAAAGTGCCTGACACCGCAAAGGTGCATTCACTTTCTACACGCTGTTCAGTTTTTATGAAGAGCGATTGTACTCACAGATTAAATAAGCGCGAGGCGACAAAGGACGACATCGTGTTGTCGCTTTCTGATGTAATGGCAGTTAAGGTAATCGACTTTTTAAAACGCGCCAAGGTAGTGTCGGGCAGGGTTGTGCTCACAGGCGGAATCACTCTTAATCGCCACATTATCCGTTTTATCCGTGAAAAAGCGCCTAACATCGAATTTATTATTCCAGATACCGCCCCTGTATTCGAAGCATTGGGCGCGGCGGTAATGGCTCCGCAGTCGGGCAGTAAACTTCCTTCTGTAGATAAATTGTTACGCGCAAACGATGTGCGTTTTGGCACTTTGGGCGCGTTACGTGATTTTAAAGATAAAGTAAAAGTTTTTGATAAAACAGACGGTAAAGTCCGCGCTGACCGCAGTTACATTCTTGGTGTAGACGGCGGTTCTACAACTACAAAAGCATGTCTTGTCGACATGGAATCTTTTGAAATCGTCGCAAGCCACTACGGGCGCACACACGGCGATCCTGTAAAAGCGATAAAAGAATGTCTTTCTATTATACAGGAAAAAGTTATCGCCGATACAGGCGATAAAAAAGTTGATATCCGCCTTGTTTCTACGACAGGTTCAAGCCGTGAAATACTCGGTGTGTTCTTGCAGACTCCTGGTGTCTACAACGAAATTATCGCGCATTCTGTAGGAACGACATATTTTGATAAAGATGTAGAAACAATTTTTGAAATCGGCGGACAGGACGCAAAATATGTATTGTTAAAAAACGGCGTACCTATCGATTACGCAATGAACGAAGCATGTTCTGCTGGAACGGGTTCCTTTTTGGAAGAATCGGCCGCAGGAGACTTGTCTATCCACAGCGCGAAAGACATTGGTCCCATAGCGTTAGATGCAAACGCGCCGTGTAAGTTCGGCGAACACTGCTCGGCATTTATAAATAGCGATATTCGCAAAGCTGTACAGCAGGGTGCGGGCAGGGAAAATATCACCGCTGGTATTGTTTGCTCAATAGTAGCGAATTATCTTAACCGTGTTGTAGGAAACCGCACAATCGGCGGAAAGATTTTCCTGCAGGGCGGTGTTGCAAAAAATCCTTCGGTGCCGCTTGCGTTTGCGATGTTATTAAACAAGGAAATACTTGTTCCGCCTGCGCCTGAATTAATGGGTTGTTTCGGTGTTGCATTACTTGCAAAGCGCAAACGCGACGACGGGCTTCTCGCTGAGCAAAGTTTAGTAATTGACGACATCGTTAGCCGCGAGATCGGCTATGAGAGAGTTTTTCCGTGTCAGGCTTGTGAAAATCTTTGCCCGATACAGGTGTTAAATGTAAACAATACAAAGTATATGTTCGGCGGACGCTGTAACAAGTATACAAATATGCGCAAACAGGTAAAAGATGTGCCGGTTTTTGATTATGTAGAAAAACGGCAGAAAATGTTATTTGAAGAATTCGCCGCACCGAATAGTTCGCAAGAGACTTCACGCAGTGAGCGCGGGGAAAAGAAGAGCACGCAGAGTGAAGATTCTAATGAATCGAAATCTGAAAACCTAACTTCCTCCCCTGCGTCCTCTATAAACTCTGCGCCTCTGCGAGAAAAAAATCGCAATTATGTTGTTGGTATACCAAGGGCGTTTTCTGTTCACACTTTGTATCCGCTGTATTCGTGGTTTTTCCATGAACTTGGCATTAAAACATTTTTATCTACAGAAGTTTTACAAACAGGTATAGCTCGTGCAGAAGCGCAGTACTGTTTCCCGGCAGAGATCGCACACGGCGCTATTCAGGATTGTTTGGACAAAGGCGCAGATTATGTGTTAATGCCTCACTTCCGTGACATGCCAAGTTACGAAGACGATGTGCATGCAAACTTCTGTCCGATTACTCAAGCGCTTCCGTACTATATGGAAAAAGCGTTCCCCGATATCGATGCAAAAAAATGGCTTCCGCTTGTTGTAAGCTTTAAGTTCGGCGAAGAAAAAGCGCTGCAATTGTTCTGCGTTATGACAGAACTTTTAGGAATAAGCGAAGCGGAAACAAAAGCGGCTTTTGACGTTGCATGGGGAAAACAAAAAGAATATTTTGCGGCAGTAGAAAAAATGGGAGTGCAGGCGCTGGAAGATGCGCGAAAAGCCGACCGCCCTGTAATTGCAGTATTGGGAAGACCGTACAATGCCTTTACGCCGGAAGCAAATATGGGTATTCCGCGCAAGTTTACAACACGCGGGTTTTCGATCGTGCCGTTTGATATTCTGCCGTTCCATGACGAAAATATTTTCCCAAACATGTACTGGTATTATGGTCAGCAGGATTTGAAGGCCGCGAACCTTCTTAAAAAAGAAGACAATATTTATCTAACGTTTATTACAAACTTCTCTTGCGCGCCGGACTCGTTTATTCTTCATTATGTTAAATGGATGATGGGGCAAAAACCGTTCCTTGTACTGGAACTCGATTCGCACTCGGCAGATGCAGGCGTTGACACCAGAGTAGAAGCGTTCCTTGATATAATCGACGGTTATCGCGCAAAGAAAGGCGAGATAGAAGCAGATCGATACGACAACGGTTACAGATTTGTAAGCGAGCGTGTAGGCGATACCGATGAGTTTGATATGCGTATAGACAATATCAAAACAGGCGAGAAAATTCCTGTTAAGGGAAATGATCGTGTTAAGGTATTGCTTTCCAACATGGGAAATATTTCGACAGAATACATGGGAGCCGCCATTCGCAGTCTTGGTTATAATGCCGAAGCTATGCCTGTTGCGACTCACAAGACGATACAGATCGCGCGCGCTCATGCATCGGGAAAAGAATGTGTGCCGTCTCATCTTGTTTTGGGCAGTGCGTTGGAATTTTTCTTTAGCGATAAATACCGCAAAGACGAACTTTACCTTCTCTTTGTGCCGATAACTACAGGTCCATGCCGAACGGGTCAGTATTTTGTTTACTACGAAAATCTTTTTAAAGATTTACGACTCGAAAATGTCGTAGTCTTTATTTTATCCGCCGACAATTCCTACACAGAATTAGGACCTAGCTTTGCAAAAGAAATGTGGAAGGGTCTAGTATTATCTGACTATCTTAAAGATATTCAATGTTCGCTTTTGGCAACCGCCGAAGATCCGAAAAAGGCCGAAAAAGATTTTGAAAAATCATGGCGCCACATTATGCATGCAGTAGAGCACAATCCAAAAAATATTTGGAAAGAGCTTAAAAATGTTGCTGCTGATGTAAAAAAGATTCCGTTAGCGCGAAAAGTTGAACATTGTCCGCGCGTATTAATCGTTGGCGAGATATATGTGCGTCGAGACGATTTTGCAGTCGGCGAACTAATCGAACTTATGAGCGCGCGAGGCATAGTTGTAAAAATTGCAGGTATCAGCGAATGGATTCATTATCTTGACTTTGTGCGCGAATACGCTCTTAAAAAACTTATAAGACTGCAAAAGCCCGGCAGAAGACTTTTCTCTAAACCGTCACGCGATTTAAAGAAGCTCCAGATAGAAGAATGGTGGAAGCACCATATAGAAAAGAAAGTTTTAAAGATCTTAAAACCTACAGGTTTGATTCCGGAAACACCGCATGACATGCGCCACATTATGAGTTATACTGTAAAACACTTTGTTAACCTTGAGCTTAACTCCGAGATTGCAGTTTCGTCAGGTTCTGCGGCAGCTGCGATGGATGCAGGTTATTCGGGTATTGTAAACATAAGTCCGTTTGCATGTTTGATAGGAAGAGTAATCGAAGGCTTGTTTACACCATGGGCAAGAGAGCGCAATTACCCGATTTTATCGGTAGAGATTGACGGTAACTTATTGCCGCCGAATATCGTTAACAAATTGAATATATTTATGGTTAACGTGCTTCGCTTCAAAGGCGGCGGCGATGTATCGACACTGGTAGACAAAGCAGGCAATGAAGATTTTAACCACAAAGGCGAAGAAGGCGCTTAAGGAAGAATATATAAATTGTTTTATTTATCCTTTGTGCGCCTTATGCGACTTCGTGGTAAGAATAAAAGGTATTAGTTAATGAAGAGGCTTGAAAAAAGCATAGAAATGCTTTTAGACAATTATAATTCTCATGGTATGGTAAACCCGTCAGGCGCCGCGAACCTACCCGGCAGGGAAAGTATCGACAATATTGTCCGTGACCTGGAAGAACTTTTATTCCCAGGTTATCTGGAAAACATTTGCACAAAAGCAGAATCGCTTAAAAAAATCACAGCAGAAAAAGTGCAAAAAATTTACAATGCACTCATCACAGAAGTAGAAAAGAGCCTTGCTTTTTCTGCGCGCATAGGCGGAATAAACAGCGGAAGTAAAGGCTGTCACGCAGCGGCTTCGCTTGTAGTAGAAGAGTTTTTCGAAGAACTGCCAAAAATAAGAAGCATTCTGGGCAAAGATTTAGAAGCTGCTGTACGCGGAGACCCCGCCGCGATGAGCGCCGATGAAGTAATTTTATCCTACCCCGGGTTTCAGGCGATTACCGTACAGCGAATTGCGCACTTTTTTTACTCACGACAGGTGCCTCTTATTCCGCGTATGATGAGCGAAATTATACACAAGCGTACGGGAGTAGATGTACACCCGGGCGCGCAAATTGGCGAATCGTTCTTTATAGACCATGGTACAGGCGTTGTTATTGGAGAAAGTACGATAATCGGCAAAAACGTAAAAATTTACCAAGGTGTTACGCTTGGCGCGCTTTCTGTTAAAAAAGAAGAAAGCGGTCATAAAAGGCACCCAACAATAGAAGACGACGTTACAATCTACGCAAATGCTACGATTCTGGGCGGCGAAACCGTCATAGGAAAGGGCAGTGTTATCGGGGGCAGCGTTTGGATAACAGCATCTGTACCGCCGGGAAGTAAAGTCTATACAAAGCATTAAATAACGTGATACAATTTTACAAACATTACGGAGGATTTATGAAAAAGCTACTTGTTTTAATCGCAGCTTTGTTTCTTTTTGCCGGTGCGGTTTACGCTCAGGAAGGGGACAATACTGTTCAGCAGATGGATGACGCTGTTCGAAGTCTGGCAAGAAATATACATGCAAAACTTTTAGAGGTAAGAGCCGATAAGGTTTTAATAGGTCAGTTCACTTTTAACGAAAGCGTACCTGTATTCAGTACATATTGGGTAAACCAGCTTATTGTTGAAGTAACAAATACACCGCGCAGAAATTATACGGTTATTGCCGGCGGCAGCGCTTCCGATGCCACATGGACAATAGTCGGAGAAATCGTTCAGGTAGTAGATGTTATAAGGGTTTATACCCGTTTGGTTCGTGTTTCTGATCGCGCGATAGAAGGCAGTTTTTTTACAAGTTTCCAGCGTAATGAACATATCAATAATCTGATTGCCGCAGGCAGCGGCATGGGCGGCGGTATAACGGCTGCAGGAACAAGTAACTGGGATTCTCCTTTTACATATACAATTGGCTCAGCTCCAACTGCCCCTTTATTAAACCGCACTCTTACGGAGGGTGCCGAAGATTTTTTTCTCCTCGTCCCGGACAGGGACGGACGCCTTACAGTCGAAACTGTCAGCGGTATCGATACTTACATGCATTTGTACAATTACGATAACGGAGAAGAACTTGCGCAGGATGATGATTCAGGGCAGGGGCTTAATGCAAGAATTGTTTATAACGTGCGCAGCGGTACGCGCTATTTAGCTGTTGTCCGCGGTTTTAGATCATCAGTTACAGGTCCTTATAGTTTTCGCGCTTTTATAATTGTAAGAGAAGGCGCAACCAGTTTTAATAATCCGCTTGTCTACGAAATAGGAGCAAACGAAAGCAGTGTTATCACTGTAAACCGCACTCTGCAGGAAGGGGATAATGATCATTTTCTTCTTGTTCCGACAAGAGACGGACGGCTTACAATCGAAACTACAGGCAGAATCGATACTTATCTGGAATTATATAATGCCGACACGGAAGAATTGCTCGATGAAGATGATGACTCGGGACAAAGCTACAATGCGCGTATCAGATATAATGTAAGAGCCGGCAGCCGCTATATAGCATTGGTTCGCGGTTACAGCAATAACGTAAGGGGTGGTTACGGGTTTAAGGCCTTCTTCCCCGGACAGGGTTTGCAGCAGCCGGATGAGTTTGAACCGGATGATGAGCCGGCACAGGCAAAACCAATCGCGGTAGGCGAATCCCAAAGACGTACTTTCCATTCCGGAGACGATGTTGACTGGGTACGGTTTCAGATAACACGCGCAGGACGTTATATTATCAGTGCAAGAGGCGAAAATAATAATCGTCTGGATACTTATTTGGAACTGTATGACAGCAATTTGAATCTTATTGCCGAAGATGATGACGGCGGCGATGGTTTAAGCGCTCGTCTTTCACTGCAGCTTGCAGCCGGTACTTATTTTATTAAGGTTTGGTGTCTTGATGATGAACCGGATCAGGCTTATGTATTAAGTTTGACTCAATAATTATTCACGTTCCACTGCGACAATGAGAGCGGCCACAGTGCGCGGGTTATCCGGCGCTGCTGTAAAGGCCGCTTCATTTTCGTTAAATGAAACCACTGCCGTATATCCTTCAATAGCTGTAGATAATCTCTTTTCTACCGAACCCGGTGTGGATATAAAAGTATTCATTACAGCATTTATATCCAGAGCATGTTTTGCATAAAGAGTTATAAGATATGAAGTGCCGGGAGAGTTAATAAACATTGTCCCTTCGCCGGGCAATGTTACAATGCTGTCGCTGTAATTTAATAACGGAGAAACTCCAACCTGCGGAAACAGCAATACAGGAGAATAAAAATTGACATCATCGGGCGGCTGAGTAACGGTAAATGAATAAACATAGGCGCTTTCTCTGGCTCCGACAATAAAATTAAATTGTGTTTCTTCCGTGAATGTTTCTGCAGATGTATAAAAATTATTTTCTGTAAGTGTGAATGTCGCTGTTCTTGTTTCCTGTTCAGCTATTTCCATTCGTACAAATCCATTAAAACGAATACCGTCGCTGAAGTTGGCGATATTCTCGATTATCTCGTATGCTTCCATTACAAAACTTACAAAGACATCATATGGAATCCAGATAAAACCGCCGTTGCCCCATTTTCTTCCCCAACTGTTCATAACTTCAAAAGCGCCGCCGTGTCTGTTATCGTCATAACCGACAACGCACAGGGCATGACCATAGTAAAATCGCCTTGGGTCTTCCCTTGGCCGCCATACGTCTCTTGCGTTATTAAATGAGTTCGGGGTATTCATGCCGATAATTACCGGCCTTCCCTCGGTAAGGCTTTTCTTTATTGTTCTTGTTACAAGCGCGGGTTTTTGCCTGTCATCTCTGTTAAAGAGGGTGACATAATCGGCTATTGGGTAATTTCTGACCGTTCTGTAATATGCAAGGTCTACCAATCTGAACGATACTTCGCGTTCGATATCGAGCATTCTTACAGCTCCCGTATCCCTCATGTAATCCAACGCTAAATAAATCTGAGTGCCGCGTACTCCATCGGGATCGTCAGGCCTTATATTACGGTAAATATGAACAGGCGAAAAAACCCTTTGTGTTGTTTCTGTCTGATTTAGTCGATTTAAGGCAACAGACTCGGAAATTGTCCTTGCCGCATATGCTGCCGCCCAGCCAACACAGGTGCCGTAATCGCCCTGATCTCCGGGCAGGGGGGCATACTGGCGAAGCGAAAAAGAGCTCGGCAGGCCTTCATAGGAACGGGCTGCAAGTTCCGCTCTTCTGGGAAGATTGTCATATTGTTCATCAAAAATCGCGCCTCTGCCCTGGCTAAAAACAAGGGGAATAGCGGATAAAAAGATAAGTATAGAAAAAACGGCCTTTTTTCCGGATAACATGCCCTAATTATACAGCCTTTTTCGCTTAAATTCAATTAGTTAGTGGCTTGCATAAAGTTTTTGTTTTAGGTAAACTGAAATATATTATTAATCGGAGCTTGGAAAGATGGGAATTTTAAGTATTGTTTTGCTGGTTTTCTTTATTATCAATGCCGTGCTGCTTGTATTATTGGTCTTAATACAGAACGATGAAGGCGGCGGTCTTGGCGGCATTTTTGGCGGAGGGGCAAATACGGCTTTTGGATCCCGCTCGGGGAATGTTCTTACCCGCGCTACTACAGTGTTGGGATCCATGTTTCTCATTGTAAGTCTTGGTCTGGCTCTGCTTAGCCGAACTCCGGGCGGAACCGGCGTTGAAGAAGCTGCCAGGGAAATTTCTATCGAAGAAGAAAGATCCAACTGGGTAGAGGATGAATTGAATCCGCCCGAATTCAATATGTTTGGCGAAGATTTTACATTCGATTTTGACAGTCTTTTTAACGAGGCAGCTGAATAGGTTTGGTATAGGTTAAAATAAAAGGTATTTTATGATCCTGCAGGATGTATTGTTACCAGAATTCATCAAGATCGATATGGAAGCGGAAGATAAAGACGAGGCTTTTGAAGAACTGGTAGCCTATTATTGTCAAGCCGATAACTCGGATGCTCACGATGATATTCTTGGCGCGATAGTAAGGCGGGAAGCAAAAATGTCAACGGGGATTCACAAAGGGATTGCTGTTCCCCACGGAAAAACAAGCGCGGTAAGCACATTGCGCGGAGTGCTCGGCATTTCCAGAAAAGGCGTGCACTACGACGCTTTGGACGGAGAACCTGTTTATCTTCTTTTTATGATTATCTCTCCGCTGGAAGATTCTGAAAAATATCTGCGGCTGTTAAAACATTTGGCCGAGCTTATGGAAATCCCGCAGTTTCAAACAGAACTGCAGGCGCAAAAGGATCCGCAGGGAGCGTATAAAATTATCCGCAAATTCGAAGAAATGCTTTCTACCCAAAACTGATTATTATGGTAAAAAATACGCTTGAACATTTACTTGGAATAGAAGCGGAAGCCGCCGCTTTGGTAAATGACGCCGAAAAAGAAGCGGAAAGACGTATCAGGGAAAACGATGAAAAAAATCGCGTAACTTACGATGAGCGCTTAAAGGCGGAAACGCAGAGACGTGAAGCGCAGCTTGAAACAGAAGTAAATCAATTAAAAAAAGAATATCAACAAACACTGGATAATTACCGTGATGAAATTTCCAGAATAAATGTAAATCAACAGGAATTTTCTGTCCTTTTGAATACATATTTGTCAGGAAATGCGGATGTGGACTGACAGCGGCTACGCGTATGCCAAAGCAAGCTGGATTGTTGGCAAATCTTTTCTGGGGAAAAGAGTGTCATCTCTTTCAGGGATACATACGCTAAGCGAGCTTGACAGACTTGTTTTTCCGGATTACTACAGGGAACTTCCGGGCAGGACACTGCTTGCAGATCTGGAAGAAAGAATTGCAGAGCGCGCAATCCGTCATATTTTGTCTGTTGTAAATTCATTTTCGCAGCCGCCGAAACTTTTGGTTCGTATGTTAAAAAACGATGATGACAGTAATTTTTATCAGGGATTAATAGAAAGTCTTTCGCAGCTGGACAGTGATGACCGTGAAATAGCGGCTCGGCTTTTGGCGGATGAAATTTCTTTGCGTAACAGCATTTTGGCTTTGCGTTTGCGCGCTTATTACAATAAAAGCGAAGCGGAAATAAAAAAACATTTAATGGAATTAAAATTGCATGGAAACATAAACCAAAAAAAATCTTCTCTTGCTTCTGAAGCAAAAGCTTCTTTGGAATTTTCGCTTGATGTAAGGCAGGATTGGCGCGGCTGGAAATGGGAAAGATTTTTGAATCAGGAAGACGGCTCTGCGCATTGGACTTTGGATCCAAGGCATTTTCAAAATGCGGCCTTGCAGCACCTGGCGCATCTTTGTTATCATAATTTTCACACTTTGCCCATGTCTGTAAGCGCTATTTATTGTTTTATCAAGCTAAAACAGTTTGAAGAAGATCTTCTTACCAGTGTCGCCGAAGGATTGGCGCTTGGTATGGACAGTTCCTATGTATTCAGGCTTTTGGAGGTAACATAATGCTGTTCCCCCGCAAAATGAAGTTTTTGGAACTAACCGTAATGAAAAATGATATGGATATAGTTCTTGAATACATTGGAAGAAAAGCAATGGTGCAGTTTCCCGAAGCGGAAGGCGCGCTTGACAATATGGAAATCATTCGGAAAAAAGAAATAATTGACAGGCTTGCGGGTGTGTGCAATTTTCTTGGCGTAGAAGATACCGATTATGAAAATAATCACAATGATGATGATATATTAATTCCCGCAGACGATGATTTAACGCTTGTAGATAAAATTTGCAGCGTAACTGAAAATTTAAAAGAAATTGAATACAGGGCTGTATATGAAAAGCAGCGCATACGTGAAACAATAAATGAGGCAAAAGCATTTTCCAAAATGAATATGCCGTTTGCGGATTTTGAACATCTTTCGTATCTTACGGTGCGTCTTGGGCGTTTGGATCAAAACGGGATAAATGAACTGCGCGTTAGTATGGGAGACCGCGCTGTTATAATACCTTTTGACAACGAAAACCGTTTTTTGGCCGCCTGTTCAAAAAAAGGACGCTTTGCGCTTGATTCCCAGCTGAAAAAACTTTCTTTTGAACCGATAACTATCCCGGAAAATTACCGCGGTATTCCCGCAGAAATGATGAAAAGTTTAAATGAACAATACAGTGTTTTGGAAAAGGAAATAGAAAAAGTAAAAAACGAAAAGGAACAACTGCGTATTAGTTTTTCGGCCGAGCTAAAAAGGCTTGTTTCGTCCATGAATATTGCTTTAATCATAGAAAAAATAAAAGGAAGGTTTACCGCTACAGAAAATCTTTATCATTTTTCCGGATGGACTCCCGCCGATATGATACCAACTCTTACAAAAGATATTTCTAAATTGACAGACGGCAGGGTAGCGGTTCACAGTTATTCGCCGCATGAAGTACCATCAATAAAAAACGGAAATGAAAAAGTTCCGGTTGTAATGAAGCACGGAGCGTTCGTAAAAGGTTTTGAAAGCGTAGTTTTTTCTTACGGCGCGCCGCTTTACGGAACAATAGACCCAACGCCCATCGTAGCTTTCTTTTTTACCCTTATGTTTGGAATAATGTTCGGCGATGCAGGGCAGGGTTTTATATTGTTTCTGCTTGGAATAATAATAAATAAAAGCAAAAATAAACTTGCAAAATTAAAAAAATATTCTATTCCGTTAATGTCTGTCGGCGTTGCGTCCATGATAATGGGATTGTTGGCAGGTTCTGTTTTTGCAAATGAACAGTTGCTTGTAACTCCTACAAGAATAGTTACAGAAGTTTTGACAGGACAGCCCATGGACAGGATTTTGCATATTCTTCCGATTCATGGAACAGGAGGCAGCGTTACAAAATTACTGTACTTTTTTGCCTTTACAGTTTCTATCGGGGTAATAATTAATTCGTTGGGTCTTTTTATAAATATTTTTAATCGATGCAAATTTAAAAAATACAGAGAAGCATTTTTTTCCAAGACAGGACTTGCAGGCCTTTTATTGTTCTGGTATGCGCTCTTTATTGCCGTAAGACTGCTTTTGGGAGGGCAGATAGAACTATATGATTATGCGGGTATTTTTGTTCCAATCACCTGTATTTTCTTTGGCCCTGTAATCTGGCGTATTTTTTCAGGGGAAAGACCTGTGTTAAATAACGGCATTTTCTCGTTTTTTATGGAAGGTTTTGTAGAGGTAATCGAGACAGTCTCCGCATATTTATCCAATACTTTAAGTTTTTTGCGTGTAGGCGCATTTGCCCTTGCTCATGCCGTTTTTTCATTTATTGTTTTTTACTTTACGGATGAGCTTTCAGGTTCGGGAATATCGGGGACATTATCGGCCGCTTTAATAATGATAACAGGAAATGCTATAATAATTGTACTTGAAGGATTAATAGTTGCCATTCAGGTAATACGCTTGCAATATTATGAATTTTTTAATAAATTTTTTGTTGAAACGGGCGTGGAGTTTGCGCCGTTCCGTTTTAAACACAAGGAG
>Ga0123356_10005958_pt1 | contig 12372 bp, 10 predicted proteins | sample TergutEmb28metaG_2_FD_92546 | JGI IMG/M metagenome (GOLD analysis project Ga0123356, IMG submission 92546) | Embiratermes neotenicus P3 segment gut microbial communities from Petit-Saut dam, French Guiana - Emb289 P3 | ecosystem: Host-associated > Arthropoda: Insects > Digestive system > Gut ... | reverse complement strand
GGACAGCAGCCGGTACACGGTAAACGTGGGTGGGTAGATAATTACGGATTTCGCCTTGGCGACGAACGACATCATCAGCACCAGGAGCATCTCGTTCGACCCGTTTCCGACTATTATGTTTGCCGCGCTGATTCCGTCGGCCCCGATATACCTCGCCAGCGCGGTTTTCAGGCCGTCCGGGACGAAGTTCGGGTACCTGTTCCACGGCCGCTCGACGAAGAACCGCGCCGCCTCCCGCTTGAACTCTTCGGGCCAGTCGCACGGGTTCTCGTTCTGGTTGAGCTTTATCCCGCACTCCTCGGGCGTCAGGTGGTACGCTTTGAGCGCGCGTACGCTGTCGTTTACGAGATTCAGGGCCTGTTCAGATTTTTTTGCTCTCTTCTTCTGTGTCTGCATAGCGCCTTTTGACCCTCTCCGACAACTCTATGGTCACTTTTTCAAGTTCGTTCAGTTCTATGGTGAGGTAGAATACCAGGGCGATGGAGCCGAGAAAAGCAGCCGCGAAGAGGACAATCCAGAAGAATAGCATAACAAACCTCGCTTCGTTTAGAGTGGATTCTCGCCCGGAATCCCTGCACCTTATCAAAATAAATATAATTTCCCGGCAGGCCAAAATGCTAATTTTTTGATTTTATCGCCACTTTTGCCGCGCCATCGTTTATTTTAAATAAGGCTGCGGCGTTCCGAACGCCGTACCTGTATATAATTGATACGTGGTAGGTATGATAATTATTGATATTTTTCTTAAATTCTTAAATAATATTGTACAAGAGGGACAGGCAAACCTTATGGAGAATTGCAGCGGCGTACCGGCGCAAGGGATAAAGGCAGGCGAAATCATCGGCAAATTCAGGCTAGAGCGGGTTCAGGAGATTCTCGAGCTGCGCTCCTGCGCGTATCAGTTCACGCACGAAAAAACGGGCGCGCGGCTTATTCACCTGTACAACGACGACGCCGACAACCTCTTCTCCATAGCGTTCCGCACGCCCGTCTCCGACAGCACCGGCGTCCCGCACATCCTCGAACACTCCGTTTTGTGCGGTTCGAAGAAGTTTCCGGTGAAAGACCCGTTCCAGGAGATGCTCAAAGGGTCGTTGCAGACGTTCCTCAACGCGCTGACCTACCCCGACAAGACCGTCTACCCGGTGTCGTCTCAGGTGGAAAAGGATTTTTATAACCTCGTCGACGTGTACTGCGACGCCGTGTTTAACCCGCTGTTGACGGAGAATACGTTTTACCAGGAGGGCTGGCACTACGACATGGAGGACGCCGGCGGCGAGATTGGCATCAAGGGGATTGTCTATAACGAGATGAAGGGCGTGTTCTCCGACTTTTCGAGCCACGTGGGGCGGGGGACCATATCCCGCCTGTTCCCGGACACGACCTACTCCCACGAGAGCGGCGGCGACCCCGAGCACATTCCCGATTTGACGTACGGGCAGTTCACGGAGTTCCACAAGCGATTTTATCACCCGTCCAACTCGTTTATATTCCTGTACGGAAACATCCCGTCCGAGAAAACCCTTAATTTTATCAACGATAACTACCTTGGCGCTTTCGACAGGCAGTCAATCGACTCCGCCGTCAGGCCGCAGCCCCTTTGGAGCGAGCCCAGGACGGTGCACGTAGAGGCCCCGTCGCCTGAGGACGAGGACGGCACCGCCTCGGTTATCTGCGCGTGGATCGTGGGCGACAGCGCCGACCCGGCCTCGGTCTTTGCCGGGTCTATCCTCTCCCGCTACCTGCTCTCAACCGAGACGTCGCCGCTCAAGCGCGCGCTCATTGACTCCGGGTTAGGCGAGGACTTGGACGATATATGCGGCTTCGACTCAGACCTCGCGCAGTTGGTATTCGCCGTCGGGCTGCGTAAAAGCAGGCCGGAGCGCGCGCAGGCCGTTCTGGACCTTATTATCGACACCCTCAAAAAAGAGGCCGAGGGCGGGCTCGACAAGGATTTGATAGAGGGCGCGGTGCGGCAGTCGGAGTTCAGCCTGCGGGAAATCGCCGGCGGGCACTTCCCCTACAACCTGCGGATAGCCGACAGGTGTTACAGGGCCTGGATAAACGGCGGCGACCCGTTCGCCCTGCTCGCGTTTGAAAAACCGCTGGCGGCAATCAGGGAAGAGATGGCGAAGGGCGGGTTCTTCGAGAGGCTCATAAGAGAGAAGTTTCTTGATAACCCCCACAGGCTGCTCTTTGTAGTTACGGCATCGTCGGAGCAGGGAAACCGGCTCGAAGAGCTGACTGTGCAGCAAGCTGAGCGGCTGACGGCGTCGTTTACGGATGAGGACAGGAAGCGCTGTACCGAACTGACAAAGGCTCTGCGGGAGCAGCAGAGCGCGCCCCCGTCGCCGGAGGCGCTGGCGACGCTGCCGTCGCTGAACAAGGCCGACCTGCCGAAAAAGGGGAGGGTCGTGCCGGCCGACAGAGGGAACATGGGCGATGTGCCGCTCATAACGCACCCCATCTTTACCTCCGGTATCGCGTACTTGGACGTGGGTTTCGACCTGACCGGCATAAACGCCGAACTGATACCGTATATCCCGCTCTATTTAGAACTGCTGACACGCTGCGGCGCGGGCAAATACTCATACGAGGATATGGCGAAGCGGATATCCCTCTCGACCGGCGGAATCGACGCCTCTACGTCCTGCAACACGAAAATCGGCACGGCCGACGAGCTGATGTTCATGGCGTTCATCCACGGCAAGGCGCTCGCGCCGCGGTTCTCCGAACTGCTGGGCATTTGGGAAGACCTGCTGCTGAGCCCCGACCTGGCCAACAAAAAGCAGATAAAGGACCTGCTCTTGGAGGGGCGCAACGCGACAAGTTCGTCGGTAATACACTCGGGCCACAGCTACGCGATCCTCAACGCCTCGGCGCGCATGTCCAAGAGCCGCGCGGTGGACGAACTGGTGGGCGGGATAGCGCAGCTGAGGTTTTTGGACGCCGCGGTCAAAAAAGAGGACTACGACAAGGCCGCCGATTCCTGTGCCAAACTGCATGAATTCATAATCAACCGCAGGGCGTGCGTGGTGTCGGTAACCGCCGACGACCCGTCCAAATTCATCCCGCAGTTGGAAACGTTTGTGAACAGGCTGCCTGTCAGGGCTGCGGCAGGGGAGAACCGCGCTCTTGATATCGCCGGGCTAACGGAGTTAGGCACCGGCAAGGGCAGCCCCGCGAAGAGCAGGGGCATAGAGATCAGTTCGGCCGTAAACTTCGCCGCCCGCGCGTGGAAGATATCAGGCCTGAGCGCCGCCGAGAACGGGCGCCTGTTCCTGCTCTCGCGCAACCTCTCTACCGGCTACCTCTGGGACAAAATCCGCGTTGAGGGCGGGGCGTACGGCGGCATGTCGCGGATGTCCATAAACCACCCCGTCTTCGCCTGCGCGTCGTACAGGGACCCCAACCTGGAAGAGACGCTCGCGCACTTCATAAAAGGGCTCGAGCAGGTAGCCGCCGGCCTCCCGGCCGACAAGGTCGACCAGAGCATAGTGGGCACGATAGGGAGCATAGACAAGCCCAAAAGCCCGCACGGGTTAGGCTTTGGCGAGACAATGGACATACTGACCGGCTGCACGGCGGAGTACCACGGAGAACTGCGGGAGGCGGTGCTGAGCGCAACGCCGGCGGATTTGAAACGCGCGGCGGAAACGGTGCTGGCAGCGGCGGAATCCGAAGTGACGGCATTGGGGTCGTCAGCGGCATTTGACAAGGCGGCCTCCAATAATGTATTTTTTGAACGTGAAAAGTTACTGCCCGCATAAGGCGTAACAAAGTAATATAACACAACAAAAGGAGATGTCTTTATGCGTAAAACAATCCAATTACTGTTGATGGCGGCAATCATAGTCTCGTCGTTCGCGTTCCTCGCCCACGCCCAGGACGACCGGGCGCTGGTCCGCACAATCCTCACCAAAATAGGCCGCAAAGACGCCACGGTCGAGGATGTAGCCGAGTTCAGCCAGGATGGCCGCGTGATCGTGCTCAACCTGAACCGGCGCGGAATATCAGGCGAACCCATCAGCGAAATCCCACCGGAGGTCTTCCGCCTCTCCGCGCTAAGAGGCCTGCTGCTAAGAGACAACAAACTGACATCTCTGCCAAGAGACATAGGCGACCTGATTCAGTTGGTAGAGCTTAACTTGGCCAACAATAACGACCTTGGAGAGCTGCCGTCATCCATCGGAAACTTAGCAAACCTGAAAAAGTTAGACCTGCGCTTCTGCGGCCTAAGCACGCTGCCGTACGAGATTACGGGTCTCAAATCCTTAGAGATGCTGCAGCTCTGGGGCAACAAGTTCACCGGCATCCCGGAATACATCTCGGAACTGACGGCGCTAACAGACCTGCACCTGAACAACAACCAGTTGCTCTGGCTGCCAACGAGCATAACAAAAATGGAGAACCTGAAATACATAGACACACAGCGAAACCAACTGTGCAACCTGCCGCCGGAGATAGAATCGTGGCTGAGCAGGGTAGAGCGCAGCTGGAAATCTAACCAGTGGTGCGGTGGCGGGAATATTCAGGAAGTGCGGTAGGCCATCCGGCTGATTAATACGCAAGCCACGTTTCGCGCGGTATAGAAGCGTGGCTGATATTAGCCTCACAAGCACCATACGGCATAAAGCGGGAGCGACAGTATATTGTTTTCGAAGCCGAAATTTTTCATTGAGGCGCGGACGGAGTATTCGGGCCTGTATTTTTCGGCGAAGACGCTCAGGCTTCTCGATTTTACGTTTTCTCCCGCCTTGACCTCTATCGGTATTACCCTGTCCTCTTTCTGTATTATAAAGTCTATCTCAGCGGTCGCGTTGCTTGTCCAGTAGCAGAGCGGATAATTTTTGGCTGTCAGGCACTGCGCGACGTAGTTTTCGGCGATTGCTCCTACAAACGGGATGTTTATCGTTTCGTTGTTTAGTATTGAGCCGGAGGATATTCCGCTCTTAAAGGTTAAGAGTCCCGTATCGCCCATATACAACTTAAAGCAGGACAGATCGCGGTACACGGGAAGCGGGACAAGCGCGGTTTCTACTCTTGTGCATTTATTAACGATTCCCGCACACTCGAGCCAGTCGATAGCGATACCGAAAATTGAGTTTGTTCCGCCTTTTTGAACCAATTTATACTGGAATTTTTTGTTATCCTTGGCAAGTTGGACAGGTATTGAGTCATAGGCCGCGCGAATTTTGATGCACTCGGTGGAACTTGCGTACTTTGCGCTGTCGGCGACGTAGTCGCTCAATATCTTTCTCTGCGCGTTGCCCGCGGCGATAAAACTTTTTTCTGCCAGATACTCGTTAATTACTCTCGGCATCCCACCGGTAATCAAATATTTTTTGTAAAGGCCGGCCGCTTTTGTGTGAAGGGGGGCGGGCATAGCCGACTTTTCGCAGTAGCGGATTTTTATCTCATCGCGGAGTTTCTCTTCTCCAAACGCGAGCAAATACTCCTCAAAATCAAGTGGGTGCATAATTATTGAATCGACATTTCCGACGGGGAACGAATATTTTTCCCGGTTTATCGCTACACCCAGTAAGCTTCCGGCGCAGACGATATGGTACTGAGGCGCGTTTTCGTTGAAATACTTCAAGGATGTCAACGCTCTTTCGCACACCTGTATCTCGTCGAAGATTATGAGCGTCTTTCCGGGGATGATTTGTTGACTGATTTCCGTTTCAAGATACTCAATAATCTTCTTTTCGTCTATTGTCCGGTCAAAATATGAAGGAAGCGACAGATTATTTTCAAAGTTGAAATACGCGGTATTCTCGTAATACTGCTTGGCGAACTCGAGCAAAATATGCGTTTTCCCGACCTGCCTCGCGCCGTACAAAACAAGCGGCATCCGGTTTTTCCTGTTTTTCCACTCTACAAGCTCGGATATGACTTTTCTATACATACACCCCCCCTTTATTATTGAGACACCGATTAAATATTGCGCCGCACCGCCTGTCGACTGCACGACAGCCGTGATGTCGACGGACGGCATGGCGCAATATTTAATCGGTGGGGCAATAAATACAAAATAATATATGGTTTGACATTTAAGTTAGAAAAAATCAAATTTTTTTGACTTTTTCGAAGTTAACTGTCAAATTGGGGATGCGTCGATAGACATCCGCGGCAATGTAAACCCGCCGCGGATGAACGCGGATATCGATGCCGAGGAAGATGATAACTGATACGGGTACTTTTCGGACACCGGCATGCAGGGGACTGCGGCCCCCCACATGCCGATATTCTGCTATGTTAGTTTTGGATACAACGTAAAGAGTAGTGACTCGCCTTGAAACCATCTTGATGCCAACTCACACTACAAACGTTGTGGAATATATGCCAGAACCGCACGCTTGTGTTGCTTTCCTCCGTAGTACTCCACCACCAACTGCGGGTGCCGATAGTGTTGAAGCTGCCATCCACGCCATTGCCACTGCCGCCGGGCAAAGCCGAGAAACCGAATTCATCAGTACCGGTAATATGACCACCACCGGTATTCCAACAACCAATAGTTTTTAATCCTGTACCTGATTTACCGGCAGTTAATGTCACCCACTCATCATGATTCGGAACATGCCAGCCATCGGGACAGATACCTTGATGTTTGGTTTGTACCTGAGAGCTGCAACGCTCAGAATTACAAGACGAGGGTAAATCCATAGCCGTAGCCCAATTATAAAGACGCCCGTATCTGGCGCAATTGTTAGGTTGATTATCGTAACAAACGCTGCCGCTCGCGTTGAAGTTCAAATTTTCCGCCATCCAAGTCTGCGTACCTATCACCACAGTACGATAAATTTTACCGTCCCTTGAATCGGTGAATGAATCATAGTCGATAGCTGGATTGAATTGCTCGCCGATAGGGCAGACATTATTGCCACCACTTGACCCGCCCGGATTATTCCCCGATTTCCCACTATCCCCGTCTCCGCTTCCGCAAACGACAAGCATTAACATTGCAGACAGTGCAACCGCCATAAAACAGACAAACGCCCGCCTCCTTGTACCAAACCGCACACCAAACACCGGCTTAACGCTCATAAAGCGACCTCCGTTGGGTTAAATAGTTGATATGGATAATTTTGTAAGCATCCTGTAAGCGCCCTGTAAGAGTCTCGTAAACACTACAATATAAGTATACATTAACAGCACTATGAAAATCAAGTATTTAAATCGGGGATGCGTCGATAGATATCCGCGGCAGTGTAAACCCGCCGCGGATGTTATCAATTACTCGATAATCTTGCTGACCGGATACTCAATAATCCCCGACGCCCCGGCGCGCTTGAGTTGCGGGATTACGCGCTTTGTCTCTAAAAACGGCAGAATCGTCTCCACCGCGTGCCAGCCGCTGTCGGACAGCGAACTGACGGTGGGGTTGTGCAGCGCGGGCAGAATCTTGATTACCTCTTCCAGATTTGCCGCCTCTACGTTGCACTTCAACCCGACGTAATTTTCGGCCTCGAGCGTTCCCAACAGGAGCATTTTGAGGTTTTCGAGCTTGTCGCGTTTCCACTCGTCCGCCCACGAGGCGCGGTTGGCCACTATCACGGTGCTTGTTTCCATCAGCGTCTCGATAATGCGGAGGCGGTTCGCCCTCAGCGACGAGCCGGTCTCGGTGATGTCGACGATGGCGTCTACCAACCTCGGCGGCTTGACCTCCGTCGCGCCCCACGAGAACTCTACGTTGACGTTCACGCCCTTCGACGTGAAGTAGCGCTTTGTCGTCCCCACCAGTTCCGTCGCCACGCGCATCCCTTCGAGGTCTTCGGCCTTTTGGAACGGGCTACCCTCGGGTACCGCGAGGACCCAGCGGCATTTTTGGCGCGAGGCCTTGCTGTACCGCAGTTCGACCACCTCGTGGACGTCGGCCTCGTTCTCCGCCACCCAGTCTTGCCCCGTTATCCCCGCGTCGATGATCCCCTGCTGGACGTAGCGGGGGATCTCCTGCGGGCGCATGACTATCAGGTCGAGTTCCGGGTCGTCGCAGGCGGGGTAGTAGGACCGGTCCCCGCGCTTGACATGGATGCCCGCCTTGTTGAACAAGGCGAACGTTGACTCTTCGAGGCTGCCTTTGGGCATGCCTAATGATAATTTCATTGTAAATCTCCGTATTTTGTTTACGGATGTGGCGGGCGGCAGAATGCCGCCCCTACATCGTCGGTATATCGTTAGTACATTATCGATACATCATCGTCAATAACGGGCGACCGAGGGCGGTCGCCCCTACGATATGCATCAATACATCATTATCTCTCTTTAAACGCCCGCGTCAATTCCGGCAATACCTGCAACGCGTCGCCGACTAACCCCAGGTTCGCTATCTGGAAGATATCGGCAGCCGGGTCTTTGTTGATGGCGATGATGAAGTCGCTGGACTGCATCCCGGCCATGTGCTGGACTGAGCCGGATATCCCGCAGGCGATGTACAGCTTCGGGCAGACGGTCTTGCCGGTTTGCCCAACCTGGTGGCTGTACGGGATCCACCCGGCGTCGACCGCCGCGCGGCTTGCGCCCACGGCTCCGCCGATGGCCTCGGCCAAATCCCTGATAAGCGAGAAGTTCTCGGGCTTGCCCATGCCGCGGCCGCCGGAGACGATGATGTCGGCTTCTGTGATGTTGACGGTCGACTCCACTTCCTTGACAAAGTCAAGGATTTTTGTCCGCTCGACGATCTTGGCCGCATCTACCTTTTTTACCACGACCTCGCCCGTACGGCTGTCGTCGCGCACCGCGGCCTTCATCACCTTGTGGCGGACGGTGGCAATCTGCGGGCGGTGGTGCGGCGCGATGATCGTGGCCATCAGGTTGCCGCCGAACGCCGGGCGCGTGCCGAGAAGCAGTTTGCGCTCCTTGTCGATCTCGAGCCCCGTGCAGTCGGCTGTCAGGCCGCCCCAAACGCGTGCCGCGACCTTGGGTATAAACGAACGGCCTACGGCGGTGGCACCGCCGAGCAGAATCGAGGGCTTGTCGTCGTCAACAAACTCGGATACAAGCTGCGCGTACGTGTCGTCACGGAACTTCTCAAGTTCGGGCGAGTCGAAATACACGACTTTGTCCGCCCCGAACTTCACCAAATCCGCGGCGGCGGCGTCCATGCCCGACCCGAGCAGCACCGCGACCAACTTCTCACCGAGCTGATCCGCGAGCTTGCGCCCCTCGCCGAGCATTTCGTAAGAGACCCCGGCGACCTTGCCGTCGTGCTGTTCGATGAAAACAGCCACGTTCGCGTAGTCGTTGATATCAATCTTCGCGCTTGAATCCTTCGTTATGGTTATAGCGCCGAACTTCTTACAGGACTCGATACAGGCCGCGCAGAGGTTGCACTTTGCCATGTCTATGACAGCCTTTTTGTCTACCATGCTTATCGCGTTCAACGCGCAGGACTTGACGCACAGGCTGCAGCCGATACACTTGTCTAAGTGGACTTTGATTCCCATGTTATTTCGTTCTCCTTATTTCACAACGCCGAGGTTTTGTATAACGGACGCGGCTTTCGCGGCCAGTTCCGGCGCTTCGCCGGCGATTTTCTCCCCGCCACCCTTGCGCTCCGGCACGAACGAGCGGAAAACCTGAGTGGGGGAGCCCTTGAGGCCGATGCGCTCGGGGTCCACTTCCATATTGGAAGTGTCGAACTTGCGGATCTCCGCGCTCTTGGCCTTCATCTTGCCCTTGAGCGACGCCAAACGCGGCTCGTTGATCTCCTTGACCACCGTGATAAGCGCGGGTAGCGGCATCTGCACGACGTCGTACCCGTCCTCCATCAGGCGCTCGACCTTGATGGACGAGTCGGAAATCTCCTCAATCTTGCGAACCCACGCCACAAAGGGGATGTCGAGCATCTCGGCAACGCCGGGACCCACCTGCGCGGTGTCGCCGTCGATCGCCTGCTTGCCGCAAAGTATGATGTCAACCTTGCCCAACTCGCCGATAAGCTTGCGGATAGCAGCCGTAAGCGTGTAGGAAGTCGCCCAGGTGTCGGAACCGGCAAACGCGCGGTCCGAAATAAGAATGCCCTCGTCGGCGCCCATCGAAATAGCCGTGCGAAGCGCCGCGTCGGCCTGCGGGGGGCCCATCGTCACAACTATAACCTTGCCGCCAACTTTCTCTTTCAGGCGGATGGCTTCCTCGATGGCGTACTCGTCAAACGGGTTGACTACTGCCTCAACGCCGTCGCGGATCAGTGTTCCGGTCTCAGGGTTTATCTTTACCTGAGTGGTGCCGGGGACTTGCTTGATACATACCACGATATTCATAAATCGCAGTGGCCTCCTTGTCAAAAAAATATTTAGAATTAAAAAATCAAAATCAAAGTCAAAATCTTAAAAATCTTTTTATGGGGACGGGGCTCTGCCCCGTAACGCCCCGATATTATAGCCCCTAAATCCCCACCCCGCGGTGGCGTGGCGGGGACGTTTGATAAACATGCGCCCCTCAGAGGGGCGCGAAAACCGTAACGTCAAAATACTAAAATAACTTTTGGGTTGGCATTTGCGCAAGTCTTGACGTATATTATTGTTGATATGGGCGAAATCAATAAAGCGTATGAGGTTAAACTGTTTGCTGCGGTTATGTACCGGGCGGGCTTTGATGTGGGGACTGCCATTGATGCGCTGGCGGCTACTTATGGCGATATCGAGGCATCATACGGGCCGGTTGAATTCTCGTGGTCTGATTATTATGAGGGTGAGATGGGCAAATCCCTCCTAAAACAGTATGTTATATTTGAGGGGTACGTCGACCGTGCGGTTCTGCCTTCTGTCAAAATCAATACCAATATCCTGGAACAGCAATTTGCAGACAGTTCCGGCAAGCGCGTCGTCAACATCGACCCCGGATACCTGACCAAGGACAAGTTTGTCCTCGCCTCCACCAAAGATTTCTACCACAGACTGTATCTGGGGGACGGCATCTTCGGCGAGGTGACGCTTCACTACCGACGGGGGCTATTTCGCCATTTTTCATGGACTTACACCGATTATCAGGACCCGGGATTTTTGAAATTTCTTGAAGCGGCGCGTACAAAGGCCTTTTTTGATTGACTTTTGTCCGATTATCTATTATTATTATAGATATTAATCATTATATTATGTGAATATTGATATTTTCGTAAATAATAACCATCAATACCCAAAAAGGAGGACGTAATGTCCAAAAAAATCACCAAAACCGCCACCGCTTTCCTGCTGGCGGCGGGCCTTGTCTCCGCGGGCTTTGCCCAAATGCGGGATCTCACTACCCAGCAGCTTGTTCAGGATATGGGGCTGGGGATCAATCTCGGGAATACGTTTGACGCGGTAATAGAGTGTGACCCAGTGGGGAGTGGGTGGGATCAGGGTTGTATAGACTGGGTGAACAGCATGACTACGCTCGAAACAAGCTGGGGCAGCCCGGATATCACAAAAGCGATAATACAGGGGTACAAGGCGGCGGGATTCAAGACAGTGCGGGTACCGGTGGCATGGTCCAATAAGATGGTTGGTGACAATATGCTGACGAATACCGTCAGTTGCGATAAGGGCCAGTGCATTTCAAGCGCGAATCAACTTGGTGGGGAATACACGATAAATCCGGCGCTGATGTCACGCGTTAAGGAGGTTGTCGACTGGATTATTGATGAAGAGATGTACGTGATCCTCAACATCCACTGGGACGGCGGGTGGTGGAAGAGATTCCCGACCGACTCCACAGAGGCAATGAAGAAATACCGGAGGATTTGGGAGCAGGTCGGCAACCAGTTCAAAGACTACGGCGACCGTCTGCTCTTCGCGTCCCTCAACGAGGAGGGCGGTTGGGACGATATATGGTACATATGGAGAAACGGCAGCGACCTGGTGGCGAAGCAGCGCTCCTACACCATGCTGAACACCATCAACCAGGCGTTTGTAAATGAAATCCGCTCGCAGGGCGGCAATAACGCCAACAGGCACCTGCAAATACAGGGGTACCACACCAACATCGACCGCACAATCGACGAAATGTTCAAAATGCCGGACGATTCCCGTACCCCGGCCCGCCTTGCCGTTTCCGCCCACTACTATGACCCGTTCGGCTTCACCCACGTAGGCGATAATTGCTGTAGCGATTGGGCGCCGCTGCGCATGACATGGGGAACCGGGTCGGATTCAATAGCCGACTATAACCAGCTGAACTCCGAGATGGACAAGATGAAAACCAATTTTGTGGATAAGGGCATACCCGTCGTAATAGGCGAGTACGGCTACGCCAACTGGAATACCCGCTTGGAGAAACCGCGCGAAGATGTGCGCAGATATACCCTCGCAGTAACCAAGGCGATACTCGACCGTAAAATGCACCCCGTGCTGTGGGATGTTCAGTTGAATAACGACGGAAGCGAGGCCGTAT
>Ga0123356_10005957_pt1 | contig 12372 bp, 13 predicted proteins | sample TergutEmb28metaG_2_FD_92546 | JGI IMG/M metagenome (GOLD analysis project Ga0123356, IMG submission 92546) | Embiratermes neotenicus P3 segment gut microbial communities from Petit-Saut dam, French Guiana - Emb289 P3 | ecosystem: Host-associated > Arthropoda: Insects > Digestive system > Gut ... | reverse complement strand
ATTCTTTATTAAATCCGCTGCCGGATATGCTTTCGGTCAAAAGATCGTCAAGGCCGAGCGCCAGCTTTGCGCCTTCCTTTTTCAGCAACCTCTTCGTTCTCTCTCTTGTATGTATATCGCACGCCAAAACGACTTCTGTGTAATCGAGGATCTTCCTCGGGTCGTTCGCAAAAATAATCTCCGCTTCCGCACCTTGGGACGCGATCAGCTCCCGATAGTAATCCACATAGTTTATTCCTGTAAACGCATGCTTCGTTTCGCCAAACGCGTTTTTGAATTCGCTTTCCGTAAGCAAATCGCTGTACGGGTTGATATTTTTCGCATCGAGATCATCAAGCGTCACCAAGTGGTTGCCCACTTCGTCGCTTGGATAGCTGAGCATCAGGACTACCTTTTTACAACCCTTCGCGATACCGCAGAGACAAACAGAAAACCGGTTTCTGCTGAGGATCGGGAAAATAACGCCGACCGTCCCGCCGCCCAGTTTGGCTTTGACGTCCTTCGCGATGTCATCTACCGTTGCATAGTTGCCTTGAGCCCTGGCAACGACCGCTTCCGTGACGCCCACGATATCCTGATCATTGATTTGGAATTCTCCGGCGTTTGCGGCGTTCATTACAGTATCCACAACGATCCTTGCAAGATCATCGCCTTCCGTTATGATCGGCGCCCTGAGCCCTCTTGAAATGGTTCCGATAAGCCTTGCCATGCGCACACCTCCTCGTAGAAAAATGCTCTATCATTATACTTGGTTTTCTGTGATTTTTCAACTGGATTTTGACTTTTTCCTGCTCTTATCTTTTCTCCGTCAGGAAGATCAGTAAAACAGAAAATGTTTTGAGCGCACATCCGAGCAGCAGCGGGATACGAAATCCGATCACCTTTGCAAGCGCCCCCATACTAAGAGGCGCGACAATACCGGCGGCGCCCGCCGCACAAAATATCAGCGAGCTTGCGGAAGCGGCTCTTTCGGGGAACGCCCCCGTACACATCAGAATCAGAAACGCGAGGCTCGAACCTTGCGAGAATCCTCCGATAAAAATCAGAATTCTCATCGCCGCCGGGCTTGTTATACAAAGCGCTGCCGCGACGGCCGCTGCGGCAATCAAACCAAACAGAAGATATGCATTTCGTACCGCCATCTTTTTCAGGATAAGCGGCCCGCAAAAACGCATGATCAATGCGCCTACAAAAAATGTCATCAGCATGGCCCCGGAGGCGCTGAAATCCATACCGATCTCTCCGCAATAAGAGGGCAGCCAATTTACGACGCCCGTCAAAAATGAAAAATACAGCATGCTTGCCCCAAGATAGAGCCATGCCTTTCGTTTTTTGAGGATCTCCGCCGGACTTCCGGAAACACGTTTTCTGACCGTATCCATATCGGCATACGCCGTTTCCGGGATCACGCGCCTGCTCACAATAAAGAAAACGATGAAAAAAACGAACATCAGCATTCCAACCAATTGAAACGGCTTCGTAAACGTTGACGGGACGTCAGGATTTACGATCGTTGTGACCAGGATCGGCGTCAGAACCGCACCGGTGCCAAAAAAAGCATGCACCATCGGGAGCAATGTATTTTTCTGCTTCGGATAAAGCTCCGGGATCATGCCGTTCACCATCACATCGATGGTCGTATAACCTGCACCGCTTACCATGATCAACAAAGCAAGCGCCGCATAAGGGGGCGCCTGTCCGACCACAACGCCGGTCACACCGAGCATCAGTACGGCTGCAGCGATCACATTGAATTTGTTGTATCGTTCACCATGCAACGCAAAATACCCCGACGACAAAAGTACGCCGACCGATAGCATGGAAAAAATAAACCCTTGCTGCGCCGGCGTGATTTTGTAAAACGCCATCATAACGGCGGCGCTCGGGCCGAGCACGTTGAAAAAGAAGGCTTGTACCGTATATATGCAAAATGTCAAAATGATAAATGGATATGAAAGGCTTTTTTTGATGACGCTCCCCTCCGGTTTCACGAAAATAAACGCTTTGCATTTCCTCTCATATTAACACCTTTCAGCCGGATCATGCAAGAACAAATCAGTGCCCCTTTGCCATCATAACAACGTCTCAATCAGACTGTTTTCCGGTCTGGCAATAACAGAAGTCATCAGCAGCATGTCCGAATCGGCGCATGCATTTTTAATCGCTGTATTTACCGCTTCCAAATCACCTGTTAAAATCGCTACGCCTTTTCCGCCTATTGCATATCCGATTTTTATTTCAATCAGCGTAATCGCAGCGGCTTTTGCTGCTGCGTCAGCCGCGGCGATGCCGCTTGTGACGGAATAGAACTCCATCACACCGATTGCCGCCATATTTTCGACTGAATTTGACTGTACGATCGCCGGTATTAGTTGCTCGTGTATATTGTGTATTTCCAGTGTGTCTGCAACGTATTCCCTTCCGTGTTTCAGGCAAACGGACATGGCGGTCCTGATGCTTTCTACATTTCCACTCAGGATCGTGACATATTTCCGGGACACACTGTTGAAGACTTCAACAGCTTTACCTGTGCGGATTTGAGCATTCTGTCCGTCGTCTCGATGCCCCGCGCTATGCTTGAAAATTCGCTTACGCCAATTGCTTCATTCATATTGAGTTACTCCCCTTTCCGCCTGATGACGGCGCGAAATTCGTCTAACCTTTCAATCACACCATCTATACCGGCGTGGATATTCGCAGATAAAGCGCCCTCTGCAGCCGCAGCGACCAATTCCCCCCTAACGACTTCTTCTCCTTCCTTTTTAACCGGGATCGCCGGTTTTCCCAAATGCTGTGAAAACGGCAATCTGACCCTCTCAGGTGCAATCTCAACGCATTCATCACCTGCGTGCCGCTCCCCGTATTCAAGAAGCCCCAGTCGCGCTGTCAGCCGCCCTGTGGCGGCTTTTCCAAAGAGAATCGACTCTCTTGCTTCAGCCGCCGGGTTTTTAGGCACGTCAATTCCCTTTTCACGCAAACGACCTTTCAGAAAAACGTTGATTCTGCGCGGGGACAAGCCCATTGGACAGGAATAAAGCTCACATAAACCGCACTCGCTGCAATTGGCCGCGGTGCCGAAAAAGCGCTCATATTCCGTGTTGTCTTCGACCAAATGTTCCATAAAAACGCTGCGCATCACCAAATTCGGGCGGGATGTTATGCCCGATTCTGTGCCTCGGGCATTGATCTGTACAAAACCTGCACTGAAGGCATGCGCTCTGCGCCTGTTTTATGATCCTGCTCAGCGGTTTGCTTGCCTGCGTAAAAAGATAATGGCCTTTCGTCAGGACAAGTATGTTTCCGGTCGTCTTTGTAACACTCAGACTTTCAATATCTTCGGGTTTTGTATATAATTTCCCCATCATCGGGCCGCCAAGGATTATTCCGTACTGTGACACTGTTGGCTTTGCCGCTTTGATGCATTCGGTGACCGGCGTACCAAGAGGGGCTTTGAGCATGACGGGCTTTTCGACTTCACCTGTCACGGAAAGGTGCTTATCGGTCACAGGCAATCCCTTCAGTGCCCTGTACACGCTGATCACAGTGCCGACATTATCGACCACCGCGCCCACCGCGATGGGTATACCGCGTTCCGGCACAGAACGCCCGCATACCAACTGTACGATGACCTGTTCATCGCCGGCAGGGTAAAAGGCGTCCGTAAGAAACATCTCGATATTCGCGTTTTTCGCCTGTATTACCCTCGTGAGCGCTTCAATTTCCCGCTTGTATTTCCTTTTGAGCAGAATCACAAGCCGCTTCGCGCCAAGATGTTCCCCGATACGCAAAGTCGCGTCGGTTATCTCCTCCGGGAACATGCGGCAAAGGTATTTATCCGTTTCGATCAACGGCTCGCATTCGGCGGCGTTGACGATAAAACATTCTGCTTTGGCGTCAAGCTTCACATGGGTAGGGAAACCCGCTCCGCCTTCGCCCACAACGCCTGCTTGCTGAATCAAATCCGTCAGCATTTATCCGCCCTCCTTACAGGTAGCGTTCATCCACTTCCTCGTCATCTACGATGCCGACAATGGCCATATCTACGGGAATTTGGTCATTTTTCGCGGCGATCCTTGCCGAATTACCACTTACGACGAGAACTTTTTCCCCGATTCCCGCCCCTATGGTGTCTATTGCTACGAATGGCAAGGTTTTGTCTTTTTTATCCAGAAGGTTGACAGGCTTGACGATCATCAATTTCTGTCCCACGAGACGTTCTTCCTTTCTGGTTGACCACAACGAACCAATTACGATTGCAAGCTGCATACATTTCCTCCTTAACTTACTTCTTTTTCGAAGCAACTCATCGCTATTCCGATTGGGGTTATTAAAAAAGGCTTTTCCGGTTTTATGACCGGTATGTCGAGATGATCTTCAAAAACTTTTTCCATCCCTGTCATGCAACAGGTGCCTCCGCACAGATATAATACATCCGTTTCGGTTTTGTCGATATGACGCCCGACAATCGTGACCATCTTTTTGATAACAGGCTCTATGGCAGGAAATATCCTTTTGTGGTTTGCGCTGTTCATTTTAAGCTTTTCGGCTTCCTCAAAGGAGATCCCCATGCTTCCGGCGATGACCAAAGTCAGGTGAATGCCTCCCGTCGCCTCGTCGGCAGTGTAGGTCACCTGTCCTTCCTTTACGACAGAAAGCCCCGTAGTTCCGCCTCCTATGTCTACGATGACCCCGTCAGAAATTTCAAAGAGTGCATTCGCGGCAGTCGGTTCGTCAAGCACGCGTACAACCTCAAATCCGGCGCCTTCTGCAACATATAAATGGGTCTTTATACTGCCGGTTGTTCCGGGCGGCATTGCGATACAGCATGTCTCCAGACGGCATTTGATTCTTTCTTCCAATGAAGCTTTGAGTTCGCCTACGATGCGCTGCGCCCCGATGTAGTCGACAACGACGCCGTCACGCAATACCCCTGCCGCCCGCTTTTCATACGCGACAGGTTTGTTGTTCTCGTCTAAGACCACGATCACGATATACGCCGTGCCCAAGTCAACTCCTACTTTTAGCCCTTTGCCCGCAGGCATCATCGTTTTTTTACCGGAAAGCTCAACCTTCTTGATGAATGCGTTTATTTCCTTTAACTCCATACTGCTTGTTCCTTATCTTACATTATCGTATGTGCATCGCGTCAGACATCACACAGCGCCTCTTGCGGCAGAATGAGCGAGCCGTTGTTATGCCTTCTCCTGTGGGGCCTGCGATGGTAAAACCTGAGCAGCCTTCCCCTCCGATCCCGATTCCTGCGTAAGATGGTGCATTTTTCACAAATATGGTCGTTTGCAGCTCTTTTGCCATCTTTGTCAGTTTTTCTATGTTTTTAGAATGCATGATCGCCGTATGCCTGTTTCCGTTTTCAAATATACGCGCCATTTCAATCGCTTCGTCCACATGATTCGCACGCACGACCGGCAGAATTGGCATCATCATTTCCTCACGGACAAACGGGCTATCCTGATCTGCTTCAAATAGAATGACTTTTACATTTTCCGGAACAGGCAGCCCGGCTTTTTCAAGGATATAAGCTGCGCTTTTTCCCACAAAATCAACAGAAGGCCCGCCTCTGTCGTTTGAAACCAAATCCCAAAGGGCTTGTATCTTTGCGGATTCCGTCAATAAGTACGCGCCGTTTTCTTCCATCCTGCGAATCAGTGCGCCTGCTATGCGATCGACCGCGATTACTTCCTTTTCTGCAATGCACGGCAGGTTGTTGTCCAGTGAACAACCGTTGATGATATCGATCGCCGCTTTTTCGACGTTGCACGTCTCATCCACCACGACAGGCGGGTTGCCCGCTCCCGCGCCGATGGCTTTTTTACCTGTGGACATGACCAGCTTGACGATAACCGGGCCACCGGTCGCTACGAGCATACGCACCATCGGATGATTCATCATTTCGTTTGTGCTTTCGATCGTCGGTTCGTATACCGTCGCGATGAGGTTAGGCGGCGCACCGCTTGCTGTCAGCTTTCTGTTTAGTAATTGCACCAGCCATACCGATAGTTTTTTTGCTTTAGGGTGAGGGCTGAATACGACGGTGTTCCCCCCCGCCAACATACCGATGGAATTGCAGATGATCGTTTCGGATGGGTTTGTAGCAGGCGTGATCGCCCCGATCACGCCGAAGGGACAATACTCGATCAACATCAGCCCGGCGTCGCCGCTCCTTGCCTCCGTACTCAAATCTTCAGTTCCCGGGCAATTTTCCGCGGCGATCCTGTTTTTGATCAGTTTATGTTCATAATTACCCATATTGGTTTCTTCAACCGCCATAAGAGACATTGCTTTCAAATTTTCGGGCTGCAGCACGGTATCCTTGATGATCCGTACAAAACGTTCGCGATCAGCCATCTTGAAGTGCTGATACTCCGCCTGCGCCCTTTCAGACGCCCGGATCGCCTCATCCATCCCTGTAAAAACGCCGTCCCTGCCGGATCCCGCCGGGCTTCCTGCTTTGTTTTCTCTTATTGCATTCTCTACGATTCTCTTTAACGTTTCTTCACTAATATTCATCCGTTTGCCCCCCGTATTTAGTAATTTTGATAATATCTCCGTTTTTTAGCCCTGTGGTATTTGCTTCTTCTGTATCAACGTGTAATTCCTGCCTATAATTTTGCGACACTCTGACCAAAACATTTTTCAGGATACAACCCCTCGGGCCGTCGCTTTCAACGAAAACCAACTCCCTGTCGTGAACGTTCCAAAATCTCGCGCTTTCCTCCGAAAGGTGTATGTGCCGCCATGCGACGATCAGTCCGCGATTTATTTTTATACTTCCCAATGGCCCGATCAGTTCAATCCCCGGCGTGCCGTCCAGTTCCCCCGACTCCCTGACAGGGGCATGCGCACCCAACTTGAAGCTGTCGGCTGCCGATATTTCCACCTGGCTTTCCGGCCTTATGGGCCCTAAGACCCGCACCTTCGGAATCACAGAGCCGTTTGGCCCGCGCAAATCAACCGTCTCCTCTGCGGCATACTGCCCGGGCTGCCGTAATTCTTTCATGGGATGCAGCGCAGAACCCCTGCCAAACAATTTGTCCATGTCATCCTTTGAAAGATGGACATGCCGATTCGATACCCCCACGGGAATCGTCTGAAGCTCCGCTATGTATTCACGGGTTATTTTGTCTACAATCTCCTTTAACTTCCCGTCGTTCATCAATAAAACCTCTTTCCCGCAAACTGAGCCGCAATTTGACTGAAATAACCGTATTGGTCCAGAACCTCCCAACGAAAATCCTGATCCTCGCGTCCGAAGTGCCCGTAAGCCGCCGTCTTTACATATTGGGGCTTTCGAAGATCCAAATGTTGTAGGATATCCTTTACCGAGAAAGAAAACACCTCAGAGACGATTTCATTTAGAATACCCGGAGAAATCCGTTCTGTTCCAAGCGTATTGACCGACACCGCTATAGGTTCGGGACCACCGATTGCATAAGCCACCGCGACTTCGCACCTCTCCGCCAATTTAGCGGCTACTATGTTTTTGGCTGCATAACGCGCCATATACGCGGCTGAACGGTCTACTTTTGTCGGGTCCTTGCCCGAAAACGCACCGCCGCCGTGCTTTCCGACGCCTCCATACGTATCCACCATGATCTTTCGCCCCGTCAAGCCTGTGTCAGCCGCAGGGCCCCCGACTGAAAAAGCGCCTGTGGGGTTTATGTGGATTTTCGTATCGTGCCTGAACCACCTTGCTTCTATGACCGGGTATATGACTTCGTGCAGTATGGATTCACGTATATATTCCGTCGAAATGCCCTCTTTATGGTGGGCAGAAACGACGATGCCGGTGATATGGCTTGGCTTGCCAAAGGCGTTGTACATCATCGTTACCTGCGATTTTCCGTCAGGGTAAAGCCACGGGATTCTGTCCGTCTTTCTGACTTCCGCAAGTTGCATACAAAGCTTCGTCGAAAGAGAATGGGTCATGGGCATAAATGTTTCGCTTTCATCGCAGGCATAACCATACATGAATCCCTGATCCCCCGCGCCGATCAGCCCGTCGCCCGCGTCTACGCCACAGGCGATATTCGGGGATTGCGTATTCATATTCGTCAGAATAAGGCAATTTGAACCGTCTAATCCGGATTCCGGTGAAGTATATCCGATATCACAGACGATTCTTCTGACTACATCGGAAATGTCGACAGAAGCCTTTGACGTCACCTCTCCGGCGATAAAAAGCATATCCTTTGAAGCCATCGTCTCAACGGCAACACGGCTAAGAGGGTCTTTTTCAAGATACGCATCTAAAATGCCGTCCGAAATCTGATCGCAAAGCTTGTCGGGATGCCCCTCCGTAACGGATTCAGAAGTCACTAAATAATCTCGCATGTGCCATCACCACCATTCCCTCAATCGAGAACATATACCGTCCCTTTATATTGCTGCGGGGTCATTCCTTCGTATTTCTTAAAAACCTTACAGAAATAGCTGTCTTCGTTGTACCCCACACGATACGCAATCTCTTTTAAGGGAAGGCCCGTATATGCCAAATACATTTTGGCTTGCTTTATCTTACGCAGATGTATATATTCCATAACGCTTACGCCTAAATGCTTCTTAAACAGCCTGCTGAGGTGGCTCTGGCTGATTGCGCAGTCTTTGCATATGGTGCTCAGCGTTATATCATGCTCAATCCTGACGTCGATATGGTCAAATATGACATTCAAAAACTCATTTTTTGATATGGCCATCTGACGGAAAGCGAAATCCATAATATCCAGCAACCATAAAGTCCATGAAATATTCGCCACTTTGAAAGCTTCGTTAATGGGAAAACGTTCCTCAATATCGATGGCTTGCCCGTCTACCGGCATGACCCTTTTTATTATTTTACCGGCGATTGTCAGAAAGTAATCTCTTTTGTCACCCTGTTGTAAGAAATCCTGTTGTTGAAATACTTTCTCAACGATACCGGGAATCGCGGCATTTAGCTGCCCGTACTGCCGATTCTTCAGTATCTGAAACAGCATGTTAAGCTGCGTCTCCTCCACCCCCTGCTGATCATTGAAATGATTGAGCAGCCTCGCGATCATCGAAAATGAAACCGGTTTGGATATGTATTCGCGGATCTTTGCGTTCAAAGCCTCCCGCGCATATTCAAAATTCGTGTGGGAAGATATTATATATATTGCAACAGCGGGGTCTGTTGCGTATATTTCCTTACTTGCTTCTATCCCTGAGATCCCCGGCATCATAATATCCATCAGTACGATATGAATCTTTTCGCGCTTGCAGATCTCTACCGCTTCTTCCCCGGTGCCAACGCAGTCCGCCACAAAAAAGTTCTCGATTTTGTTGACCATAACCCGTAAAGCGTCCCTCATCAGCTTTTCGTCGTCAACAATCAATACTTTATACATCAGACGCTCCCCTCGTCAAACGCACGCGGATATCGGATCGTACAGGTGGTCCCCTGGCCTTTCACCGGTTCAATTTTGACTTCATATTCTTTTCCGAAGTCTTCAACAATACGCTGGCATGCCATTTTGACTCCTGCGTCGATCGATATATCCATACGGTTATCCCGGTTGCGGCTGCATAATGTCTGTAGTTCCTTTTCTTTCAGCCCGGGCCCATCGTCCGTTATGCGTATCACAACGTCATTTTTGTCATATTCAACAGCAACTGAAATATTGCCGTTACCGTGTTTGTAAACGATGCCGTGATATATGGCCCTCTCGACAAAGGGAAATATGATCATGCCGGGAACGCGCTGCAAATGCATGTCTTCCGGCACATTTACGGCATATTCGAACTTTTCACTCAATCGTTTCTTCTGAACGAAAAGATAGCTTTCAATCGTCTGCATCTCATCGTCGATAAATTCTGTAGTGACATCACCCTGAAGCGTCCTGTACAGAAATTTTGCCAGTAATGTGATCACTTCATTCGTCTGTATCGCGTCCTCTACCGCAGCCAGATTAGAAATGGCTGTGAGGGTACTCATCATAAAATGATGATACATCCTGGAACGTAAAATGATCAGCCTTGATTCATGAATCTCTTTTTCCGTTTCAATGCGCAGTTGTTTTTCCTTCTGTAATGCCCGCTCACCCTTATTGTGCTTCGCCTGTAGATCGTCCAACATCTCTTTTTCGCACATCTGATCGACGATCAGACAAATCAGCTCCGTCGCATGAACAAATTTTTCATATGGCATCTTGTTCATTTTTTCGAAATCATCGCAGAATTGAGGCTCCTTTACATAATCCAGCCTGTGCGGCAAAATCGTCTTTAGCTGTACTGTATCAGGAGGCGCGTCGTCGCAGCGAATCTGGCCTCCTACAAAACCGCCAAGGTATTGTCCCCGCACTGCAATGGGCACTGCCACCTCGAGCAACCCGCAGGGGCAAAAATAGATGTGGGCTTTCTGAAATGCCGCTGCCTGTATGGCGGCAAGGGCACACGATGCGTCGCATAATCTTCTTCTCTCGGGTTCCGCTTGCACTTTCTGACAGAACGAGGAAAACGCGATGCGATCTGTCGCTTGGTCCCCGCGATAATCAACCGCTACAAATGCAAGTCCTGTTACCGCCGAGAGCCTCTTCATAATCGTTTCCAGATTTTCTTTTCCAAAAAGTTCCGTAAGGCTCGTATCCACTTTCAACATACCCCCTCTTGATAAAAATGAGCTACAACACCCGATTTTATCACATTGGCAGTTAAATCCGTACTTAGGATTTCTAATGTCAGCGGATTGAAAACCCGTTTGTAAGTGTACAACGTCTCCTGCGCGCGAAATGCCGCGCCGTTGTCAAACCCTCGCCGGTTATGTTCGCGATCGAAAAACTTGTATTACCCTCGCCGTTTACGCCGATTCCCGCCAGTGAAGACCCGTTTTTAACAAAAAGAGAGGTCTGCATGATATGCGCCGCCTTGTTTACGCGGTCTATGGACTGTGAATGGATCATAGCCGTATGTCTTAACCCTTGCTCGATAAATAAAGCCGCTTCAAGGGCTTTTTCAAAGTCTCTCACACGGACGAGGGGAACCAGCGGCATCAGCATTTCCAGCGTCACAAAGGGGTGCGTTTTCACAGTATCGACTACGATCAAACGTATTTCCCTTTCGCACGGAATCTTTGCCGCCTCAAGAATCTTGTTTGCGCTTTTTCCTTCCATCGCCCGGTTCATTGTTACATTGCTCGTTAATACAGTCTTTACCAATGATATCATTTCCGCTTCATCGGAAACGTAATAGACACCCTGCTGCTTCAATTCCTCAATAAAGCGATCCGCGATCTCAGAAACGACGACGATGCTTTTTTCGCTGATACACATGATATTATGATCAAACGCGGCGCCGTCAACGATATCCTTAGCGGCTTTTTTAATGTCCGCCATTTCGTCAACGATTACAACCGGATTTGCTTCCCCTGCCCCGATCACCCGTTTTGCCGAGCCGAGGGCGTTCGTGAGCATTTTTCCGCCGCCCGTCGCTACGACTAAAGCAACGTCAGGATGATTCATGATTCCCTCCGCCAACAGCATGGAGGATTCCGGGAATGTAATGACCAGGTTATTTATACCGCAAACATCGTACACAATCTCATTGATTCTGCTTGCGGCAAAATCTGACGCTCTGACGCATCTCGGATGCGGTATGTGGATCACCGAGTTTCCGGCAGCCAGCATTCCGATGGAATTGCAGATCAGCGTAGCGCATGGGTTTGTCCCGGGCTGCACCGCACACACGATTCCGTAAGCGGAATACTCATACAGCGTCATACCGTCGTCGCCTGTCAGGACGTCCGTCACCAAGTCTTCGACACCCGGCGTCTTTTGTATGGATAATAACAGTTTGGTACATTTGTCCTGCGCATTACCCATTCTCGTCTCGGCCATTTCCATTGACGCCATTTTATCAACCAGCAGAATCATCTGTTCTTTGACAGCCGTAATGATTTCGCGCCTTTTATTTAATGTGAGTTTGGAATAAGCTAAAAAAGCTTCGCGAGAAGCAGAAACCGCTTCTTCAACAGCATCATTCAGTAATCTCATATTACGCTCCATTCTGCGTGGCCGTCTTCCTTTTTTTATCAGGTTTTACGGGAACCGGCGTAATTTCAGACGTTGCCGCAGGAATCGGCGGTGCCTCGATCACAGGTTCTTCAGCCGATTCTTCGATTTGTTCTTCGATTGGTTCTTCAGCCGGTTCTTCAACTTTCTCTTCAACCGGCGCCTCCTCTGCAACAACCGAAACATCTTCTGTGCCGAAAAGTTTGCATACCGAAGCTGACGGCCTTGGAATCACCTTGGAGGAAACATATTTTCCGTGTAATTCGCCCATTCGCCTCCCTGCGCTTACCGCCGCGCCTACAGCCGCTACGTCGCCTGAAATTTTGATCGT
>Ga0123356_10005956_pt1 | contig 12373 bp, 7 predicted proteins | sample TergutEmb28metaG_2_FD_92546 | JGI IMG/M metagenome (GOLD analysis project Ga0123356, IMG submission 92546) | Embiratermes neotenicus P3 segment gut microbial communities from Petit-Saut dam, French Guiana - Emb289 P3 | ecosystem: Host-associated > Arthropoda: Insects > Digestive system > Gut ... | reverse complement strand
TAGTCATTCAGATAGATCGCGTTCTTCGGACACGATCCGACGCAGCAACCGCAGTGCAGGCATTTATCGTATGATATCTTCATTGTTCCACCTCAGCAATGTTCGTCCCCGTGTTTGTTCTTCCATTCCTCGAGCGGAACGGAGAATCTCTTCTCCACATCGGCCCTGTACTCGGGACCGCCGTTGTATGCGCAGAACGGTATGACCTTGAGGTCCGGCGTCGCATAATGCACGCCGCATCTCTTCACACGTTCCACATCGTAGTTGTAGTTGTCCTGGAAATGCATCCCGCCGAGCATCACCATCTTCCATGAGAACTCGGCAAGCGTCTCCTTGCTCTTGTCGCTCATGATCGCCCTCATGATCCTCTTGAACTTCTTCTTGGTCATGCCGTCGGGCAGTTCGCTCTCTATGATGCATCTGTCCACCAGCTTCAGCAGCTTGAACACCTTGAGCTTCTTGAACCTGGCATTCTCTGTTTCCGCGGCGAGCTCGTTGAACCCTTTGGACAGCATCTCCGCATCGATGAATCTTGTCATCGGTATGATCTTCCCGCTGCCGTCCTGGAACAGGTATGTCGCTATACCGCAGTGCGGGTGTGTTGTGAACGTTACTTTATTCTCGCCGAGCAGCAATGACGCCAGCTTCGATATCGGTGCGACTATCGGGACCGGGAACCAATCATCCTTGGATGTGTATCCCGTCTGTTCGTTCTCCGCCTTTATCAGGTCGGGGAGCGTGAACCTTCCCTTCGACAGTTCTTCCTTCGTTATCCTTCCGGTGAACGCCACCGGCTGGAAGTTGACCGCTCTGATGACGTCGGAGTTCTCGAGGGCGAAGTTTATGATGTCGCCTATCTGATGGTCGTTGACGCCGCGCACTATCGTCGGAACGAGGACGACGGACGGCGGCTTTTCGAGTTTCCTTAGATTCTCGAGTACCTTCAGTTTCACATCGAACATCTTCCTGTCCCTCGCCTGTAGATATATCTCATCGGACACGCCGTCGAATGACAGATATATCGTATTCAGACCGGCCTCCTGCGCCGCTTTCAGCAATTCAGGGTTCTTCGCGAACATTATGCCGTTGGTGGCCGCCTGGACCTGTGCGAATCCCAGTTCCTTGGCCTTCCTGACTATGTCCACGAACCTCGGATATATCGTCGGCTCACCGCCTGAGAACTGTACCGCCGTACATTTTATCGGTTCCTCCGACCTCAGCATCCTGAGCATCTCCACGACGGTGTCGTAATCAGGTTCGTAAACGTAACCTGCCTGGTTCGCGTTGGCGAAACATATCGGACAGCGCATGTTGCACCTGTTGGTCAGATCTATGTTCGCCAATGCGGTGCACGTGAGCATCTCGAACGGTTTCCCTCCGATGGTGACGTTGACCTTCCTTCCCCCGGATGATGCATCCATAGGATTGATCAGGCCGACACCGTCGTACGCGAACCTCTCCGCCCTGAGGAAGAGTTCCGCGTCCGACCAGTATACGTCACTGAAGTGACCGTGCTCCGGGCACGTCTTATCTATGCAGACCTTTCCGTCCTTTTCCGAGAGCGTTGCGACAATAAGTTCCTTGCACTCGGGACAAATGGACGTCGTTTGTTTGGGAAGCCCTTTCTGGACCCCGTAATCTTTAGCGGTCATATTGCTCCCCCGCTTGATTGGCCTTGTCACTTATAATACTTTAGGATGAGCGCACGCGCCAGGGACGCTTGATACGCCGCGACGAGTTATACTAACTGTAGTTCGACGTATTATAAACCCCGGTACGGACTGGGGATCATGACATCGATATCGATGAGACGTTTACGGAATTCGGGCAAGGGGAATATGCCTTTCGCCATGATCGCCGTCACCATCCTGGTGCTGGCGGGGATGTACGGCATTGTCGCGGCGAGCATAGAGAGGGCGGAAGGCAACACCGACGCCATGAGGGATGAGATCAACTCCGTTGGAAATGCACTGAACGCGGTCAGGGAGAATATGGAGAACGGGATGGGGGATATGATCCTCGAACTCAGCAGACGGTCCTCGCCGGATGGTCTGGAGGAAAGGCTGGACACGTTCGACAGACATCTGTCGATATGGATAGATTACAATTTTCCGATGAGGGTGTGCGGCGCGGTCGCGACGCTGGTGTCACATGACATAGAATTGAGCATCGGGACCATGAGGGCATCACAGGGCGACGGATATGAGGCAGACGGTTCCAGACCGTCATGCTTCCGGGCGGACGGAAGCGCCGTCATTCGGATAACCACCTCATCCGGGTCCGCGGAATACGGGATCGGGATAAGTGCGGACAGTATGTCCGCGCTCCCGATGCTCCTCAGCAACGTGGGCATGTTCGACCTCGCCGTGACCGGGCCGTGGTCGCTGATCACCGGGCTGATGTCGTATCAGCTGTCGTCGCTGGCCCAGTACAGGGTGATGTCCGGATATGGGGCAGAACACGAGTACGGCGGAATGGGGACGAACGCGATCATTACGGAATATGATGTGGAACTTGCATATCGTATAGCGCTATCCATCGCAGAGACCACATATCTCAGGACGACGTCGGATGGCGGGTTCGATATGACGCTGTATGAGAGCGTCGATGCCGCTGAACTTCTCGCGTTCCGTGACGGGCATGTGGAGATGGACCTCTCGGCGGTCCTTGCCCAGACGCTCGTCAGCATAGCCGACGACCTGGTGATAAGCTGGATGGAATACCTCATGCTGACCAAGGTCCTCGATATCGCGGAATTCGTATCGGACGGCCTGAGCAGCGTGTACGACTGGTTATGTAAGGTGTTCACCGGAAGCGAATCGGAGACGGCGCAGGGATATCTTGCGATGACCATGTCCAACAACGGCATCCCGGAATCCGGTTACCGCTATCTGCTGAACGGTAAGAGGGGCGGCATGTATGTTCCGGAGATGTCGTACCGCATCGAAGGCATAGGGAACAGCTCCATCGTGATACCGGGGTTCACGGCATCGTTCGAATATCCTTCCGTGGACGTACTGAAATGGGACGGGTGGAACGGATTCATGAGTGCGTACCGGAAAGAACATAATGAGATAAGGGAGACCCTCAGAGGCACCATACACTCTCTGGCCATCGGCATCTCCGGAACGTATGGTCTCGGTGTGGTGAGGATCGGATGCGATGCTTACGACACAAAGGGATTCTCCGTATCGCTGACGGATGCGGTAAGGGAGATACTGAACGATCGGAGGACATACATCGAAGAGGGCATGGAGGAGATCATCAGGAACGGCGAGATCGCTGATACCCTGTACATGACCCTATGTGAACACATGGCCGGCGGCCGCAACGATCTGTTCGGGGTCACCGCATTGAGGGATAATATCAGATCATCCGTCAAGGCCGGCGTAACCGAAGGGATAGTGAAGGAGTACGGGATGCCCCTCGACCCTTCCGTCATCGATTCCATCACGGACGACGTGATGCGTTCCGATGACGTCGCCGAGATAATGGACAGATATGAACGCATCGTGGATGACCGGATACTCTTGTTCGAAGGGGTCTCGAACATCATCGAAAAGCAAAAACGGTCCGTGTTCAAGGATATCATCATGATCCTGATGAGGTACGGGATCGACCAGACCGGACTGTACCCTCTGCTCATGCACAAGATGATACGGCTCGTCGCCGACACGGCAGAGATCATCTCCCTTGACCCTATGGCAGGGGTCTGCGACCTTCCCGGGACGGATTCCTTCGTCCTGAGAGACAAGGACGGTACATCGATCAGAGAACGCATATCGCTGGAATGCGATGTCACATTGGACATAAGGATAACGCCTCCCACCAAGAATGATGAGAACGTCCACTACGTGGGTTTCATGGAGGACCGCGGCGCATCGTACTCCTCCATGTACCGCATATTCGTGACCGCGGACATATCGTACAGGGCAACTTCAATATCACCTCTCATGGACATGCTCGGTTCCTATGATGCGATGATAACCGGAACATCACATTCCGAGTTCGATATCGCTGTTGCCGTGATGAGCGGGTGGGGGTTGGCCGGTGTGGATTATAAGGTGAGCAACACACTGCTGGGTGATATCCTAACCGCATTCCTGAAGCTCATCGAACCCCTTATCGGACCGCTGCTGGAACTGGTACGTCTGGGGAAGAGCATACTGAATATCATCACGAGCACTATGATGCGGGCGGCGGAATTCGCCGGCGAGATGATCATGAGGCTGTATGACATCATCATGGCACCACTGCACACATTCAGCGATATGATCTCGAACGCGATCGGATGGCTGTTCGAGGAGATCGTATCCACAATGGTGCTCACACTCGGAAGCCAGACGTTCGGCATAGATCTCTACGGGATGCGCCTTGAGATCATAACGGACCTGGTCGGAGAGCTGAAGGATCATACGAGCACCACCAAGCTCAGGCTAACGATGCCCATATTCGGGGTGAAGTTCACAGCGCAATTGGATCTGAAGAAGGACAAGTCATCCAAGTTCTTCCTCAGCGGAGGCATATTCGTGGAGGCGGAGACATGGGATATGAGGATCATCGTGGACCCGCTGATGAAATCCAAGAAATATATGCTGGAGATGAACGGGACGTTCCGCGGAACGGACATTCACGCGGTGATGCCGCAGGCGGTCCAATACGACGAACTGGAGTTCAGGCTGTCGGATGTCCCGGGCGTGGGCGAGATGCTGTCGAACATACCTCTGCCGATACCGGGGGTGAAAGGATGCCTGGATGCGGGAGTGGAGCTGAAGTACAACCTGCCGTATGTATACGGCGTTGTGATCAATGAGTTCGAACTCAATCCCAAGGGTGACGATAAGGACAACGAGTGGGTAGAACTATACAATTCCACAATGCGCCCGGTGGACCTGGAAGGATATACGATAGTTCCCCAGTCCAACCTGAAGAAGATATACACCATACACGACATCGTCCTGGGTCCGGGAGAGAGGACAGTGATAACGTTCCCGGGACAGTTCCTGAACAACACGAAGGAGGTCATAGGCCTCTACGATCCGGATGGGATAGAGGTGGATACCACGCCGATGAAGACGGATTCCAAGAACGATGAATTCACATGGCAGCGGGAAACGGATGCATCGGCCAAATGGGTGTTCAAGAAGCACACCAAGGACGATGACAACGGCGGGAAATACATGGGCGGCGGCCCGATAAGGGCGGCCCTTGCACAATGCGTGATGGAAGCGAGCAAACAGGCATTCGCCGAGCTCGGGATGAAGCTTGTCGGCCCGGACGGCGTCGCGATGTTCCTGAAGCGGACGGTGGAACTGACCATACAGAAGGCGATAGAGATGATAGCGAACTGTGTGGTGAGCGCGTCGATATTCATCGAGATAACGTTATCTGATATCACCGGAAGCGTACAGTCCGGGATCCGGTTCTCGCTGATGTTAGACCGCGACATCGTCAAGGACGGACTGATGTGGGTGGTCGGTCAGATCATGGGGATGATGGAGAACATGGACAACCCGACCGGAATGACGCCGAGGCAGATCATAAGCGATGACATCTACTTCCAGACGATGCTGTTCGCTCAGGTGAGGACACCTAAGATACTGGGGTCGCTTGGGAACAGATCCGTCGTCGCTGGGCTGTCCATCGGATGCAACATCACCGCACTGTGCAACCTCTTCGGAAAGCCCGGAGGGACATGGAGGGTGAACGCCGGAATAGTGCTGGAGGATATACCTACGCACATGGTGCCGCCGATGATAAAGACCGATCCGGATAAGAAGACGGACCTGTGGCTGTTCAGGATGACGCTGGAGAGGTCGAAACGATGATCCTGTGACCTCTTCCGTATACCCCGGACCGCGGGCGCATGCAATAACATTTAATCGTATGACCATATGATGGTCCCATGGGCTCACAGATACCTACGGTCCTTTCTTCGGACGAACTCATGGACAAGGCGTTCCATAGGGCATCCAAGATCGACAAGACCGGGGCCACCGCGCTGGACCATAAGAAGAAGACGGCGCTGGCGAAGGTCACCGCATCCGGGGACATAGTCATAACGACGCTCAAGACATACGTCGGCCGTTTCCCGAGGATGGAGAAGGAGAACGATTTCTTCCCTGAGCTCGTGGACCTCGTGATAGGCATAGACGGTTACAAGAGATCGCTGGGGGCGATGAACTGGGCGGCCAACCGCGTCGAGAGACTGAAGAACGAATGTCTCCGCAACCTGAGGAGGACGAAGGACCCGGCATACATCGAAAGCCTGAGGAACGGTTTCTACGGCCGCCTGTCGTCCATACTGAGGCAGATATCCGGCGACCTCAAGTTCCTTCAGAACGCCAAGAACCGGTTCAGGGACCTTCCGCACATAGAGTCGAACGTCGCGACAGCGGTGATAGCCGGATTCCCGAACGTCGGGAAAAGTAAGCTGGTGGCATCGCTGAGCACCGCGGAACCGGAGATCGCCCCGTATCCGTTCACCACCAAGGGCATCATAATCGGACACATACAGGACGGCTGGAGGAAATATCAGATCATAGACACCCCGGGCCTTCTGGACAGGTCGCTCGATGAACGCAACGACATCGAGAGGCAGGCGATACTTGCGCTGAAGTATCTGACGCATGTGCTCGTTTTCGTCCTCGATCCGTCCGAGTCATGCGGATTCTCCATGGAGAAGCAGCTCGCCCTGCTGGATTCCGTGGAAAAGGGTTTCCCGGGAGTTCCGCTGATCATCGCAGAAAGTAAATCCGACATGTTCAAGAGCGGGAGCGGCAGGAGGTACTTCTCTGCGCAGAGCGGGGAGAACATGGAAGGACTGCGTACGGACATCCTGAACAGATTGAGAGGGATACGCTTCGAGGGGGACGAATGAGCGAGCGAGCGGTCTGCAGCGACGAGATGCAGAAATATTTCGATGAGCTCAACAGGAACAAGGAGATCTGTTTCGATATCGCCGGAAAGGCCAGGAGCAGAGGTATGGACCCCAAGACGGTGGTGGAGATCCCTCAGGCAGAGGATCTCGCGTCACGTGTCGAGAAATTATTATCCAACTGGAACGTCGAAGGCGTTTCGGAAGACATAAGGAAATTGGCCAAGGACAACGACAACAGGGAGATCGTCTCCCTCCTCATTGCAAAGGAAATAGCCAACAGACCGGCCGAGAGCAGGGAGAAGGCCATAGACAGGGCCATACGCGTCGGGCTGGCCGTCCTCACGGAAGGGATCCTCGTGGCGCCGCTTGAGGGTCTTGCAGACACGAAGATCAAGATGAACAGCGACGGTACCGAGTACCTGGACCTTATCTTCGCCGGACCGATACGCGCCGCCGGAGGGACCGGACAGGCGATGAGCGTGCTGATAGCGGATGTGGTCAGGCAGGAGCAGAAGATAGGAAGATACATACCGACGAAGGAGGAGGTCCTGAGATTCCATGAGGAGATACCGGCATACAAACGATGCCAGCACCTGCAGTATCTTCCAACGGCAGAGGAGATAGAACTTATCGTAGGGAATTGCCCGGTGTGCATAGACGGGGAAGGTACCGAGGATGAGGAGATATCCGGATACAGGGACCTTCCGAGGATAGAGACCAACAAGGTCAGGGGAGGTGCGTGCCTGGTCATCGCCGAAGGCCTTTGTCAAAAGGCGGCGAAGATCAAGAAGCACGTGGATAAACTGAAGATAGAGGGATGGGACTTCATCGGGGACGTCCTTTCACTGAAGAAGAGCGACAAGGAGGAGAACGTCACCGTCGTCAAGCCATCGGACAAGTTCCTGAGCGACATCGTCGGCGGTAGGCCCATCTTTGGCCACCCTTCGCGCGTTGGCGGCTTCCGGCTGAGATACGGAAGGGGAAGGACCTGCGGACTGGCCGCGATCGCGCTGAACCCTGCGACCATGCATGCATTGGACGAGTTCCCGGCGCTGGGCACGCAGATAAAGATAGAGAGGCCCGGGAAGGCGGGAGCGGTCACGCCGTGCGACAGCATAGAGGGACCGATAGTCCTGCTGAAGAACGGGGACCTCATCCAATGCAACACCCGGGAAGAGGTCAAGAAGGTCCAGGACAGGGTCGCCGAGATCACGGACCTTGGAGAGATACTGATACCGTTCGGGGAGTTCTCGGAGAACAACCACCGGCTGGTACCGTGCGGATATCCGTTGGAATGGCACAAGCAGGAGCTGAAGGACAAGGGAGGGCTTCCCGATGATTGGAGAGAACCGACATACGAGCGCGCGAAGCAGATGTCGCTGGACCTTGGGGTTCCGCTTCATCCGGCGTTCAACCTTTTCTGGTCGGATGTCAAGCTGGACAGACTGAAGGAGCTGAGGACGTTCATATCATCCAACGGGACATTCACGGACGGAAGGGTGACGATGCCTAATGATGTGAATATGAAACGCATCCTGGAGGACCTCGGCGCGCTGCATGAGCTGAGGAACGGTAACATCATCGTCGGAACATACTCCTTACCGCTGATAGAGGGTCTTGGCCTCAATGTCACGGACGGCAAGATAGACGCTGCGGCATTTGACGGCGATGGCTCGCTGGATGCTGTGAGCAAGGCCATGGGGATAGAGGTAAGGGCAAGGGCCATGACACGGATCGGAAGCAGGATGGCCCGTCCGGAGAAGGCGAAGGAAAGGGAGATGAACCCGTCCGTGCACGCTCTGTTCCCAGTAGGGCGCGACCCCGGTTCGAAGAGGGAGATCAACTCCGCCATATCGAACAGCAAGAACACGACCGTCAGCATCAGCGGACAGGGCGACCGCCCGAAGGGTGTTCAGATAGACGTCGGTATCAGGAAATGCGGACAATGCGGCGACGCGAACATAATGTCATACTGCGAAAGGTGCGGCGGGCACACGGAATTCGTAAAGGTCGACAGGTCGGACGGCAATGACGGAAGATATGTGAACATAGCTCCGATATACGAACTGGCACTGAGGAGGCTGAACGTACCGTCGCCGGAGAAGGTGAAGTGCGTGGAAGGCCTCTCATCCAAGACCAAGGTCCCGGAGTCGCTGGAGAAGGGGATACTGAGGGCGATGAACGGAGTATCCATCTACAAGGACGGGACGATACGTTATGACATGACGGATGTACCGATCACACATTTCAGATTACGTGAGATAGGGCTGACGGTGGACAAGGCCAAGGAGCTCGGTTACACGCACGATATGCACGGGAACCCGCTGGAAAATGAGGGACAGTTGTGTGAGCTCAAGGTGCAGGATATCGTACCGGCTGCCGCATGCGGCGACTATATGGTGAAGGTATCGAAATTCGTGGATGATATGCTGGAGAAGCATTACGGCCTGGACAGGTTCTACAATGCGAAGGACAGGAACGACATCCTTGGTCATCTTGCGATCGGTCTCGCACCGCACACATCCGGAGGGATACTGTGCAGGATCATAGGATACACGGAGATGAACGGATGCTATGCGCATCCCTTCTTCCATGCGTCCAAGAGGAGGAACTGCGACGGCGACGAGGATTGTATCATACTGATGCTGGACGGACTCATCAACTTCTCCAGGGAATTCCTTCCCGACAGGAGAGGAGGGCTCATGGACGCGCCGCTTGTGCTCAGTACCAGGCTCAACCCCAACGAGATAGACAAGGAGGCGCAGAACATAGACTGCCTTGCCGAGTATCCGCTGGAATTCTACCGGGCGGCGATGGCGTTGCGCGAGCCGAAGGATGTGGAGAGGATCATGGACATGGTCAGCGGCCGTGTGAAGACGGAAAGGCAATATGAGGGCATCAAATTCACACACGACACGGAGAGCATATCGGAAGGGCCGATACAGACACGTTATACGAAACTGCAATCCATGAGAGATAAAGTGGAGGCGCAGCTGCTCCTCGGAAGGAAGATACGCGCGGTCGACGAATGCGATGAGGCCGCTTTGGTCATAGATAAGCATCTGCTGCCCGACATGGCAGGTAACCTGAGGAAGTTCTCGACACAGAACGTCAGATGCACGAAATGCGGAGAGAAGTACAGGCGCGTACCGCTCTCCGGAAAATGCGAATGCGGGAACGATCTGATACTGACGGTCCATGAGGCAAGCGTGAAGAAATATCTGGAACTGTCGAAGGACATGGGAAAGGAGTATGGGTTGTCAGAGTACACGAAACAGCGCATCGAGATATTGGAGATGAGCATGGACTCACTGTTCAAGAACGAGAAGGTGAAGACGTGCAAACTGTCCGACTTCTTCTGATCACATTCCCGTCAGGATAACATCATCCGTTCCGGGACGGACGGGTACGTGATCGCTTAAGGGTAAACGGAACCATAGGAATTGCTGCATAATCGCACTTTTCAGTTAGAATAAAGAAGTAAAAAATAAGATCGGGCGTTGCCGCCCTTGTTCCGAATTAAAGACCTTCGACCAGCTTACCGAGCTTGTCCGCCTGTTCACTGAGCAGCGACAGTGCCTTCCTCAGCACCGTCTCCGCATCAAGCGAACCGTCCGTCTCGAACTTGAAAACGAAGTTCTTCTCATCTGCTTCGACGGATATCGCACCGTTGGGGCAGAACGACAGGCATGAATCGCACAGTATGCATTTCATCTGCCCGGTGACCTTCACCTTCTTACCTTCGACGGAGAAGACACGGGACGGGCATTCCGTGATGCACCTTTCGCATCCCTTGCACTTCCCTGCATCTATCTTCACGATCGGTTCGTACTTGTATCCGACACCGTTCGCCACCTGCCATTTCACGTGCGACCTTGCGGTGCCCATGGTGGCTATCGTGTATATCAGAACGGCCTGGCCGTCCGCCAATTCCACGATCGGGATGAACTCGTCCTTCACCTTCAGATCGGGATTTCCCAACGGGACGAGGTCCCCGGAGAGCACGGTGCACGGCCCTATCTTGTTGAGGCTGTACATTATCGTGCATGTCGGGCATCCTTCCCCTCCGCAGGTACAATCCTTCTGCGGTACGAACAGCTGCAGGTCGGTCGGTACAGGTACCATTCCAAGCCTGTGGGCTATGATCTCGTCGAACAGAGGCGTTATGCTCTCGTACTCCTTGTCGTCCACCATTATCGGCCCGAGGTGGAACTCCACCTTGTCGATGGCCATCTTCGGGATGTCCGTCAGGATGGTCCTTCTGAGCGCGTTCGCCATGGCCGGAGTGGAGTTCTTCAGTACGAAGGATATCTTTCTCTCGGTCATATCGAGTATTTCGATGTCCACGAGATCACCTCAGACCCTGCGTCCTCTGCGCCCGCCCTTCTTCTTCGTACCGTCGTGCGGTATCGGGGTGACATCCTCGATGCGCCCTATCTTGAGACCGGCACGGGCGAGCGCACGTATGGCCGCCTGAGCCCCGGGCCCCGGTGAGGTGGATTTGTTCCCTCCGGGGGCACGTACCTTCACGTGTATCCCGACGATCTCCTTCTCCTTCGCGACGTCGGCTATCCTCTCGGCGGCCCTCTGTGCGGCGTACGGCGAGGACTGGTCCTTCGCCTGCTTTACCACCATGCCGCCGGTGACCTTACCGATGGTCTCCGCTCCGGTTATGTCGGTGAGTGTGATCATCACGTTGTTGTAGCTTGCGTATATGTTTGCAATTCCCCATTTCGCTGCCATCTTCACTCCTCCAATGTAATCTCTTCCACCTCGACGGGTGCTTCTATCGGCGCTTCTGCCGGTGCTGCGGGTGCTTCGACGGGTGCCGACCTTCTGTCGTCACGTCTGGGCGGCCCTCTCCTCTCCTTCTGCCTCATGTCCACCGGGACGTACGGCTTCTTCTGCGACGGCTTGGACTGCCTCATCGGGTGCATCTCGTCCGTGAATGAGGACGAGGGGTTGAGCTCTATGGATGATTCCTCGAGCCTCGTGACTATGTGTCCCGGAACGGTGACACGGTGGCCGTTCATGTATATGTGCCCGTGAACGATCAGCTGTCTCGCCTGTTTCATCGAGTTGGTCAGGCCTTTCCTGTAGACGATCGTCTGAAGGCGGCGTTCCAATATCTTCACGTCCGTCAATGCAAGAATGTCGTTCAGCGTCGCACCCTCCACCGGAAGCACGCCTATCCTTGCGCACTTTGCCAGAAGGTTGTCCGCTTCCAGCTTGGCCTGTGCCTCGCCGGACCTGACACGCGCCTGCAGTTCCCTGGACTGTCTTCTGAAGTTCCTGAGCGTCGTCTGTGCCTTCCACACCTCGGTCTTGTTCTTCAGACCGTACTGCCTGACGATCTCCTGCTCGGCCTTTATCCTCTCTCCCTGCCACGGATGGGAAGGGGTGTTGTAGGATCTTCTCGGAAATTTAGGATCTCCCATTCTTACCGCCTCACTTCTTCTTGCTGACGCCCATCGTCAGTCCCTTTCTTCCATT
>Ga0123356_10005955_pt1 | contig 12374 bp, 11 predicted proteins | sample TergutEmb28metaG_2_FD_92546 | JGI IMG/M metagenome (GOLD analysis project Ga0123356, IMG submission 92546) | Embiratermes neotenicus P3 segment gut microbial communities from Petit-Saut dam, French Guiana - Emb289 P3 | ecosystem: Host-associated > Arthropoda: Insects > Digestive system > Gut ... | reverse complement strand
TGATAAAGTTAAAATAGTATGTCGCGTGTTAGCACGTATCACGGTGGTGAAAAAATGTTCGGAAAGAACATACGCACGGAAAGGATAATGGACAGGAAAAGCGGGAATGCGGTCATAGTACCCATGGACCACGGGATATCGATAGGTCCGGTCGGCGGCCTTACGGATATGAAGAGAACAGTGAATGCTGTGAGCGAGGGCGGGGCGACCGCCGTTCTGATGCAGAAAGGCCTTATACCATACGGGCACAGGACCACGGGCCACGATGTCGGACTCATACTTCATCTTTCGGCGTCAACGAACATCGGCTCCACGTCCGACTCCAAGGTCCTTGTGTCGACGGTGGAGGAGGCGATCAAGTTAGGCGCTGATGCTGTCTCGATACACGTGAACCTCGGCGCTGACAGCGAACCTCAGATGCTCTCTGATTTCGGCAAGGTATCGAAGGATTGCTCGGAATGGGGCATGCCCCTTCTGGTTATGGCGTACGCCCGCGGACCGACCGTCAAGAACCAGTTCGATGCCGAGAAGGTGGCGCACTGCGCGAGGGTGGCCATGGAGCTCGGCGCCGATCTGATCAAGGTAAGCTACACCGGCGACATAGATTCATTCAGGGATGTTGTCAAAGGCGCTCTTGCCCCGGTGCTAATCGCAGGAGGTCCGAAGATGGATTCCGACATGGACATACTGAACATGGTGCACGATTCCGTCGAGGCCGGAGGAAAAGGCGTTTCAATAGGAAGGAACATATTCCAGCACAAGAACCCGAAGGGCATGACGGAAGCCATATCCGGAATAGTCCTGAGGGGACTCAGCGTGAAAGAGGCGACAAAGTTCCTTAAGTGATTCCTATGAAAGAGGTTTGGATGAGAGCGGATGTCAGCGACGACATCGAAACACGGAAGAAAAGACTGATATCCGGATTGGAGTGCGGGATAGATACCTTCATAGTTCGTCCCGGAGACGAGGTGTTCTCGTCACTGGGGAAGGTCAGACTCATCGTGAACAGCGACGGAGTGCTGTCCGGAGATGCGAAGGGGATGCTTATCAGGATAGCATCACCGAAGGATCAGACGAAAGCGATGGAGCTGTGCGGGAAAGAAGACGTTATCGTCGTATCCGCCGGCGACTGGTCGGTGATACCTTTCGAGAACCTGATAGCGGCATCAGGAAGAACGAAGATACTGGCATGCGTCTCATCTGCGGAGGACGCGAGGCTTTGCCGTGACATACTGGAAAAAGGAACGGACGGCATAGTAGCGGACACGGACAGCGACGAAGAGATCAAAGAGATCATCAAGGACGTCAGAACGGTATCGGGCCTCGGGTTGACGGCGGCCAAGGTGGTCAGCGTGAAGAACATACAGACGGGGGACCGCATATGCATAGACACATGTTCGACGATGGCCCCCGGAGAGGGCATGCTGATCGGATCGCAGTCGTCATGCTTATTCTTGGTACAATCGGAGAGCGAGGAGAACGGTTACGTTGCGGCACGCCCCTTCAGGGTGAATGCCGGTGCGGTGCACGCATACATCATGATGCCCGACGGAAAGACCAGATACCTCTCGGAATTGCGTGCCGGCGATGACGTGATGATAGTGGGCAGGGACGGCGGCACAAGGGTGACGTCCATCGGACGGTGCAAGGAGGAAGTGAGACCCATGCTGATGGTATCGGCTGTCCGCGACGGAACCGAGTACACCACGATACTGCAGAACGCCGAGACGGTCAAGCTCGTGACCCCCCAGGGGTCGGTGTCGGTCAGCGACCTGAAGAAGGGGGATGAGGTCTTGGTCCTTATCGACGAAGGCGGACGCCACTTCGGTATGGCGGTCAGCGAAAAGATAAAGGAGATATGATGAGGATCTGCGCATCTCTGAGCCATCACGACGATATTCTTTCAGAGGACTTTGCGAAAGCAGACATGGTGGAGATACGGACGGATGTCTTCGAGGGAGTTCCCTCAAGCATGGTGAGACGCGGACCGCCGGGGTTGCTCTCGTTCAAGGACGGCGTCGAACTGTGGATGATACCGAACAAGGATTGGATCATCGATATCGGTAACGCGAAGCGTCCGGCCGTCGACAATACGGTGATATCATCATGCCACAACTACGGCGGAACACCTGATCTGGATGAGATCATGGAAATATTCAGATCGATGCCGGGAGACATCGTCAAAGGCGCATTCGCCGTGGATTCGCTGAAAGACCTGGCGGTACTCTATGACGTTTCCCGGGCCGTATGTAAAAGGCACGTGATAATAGGGATGGAAGAATTGGGGAAGATCACCAGGATCAGATCGGGACTCCTGAACAACGAGTTCACGTTCGCATACATCCGGATGGAGACCGCACCCGGACAGCTCAGCGTACGGGAGATGGCTGAGATAGATGACAACACGATGGTCACGGGGATAATAGGCTCCGGCATAGGATACACAAGATCGCCGGCGATGCACGATGCGGCGTTCAAACATTCGTCGATATCAGGAAAATATCTGGTGTTCGACACCCCCTCCCTCGACCGGGTAAGGGATGTGATGATCGATTACAACATCAGAGGGGTGAACATAACAAAACCGTACAAGACTGACATCATCGAACATCTGGATTCGTGCGACGACGTATCGGAAGAGATCGGCGCCGTCAACACCGTCGTGAACGACAGCGGTGAACTGAAGGGGTACAACACCGACGTATTCGGTATAGAGAAGGCACTGAAAGCAAATTCCGTCGATGTCAGAGGAGAGAAGGTCCTGATGATCGGTTCCGGAGGAGCGGCGAGATCATGCGCCTACTTCCTTTCCGGGAAAGGATGCGACGTCACCGTTACGGGACGCAACAAAGAAGCCGTAAGATCGATCGCGTCGTACTTCGGTCTGACCGCAAGGGAAAGCACCTCGGTGGCCGTGAACATGTACGACGTGGTGATCAACTGCACCCCGCTCAATAAAGGGAACGAGGTCTCTGAATACCCCGTCAGAATAGATGCGATAGATAAGAGCCAGACGGTCTTCGACATGGTATACGGAGATACGCATCTGAACGAGATGGCGAAGAAGAAAGGATGCAAGGTGGTTCCGGGAGAGGACATGCTTGCGTTCCAGGGCATAAGGTCGTTCGAACTGTTCACCTCAAAAATAATTCCGTACAAGATAATGAGGTCGGCGATATGATATCGCACGGGGCGATCACGGTCATCAACGCCATACCGTGCGGCATAGGTGCGACGGTCGGCGTTGACCTTGTAACGAAGGCAAAGTTCACCGTCGGCGGGGAGGGTCGTGAAGTTGTGATAATGAACGACAGGAATGAAGATACGGCGATGGCAAGGATCTGCGTTAAAAATACGTTCGAACACTTCGGAATGAATGAGCCCGAAGGTTGGGAATTATCGGTGGATTCGCAGATCCCCGTGTCCAGAGGGCTGAAGAGCTCAAGTTCCGCATGCAACGCGATAATCTCGTCCGTCGCAGACCATATTTCGAAAGAAAACGGAAATGGATTCGCAGGAACGGAGGGGACGATGACCATGATACGGCTGGGGGTCAAATGCGCAAGAGAGGCCAAGGTCACAGTCACCGGATCGTTCGATAACGCCTGCGGCTGCCATCTCGGCGGACTCGTAATAACTGATAACGAAAACGATACGATCATCAGCCGCAGCGAGGTAGAAGAGAACGACGTGATCCTTTTTGTTCCGGAACTGAAGATACGGAAGCCGTCGCTTGACAGGAACAGATTCCGCGATCTCGCGGATGTTGCAATGAACTTGGTAAGAACGGCCGCGGAGGATTGGCACGGCGCACTTACCAGGAACGGTTCCATGATCGCACGCATCATAGGCATAGACGACAGCATCGCAGACAAGGCCATGAGCATGGGGGCACTTGCCGCCGGCGTTTCAGGCACCGGACCCGCGATATCCGTTGTCGTAAAGAAAGATGAAGGGAGATCTTTCCTGAAGGATATTGAACACACGGGATACGAGGCGATCGTCACGAGGACGAGGTGATATCATGATGCGTTTCTCGGGCAGATCAGCTAACGGCACGATAACTCCGCCGCCTTCCAAGAGCCATACGCACAGGGCGTTCTTCCTGTCGGCGCTCTCTTCGAAAGAATGCAAAGTATCGAACGCGCTGGACTCTCAGGATACGAGGGCGACCCTGAATGCGGTCAGGGCCATCGGCGCGGCCGTCGAGAATGACGGCGGAACAATAAGGATCGGGAACAACGGGCTGCATGCGCCGGAAAGTACGGTCGATGCTGAGAATTCGGGAACGACCATGAGGCTGTTCGCCGGAATAGCGTCAATGTTCAACTCCCCTGTGACCATAACGGGAGATGTATCTCTGAGGTCGAGGCCCATGGGGCCGCTCCTCGATGCCCTTTCGGAGATGAACGTGAAGTGCTCATCTCACGAGGGGAAAGCGCCCGTGACTATATGCGGGCCGAACAATGGCGGAAAGGTACGCATACGCGGCGACGTCAGTTCTCAATTCATATCATCGCTGATGATCGCGGCCCCGATGCTCGATCGCGATACGGCAATTCACATTGAAGGCGATCTTTCGTCTAGACCATACGTTGACATAACCGCGGACATGATGAACCGCTTCGGCGCCCGGGCGGACTTCAACGAAGGAAGGATAAGTGTGCGCGGAGGCACCGGATACAAAGGCTGCGACATCACCGTCCCGTCGGACATGTCCTCCGCAGCGTTCCCCTTGGTGGCCGGCGCTCTCGGAGGCTGCGTTACCGCAAGGAACATGGACCTTAAGGATCCGCAGGGGGACAAGAGGATCATCGACATCCTTAACGATGCTGGAGCGAACGTTGTCATAAAAAAGGATGAGGTCACATGCTCATCCGGACCCCTGAGGGCGCTGGATGTCAACATGAACGACATCCCCGATCTGTTTCCGATAACTGCGGTCCTTCTCAGCACGGCAAAGGGAAAGAGCACTCTGTACGGAGCGCCCCAGCTCAGGTTCAAGGAGAGCGACCGGATCAAAGCGACGGTCGATATGATTTCCTCCTTGGGAGGAAACATCACCGAAACGGACGACGGGTGCATCATCCGCGGGGTGGAGAGGCTGAAGGGCGGAACGATAGAGCACCACGAGGACCACAGGATACTGATGGCCGCCGCTGTGGCTTCGCTTGTATGCGACCACGAAGTGTCAATGAAAGAGAGCAACTGTTATGAGATATCATATCCTTCTTTCCTTGATCACATGAGACTGCTAGGTCTGAGCGCGGAGGTCCGCTGATGTACCCTCTGGGAAGCAACATAAGGATGCATCTGTTCGGAAGAAGCCACGGCGGGAACGTCGGATGCATATTGGAGAACATACCGGCGGGAATAGAGATATCCCTGGAGGAAATGAAGAGGGACATGGACCTCAGGAGGCCCAAGGACGGCATAGGCACCCCGAGGAAAGAGGACGATGTCGTCGAAATAGTGTCGGGAATGAACGGTCCGGTCACGAACGGACTGCCTATATTGATGCTCATACCCAATAAGAACGTCGACAGCTCGAAATATGACGATATTTCGGCAATACCCAGACCGGGACATGCGGACCTTCCCGCGATGATCAAATGGAAGGACCACGACGTACGCGGCGGGGGCCAGTTCTCAGGACGTCTCACGGCGCCGATCGTGGCCGCGGGCAGCATCGCGAAGCAGATGCTGTCAAGGGACGGCATAAGGATCGGGGCATTCACCAGATCTGTCGGTAAGGTGGATGACAAAGGAACCCGCAGCATTGATGATGCATTCGGATCAAGGAGATATGCGACACGCGCATGCACCGCAGACCTTGATGAAAAGATGAGGAACGAGATACTGAGTGCATCGAAGGACGGCGACAGCGTCGGCGGCGTCGTTGAATGCACGGTCACCGGGCTGCCGATAGGTTTCGGGGGAATTTGGTTCGAGTCACTTGATGCCGTTCTCGCGAAAGCGATATTCGGCATACCCGCCGTGAAGGGGATAGAGTTCGGGAAGGGATTTGACCTGGCAGGGATGAGGGGGTCTGAGAGCAACGATCAATATCATTTCGACAACGGCATCAAGGCGCTGACGAACAACATGGGCGGGGTTCTGGGAGGAATGAGCGACGGAATGCCGCTTGTGTTCCGGGCCGCATTCAAACCTACGCCATCCATATCGAAAGAGCAGAGGAGTGTCGATCTCTCAACGAAAAAGGATACGATGATATCGGTAAAGGGGAGACACGATCCCTGCATAGTTCCGAGGGCGGCAGCCGTTGTGGAAGCTATCACGGCACTTGTGCTGGCGGACGTATCGGCAGGGGAGGTAGGCCAATGAAAGACATCGATTCGCTCAGGAAAGAGATAGAAAAGACGGATGCGGAGATCGTCGGGTTGATGATCCGGCGCAACGAGACAGCCAAGAGAATAGGCGATCTGAAAGCAGATCTGGGTCTTCCACTGAGGAACCTTGAAGTGGAGAAGGAAGTGGTGAAAAGATACCGCAGGATGGCCGAGAACTCGCTGCTTCCCGAGGACGTGTCCGAAGCCGTATGTAAGATGCTGATAGAAAGCTCCGTGGGGCTTCAGGCCGTTGCCCTGAGGAAAAGATGCGCAAAGAAGATCACGATCATAGGCGGCAGCGGGAAGATGGGGGTGTGGATGAACGAGTACTTCACGGGCATGGGCGCAACGGTGAACTCCGTCGGCCGTTCCGGAGGCAGCATGAGCGATGCGAAGGATTCTGACGTCGTCATCGTGTCCGTTCCGATATCCTCTACCCTTAAGTACCTGAAAGAAGCCGATGCGGTATGCAGAGACGATGCATTGATATTCGATGTATCGTCGATAAAATCCCCGTTCTCGGAATATCTGAAGGAAATGGCCAAGCGCAGGAAGGTATGTTCGGTGCATCCGATGTTCGGCCCCTCGGTCCCTTCGATGTTCGGACGTAACGTCATCGTCTGCGACTGCGGATGCGCCGAAGCTGTATCCGAGGCCTCGGAACTCTTCGACAATGACGGTTCCAATATCATCATCACCTCCGTGGAGAGGCACGACGAGCTCATGGGATATGTCCTGGGATTTGCGCACGCATCCAATATAACATTCTTCACCGCGCTCAGGGAGAGCGGCATACCGTTCAGCGAGATGAAACGGACGGCATCGACAACATTCAAAAGATGCATGGACACTTTCCTCCCGGTCTCGGAAGAGGACGCGTCGCTGTATCACCAGATACAGCGTCTGAATGTCAACGCCGAGGAGGTATGGAAGAATTACGAGAACGCTTTCAACGAGGTCAAAGAGGCGTCGCTTTCGGAAGATCCGGAAAAATTCATTCGAGTGATGGAACGCGGAAGGAGATTCCTGACGGACGGGGATCTTTGAACGTACGTACCAGGGCTTGTATTCGCGCACAACTTGGAAAATAATTAAAAAAATAAGTTTTTAGATTCGTCTTCGTAACATATTTATTCAAAACTGATGCTACTGATTAATCAAGACATCCGAAAGGGATGCTGTATCGCGGTAAAAAGGGGATTCACATGCATAAAAATCACAACTCTGGAGAATATCCGCTGTGTGGCCGTATGAACACGGAGGTCTGATCCGTTGGCCACTTACAAACAGAACTGCGTTCACTGCAACGCCTTGACAGAACGCGATGCACGGTTCTGCCCGTCGTGCGGCAGCAACAGTCCGTTCGGGTTCCAATGCCCGAACTGTCTCCGCCAGATAAACAAGGGGGAGCGTGTGTGCGCCGGGTGCGGGAGATCCACATACACCTCATGCCCCGTATGTAAACAGGAAACGTTCAGACAGGAAAAATGTGAGAAATGCAATGCGGACCTCATGCGCACCTGCGCCAATCCGCGTTGCGGCGTGAGACAGTTCTTCGAGGTCGATAAGTGCACGGCTTGCGGAAAGAAAGTAGGAAAGAAATAAGGTGTTGAACATGCTGAGATCATTCACAAGAAATTACAGCGATCAATCGTCGGAGGCGGGGTTCGAGTTCACATTCATGTGCGACTGCTGCGGTGACGGGTACAAATCAAGTTTTGTCCAAAGCGAGACCTATAAGAAAAAAGGCTTGTTCAGAGGACTCGGAAAGGGAGCAAGCATCGTCGGAGGACTCGTGGGCGGGAGGGCATCCTCGGTCGGAAATGCCGCCAACAGTGCCGGCGGCCTTGCGTCTGACCGATTCAGCAATATGAGCCCGGAGTGGCACAAGGAGCACGAGAGGGCTTTCGACAACGCATCGAACGAGGCCAAGCGGCACTTCAAACGCTGTCCTTCCTGCAATAAGTATGCATGCGATGCGTGTCACAACGAGGACGAAGGATTATGCGTGAGCTGCGCTCCGAGACAGGAGGTCTACGTGGCAAAGGCCAGGGCCGATGCGATGCAGCGGAACATTGATGAAAAAGCAGCGACCGCGACCGTCTGGCAGGGAAACATCGAAAGCAAGATGACCTCGTGTCCAAACTGCGGGAAACCTGCCGGGACCGGAAAGTTCTGCAACAACTGCGGTGCGTCGATGGACCTCTCGGTGTGTGCCAAATGCGGTGCGAAGAACTCGCAGAACGTCAAGTTCTGCAACAACTGCGGCACCCCCATGGGAGCCGCACCATCTCCGCCGACCGGCAAGTGTTCGGCCTGCGGGGAACAGAACGATCCGGGAATGAAGTTCTGCGGCGGCTGCGGTTCGAAACTCGCGTGAAGGGGAGTGGATATGGAACAGAACGAGACCCCCTCTCCCGGGGCAACCGGAGAGGCGAACGGAAAGAAACAGTTCGAATACAGCGGGACCGCGACCTCCGAGGCGATAAGCGGCGAAGTGAAGATAGCGGTCGAGGAAGAAGGCCTTACCCTGACAGCACCGCTCGACGCACTCCATATTCCTTATGCGGACATCACCGCATTCGAGTCGAAGGACTACGAACTGAGGATCGCCGCCTGGGGAGAAACCTTGGCAATATCACGCGTGGGGAACTTCCTCGAAGGCCTGTACGGCGATCTTTACAATGCGTACAACAAAAAGGTCCGCAAAGCTCTGTTCATACGCGGAGAGAAAAAGTTCGCTGCATCGGGGGAATACAGCTACAGCGAGGACGGAAGGACCGTCAAAGGAAAAGCAGTGATCGAAGTCTACGAGGACAGTGTGGCGATACTCCCGCCGGATGACGGCGGGAGACGGATACCGCTCTGTTTCCTGAACGCATTCAACAGAACGGACCTCGAAGTATCGTTGGGACTGAACACCGGGGAGACGTACTCCTTCACACGCTTGGGCCGCGACCTCGAACCCTTTGCGGTATGCGTAGAAACGTGTCTGCGCACGATGAGGGACAAGTCATTGAAGGCTATCAAAGAGCTCGACGGCACCCTGAATCCGATGCAACAGCAGAAGATAGCAAAGCTGATGCCGGAAGGGGTCGCCGTGCCGATGGGGCGTTTGAGCGAAATTTCCAAATCGTTCGCGGAAGCGGTCGAGAAGAAGGTGTCCGAGAGCAGATCGGCAGAGGAATACAGAATATTCAAAAAGATGTGCGACCCGATGAAGATATGCGTCGGCGTAAAATCGGATCTCGGCCGCAAGACGGACAATTTCATATGGATGATCGCGCCGGGAAAGAAACAGGGAAGCGCAGCGGTCGAATTCGCGGTGAGCGAAGAGGAGTCCGCAGCGACCTTCCTGTATTCGTCGTTCGCCGATTGGGACCGGTTCTGGGAAAAACTGAATCAGGCCATGGAGGCAATAGATTTCAAACGCGACGTGATCCGCATGACGGAAGAGGAGCTCAGGGACAACAAGAACTCAGATCAAGCTATGGCTGTGAACCGCAACAACGCATTGAAGTTCATCCGCTCCCGTTTCGCCGCACGTGCGATCCATTCCACTCCGGAGAGCTGGGAAAAGAAGATGCTGGAACATATGGGTTGACCGCGATCCGTCATAGACCCAGACCGATCATATCACAATGGATCTCGGCCCTGCTTATGCCGTGGTGGTGGCTTTCTTCCTGGGTTCCTTGCGCGCGACCTCTGTGACCGTGTCCCCGTCATGTAAGTTCAGCACGACGTAATCCGTGTCGTTGACGTCTATGTTGTGGAAAAAGTTCTTCGCGCTCGTTTCGTTGTCGAAATCCCTGCTGCTTTCGTATCCGTCGTCGTACTTCGCAAATACCTGATAATGCATCATTTCACCTCTGTGATCTTTGTTATATTCAATCGAATATCGTCTCTGAATAAATCTTTTCCTCTGTTCTCAGTAACACTCTTATAAATATTCTAACCGGGATTCATAGACAAGAGTGAGAGGGCGTCAGCTGCGACGCAGACTCGTTCTAATGCACGGGCGCACACGAAATAAGACCCCTGCCTCATCCGAAAAAGATGGACACTCGACACCATTTCGCGAGAACGAAGGTCGGTTGCCGTTACGCATGACCATTCGAAAAGAGTTGGTGATATAACATAGGCAACAAAAGTTCAATAATGGCCGTATTGGTCGCTTCCTTGTTCCTGGCAGCGGCGGTCGCGGTCATATCAGACGATAATGAGAATGGCGTTGATCAGGCGTTCACTGATCTGGCTTTTGCCAACGACGGGGTCTTGTTGAATAAAGCCAATTTCGGCGGCACCGCTGCGGAGGAGTTCTTTGACGTGATAATAGTTCCTGATGGCTTCGTTGCGGTCGGGTATTCTGATTATAACAGCTTCGGCAATGGCGACTGGACTCCGGATCTGGGTGCTGACGTGGTAGGGTACGGCGACCGTGATGCTATCATCGTGAAGTTCACTGCCAATTGGACTGTTGCGTGGAAACAATACTTCGGCGGTGCAGGCGACGATGGGTTCTATGGTGTAGCGATGATGAACCTGCCTGATACTCAAGACAACTACCTCCTGCTTGCGGTCGGGTATTCCGGCTATGACAGCTTTGGCAACGGCAGTTGGTATTCCCTCAATCCAGATGTTGTCGGGTACGGCAGCTCTGACGCCATCATCGTTGCGTTCAATGACGACGGCACGTTATCAGATGCTCTGTACTTCGGCGGCGCTGGCGCGGATTGTTTCAATGCCATAGCGGTATCGCCGCTCAACGGTGACGTCTACGCCGTAGGGTATTCCGAAGCGAGCAGTTTCACCGGCAGTGGATATTGGGTAGAACAGGGGTTCTCGGCGAAAGGTAACGATGATGCGATCTTGGTCGTGTACAGAGATGGCATGCTGAACACGGCGATGACTTTCGGCGGCGCTGGCGAGGACGGGTTCAATGATGTTACGGTATCGTCGAACGGTGATGTCTTCGCTGTCGGGTATTCCTACTATGACAGCTTCGGCACGGGTGACTGGGAAGATGTGGATGGAAAAGGAAATTATGACGCGATCATCGTGGCATACATGTGGGACAGCGGAAAGAATACGGTCAGTTTCGGCGGTGCTATGAACTTCGGCGGCGCAGGCCATGATATGTTCAATGGTGTTGGGGTAACGTCACAGGGTGCCGTCTTCGCTGTTGGGTATTCCTACTATGACAGCTTCGGCACGGGCGACTGGGTCGGCGTGACAGGATGGGGCAAGAGTGACGCGATCATAGTGGGATTCGAAGATTATGCGATCTTCGGAGCGTTGAACTTCGGCGGTGCAGACGATGATTACTTCAATGCCGTAGCGGTATCGCCAAGCGGTGATGTCTACGCTGTTGGGCATTCCTACTATGACAGCTTCGGCACGGGTGACTGGGCCGATGTGGAGGGGAAAGGAAGCTATGACGCGATCATAGCGGTATATAGTGAAGCTGAATTCGTGGGAGCGATGAACTACGGCGGTGTCGACGATGATGGCTTCAGGGCGGTGACGTTATTGCCAGACGGGTATGTAATTGCGGTCGGGTATTCCTACCACGACAGTTTCGGCACGGGTGACTGGGACGGCGTGGATGGGAATGGAGATTATGACGCGATCGCAATGCGTCTTGATGTAACTATTGATACTGGCGGCGACATCAGTGATGATGGCGGCAGTCTGCCGTGGACTTTCATCGCAATAGGCGCTGTAGCAGCGATCTCGGTCATATCGCTCGCATACTTCTTGGTATTCAAGCCGTGAATAGAAACAATTTCAAGGCGGAGAGGGGTTCGCCCCCCCCCCCCCGCCGTTCTTTTTATTATTCAGTGACTGCGAATGCGGAACAGAGATCTTCAGAATGCACGGGACAGATTAGACGATAAAAACCATAGGCGATGAGTGGACAGGGCGAGATTTGAACTCGCGGCCTCTACCATGCCAAGGTAGCGATCTTCCAGCTGATCTACCTGCCCGTGAAACCTCTGAATGAAGACCGATTATTAAACATTT
>Ga0123356_10005954_pt1 | contig 12375 bp, 13 predicted proteins | sample TergutEmb28metaG_2_FD_92546 | JGI IMG/M metagenome (GOLD analysis project Ga0123356, IMG submission 92546) | Embiratermes neotenicus P3 segment gut microbial communities from Petit-Saut dam, French Guiana - Emb289 P3 | ecosystem: Host-associated > Arthropoda: Insects > Digestive system > Gut ... | reverse complement strand
GAGGTCGATGTTGATACCGGCGAGTATCAAGTGCTCAATATCTGGTCGGAGAGCGATATCGGTCGCGTAGGCTGGTACAAGGGCGCCATGAACCAATACTATGGCGGCAAGACCTTGTTTATGGGCCTCAATTGTTTTGAGGGCATGATCAAAGATGAGGCAACTGGTATTACTCTCAATCCTGATTACCTTGGTTATAAGATTCCTACTCATGCCGATATCCCGAACTACAATCTCCACTTCTTTGAGAACCCCGATCCTTATGGCCCGATGGGTGCTAAGGGCGTATCCGAACCGCAGTCTCCGGCCATTGGCCCGGCAATCGCCAACGCAATTTACAATGCGGTCGGTGCCAGGTTGAACAGCACACCTCTTTCCCCCGATAAAATCCTTAAAGCGATGGGAAAGGTGTAGGAGGTCTGATATGAAAGATTTTACGCATATTGACGCAACGTCTATTGCCAATGCCGGGGCGGCTTTGGCTCAGTATGGCAGTAAGGCTAAGTTAATTGCCGGCGGCACAGACCTGATCGGGCTTTTAAAGCAACGTGCCCTGCGCGAACAACCTGAGTACATCGTTAATCTCAAAACTATCCCGGACATTGACTATATCCGAGAAGATAGTAGTGGGTTAAAGATTGGTTCTATGGCTAGGCTACATGACATAGCCTTTAATTCAACGGTTACATCAAAATACCCGGCACTGGCCGCAGCTGCTCGGGCTGTAGCTTCTTGGCAGATCCGCTCCATGGGTACCATAGGTGGTAATATTTGCCAAGATACGCGCTGCTGGTATTTCCGTTCGTCTTGGAACAAGTTTGATTGTATTAGGAAGGGCGGAGCCACATGCTATGCTTTAACTGGTAACAACCGGGAGCACTCCATTTTCGGGGGCGCCTCGAATTGTTTTGCCGCTCATCCTAGCGACACTGCACCAGTCTTGGTGGCTTTGGATGCCAAAATTGTTACCAACAAGCGCACTGTTGCTGCTGCCAGCTTCTTCGACGGATTCCGCGGCACAACATTGGCTGCAGACGAGTTTGTAGTGGAAATTGAGGTTCCGGCGCCGCCTGCGGGGAGCAAGCAAGGATTTGCCAAGGTCGCCATTCGTCAGGCTATTGACTTTGCCTTAGTCAATGCCGCCTGTCTTGTCACTCCGGCTTCGGGTAACATCACCAGCGCTCGCATTGTCATCCGCGGTGCCTCAACCATCCCCATGAGGGCCACCAAGGCCGAGGAGGCCTTAGTGGGCAAAACTTTGTCTGTGGCAACAGCTGCAGAGGCAGCTGAACTTGCGACGAGCGGGGCTCTCCCTCTCCCGCAGAATACGTTTAAGGTTCAGATGGTCAAAGGCGCGGTTAAGAGGGCTCTCTTAGCCTAACTCCGCAAATAGTTAAGCCATGGGGGTGGCGCGTGTTGCCACCCCCATGGGGGCACAATATTCAATATGGTATAATTAGAGAGAATAGATATGACTGAACCTGAAGTATTGGATATATCGGAGCTTTGTACCAAGTACCCTCGTCGCTGGATGGCGGTTCGGGTTTTGTCTCGAGAAGAAGATAGCGGGCAGCCTGCCCGGGTTGAAGTTATTACTGCTAATGCTGATATGTACAGCGCCCGGTTAGGTTTAGATAAACAGGAGTACTGCATTCTTTACACCGGTCCCATCCCGGAAGAAAAACACGTACTGATGTATTAGCGATGAAAATACGATTAGATAGGGAAAACCCAGCCACTTTTTTTGTACGTGTCAGGGGCCCTCGCGGGGTTCGAGAATTACGTGCTATTCTGGATACTGGCTCCACTCTATGCACGATTCCTATTACCGATGCCCGCGAGCTAGGCTACGCAACATTTTATGACCCCATAGTTAATAAAGGAGAGGGTGTTTACACTGTCTCCCTGACGGGCATAATGGACCTTGAGGGGCTAACGCTAGAAGAGGTCGCCGTGGCAGGGCTATCATCCAAGGACGTAGCGGCCGTAGCGTGCCATTTGCCGCGTTTGGGAGGTATTGATGTTATTTTGGGGGTTAGCTTTCTTAAACACTTTAAGATTACATTAGATTACGAAAATGGCTGGCTGAATATGGAACAGGTTGGTGTTGGGGGTGAAAATGATGAAAAGACTGTCTAAAAAATATATTGCTTTTTTTGCCGTAACTCCTCTCCTTGTGGTGATGTCTTTTATCAGCCTGCCTTGTCCCATCTGTGATGGTAGTGGCGAGGTGGGTGTTACCCCAGGAATAGAAAATGTTCATGTTGTGCGCTCAACAGGCTCTCAAGTTACCTCAATTAAGAACGTTTGCGAAATGTATACCCTTTTCCAATATGAGATGACTGTCAGACTCACCAATACTGGTTTTGAAGATGTTGACGGCTGGCTCAAGCTTGTCTTGCGTGATTTTACCAAAGGAGCCATGCTAGATAGGCAGTATGTTTATGTGTTTGTTCCCGCTGAGTCGACGACGGAGATTGAATTCAAGGTCTGGTTTCGTACCGGTTTTGAAATCCCGATTACCATCGAGGTTCATGCCGAGACGGTAACTGACAATATACCGGATGAAGTTTGCGGTGGAAGAGGACGACTTCCGCTCAATCTGTGGCTGATGGCCAACAATCTGAAAGAAACCTTGAATGATGTGACGCACCGGCATTATGAGTTTATTCCCCCTGCCCCATTCTTCCCGGCCGATGGTGGTAGCTGGGCAGAGTAGCTTCCTGGTTCCCACTCCAATGCAGAGCCTAGCTGTACCCTCACTAGGTGTCCTTTAGCTAACGCAGTAGCCGTGGTGTAGGAATACACCGCTTACCCTTTTTTGTGTTGGCCAAACCAATTGATAGACGGCGCTTTTCCTAATGAGTTATTCCCGTAATGATCCCCTCCGCAGGCTGAGTTGCATAGATAGCAAGAGGGTTGGTGGAGGATGACCGGTGGCAACAATAGTCAATGAGCAAGCGCTTTACGGATTTCGCAGTGCCCAAAAATGTGGACTTGGCTTGCCACGGGTGCTATAATGAAATTTGCACTGGGGATTCGTCTAGCGGTAGGACAGCAGACTCTGGATCTGCATGGCCAGGTTCGAATCCTGGATCCCCAGCCACTTCGCCGCTCGCTTTCGTGGTAACACAAATTCCTGCAGGAGGTAGATCGTGCCGTGCGTTTAGGTCCGATGGAATTAGTTCTCTTGGTGATTGTGTTTCTTGTTCAAATAAGTGTGGTAGCCTGTGTTATCTGGGCAATCGTGGGAATCATCAAAGGTATGCAGAGAAAGCGTAATGGTTCAAGCAAAGGTGCTATTGGTCTTGCCGAAGAGCGTTATGCCAAGGGTGAAATATCCAAGAATGAATTTGAAGAGATAAAGAAAGTATTAGACTCGTAATCTTATCCGTTAATATGTGGTCATAAAGGGGGCGTTTTGTAACGCTCCCTTTTTAATAACGAACGGACGGGCCCCAGATTATGCCCGTGCCAGCTTAACCTAACAGGCGTTTTGTTACCCGGGACTTATAGTTTGATAAGGCGCGGGAGGTGATATAATCACATTGTCGTGCGGCAACAGGGTTGCCGGATTGGATGAAAGGAACACAAAGCTATGTTTAATGTGCTGGCGCGTATTACTTCCAAATATCGCATTGCCGTCACCGCAGTGTGGCTGATTGCCGCGGTAGGGTTGTTTGTATTTGCTCCGAAGCTCTCCGAGGTCGGGGTAACAGACGAGAGCCAATTTTTGCCGCAGGATATGCAGTCGGCGGTGGCAGAGCGGTTGCTCGCTGAGAAGTTCGTGGCCATGGACTCCTCGGAGGGTAGTGGGGTATTGCTGTTCCATAATGAAAATGGGCTAAACGAAGCGGACTTCCAGGCTGCCGCGGTTACCCATGCCTGGCTAACATCAAGTGCTTCCCCCGTCGAGATCTGGCGAGTCACCTCAATCTTTGAGAGCGAGGCCCTTGGTGCCCGGCTTATCAGTCCCGATCAAACAACCATGATGATGTTGGTGGACTTTTCCTCCGGGCCATTCTCTCATAACACACGGGAGGCCATTGAGGAGATTCGTGCCTATTTGGGGCAAAACTTGCCGGATAACAACGTCTACTTTACGGGGAGTGTCGGCCTCTTTACCGATATGCTGGCCTCTGTGGAGCAGACTATCGATCGCACCACGATGGTGACTGTTATCCTGGTCGTGATATTGCTGCTTATCATTTACCGCTCCCCGGTGGCTATTTTCCTGCCCTTATTGGCTATCAGTGCGAGCTTTGCTGTCTCTGCGGGGGTACTGGGGCTACTGGGGGCGGCCGGGGCTCAGTTTTCCACCTTAACCGAAGCCTATTTGGTGGTCATTGTCTTTGGTGTAGGGACAGACTATTGTCTTTTCATGGTGTCCCGCTTCCGGGAAGAACTGCGGCAAAGAGGGCTTGATGACGCGAGGAATCATACCTTGCGGCATATCGGGCCGGTTATTGCCGCAAGTGCCCTAACGGTGATGGTGGCCTTTCTTTCCTTGGGTATTTCCAACTTTGGTATGTATCGCACAATGGGCTATGCCCTGGCCATCGGAGTTGGGATCACCCTGCTGGCGGGCATAACCTTAGTACCGGCGCTGACGGCGCTCTTTGGCAAATACCTTTTTTGGCCGGCGAAGACTACGGGATTTAAGCCGGAGGGGAATAAATCATTCTGGCGCTCCGTCGGCGATATAGTAAGCCGCCGCCCGGTGTTGGTGGCCTTGCCTATTGTCATTGTGCTCTTGGTGCCTTATCTGGCCCTGCCGCGTCTCGAGAAGACCCCTGATATGGTAAGCCAGCTCCCTCAGAGCTCGGAGTCGGTGCAAGGCTATCGCATAATGATGGAGCGTTATCCCGAAAGCGGTCTTTCGTCGCTCTATGTCTTAGTCTCATCACCCGGGAACAACCTGACAGCCCCTGCGGCGCAACAGGCACTGGGGGAGATTGTTTATCAACTGGCGGTGGTGCCCGGGGTGGCTAGGATTGATTACTATGCTGCGCCTATAACATGGCTTATGGGGTTGAGCTCGGATTTGGCAAACCTAGACGAGGCCTTAGGACGGGGCGAGGGTATTGCGCAGCTTACTTTACTCCAGTCGGTGGGCAATGATCTTACCAGCCTAGCCATGGCTTATCCCGGTATATTGGGAAGTCCCAATTTTCAGGGGGTCGCGGCTGCCTTGGAAGAGGCTGGGGCTTTGTTCCCTGGGATTACCATGGTGCCCCCGGGAATGTTGCCGGAGATGCTATCTCGCATACAGGTGATGGTAAGGCAGGCCGCAACGGGCCTGGAAGCCCTGGCGGGGGAATTCCGCTTGGAAAGCAGCACTCCCTTTACAGCCTCTCTTGTTGCGACATATTTTTCCACCGATTTGAGTATTACCCGGGTTAATATCGTGATGGCAGGGGGAATGGATGCCGCGGCGAGCCGTGCTTTGGTGGCTACCCTGCGGGATACAACAGAGGCAAGCGTGGCCGGGTCGTCTTTGGCGGGTAGTAGCTACTACGTAGGGGGTGGGGATGCCCGTAGCGCCGATATCATGATTGTTAATGATGCCGACTTCACCCGGGTAGTAATTCTGGTCATAGCAGGGATCTTCGTCGTGATCGCCATCTTGTTGCGGAGTCTTATAGCCCCCCTCTATATGGTGGCCACCGTTCTCCTTAATTACGGCGCGACTCTGGGTATTGCCATTTGGTTGTTCATAGGCGTCATGGGCCAAAGTAGTCTGATATATCTCATTCCCCTGTTTATCTTTGTTATCCTGGTGGCCTTGGGGGCAGACTACAATATCTTCTTGGTATCGCGCATCCGCGAGGAAGCGCGCAACCTCCCTATTCGGGAAGCAGTGAAAAATGCCGTGACCCATACCGGCGGGGTCATTACGGCCTGTGGTATTATTCTGGCCGGCACCTTTGCCACCCTCCTGACGTCACCCCTAGAGGTTGTGTTCCAGCTCGGTTTGGCCATCAGTCTGGGGGTTATTCTGGATACTTTCTTGGTTCGCGCCCTTCTCGTGCCGGCGCTGGCCGTTCTCCTTAAGCGTTGGAGTTGGTGGCCGTCGCGGATGTTCCGGGAGAAGTCTGCAGAGGGCAAGAGCCGCGCCAGTTAGGAAATAGGAAACGTCGGATATGCTTATCGACCCCTTGATACATCAAGGGGTCGATAATTTAACGGTGTGACTATCTGACTTAGTCTAAGTCAATCCAATAAATACTCACGAGTTTCCCGTCTGCTAAAGGCTTGGTCTTAGTAAGGGTGCCCCCGCATTTTTCTATCGTTATTACCGATGGGAGGTTGCTTGTATAGCACCCCAGCATAACTTTCTTGATGTTGAGCGTCTTGGCGAAGGCGAGACCCATTTTAAGCATTTCCGTGGCATAACCCTTTTTCCTTTCGCTGGGCCTTACGGCATAGCCGATATGTCCGCCGTATTGTGTCAGAAATTCGTGGTTTAGATTATGCCTGATGTCTAGCATACCGACTATTCTGCCGTCGTGCTTTCTAACGGCAAAATATGTGGTGGCAGTTACCCAGTCGGGTCTTGCGGTGTTTTCTTGGCGGTTGTTGGCGGTGTGGGTTAGCCACGGTTCGTATTCCATTTGGTCGAGGAGGGCGGAACCGTTGATAACATACTCCTGAGCCTCAAAGAACTCTTTTTTGAAGTCCTCTGCGGCAGTTTGGTGCTGTTTGGTCGGGAGCTGTAGCTCAATTTCACTCATATAGTTGCCTTGGGAAGAATACTATTACAGTTAATCCTTTGGTCTGAAACTTAAGGTTGCTTATATACTGTTAACTCATAGAGACGGTTAATACCACTAGGCAAATGTGCTAAGCAGTTGACGCTTTTTTAACAGCCGGGGCGGCGTAATTTGGCCTTCCTAGACCGTAAAATCTTCCGAGCTAAAATTTGTGTAATACCGGCCGGTCTGTGCCGTAAACATCAGTACGCAATAGTCGGGGTCGGTTACGCCCAAGGGGTAATATGTAGTATCACCCTCTTGCCAGATGGCGGCCTTACTGGCCGCATCCTCTAATACCTCCACCGTACCCTTAAGCATAACCCCTCGGAAAAACCGCTTATCACAAAAGTAGATACAGGCCTTAGGATTAGCGCGATACTGCCCAACTCGCATGGACGAGGTGTTCGTGGAAAAATAAAAAGTCTTAATACCCTCGCGCTTTCGCGGCGACATCATGGCTTTGGTGTTCGGGAATCCGTCGCTGTCAACGGAACTGATGAAAGAAACGCCTTGATGATCAATTAAGTTACCGAGTGTCTGCTCTTTATCCCGCATCATAGGTACAACCTCCGGAAAAAGTGTCAGATTTATTATATAGCAGTTAATTAGGTGGCGTTGTGATACGGCGAGGGTGAGTCTGGTGCGGCAGTTTTCTGAGATTCATTGGCTGCCGAGCCAGGATTCGAACCTGGGCAAAAGGATTCAAAGTCCTCCGTGCTACCTTTACACAACTCGGCAGTATACTACTGGTGCCGAAGGTCGGGGTCGAACCGACACGAGGGTCGCCCCTCAACAGTTTTTGAGACTGTCGCGTCTGCCTATTCCGCCACTTCGGCCGGGAGAGGGAACGGGATGGTGCCGAGGCTCAGAATCGAACTGAGGACACGCGGATTTTCAGTCCGCTGCTCTACCTGCTGAGCTACCTCGGCACGCTATCTCATTGTAGCTTCACGCGCTTGCCGCTGTCAAGACAAACACGCCTGCGCCTAAACACTTAGACCAGGATGATATTGTCGATAAGGCGGGTTTTACCGATATACACGGCCAGAGAGACGAGGGCCGGTGCTCCCACGATATCCAGCTCGGCGAGGGTCTTGCTGTCGGCAATAGAGATATAGTCAATTCGTGCCAGGGGCTCTGTTTTGATGAGGTCGACCATCTTGCGGCGCAAGGTTGCGGCGCGAAACTCGCCGGTACGCCACTTCTCTTCTGCAAGGTGCAAGGCGCGACAAAGGATAGTGGCAGCCTGGCGTTCTTCGGTACTGAGATAGGCGTTGCGGCTACTCAGGGCCAGTCCGTCGGGGGCGCGCACCGTGGGAAGGGTAATGATCTTAATCCCCATATTGAGATCGGCCGCTAGGCGGCTAATGACCAAGGCTTGCTGGGCATCCTTCTGGCCGAAATAGGCGTGTGTCGGGCGCACGATGTTAAAGAGCTTGGTACAAACAGTGGCCACACCCCGGAAGTGCCCGGGGCGCGCAGATCCCTCCAGGCGCTCGGTGATTTTTTCTACTGCGACCCAGGTGGCAAAACCGGTGGGATATAATTCGGCGGCATCCGGTACGAAAACTATGTCTGTTTCCTCGCCTGATAGCAAGGCCAAGTCGCGCGGGAGGTCACGCGGGTAACGGGCGAGGTCTTCGCTGGGGCCGAATTGGGTGGGGTTGACGAAAACACTCACCACAACCGAGGCGTTCTCGGCCCGCGCCCGGCGTACCAGCGACAGATGCCCATCGTGTAAGAACCCCATTGTGGGCACGAGTCCCACTGGTTCCTTAAGCCTTATTCGGGCTGAGCGCATAGCGGCGAGGGTTTTAATTACGTCCATAGTCATCACATTAGCTGGGGTAATGTTCTTATTGTTCCAGTTCGGCCAAGACTGCCGGATCGAGGGTTAGGCTTTCTTTGGTCGTGGGGAATGTCCCTGCAGCAACCTCGGCGGCATAGGTCTTTATGGCTTGGGTTGTAAGCTCACCAAGATTGGCATAGACCTTGGCATGGCGCGGCGTGAAATCAGAGGTGCCCAAGACATCGGTTATGACTTGTACCTGGCCGTCACAGAAGGGCCCGGCACCGATACCAATAGTGGGGATATCAACTTGTTGGGTGATAAGTCGGGCAAGTTCCGCCGGCATTGTTTCCAGTACGACAGCGAAGGCCCCCGCCTCTGCCAGGGCCTTGGCATCATTTATTAGGCGATGAGCGGCTTCAATGGTTTTGCCTTGTGCCTTAAAACCACCGAGCTGGTTGATTGACTGAGGGGTAAGACCAATATGTCCCATAACAGGAATGCCGCATCCCACAAGGCGCGCCACTTTGTCGGCCACGTTTACCCCACCCTCCAGCTTGACCGCACGGGCCCCGGCTTCTTGCAGAAAGCGCCCGGCATTGGCGAGGGCCTGTTCGGGGCTTAGGTGGTAGCTTAGGAATGGCATGTCGCCCACTACCATGGCATTCTGGGCCCCTCGGGCTACTGCCCTGGTATGATGAAGCATCATCTCCATTGTGACGGGTATAGTGGAATCGTAGCCCAGGACGACATTCCCCAAGCTGTCGCCGACAAGAATAAGCGGCACACCGGCATTATCCACCAGGTGGGCGGTGGCGTAGTCATAGGCCGTGAGCATGGCGAATTTCTCGCCATTTTTTTTGTACTCCCTAATCTGATTAATAGTAATACCCATAGTACCCTCCGATTATTTGGATTAGGCTGCGCTCTCAGTCCGGCCGGCGGTGATGGTATTGGACTCGTCCACATAGACCAGGTGTGGGGTGTATCCCGAGGATTCGGCATCCGAAATGTTTGCATAGGCCAGGATGATAACGATATCGCCACAGGCGGCAAGGCGTGCCGCCGCCCCGTTGAGCTCAATTTGGCCTGCCCCGGGAGGCCCCGCTAAGGCGTAGGTGGTAAAGCGTGCCCCGGTGTTCACATTTAGGACGTGCACTTGCTCATAAGGCATAATGTCGGCGGCTTGCAGGAGTTTTTCATCAATAGTGATGCTCCCCTCATAATTTAGGTGGACACCCGTTATCCGGGCGCGGTGGATCTTGCTTTTCAGTAAACTACGGATCATAGGTTTTGTTCCTCCTGGTATTGTGCTTTCATTCCGCCAAAGCCCGCCCTAATTCCTCTATAGTGGCATCGTCTAACTTCCCCTTGGCACGTCCTAAGGGCAGGGTGAGCCGTCCTAACTCCCGGTAAGCTTTTTCAAGATCTGGGGCATGGGCCCGGATGGCCTCAAGATGCCGACGCACAGTGAGGGAGTCCCCTCGTGCAATAGGGCCGGTAAGGGAGTCGGGTAGGCCCAGTCGCTCAAGGTTGGTCAAGGTGCTTTTCATGAGAGGCATAAGGGCAGACGTAGCCTCCTGGGGGCTAGCTCCGAATCTTGACCATAGGTCGGCGGCAGCAGCGGTAAGTGTTATAAGGTAATTACAGACCATGACTGCACTGGCGTGGTACAAGGCTTTATCCTCTGCGCGCAGAACTATCCACCGTCCGCCCAATGCTTCGGCCATAGTCTTAAGTTTGTCCAAGAGCGGCTCCTCGGCTTCCAGGGCGAATGTGATACCCCTGAGAACAGCCGGATCCGGTGTGCTCAGGGCGAGGGTTTGCAGGGGATGGAAAGCCCCGGCCGTTGCCCCGTGTTTGGCAACCGTAGACAGCGATTCTGTGGAGTCGGCTCCGGAGCAGTGCAAGACCCATTGCCCCGGGTGCCATGATAAGGTTGAGGCAATTGTTGAGATGGCCGCGTCCGGGGTGGTAATAAAAACCACCCCGCAACTATGAGCCACCTCTTGAGGGTCACGATAGGCAATACAGCCCTCAACCCGTGCTGCCAAGGATGTTGCGGAGGCTAAAGAGCGACTGGCTACGGCGGAAACGGGGTAGCCCGCCTGGCGGAGGGCTAATGCCAGGACGTTGGCCGCCTTGCCCGCGCCGATAAAACCCACGGATGGTGTAGGCGCTTCCTCCTTAGCTTTATGGTTGGGCCCCGATGTGGCCCCGATTGGTTCTTGTGTCATCTGTTTCCCCGAAAAATCAAATACCTCTGCCCGGGCAGAGGTAAGATATTATCCTGCACCGGTCGTCTCGGCCGTATGGTCCAAGCGACGCTAAAGCATAAAAACAATCTTGTGGTTCTTAGTCAGCACGCCGACTATGGCTTATTACAAGCGATATCGCCTTCCTTTTCGTAATTATTCTCATAACTTGACCCGGTTCCCCAATAGTTTGTGCCCTCTATAAGTACGCTTGTATTTCTTGCGCCAGTGGAGATCGTCTGTGTGACTGTACCGGAATAGTTAAGCCCGATACTGCCGCCGGCATAGGTATGCATGTAAGGCTCAACCCCTAACGGCTGCCAAGGGGTTCCGACGAGGGTTGCCCCGGTATACCTGAAATTACTCACTAAAGATACTGCTGCTGACGAAGTAGTAGATTGTATTATACCGCCGTCGTTTAATCCCGTTATCCCCCCAGCATAGTTATATACCGAGCAGTCGTTGTCTCCCCCCGTTTGATTATAGGTTGCGGCAATTGAGCCGCTTGTTACACTTTCTTTTATTATACCGCTATTGGTATTAATGCCAGCAATCCCGCCGGAAATCACAATAGTGCCGAAGCGATTGTATACCCGGCTCGCTTCGTCATAATCGGGGGATGTAAAGTTTGTCCACCTGCCGGTAAAAGTTATGCTCAAGGTAGCATCAACCAAGCAATTCTGAATTGTTCCGCTATTTTTGCCAACCAAAGCCCCGCTAACAAGCTGATAATTTGTAGAATGGGCCGACTCTGAGTTGATAATGCTTCCCGTGACGGTTATTGAGGTGTTAACCAGGGATACATCAGAGATGGTTGCCTCCGGTAATACCTCTTTGAACATACCAACATACGTATCACTTGTCAGGGCGCTAATACTTTGCGCAATCGACATATTGGATATCGTCTTTCCATTACCGTCAAGATGCCCTTGAAAAACAGGAATGGGGCTCCAGGTTTTTCCATACAGGTCGATATCGCTAATGAGGCGAAAGGAGGCACTGGGCTTAGAGCCGATACGCGCCAGTTGATCTGGTGTTGAAATCAAGTAGGGTTGTTCGGCTGTGCCCAGTCCGCCTGCGAAGTCAGTGGTATTCTCAGGGTTTTGTGTCTCAGGTAGCAGGGAGGCTTTTCTTTCATCATTCCAATCAGAAATATAGATCATCGCCACGCCAACAATAATACCTGCTGCGACGGCAACAAGGAGTGTTTTAATAAAACCTGACATAACGATACCCTTCTCTATCCTGATTCTGTCACTTAGGCCTGTGACATTTCAGGGTCTTCGGCAACATCATTCTATTTCCGGGCCGTGTTGCTGTCAATGTGTCGGTATGTTTTTAAGCTGGGCCAGCAAATCTTGGCAAAAAAGATCATCCATTTTGGGTGCGGGTCGGTTGAAAAGGGTTGTATGCAGAGGGGTAATGGAGATTAGCCTACGGTTAACGGCCGAGATATCGGTATCCTCCGGGGCTTCGCTGTCAACGTCGTGGCGTACCAGCCAGTAGTAGCGTTGCCGCCCGTCCGAGCCCTCCTCGGCGCTATCAGTATGGCTTTTGTGAGCTTGGCGGGTTATGG
>Ga0123356_10005953_pt1 | contig 12375 bp, 8 predicted proteins | sample TergutEmb28metaG_2_FD_92546 | JGI IMG/M metagenome (GOLD analysis project Ga0123356, IMG submission 92546) | Embiratermes neotenicus P3 segment gut microbial communities from Petit-Saut dam, French Guiana - Emb289 P3 | ecosystem: Host-associated > Arthropoda: Insects > Digestive system > Gut ... | reverse complement strand
ATATGCCGTGTTTACAAATTGCGGTCCGAATGTTTCTCTTTGAAAGGTAAGTCCGGCAGAGTGTCGCATTTCATGTTGTGTAAAGGGTCCGTGTAAATTGAAGCTAACTAACGTTGGCGAGTGCGGAACTCCAACCCATAACGTGCGATAACTTAAATTGACCGAAAATAAATCGTGAGCTCCGGCAAATCCCGGATTAAAAATTAGTTGGTTTCCGGCGTATTGAGCCATAGGTGTGGCGGTTTGCGAAAAACCTGCTGTGGTAGCGAGGGCTGTTAGCGTAATTATTAAGATTAGTGTTTTCATATGTTTATTGTTTATTGGTTATGAGTTATGAGTTATGGGTTATGTTTGCGATTGGGCGAAGCCACTCATAATTCATAACTCATAACTCATATAATTTATCTACGGTTTGCTGAAAGTCGAACGATAATCCAACCTGCCATAGGCGGAATGCCTTCGGCAGACACAACGTAATAATAAGTTCCATCGGGAACAAGTTGTCCGTTGCGGTTAAAACCTGTCCAAACTCTCTCTTTGTTGTCGTAGTTTTGAATTTTCATAATTTCCGCACCATAACTATTGATAATGGTTACGGTATTTGTTGGGTAAAAATCGATGTTTTGAATAAATACAAAATCGTTTAGTCCGTCATTGTTAGGCGAGAGTAATATGGATGGCATTACCCTTTCAAACTCGCACCGTAAAAGTATTTCCTCCATTTGCTTTTCACAACCTTCGGAGTCAATTACCAATAAATTGTATGTTCCGGCAGGTTCGTTGGTTAGGTTTTGTCCGGCTGAAACAAATATATTGTTTCTTTTCCATTCGAAGTCATACGGTGGTGTTCCGCCTGTAACGGTTATGGTTATACTACCGTTGTTGCAATCTTCGTTTGTTGCAATTTTAGTTTGGTGAGTAACTTGTATTTCGGACTGTGGCATTTCGATGGTAACAGACGCTGTTTTGGTTTCACCCAAATCATCGGTAACCGTAACGGTGTAAGTTCCGGGGATTAGATTTTCAATCAAAGCCGTTGTTGCTCCATTGCTCCAAGCGTAGGTAAACGGCGGAGTTCCCGAAAGCACTTCAACCATTGCCGAACCATCGCCTAAAAAACAACCGTTCACAAATTCTATTTCTATTCGAAGTGTATCGTCAATTTGAGTAGATTCAACGTTTATGGTAATGGTATCCTCAACACGGCAATTTTCCAAAACATAGATACCGATGAATGTTTCTGTGGATTCGAGTGTTACAGGCATAAATACACGTGTGCCGTCTAACAATGTCCATTGAGTAGCATTCGGAATCGCTGTCAAAGAAATAGACGTGCCTTGCGGAACAGTGCCTGTGCCATGCGGAATTATGTTAAATGTGGGTCTTGGCTGAACATCCACAATTACATCAATGTATATATCTCCACAACTTGCATCGTTAACGTGTGCACGGAACACATCTTTTGTAAGTGCTGTAATTGTTGGGTCTTCGTCAAGCATTTGACCGTCTGAAAGTCGCTCCCAAACAATCAAAGCAGGATTGATATTGGTTTGTAAATGCACCTGTTCGCCCTCGCAAACCTGTATCGAATCTCCCAAAAGCGAGCGTAAATCGGGCGGATTAACCGTTAAAACAAGCGTGTCGGTATCACAAATTTCATTGTCGGCATCTAATCCAATCAATACATAGGTGGTGGTTTCTGTTGGTCGAACAATAGTGCCGTTTGAAATTTCAGTTGTTGTTCCTGCAACAACCCAATGGGCTGATACGGTTGCTTCTGCAAAAAGCAGTCGGTAATCAGCCTCTCTACAAACTGTTGCATCGGCAGGTGTACGCACTCTACAAGGAAGTCCGCTAATGAAAATAGACACCGATGCTGTTGCAGATTCAGTACAAACGCCATTTGTTGCAACTGCAAAAAACTGCATACTTTCTGTAATGTTGGTAATGGTGGTGTTTGACACAACTGTTACCATATCGCTTTCGTACCAAACCACGTTTCCGACAGATTCTATAACACGTAGCGTAACATCCTCGCCCGAAACAATAGTGGTGTCGTTCATTACAACAAGTATGGGTTTTAAGTCCACATCTAAACGCACAACATTCGAAGTATCGTTACAGCAAGCACCAAAAACAATCACACGATAATTTCCTGTGTCTGCCATTGCAACATTGCTGATTGAAAGGGTTGACGATGTTCGACCTGTCAAATTTACGCCGTTTTTTTGCCATTGATAAGTTAAATTACTGCCCTCTGCTTCTACTTGCAACAAAACAGAGCCTCCCTCACAAACACGTTCTGCAAGGATTGGTTGAGAAGTAATTCGTGTTTTTACGACTTCGGCTTCATAGGCACCGATGTCGAGTTCATCGCAAGAAACACGAGGATTATAGCCTAAATCCAGCGTATCCCAAGCGTTTAAGAGCAGTCGGTTTCCTCGCATATACACAGAGCTTCCTGTGTTAATCCGAAAACCGGAACTAAACGGTGTTGTTGGCAAATGCACATTATTACCCGCAGGCAAAATGGAATCCGATGCCGAAAATGTTACCGAAACTCCTGATGATACCGGTGTTGCCGTTGAGTTTCGAAAAATAATTGAATTGGTTACTTTGGAATTTGAGCCTAAATGAACGGCTATTTGCTCTTGTGCAAAAACGTTGACACAAAGGAAAAGTAACAAGGTTGTAAAAATTGGTTTCATATATCGTTGGTTTTTTATTTGTTGGTTTTTGGGCATAAAAAAAACGTGGACTGAATCCTTCTTACTTGCTTTTCGAGGTCTTGGACTACCTGGTAATCAAATAATGAGTAAAGCCCACGTATTACTACGTGAGCGTTTATACTTTACTCTTGATTACCTTTGAAACGTCCAAGTTTCGAAAAGCAAGAAAAAATGTTAAACGCTTTTTGTATGTATGCTTTTTTTTGCGTAGATTATTTACGCTATTTTATCATATATTATCAGTTTTGATTTGTAATTTTAATGCAAAGATACGATTTTTTTTTTGATATTACATTTTTTTTGATTTTTTTCTGTATTTTTTTTGAAAATTTACAAAAAAAGGAATGCAATTTGCACTCCTTTTTTTTAATTTATATTTTTTTTTACTGTTTGATAATCCTCATTACCGATACTTCTTTGTTTTGTTGTGTAATTCGCAGAATATACACGCCCGATTTGAAGTTCGATAAATCTATCGTTGTTTCTTGATTTTTTAACGATTGCTCAACGATTTTTCTGCCGTTGATATCAAACATAGCGAGAGCAAAATTTTGCAAAATTTCGCCTGTGAATCGCAAGGTTAATATACCTTGTGTAGGGTTTGGATAAGCAAAGAAAACCTCAATGTTTGCTTTTTCCCATTCGGGGGTTATTTTTGTTGATTCAATTCTGTATGGCTGATGAACACCTTGATGGATAGCGTCAGTGTGTTGATAAAAGATTTGTCCGATGGAGTAACTAATTGTTCCCATTTGCGAGGTTGTATCTTTTGCACCGCTGTTAAACGAATTTTGTGCTTGCAGAACGTAGCACAAACCCAACAAAAACGCTGAAAAAACGAGTGATTTTTTCATGATCTTGTGCGTTTGATTTTTGGTTAGGGGTGGTGTAAATTCTGCCCCTAACCAAAAACATGAACAAAACTGTTTATCTCACAATTTGCAATTTTTCGGACACCACCACTTCACCAAAAATTACACGAACAATGTACATTCCCGACCTCAAATTGCTAACGTTGATTTTCTTTTCTGTGCTACCCGTAACACGCTGTTTCATTACAGAAAACCCTCTCACATCTAAAATTTCAACAAAGTCTGCACCGTCGTCAAATTGTAGATGAATATCGCCATTAGCCGGATTTGGGTGGAATTTGAACGTAGGCTCGTTGGTTTCCACTATTTCTGCAATCGTTTTTTCGACAGCCTGCTGTTGCGGTGCCGGCGGTATCGGCATCACCGTAAGTGCTAATACTAATTCCCTTTGTCTGTTGTCCTCAACAAGGGTTGTGGTCTTCGTTGTTAAACATACAAGGGCAGGAGTGATATTCGGTGGGGTTACCTCAACGATAATGTCGGTGTATTCTACATCGCCATCAAAAGGATTTTTTAACCACCTGCGAGTAATACAACCCATACTATTTGTTACAACTACCCAATAGTTGTATTGATTTGTGTCTATGACACAAATCATCTCCATAATTGAACTTTGATGAGCATTTGCGTATACTGGACAGTTCCCATCTGTAAACCAACCAAATGAAGTTGTCAATAGACTTGGGAGAGGATCAATATTAGCCGTAAATTCCTGATAAACAAAAGAAAATCCCGGAAAAATCTCTCGACTTACAACCTCATACGTAATGATAAAATCGCCAACATCAGCACCTGTTGGAGTAATAGTAATTTTTACAGTGTCTGAGTGTTTGCATTGCTCATTTATTCCAATAACAAAAACTTCGGTATCGCCAATTATTACTCCGGAAAGTTCTATCGTATTATCGGTAGCATTTAATACATTCCACGTATTAGGGTATAACCATTGGTATTGGGTTACTCCATTCGCTCCTTCTGCAATAAGTTCAATCGTGTCAAGCACTCCGTCATTTATACAAGATTTTGGTGTGAGCGAAATTGATCCTACGGACGGGCTTGCAAACACGCTATCAAAGGTCATTGTCCACCCATCTCCACAGAACGTAGTAGCCGTTACTGTGATGTTACCAATTGTTTCGCCAACTATAAACTGCATTACAGTGTCGTTCATATCCATACTTGGATTAATTCCGAGTGGCAGCCAATCAACGGGGAAGTTCCATGTGTAGAATTTCGCATTCGGGTCTTTTTTGAAACGGAATGTTGCCGTATCTCCTGCTGTAAAACACACGCCATTGTCGCTGATAATACCCTCCTCAATGTATGTAGCCGTAACCGTTACAAATATGGAATCGAACACCTGGTCGCAAACCATAGATGAGGCTATTATAAACCCTGCTTGTGGAGCATCGGAAAGGGTTACATAGATTGAACTTGAATGTTCATTGTTCCCATCCGGATGCCAACCGTCGGGCAACTGCCATTTAACCTCTACGTTTGGACTTGGGTATAATTCGTAAGGTAAAATATCTCCTGCTTGAACGCAAGTTACATCTCCACGTATTTTGATGGGTTTTGTAACTTTTTTGGTAATTACATAAGTTTCTGTTACAGTGTCGTGACCATTGCTTGCAAACAAGGTTATCACACTTCCAATCCCGTCCGAGATAGCCATAATTTCGTGATTACGATTGTTAGGTGTTACCGGCACTATACTTGTAAGTGGGTGGTTTGATGCTATCCAACGGTACGAGTAACCCATTTTCGGGTTTTCAATTTTAAAACGAACAGTATCGGCATCTGTACAATCTAAGTTATCGTGAGTTACAGTCGGCAACTCGCTACCTTTTTGTAGCAGTTTGATAAGCGGAGTGCTTGCATTGCAACGCCCTAAAACTACTTTTATGGTATCTGTTCCAATAATTGCATCGTTTGCCACGCTGAGTGTTATGGAACTGCCATCTCCGTTATACACACCGAGTACATCGGACATATACGGTGGATATATCCACGTGTAAATATCAACACCTATTTGGCTTGTTAGGTTTCGTGTTAGAATGGCTCTAACCGAATAGGGTAATGTATCGCCAGGAACGATGTGGTCGCTACCAAAAATTTGGTCGTTTGGAGCAAGTTCGGCTGGGGAAAATTTTTGATAAACATCTACAGTTGTTCGCGCAATACCCTCTGTACTCCAACATCCAAATAAGAAACAGGTATCTGTAAGTGTTTTAGGATCTAATTTATAGATTATAGAGGCTGTTATGCGTCCTTTGCCGTAATTGGCTGTTGTTTCTATAGTAACCGTGTTGTCTGTTGTTCCAACGATTCTAATATCCCCCTGTGTCGAAAACGAAACAGGAATATTCGCAAGTTCAGGCGAGCGCTCCACCGTAAACGTTCTCTGTCCGGCAACGCCACGGGATATACAATTGAGAGAGTCAACATTAATAAATTTGATGGACGGTTGCGAGTACCCACTTATGCAAAACAATAGCATGAAAGCGAGTAATAACAGTTTTTTATGTGTTTGTGTTTTCATGGTTTTTATCTTTGTAGTTTAGTTTTGCAAACATTGCTTGTAGTTAATGGGATTAATGTTGCTGACAATGAAATACTGTTAGCAGGGTAGGAACTGAATGACATTGTGGAGAAAGCAGGAAGAGGAGCACCATTTAGAAGCCAATCAATGTGACTAATAGATGGTAGAAGAACTGCCGGTCCCGGAGACGGCAGTGTTCCTTGAACAAATATGATTGCTGTTTCATTTGCCCCAGCAGGAACTGGTAATAATCGAAAATCTGACCCTGCACCTTGTACCGTTACAATTTCCGTCAATGTATCTCCTTCTTTGCAATTATTCACACCCCAAACCTCCACAACTAATTTGCTGTCGAAAGCAAGATTATCTACCGAAATTTTCACAGACAAACCACCCGAACCTGCAACAGGTGTATGTGGAATAGTTGTCCCGTTGTGAGAGATATTCCAAACAATTGTGTTTGCTCCATCTACAGAGGTAAGATTAAAAGTTATTTCATCTGTCATACCAACATTTACACAAGATTTTCCATCAACGTTGGTGTATGCAAATCCGGTTGGCAATGCAGGCCTAAAGTTTACTTCCATACTGTCGCTAAATTCTCTACCGCAATTTGCTATTGTAAGTTTTATCAACTGTGTTCCCGATAAATTTGGAACAATACCTGTGAAATCATCGTTCTGAGATGTCAAACCTAAACCTGTCCAATTATATGTAACATTTGTTGCACCTTGAATTGTAGAATTAAAGGTAAACGGTGTTCCCGAAGTTAAACAATTATCTCCACTGATACCAACTGTAACATTCTGACTATTTGGCGAAATTTGTTTTACCAAAGGATTGCTTGGACACGCTTGGCTTTTTGCTTTCACTTCGCCAGCATCGCCAACTTTTAATTTTATCGTTCCACTGTTTGAATCCAAATGTGAAACAATAGACCAATTTAGCGGAAGTTCCCATTCGATTTTTTCTTGCAATGTGGGATTTACACTAAATTCTAAAGTATCGCCAACAAAAACACAAGATATATCGGGGCTACCATTAACCCATAATTGCGAGGTAGTAGATGACATACTTCTGTTGATACGAACTTCGACAATTGCAGTATCGCAAATACCTACGGCTTTCAATACAATGTGTCCCGATGCTGTACCAATGTTATAAGTTGTCGAAGTACCGGTAGTTGGTGATGCACTAAAACCACCAACGTTATTGGTGCGGTAATCCCATAAATAAACGAAATTATTAGAAACATTAGTTACCGAAACATCAACAGTATTTTCATCTATTGGCTTACACATATCTTGTATGCTCAATATCGGCTGTGGTGTTCTTGTACCGATTACGATTGTTTCATATTGTGATGTTTTCGTACATTTGGAATCTGTTACAGTGAATTTTATCGTAAACTGATTATCTGTTCCTGTTCTTTCATACGATACAGCCCATTCATCGGTAGGACTTGTCGCTGTCAGTCCACTACCTCCTACTACTTCCCACTTACAATCAAAATGCTGAAAATCGGAATTAGTTCGCAAACTTACCGTATCAGTGAAACATCTCGAACTTGTGATTACAGGTTTTTCATTTGGCAATTCTTTGTGAAATTCGAACATGCCGGAATAAGTACCACCAATGGTGATTTCGTTTGTTGTGCCACCACCAATATAAATCAAACATTCGGGTGGTACGCCTAAATTGTTATCCCCATTACCACTTGATGGCGGAAATGTAAATTTTTTCGAATAGGAAATGTGAAAAATTACAGTTCCTTTTTCTGTTGTAGTTGAGCTTACCGCCCCTGTAGTTGGGTTAACAGTAACTCCAGTCCCAATAACTTGATACGTTATTGAACTTGATAAAAGTGCGACTGTTACATTGGATCCAAATGGATTTTGGTTACCAATGTTGGTTACAATAGCATTTAACTTTTGACCTTTTAGGTCGTAGGTGCCAACAACGGGCATACATAGCGATCCCTCGTTGTTCAACTGTTGAGCGACTGCCGAAAATGGGGCTATCACTATCATGAGCAAACTTAACAAAATAAATTGCTTTTTGAATTTTTGATTTTTTTGTTTCATAGTTTTTTGTTTTTTAAGTTAATGTTTTTTTTGTTTTGTATTTTACTAATTTTTGACACAACGAATAGAAAGTGCATATTCCATTGGATATCCAAAAGGACACATAAATAAATTCACAGCAACATGGTGAACTCTTGCATACTTACCTGCGAGAGGACTACTTGAATAAGGACCTCGTGCAGGGGGATTTGAAGCCCACCACATACCTGCCCCGTGCATCATCCTTCCGGATCTGTAACGTATTCCACTTTCAATAGCCGAAAATCTAGATGCATTTTTCTTTTCCGGAAAGTCTGTATTTCCAACACTTCCAACTACATCGCTATATTGCCAGCCATCTTCTGTTGCCATTGCTTTTCCAATTTTATTATCTGTTGTTGTGCCGTCATAATTGTAACCATCAGCAATTAATCGATCTCGCAAAATTTCCCAGTCATTGATAGAAGGTACACGCCAACCAACTGGACATAATTGTTTGCTATTAGTAGGGTCAATTACAAACCAAGTATAAAATGCTCCATGTTTGATTTTGGCATCAGCAGAAGTGTCCCGAAAACAATACATTGGTGGAGGAAACCATTCATAATACTGTGTACTTCCAATTGTATAGTAATTTACATAATGTTTATCTCGCCATTCCACGCTATCTTGCACATAATTTATCGGCGTTCCGTCATTCCATTTTGAAACTCTTAAATTTTCTGCCATCCAAATTTGATTTCCGATTTTTACAGTTTTGTAAACGTTTCCGTCAATATCTTTTACCAATGTTCCGTTGGCGATACCATTGGCTATTTGCAATTCCTCAATGGCTTGTTTTAGTGTTTCGATTTCGTTGATAATGGTATTTAACAGGGTAGTGTCTGTATGGACAACAACGACTGTATCAACTTTAAGGACAACGATTGTGTCTTTATTGATGATAATAGTTGTGTCCAAATTAACGACAACGATAGTATCAACTTTTGTTGTTAGCAAATTTTCCAAATCTGCTATATCTAATTTTTTATTCCAATTATCTATATCTATTTGTGTGATATTTTTCGCAACCGAAGCGGAAAAAATCGGATCGATTTCTTGTGGGTTTTCTGTTAATCGTTGTGCTGTTTGTGCGTGTAGAGCGTATGGAACGCTCAATAATTCTGTGATACTTGAAAGCGTATAATTATTTCCGCCATTCAAATCAATTTCTGTTTTTACAAAATGTTTTCCACTATTCCAATCTATAATTGTGAAATTCCCAAATGTAACATCTCCATCACCAATTTCTAATGAAAACAACCCATTGACATTGGTTTGCGAGGTGTGTCTTTCTCTGTAAACTTCTGTTTCGTTTCGTAAGATTGTAATCTGTACGCCAATTGTTTTGTTGGCAAAAATTTGATCTTGTGCATCTCTAACAACGGCTTGATAACTGATTTTTTGCGGTGGTTGAGCGTTGAGGCTTATAGATAAAGAAATGAAAAAAATAAGAAGCGGGTAGATGTTTTTCATACGCGTTTGTTTTATGGTTTATTCTCTTTTTTTTTGGTTTCTGACCGCAAAGATAAGAATAAAAAATGACATTGCAAAGCGTTGATACAAAAGATATTAAAACGTTATCGAAAGATAAAAAATGCTGAACTAAAGTTCAAAAATGTTTATCGAAAGTTCATAAATTTTGAACTGAAGATAGTGTAAAAAATGCTGATATAGTGCGATGTGAAAATAATTGCTCGTTGAGAGATAAAAAAAGAGGATTTTTTTTAGAAAAAACCCTCCAAATGTACCCAATGAATTGCTTCGGCAGACGTTTTGACACCCATTTTTTTATACATTTCTCTTTTTTTATGCTTAATATTGCTTGATGAAACCTTCAGCAATGTTGATATTTCATCAGTATGAAAACCCTTTACCATATAATCTAAAATCCTCAACTCCTCTTCTGTCAAAACACAGTCGGGAATTTTATCAAATCTGTTATCAATAAATTTGTATCGATCGCCTGTTTTAGTATTGAACAGTGAGGCTTGTCTTGATTTTTTCTGATAAGAGGAAGTAACAGAACACAGACTGAGCCATACATTTCCATTGTTGCATAATTGAAATGGTACTACTTTGTGGTGTAAAATAATCTCACGTTGATTAGTGGTAGCACAAGTAAGGTCAAACGAAAAAATTAGTTTTTTTCGACTTGTAAATGGCGTATCGAAAAAAACATCATACGAAGCTTTGTTTGCACATGAAAGCCAAGCCAATTCTTTTGGCGACATAATCCGTTTAAAAAAATTAAAACCCTCATTGTCTATTAGTTCTTTTGGATGTCCACATAGAATTGACGAGGATTCAGATGATACAAAAATTTTCTGTGCGTGATAATCCATTATGTAACTTCCAAATCCTCCAATTAAATCTATTGCTGATAGAATTTTCTCTATGCTTTCTTTATTAAAAGATTGTTGCATTTTTTTTGAAATACTCCATTCCCTTTCTGTTTGTGTGATTGTTTTTATATTCATGGTTTGAAATAATTTAAGTTACTATCTATATAATAAAAATTAGGAAAAGTTGCGAATTGCTCTTTCCTTAATATTTTCAAAAAAATATCGGTGCATAGTCCGCCCAAAAGCCACGCTCCAATTGATAGTTGTGGTGGTTGTTCTACGCCTTTCTCTGCAATATATTCAACCAACATTTTTTTGAAGGCATCAATATAAAGACCTTTTTTTTCAAGCACATTCAACACATGGCTTGCTACTTGTATTTCCATACCCTCACAAGTATCACTTAAATTTCGGAGATTTTCACTCTGTTTTGTTAAAACACACGCCAATCCACCATATCCAAAGTTGTATGGGTGCAAAGAAGGTATATTCATTTCAAAGCAAACATCATCAAAAATTAGCGGAGCGTCTGATGTAAAATCAATCGCATTAACGGCGATGTCCGCACCTGCCAAATGTTTTGCTACGTTTTCTGATGTCAAATACACGTTTGAATATGTGATATTGGCGTTGGGATTGATTTGCTTTAATCGCTCGTAAATAGCGACTGATTTGGGTTTTCCAATATCGGCAAGTGTGTAGTTTTGTCTATTCAAATTAGACAGTTCTACATTATCGCCATCAATCAATTCTAAATTTTCAAACCCAAGTCGCAAGGCACATTCGGCAATTACGCTACCCAATCCCAATCCGCCAAATACAATTTTGAAATTTCGCATACGTTGCTGTTCGCTTTCGCTGACATAAATTCTGTTTCGACTATACATAACCAAGTAGGTGTTTATGTTTTTCAAAAAATGATTGCAATCCTGCACCAGTGTTGAGAATTGGTAACGCCATAGAACCCAAAACAAAATTTCCTTTGCTTAATTCTTCGGAATAAATGCCAAGTGCGACAAGTGCTTTTTGCAGTTTTTCATCGCATTCTGCAATCATAACATTTTCGGGATTTGTGCAAACATGAGAAAAGGCACAAGTTAGCAACAATTTGAAATAAAATCCTTGCATCACTCTCAATGTTTGATTTTGATTGATGATTTTACGGTCAATCGCAAAACGCCCTGTGTGCCAAATTTGCGGAGGATTTAGTCCTCTCGTTTTTAAGAATTGCTTAATATCTAAATTATACTCCTGTTCTATGGTAAGTTTGTTTTTTCCATCCCACAATGAGGCGTTTACAGCACCAAAAATCTCACCGGATTTTGTTTTGACTGCGTAAAAATGCGTACGTTCGTAGCGGTATTCGTCTTCTTTAATGCAGGTTTCCACTTCCTCAATAGGTGCGGGAATTTGTAAATGATGTTCGTAATAAATGCGTAATACAAATCTTGTGAAGTCCGCTAAATCCGGCAGTTCTACTTTCCACAAATCAAAATGTTCAAAGTCTTGTAATGGTTTTTTTTTCATAGGTGGGGTTTTTATTACACAACCTTTTTTGACTTCGCAAAGTTACAAATAAAAAATGAATTATACAACTTTTTCATCGTTTTTGTGCTGACATATAGGCAGTTGCAAAGGTTTTTTATTTTGGAGTATTCTCCAAAAACAGGCATGTTTTTAATCGCTAAAAAATGGAATTTGGTGATATTTAGCGAAATGCGAATTTCGCAAAAATAGAGTATTCTCCAAAAAGTGGTTTTTTTTGCTTTTAGAAAATAATTTTAT
>Ga0123356_10005952_pt1 | contig 12375 bp, 10 predicted proteins | sample TergutEmb28metaG_2_FD_92546 | JGI IMG/M metagenome (GOLD analysis project Ga0123356, IMG submission 92546) | Embiratermes neotenicus P3 segment gut microbial communities from Petit-Saut dam, French Guiana - Emb289 P3 | ecosystem: Host-associated > Arthropoda: Insects > Digestive system > Gut ... | reverse complement strand
GGTGGAGCTGCTGGGACCGGTCGGCACCACCGCCTTTCAGACCGTGATGCCGCTGGCGCGGCGCGACTTCGAGCCGGGCGGCGAGACCGGAGCGGATGCCGCCGCCCGCCGGCGACCGGCGCTGCTCAACAGCTGCTACGCGTTCTCCGACGAGCGCGAGGTGGTAGCGCGCCAATGGCCGGACTTCGTCGCCAGGCCGGCCGCCAACGAATAGCGCGCATCGCGCGGGAAGCCATCGAGCCGCTACGGGATGGCGTCGCGTCGGGGACGCAAAGCGCCCTCATGCGTTCTCAGGCATCGACGATGCGGGTCAGGGATCGGATGTCCCCTAACACATAGTCCGGACGCGGAACCGAAGGGTCGAGCGCGATGCGGCGGCGATTGATCCAGGCGATCGTCAGTCCCAGCGGCTTGCCACCGACCAGATCGGTGAATTGCGATTGCCCGGCATGGAGAATCGCGTCCCGGCCGCACCCGGCATGTTCGATCAGATACCGAAAGAGGGTCCCGTCCGGCTTGTAGCCCCGGGCACGCTCTGCTGTGCACACAAGATCAAAGGTCCGCTGCAGCGGCGTCAGCGCCAGCAGATCATCGTCGATGTTGGATATTACCGCCAGCCTGCGGCCGCGAGCGAGGCGATCCAATGTGTGCAGGACGTCGTCATACAAAAAGAAATGGGGAAACGCCTCGAAGTAGCGGTCAATCAGCCGGCAGTCCCCGGAGATCTTGAAATCGGCGAATGTCTCCGCCAGCGAGAGCTCGCAGATTTCCCGATAGGGCCGGTACGGCTCCCAATAGTGCGCAATATTCCGCTGTTCCCAGTGCTCCCAGAACCGCGCGACGTCGATATGATGCCCATGGGAATCGGCAAGGATGCGCTCGAAAGCACCATAGGAGCTGTCCCGCACGCTGACCAGCGTGCCGAAGACGTCGAATGACACGAGCTTCGGATCGAGCCGTGCGGATCTTGGCTCGCGGTTCGGCATGTTCGACGATTGCTTCCGAAGTCAGCCCCGGTGAAGGAACGAGCCCTCTGCGGGACCGGGCGCCGGCATTTCCTTCCGCCGCGATCGGTCGCGGCATAAAAGTCGATCCGGCCATACCGGCCACGAGAGGCCGGGCCAGGCAGTCCGCGACACTGCGTCAGGACCCGGCAGTCTTGCGGGGCTTGCGCAAGGCGACGCCGGGCGCTCCCGATATCATCCGGTCCGCCGGTCGCCGGGCCGCCTTACAAAATCACCGGCAAAAACCGTCACCGGGCCGGCGCTTCGGGGCTAGAGCGCGCGCGCGACTTCCTCCATTTCGAAACATTCGATGACGTCGCCGACCTGAATGTTCTCGTAATTCTCGAAGGCCATGCCGCATTCGAAGCCCTCGCGCACCTCGCGCACCTCGTCCTTGAACCGCTTCAGGGTCTTGAGCGTGCCCTCGTGGATCACGATGTTGTCGCGCAGCAATCGCACCTTGGCGCCGCGCCGCACCACGCCTTCGGTGATCATGCAGCCGGCGACCTTGCCGACCTTCGTGATATTGAAGACCTCGCGGATCGCCGCGTTCCCCAAAAAGCGCTCGCGCGTGACCGGCGACAACAGCCCGCCCATCGCCAGCTTCATATCGTCGATCACATTGTAGATGATCGAGTAGTAGCGAATTTCCACGCTGTCGCGCCGGGCGAGCTCGCGCGCCTGCGGATTGGCGCGGACATTGAAGCCGATGATCGCCGCGTTCGACGCCTTTGCCAGGATGACGTCGCTTTCGCTGATGCCGCCGACCGCGGCGTGGAGCACACGGGTCGTGACCTCGTCGGTGCCGAGCTTCTCGAGCGACGCCGTGATGGCCTCGAGCGAGCCCTGAACATCCGATTTGACGACGACCGCCAGCTCCTTCTTGCCGCCCGACGCCGCCTGCGCGAACATCTGCTCGAGCGTGCCGCGGCCGGCGCTCGCCGACTGCTTTTCGCGGCGCAGCCGTTGACGGTAATCGGCAATGTCGCGGGCGCGCGCCTCGTTCTCGGCGACGACAAAATCGTCGCCCGCCATCGGCACGCCGTTGAGGCCGAGCACCTCGACCGGGGTCGCCGGCAGGGCGGCGTCGATGGTCTGGTTGCGGTCGTCGAGCAGGGCGCGGACCCGGCCCCACTCGCTGCCCGAGACAAAGATGTCGCCGACGCGCAGCGTGCCGGCCTGGATCAGCACGGTCGCCACCGCGCCGCGGCCGCGTTCCAGCTTCGCCTCGATCACCGCGCCGCTCGCGCGACGGTTGGGGTTGGCGCGCAGATCGAGGATCTCTGCCTGCAGCAGGATCGCCTCTTCGAGCTTGTCGAGGCCGGTCTTTTTCAGGGCCGACACCGGCACGTCGAGCACTTCGCCGCCCATCTCCTCGACCACCAGCTCGTGCTGGAGCAATTCCTGCCGCACGCGTTCCGGCTTGGCGTCGGGCTTGTCGATCTTGTTGATGGCGACGATGATCGGCACTTCGGCCGCCTTGGCATGACGGATCGCCTCCACCGTCTGTTCCTTGATGCCGTCATCGGCCGCGACCACGAGCACCACGATATCGGTGACATTGGCACCGCGGGCCCGCATCGCCGTGAAGGCCTGATGGCCCGGCGTGTCGATGAAGGTGATGCGCTGGCCGGTTTTGAGACGAACCTGGTAGGCGCCGATATGCTGGGTAATGCCCCCGGCCTCGCCGCTCGCGACGTCGGTGCCGCGCAGCGCGTCGAGAAGCGAGGTCTTGCCGTGGTCGACATGGCCCATGATCGTGACCACGGGCGGGCGCGGCTCCAGGGCCTCGGGCGCATCGGCCTCGCCGCCAAGGCCGATTTCGATATCGGCCTCGGAGACGCGCCTGATCTTGTGGCCGAACTCGGTGACCAGCAATTCGGCGGTGTCGGCATCGATGGCCTGGTTGATGGTCGCCATCACGCCCATGCGCATCAGCGCCTTGATGACGTCGCTGCCGCGCTCCGCCATGCGGTTGGCGAGCTCCTGCACCGTGATGTGCTCCGGCACGACGACGTCGCGCAGGACCTTGGTCGGCTCGGACGAAGAGAGGAGCGCGCGCTGCTTTTCCCGCTCGCGCGCGCGCCGCACCGAGGCAAGGCTGCGCGTGCGCTCGTCATCGTCGGTATTCAGCACGCGGGTGACCGTGAGCTTGCCGCTGTCGCGGCGGCGGTGCTGCGCGTCGCGACGCACCACCGGGGTCGGACGCTTGACCTGGGGACCCGGCCCGCGGCGGCGCGCCGGCTCTTCCTCGGGTTCCGGCTCGACGAGCTTGACCTTGCCGGCGGCGGACAACGCCGCGACCTTGGCGGCGGCCGCCTTGCCGGCGCGCTCGGCGACTTCGGCGCGGCGCGAATCTTCTTCGGCCTTGCGCTTGGTCTCGGCGGCGCGCCGCTCCTCCTCGACTTTGCGCGTGGCTTCTTCTTCGCTGCGTTTTTTGGCCTCTTCCTCGGCCTGGCGTTGCTGCTCCTCGAGCGCCCGGCGCTGCAGCGCTTCCTCGGCGGCGCGGCGCTTCGACTCGCGGTCGCGATTGGCGGCTTCGATCTCGGCCTGACGCTTTGCCTCTTCGCCGGCCTTGATGGCGCCCTTGAGCGCCCGGGTGCGGCGCGCCGCCTCTTCCGCCGTCAGCCCGCGCGGCAGCACGACCGACCGGCGCGCGGACTCGCCGCCTTGCGGTTTTTTCGCCGCGGCATCGCCCGGCGCCGGGTCGACGCGTTCCGGCCCCGTGGTCGGTGCCACCACGCGCTTCTTCCTGACCTCGACCGTCACCGTCTTGGAGCGGCCATGGGGGAAGCTCTGCCGCACCTGACCGGACTCGATCGGTCGCTTCAGCTCGAGCTTGCCGCCGCCGCTGCGTCCGAGGCTCAGCGGGCGCTTCGTATCGGTATCGTTGGTTTCACTCATGCGCGTTCCACAACATCCAACTTGGTGACCCGAAAACCCTTGAGACGGTCCAGCTCCCGCGTCAGCGCCGCGGCAAGCCGCCCCTGGCGCAACGCGACGTGAACCACGGCGTCGCGGCCAAAGGCGGCGCCGAGCTCGACCGCGGTCAGCTCGGCGCGCTCCTTAAGACCGGGCGCCAGCGCCTGAAGCCTGAGGCGACCGTCGCGGGCGCCGTCGGCGGCGCCCAGCAACAAGCCGGCGACCCCTGCAGCCAGCATCCGCTCGACCTTGACGAAGCCCATCGCCGCTTCGCCGGCGCGTCGCGCCAAACCGATCAGATCGCGGCATCGCGCGACCAAAAGCGCCTCGACCCGGTCGGCCAGCGCCGCGTCCACGATCACCGGCCGGCGGGCAGCGCGTCCGAACAGCCGCTTCGCCACCGCCGCGCTCACTATATCGCGCCGCGCCGTCAACCACAAACCGCGTCCGGGCAAACGCTCGGCGACGTCCGGGACGATGGCGCCCTCCGGCGACACCACGAACCGGACCAGCCCGGCCTTGGGCTGGACCTCGCCGGTGACGAGACAGCGGCGGCTGACCGCGGTCTCGCCCGCGGCCGGCGCGTCATGCCGTTGCGCCCCGACCAAGCGTGCTACTCCTTTGCCGGCGCCGCGTCGGACGGCGCCGCGTCGGACGGCGCCGCGTCGGCGTCCGCGAACCAATGCTCGCGTGCCTTCATGACGATGGCGTTGGCCTCTTCCGGCTCGAGCTTGTCGGTGGTGGTGTCGGCGATCTCGACCAGCTCGTCGCCGGCGAGATCGGCAAGATCGTCGAGCGTCTTGACGCCCTTTTCGCCGAGCGCCACCAGGAGCGCCGGGGAGATGCCCTCGAGCGCCGCGATCTCGTCGGAGACGCCCAGCTCCTGACGGCGCCGTTCGCGCTCGGCGTTCTGCTGCTCGATGAAAGTGCGGGCGCGCTGCTGCAGCTCCTCGGCCACGGTCTCGTCAAAACCCTCGATGCCCGCGAGCTCGTCGAGCGCGACGAAGGCGACTTCGTCGACCGAGGTGAAGCCTTCCGTCACCAGGAGATGCGCGATGACATCGTCGACGTCGAGGGCGTCGATGAACATCTTGGAGCGCGAGCGGAATTCCTCCTGCCGGCGCTCGCTCTCCTCGTCCTCGGTCAGAATGTCGATGTCCCATCCGGACAGCTGCGAGGCAAGGCGCACATTCTGGCCGCGCCGGCCAATCGCCAGGCTGAGCTGATCGTTCGGGACCACCACTTCGATGCGGCGCTGCTCCTCGTCCATCACCACCTTGGCGACTTCGGCGGGCGCCAGCGCATTGACGACGAAGGTCGCGGGATCGGCCGACCACGGGATGATGTCGATCTTTTCGCCCTGCAGCTCGCCGACCACCGCCTGCACCCGGCTGCCGCGCATGCCGACGCAGGCGCCGACCGGATCGATGCCGCTGTCGTTGGAAATCACGGCGATCTTGGCGCGGCTGCCGGGATCGCGCGCAACGGCGCGGATCTCGATGATGCCGTCGTAGATCTCCGGCACTTCCTGCGCGAACAGCTTGGCCATGAATTGCGGATGGGTGCGCGACAGGAAGATCTGCGGTCCCCGCGCCTCTTCCCGCACATCGTAGATGTAGGCGCGAACCCGCTCGCCCTGGCGGAAATTCTCGCGCGGGATCAGCTCGTCGCGCCGCATCATCGCTTCGGCGCGGCCGAGATCGACCACCACATTGCCGAATTCGACGCGCTTCACGAGGCCGTTGACGATGTCGCCGACGCGATCCTTGAACTCCCGGAACTGGCGCTGGCGCTCGGCCTCGCGCACTTTCTGCACGATCACGTTCTTTGCCGTCTGCGCCGCGATGCGGCCGAAATCGATCGGCGGCAGCGGATCGGTGATGAAGTCCCCGACCTGCGCCTCGGGATTGAGCTTCTGCGCCGCGTCAAGCGGCATCTGCGTGGCATCGTTCTCGACCGGATCGGCGACCTGCCGGAAGCGCATCAGCTTGATCTCGCCGTTCTTGCGGTCGATCTCGGCGCGGATGTCGTATTCCTGCCCGTACTTGGAGCGGCCGGCCTTTTGGATGGCCTGCTCCATCGCCTCCAGCACCTCATCGCGGTCAATGCTCTTGTCGCGCGCCACCGTGTCGGCAACCTGCAGCAATTCGGGTCGCGGATAGCTCATTTGCGTTGTTGCCATGACGAAACCGTCTTCTCTTCTCTCATGTGTTGTCAGGGACGTCGCGGGGGGGCTTGCCCGCCGCGATCAGGTCATCGGTCAGCACCAGCTTCGCGCGCATCACGCTGCCGAGCGGCAGGTGCAGGACCGCGCCCTCGGTCTCGAGCGCGACCGCGTCGCCGGCCATGCCGGCCAGGCGCCCGCGAAACCGTTTGCGGCCGTCGATGGCCGAGCGCAACTCCAGCTTGGCTTCATGCCCGGCGAAGCGCTCGAAATCACGCCGCTTCACCAGCGGCCGGTCGACGCCCGGCGACGATACCTCCAATAGATAGGAAGCGGCGATCGGATCCGCGACATCCAACAGCGCCGAAATCGTGTGGCTCAGCGTCGCGCAATCGTCGACCGTCATCGGCCGCTCGTCCTCCCGCTCGGCCATCACCTGCAGGGTCGCGCGACGGCCGCCGCCGGTAAAAGCGATACGCACGATGCGGTAGCCCGCCGCCGCGACGGATGGCGCGATCACGGTCTCAATGGTTGCAACGTCGATGTGCCTGCCGCCGGACAATCCTGTTCCGCTCCGCCCTCACAAATAAAAAAGTGGGCCTTCTTGGCCCACCCTTGGTGCCAGGGAATGTTGATTGAGGCGGAAATATAGCGATTTCCGGCGCGGCTGCAAGGCTTGGCTCCCCGCCCGGCGCGGCCGGTCGCGCCGCCGCGGTCAATCCGCGGCGCGCTGGTTGCGGAAATCGGATTCGCGCAGATCGAGCGCCCGCTCGATCCGGCGCCGCGCCTCGTCCTTCAGTTTTCCGTCGCGGTAGAGATCGTTGATGAGGCCCCGCTCCGCTTCGATCACCTCGAGGCCGATATCGTCGCCGAGCCTGGCCAGCCCGCGGTGGCCCTCGTCGCCGTCGCGGCGCTGCCGGACCTGGCGCAGCCGGTCGCGGTAATAGGTGCGCAGCGGGCGGACAACCTCCTCGGGCAGCGCCCGCTCGGCTGCCAGTTGCTCAAGCCGCGCCAGCGCCGCCTCGATCGCCAGCCGCCAGGCGTCGGCCTCCTCGACCGCTTCCGCGTGCTGCTCGCGTCGCCCGGCGTTGGCGAGGCCGAGCCAGCGCATCACCCAAGGCAGGATCAATCCTTGCCCGACCAGGGTCACCAGGATCACGGCGAACGTCAGGATGAGGATGAGGCTGCGATAGGGAAAAGGATCGCCGGTCGCGGTCGCGAGTGGCAATGCCAGCGCCGCCACCAGCGAAACGATGCCACGCACGCCGGTGAACGCGAGCGCGAACGGCCATTGCCAGGGCGGCGACGGGTCGTGTCGCCGCACCGGCGCAAAGAGCCATCGCGGCAGGTAGGTCGCCGGATACATCCAGACAAACCGGGCAAGGATCACCACGCCACAAACCACCGCCGAGGAGGTCGCCAGTTCGCCGGCGGAAAACCCCTCGATGCCGGCCGCGATGGTGCGCGCCTGCAGCCCGGTGATCAGGAACACCATCCCTTCGATCACATAGGTGAAGAAACCCCAGAAGAAAATCCCCTGCAGCCGGGTCTCGGCGCTGATCAGCCGCAGCCCGTTCCAGCTGATAAAGAGCCCGGCCGTCACGGTGGCCAGCACGCCGGAGCCGCCCAGATGCTGCGGCGGCCAGTAGGCGATGTAGGGCGTCAGGATCGACAGCGCGATCTCGACACGCGGATCGCGGACCCAGCGGCGCAGGTGCAGCATCGTCCAGCCGACGCCGATGCCCCACGCCAGCTCTCCGGCCAGGATGGCGACAAAGGTGCCGGCCGCGCGCGCCGGGGAGAAGGTGCCCGCCAGGACCGCGACGACCGCGAAGCGATAGAGGATGAGGGCAGTCGCGTCGTTGGCGAGCCCTTCGCCCTCGAGAATGACGACGATGCGCCGCGGCAGCCGCATGCGCCGCATGATCGCGAGCGGCGCCACGGCATCGGGCGGCGACACGATGGCGCCCAGGATCAGCCCGACCGGCCAGGGCAGGCCGAGCAGAAGACGCGCCGCGGCGGCGACCGTCACCGTCGTGAATATGACGCAGCCGACCGCGAGCAGCGCGATCGGGCGCAGGTTGAAGCGGAAGTCCCGCCAGCTCATCGCCACCGCCGCGTCGTAGATGACCGGCGGCAGCACCATCAGCAGCACGAATTCGGGGGCGAGCACCATTGCCGGCAGGCCGGGGATGAGGGCCAGCACCACGCCGGTCAGCACCTGCAGAATTGCCGGCGGCACTTTGAGGCGCGACGCCGCCAGCGCGACGGCGGCATTGACGCCGAGAAGCACGACCAGCAACTGGATGGTGAGGAGCATCCGGCGACTGTGCGACGTTCGACGGCGGAGCGGAAGGAGGGAAAAGCACGGGGGGGCGCGGCATCGCGGGGCCCCCGCGCTAGGGAGGTCAGCCCGGCCAACGCGGCCGGTCGCCCTAAATCCGGCGGCTGCGGCGCCTCACCGGGAGCTTCCGCATCCGGAAGCGAGGGGAGCGGATCCGGCCCCTGACACGGTCGCGGCGCCGCACTATGATCGGGTCATTCGTGTTCGCGGATGTCGGCGCCGGGTCGTGAGGCCGACTTCGTGCTTTTTCGCGGGAGGCGGGGCGAGAGCGCTCCCGGCTTCGCGCGGCGACGATGAACCGCTCGGGAGACTGCCGTTGCGCAACGATATCGATCTGGTCTGGCCCAAGGAAGGGCTGCGCCGCATCCCCTACGAGATCTATGCCCGCGAGGACATCTACGCGCGCGAGCGCGAGCGCATCTTCGCGGGCCCGACCTGGAATTTCCTCTGTCTCGAGATCGAGCTGCCGAGCCCCGGCGACTATCGCGCCACTTTCGTCGGCGACGTGCCGGTGATCGTCGCGCGCCATCGCGACGGCACGATCCACGCCTTCGAGAACCGCTGCCTCCACCGCGGCGCCATGCTGTGTCTGAAGCCCGGGAACGGCAAGGAGATCAGTTGCGTCTATCACAACTGGACCTACGACCTGACCGGCCGGCTCACCGGCGTCGCGTTCCAGAAAGGCGTCAACGGCAAGGGCGGCATGCCGCCCGAATTCTCGACCGCCGGACGTCATTTGCGCCGGCTGCGGGTCGCGACCTTCGCCGGGCTGGTGTTCGGCACCTTCGCCGACGACACGCCCGCCCTCGAGACCTATCTCGGCCCCGAGATTGCCGCGCGGATCCGGCGCGTCATGGCGAAGCCGATCCGACCCATGGGCAGCGTCAGCCAGTATTTGCACAGCAACTGGAAGATCTACGCCGACAACCTGCGCGATTCCTATCACGCCAGCCTGCTGCATCTGTTCTTCACCACGTTCAAGCTGAACCGCCTCTCCATGCAGGGCGGCATCATCGTCAGCGAGAACGGCGCCAACCATGTCTCCTATTCCAAGATGGCGAGCGACCGCGACGGCGATTACGACGCCGCGACGCTCCGCGCCAAACAGGAGGATTTCGGCCTCAGCGACCGCACCATGCTGCAGGGCCGCGACGAGTTCGGCGACGGCGTCACCTTGCAGATCCTGACGGTATTTCCCGGCTTCATCATGCACCAGATCCAGAACAGCCTGGCGGTGCGGCAGATCCTGCCCAAAGGCGTCGACGAGACCGAGCTCAACTGGACCTATTTCGGCTTCACCGACGACGACGACGCGATGAAGACGATACGGCTGAAGCAGACCAACCTGGTGGGACCGGGCGGCTACATCTCGATGGAGGACGGCGCCGTCGTCAATTTCGTCCAGCGCACCCTGCCGGGCGGCAACGGCGGCGCCTCGATCGTCGAGATGGGCGGCAGCGGCACCGCGAGCCAGGACACAAGGGTCACCGAGTCCGCCGTGCGCGGATTCTGGCGCGCCTGGCGCGAGCGGATGGGCGTGTGAACACTCCCGCCATGGTCGTCGACACGCTGCAGGCGCGGTACGTCGCCGCGATCGACAATGACCGGCTCGAGGACTGGCCGCTGTTTTTCACCGATCCCACCCGCTACGAGATCATTTCGGCGGAGAATGTCGAACGGAACATGCCGCTCGGCGTGTTTTTCGCGGACAGCCGCGCCATGCTCGCCGACCGCGTCGCGTCGCTGCGCCGCGCCAATATCTACGAGGCGCAGCGCTACCGCCACATCGTCTCGCCGGCGCTGGTCTTGTCGCAGGAAGAGAGCCTGCTGCGCGCCGAGACCAGCTTCCTCGTGGTCCGCATCATGCTCGACGGCGACATGCGCCTCTTCATGAGCGGCCGCTATCTCGACGCGATCGACCTGAGCGGCGCGACCGCGCTCTTCGCCGAAAAGCGGGTGATCTTCGACAATCGTCGCATCGACACGCTGCTGGCGCTGCCGATCTAGCGCTTCTATAAAAAGCGCGTCTTGTTCAGGAGCCGATCTTTCATGAGCCAAAGCGCCTTGCAGAGCCGCCTCGCGGGCGGCGATTTCATCGTGACCGCCGAAGTCACGCCGCCCGTGGCCACCGACCCCGCCGAATTCCTCGCCAAGGCCGCGCCCCTCAAAGGGCTGGCAACCGCGGTCAACGTGACGGACGGCGCCGGCGCCAAGGCCCATCTGGCGACGATCGCCGCCGCCTATCTGCTGCAGCAATCCGGCGTCGAGCCGATCATGCAGATGGCGTGCCGCGACAAGAACCGCCTCGCGCTCGAGAGCGACCTGATCGGCGCCCTCGCGCTGGACTTGCGCAATTTCCTGGTGCTGACGGGCGACGATCCCAAGGCCGGCGACCAGCCCGACGCCAAGCCGGTGTTCGATTTCAACAGCACCAATCTCCTGCAGATGGCGCAGAAGATGCGGCGGGAAAAGAAGTTGCCGCCGGGCACCGAGATCAAGGGCGAGATCGATTTCGTCATCGGCGCCACCGACGTGCCGGTCGACCCGCCGGCGGACTGGCAGCCGAAATCGCTGCTCGCGAAGCTCGATGCCGGCGCCGATTTCATCCAGACCCAGTTCTGCATGGATATCGAGGTGGTGAAGCGCTATGGCCGCCGCCTGATCGAGCTCGGCATTGCCCCGAAGCTCGGCTTCCTGATCGGGCTGTGCCCGATCCCCTCCGCCCGCTCCGCCATCTGGATGAAGGAAAAGCTCTTCGGCACCAACATCCCCGACGCCGTCGTGAAGCGCCTCGAGCAGGCCGCCGACGCACGGGCCGAGGGCCGCAAGATCTGTATCGAATTGATGCAGCAGCTGGTCGAGGTCCCCGGCATCGCCGGCGTTCACATCATGGCCCCGGTCAATCCGTCGAGCATACCCGGCGTCATCGCCGACTCCGGCGTGACCCGGAAAAAGCGCGCGAGGGCGTGACCCGTCGCGAGGGCTCGCCGCCGGCATTTTCGGCAACTTTGCCGGCCTTGTCACACCGCTGTATCCCTTTTGTCATTTAACTTTCCCCGACTCACCGCATATTGTGCCCGGTCGGTACGCTCGAACTAGAGACGGGCCTCCGCATGATCGCCGACGATCCGGTTAAACAATATCGCGCCATTTGGATTTCCGACGTTCATCTCGGCACGCGCGGGTGCAAGGCCGAATACCTGCTCGACTTCCTGCGCGCGACCGAATCCGACCGTCTCTACCTGGTCGGCGACATGATCGACGGCTGGCAGCTGCGCAAGAGCTGGTACTGGGCGCAGACGCACAACGACGTGATCCAGAAGATCCTGCGCAAGGCGCGCAAGGGCACGGAAGTATGCTACGCGCCGGGCAACCACGACGAGATGCTGCGCTCGTTTGACGAGCTGCGCCTCGGCAACATCCACATCACGGATCGCTTCATCCATGAGATGATGGACGGACGGCGCCTCCTCGTTCTGCACGGCGACCAGTTCGACAGCATCGTGCGCTATGCCCGCTGGCTCGCCCATCTCGGCGACACCGCCTACAACATGACGCTGGCGGCAAACCACTACGTCAACGCGGCACGGCGGCGCATGGGCTATCCGTACTGGTCGCTCTCCGCCTACCTCAAGCACCGGGTCAAGAACGCGGTCGAATATATCGATCGCTTCGCCGACGCGGTCGCCGAAGCGGCACGCAAGGAAGGCGTCGACGGCGTCGTGTGCGGCCACATCCATTTCGCGGAGATCCGGGATATCGGCGGCGTGCTCTACTGCAATGACGGCGACTGGGTCGAAAGCTGCACCGCGCTCGTCGAGCGCCTCGACGGCAAGCTCGAGATCATTCAATGGCTCGACTACCAGGCGCTCGATCCGATGGTGGCCTCGCCCGTCCCCTCGCCGCGGCAGACCGTGCCCGCCTGACGAATGCGCATTGCC
>Ga0123356_10005951_pt1 | contig 12375 bp, 10 predicted proteins | sample TergutEmb28metaG_2_FD_92546 | JGI IMG/M metagenome (GOLD analysis project Ga0123356, IMG submission 92546) | Embiratermes neotenicus P3 segment gut microbial communities from Petit-Saut dam, French Guiana - Emb289 P3 | ecosystem: Host-associated > Arthropoda: Insects > Digestive system > Gut ... | reverse complement strand
TATTTTATTTTTTTTTTTCAATAACCCAAACATTTTTTTTTTTTATTTTTTTGGTTTTTAAAAAAAAAATATAAAATAAAAAAAAAAATTATAAAAAAAAAAAAAAAAAAAAAAAAAAAAAAAATTAAAAAAAAATAAAAAAAAAAAAAAAAAAAAAAAAAAAAAAAAAAAAAAAAAAAAAAAATATAAAGGAAAACAAACATGGACAAAAAAGTTTTACTAAAAAACAAGAAAAAATAACAAGTTTTAAAAGAATATAGCTATTCACAATAAAATAACTAAACAATTTAAAAACATTATTTTTCAAATGCTCTTACATTTAGTTTATTGGTAGACAAGTTCAAAATATTAATATTAATAAATTAAATTCAAAAAAACTAATAAAGGAGTAATTGAGATAATGCCTAACATAAATCAAATTAAATTATTTGAAACACATCAAATAAGGAGTAAATGGCAGGAAAAAGATGAGAAATAGTATTTTTCTATTATAGATGTTGTTGGTATTTTAGCCGAAAGTAAAAACCCTAGAAAGTATTGGAGTGTTCTTAAAACAAGACTAAAAAAGGAAAGTAGTGAGGTGGCTACAAATTGTAGCCAACTGAAATTAAAGTCTAGTGATGGTAAATTTTACAAAACAGATGTTGCTAACACTAAACAACTATTAAAAATAATTCAAACCATACGTTCACCTAAAGCAGAACCATTCAAATTTTGGTTAGCAAATAGGTCAAGAAAGACTAGATGAGATAGTTGATCCTCAAATAGCTATAGAAAGAGCAATAGAAACATATAAAAGAAAAAGATATGGTGAAAAATAGATAACACAAAGAATATATTATAAATAATAAAATAAATAAAAAAAACAATTTTATTATACAATAATAGCAAATACGAACTATACAAATATCATTATAAAATTATATTATATAATAAGCTAAATTGGTATCTCTAATTTATCAAAATTGAAAACAGGAATTTTTCTATTTTTAGAACCACTTTCAAAGTTGATTATTCCTTCTTTTTCAAGAAGTTTGACTTTCTTTTGCACTGCACTAACTTCTTTGTTTGTTAATTTAGCTAACTCACTTATGGATTTTGGTTGATTATTTTTTATAAATTTAAGTATTTCAAATTCTATCTGCCCTATATTCATATTTTCAATGAAAACTGTTTTTCCCTCTTCAAGTTCTTCTTCTGGATGGTTCATGAAGTATTCCCAATCTTCAAGATCAGAATACAATAACATATTTTCATCCTCCTTTGCAAACTTTCTTTTAAGATTTTTTAATGAACCATAAGTATTTTCAAGTTCAAAAATCTTGTCTTTACCCTTTATTTTCCTAATCATAGTTACTGGTATCATGATAACTCCTCCTTCAATTTTTCCTTGTAAATTTTTCCATTTTTTAAAATATGTTTTTTTACTATTTCAACCACTATATTCATATCATTTACTTTTATAGGAATATGTTCTCCTTTTAAAGAGTAATGTATGTGAGGAAAATTGTGAAAATTATCTATTCTTACGTTAATTGGTACTATAGTTACTGCCCAACCTCGCAAACTAGTTTTTTGATAAACTTTATAGTCTCCAACCTCAAAAACAGATATTTCACCTCTCTTCATACTATGTATTATATAGATAGCTATATATAAATGTTTTTATAAAAATAACTTTATCTTTATATATGTTTATATAAAAAAATTATAGTAAAAATTATAATTAAAAAAAATATAGTAAAATCTTTAAACTTTCTAAAACTTCACTAATTTATATTGCAAAAATAGAAAAAATAAGCGTATTAAAAACAATACAATTATTTACAGCAAAATTAACAAATATATCTTATATTCAGAATATATAAAACTTTGACTATATTTTATATTCAATAGCTAAAAAATGATTGAATATTTTTAAAAAAAAGAATTTTTTTATAAAATTAAAAGATAAATGTAATTCAAAATCACATTTTAACAGGAGCAGCTACTCCCAACAATTTTAAACTGTTTTTAATAGCTATTCTAGCCCTATCAACTAATAAAAGTCTAGCTGATTCTATTTCACAACCGATGACTTGTTCTGATTTGTAAAATTTATTAAAAGCACCTGCAAGGTCTTGTACATATTGAGCTATTGGATGAACTCTCATAATATTAGCTGACTGCTCTACAATAATTGGGAACTTAGCTATTGTTCTTATAAGATCCATTTCAACTTCGTTTGGAACCCAGTTACTTTCTATTTTATCTGTATCTATATCTAAGCTCTCTGTATTCAGGTCAAAGTGTCCACATTTTTCAAGTAGCTTACATGCACGGGCATGAGCATATTGGATAGATGCACAACCTCTCTCAAAGCTAAGAGCTTCATCCCATTTGAAAGTAATGTGCTTTTCAGGTGAAAGTCTTGAAATATAGTATCTGATAGCTCCAATACCAATTTCTTCAGAGATTTTAGCTATTTCTTCATCAGTTAGATCAGATCTTCTAGATTCAACTTCGTTTCTTGCTCTCGTGATTGCCTCTTCTACTAGTTCATCAACAGAAATAAAGATTCCTCTCCTTGTTGACATTGAACCTTCTGGAAGTGTGATAAATTCATAAAATATAACTTCGGGAGCTTTTTCATCAAGGAGTTTGAGAGCTATACTAATTTGTTCAATAGCTAGCTTATGATCAGAACCTAAAATATCGAGAACAAGGTTTCCTTGTTCTGATTTCCAAGTGTGGTAAGCTAAGTCTCTCGTTGAATAAAGAGAAGTTCCATCAGAACGTCTGAGAACTAGTTCTTTTTCAATTCCAAAATTTTCAAGATCCAAACATAAAACTTCATCTTTTTTTGTATGGCCACTGGCTATTAAGCCTTCTACAACTTTATCTACATCACCACTCTTAAGGAAACGACCTTCCCAAACAAAATCATCATGTTTTACATTGAGCTTAGCTAAAGTTTGTTTTACACCAGTAAGACAACTATTAACAGCTTTTTCAAATATTTTATTAAGGTCTTTGTCTAAATTACCTTCATATGCCTTAATCAATTTATCAACTTGGATTTTTTCATCTTCATTTGCATTTATGTATTCATTGACCTTGAAATAAAGTTGTCCTATTTGATGATCTATTTTTGAATCAAAATTCTCAATATTGGCATTTAAATCGTTAGTATATGAATTAGCTAAGCCTTCATCAATAGACAAACCTAATTTTTCCATTCCAAAAACAATCATAGCTATTTGACGGCCCATATCATTAACATAGTATTGTGTATCAACAACATTCCCAGCTGTTTTTAAGAGTCTCTTTAATGAGTCTCCAATTATAGCATTTCTTATGTGGCCAATATGAAGAGGGCCATTAGGATTAGCTGAAGTATGTTCTAAAACAATCTTCTTGTTGGTTTGTGGTAGGTGGCCATAGCTATTGTCTACTGTTTCAAGTAGCTTTTTTGAGAAAATTTTGTAGTTAATAAAAAAGTTTATATATGGTCCTTTTGCTTCTACTTTTTCGAATATTTCTGAAATTTCGATTTTTTCCATTATATTATTTGTAATATCCATTGGAGACATTTTTAATTCTTTAGCTAGTTGAAAAGATATTGTAGTAGCTAAATCTCCCATATTTGGATTTGGTGGAAATTCTAGTTTTATATCATCTGGAATCTCATATTCTAAATTTTTAAGAGTAGCTTTTAAAGAATTTAAAGCATCATTTTTGATTTCAAAGTACATAACTTCACCATATATTAAAATAGAATGAAAATTTATTAATTATAAAATAATATTAGTATTTAAGAGCTTTACAATGTTAGAAAGAGAAATAAAATATATTCAGAAATAAATAAAGAATTATTGAATTAGTTAAGAGTAAACTAATTCACTAAAAATTAAAGTCCTTTTAGCCAAATCGTTATATATCCTATTTTAGGAATTATAAATGGATAATCGCCAATTTTAACCACTCTTTCTGTTATCTGGGACGGTTCTACATAATATGGATCTGGAGCATCATTGTTATCACCTTTTATAACAAAGTATTCAGTTCCATTAACTTCTGTCACATTGATAATTCTGTGAATAACTGGATTTGGGTACCATTTGGCATTATATACAACAATATCTCCTACTTGTGCATCATTTGGATCAAATTCACTAATACCAATAAAGTTAGTTTTTTCAACTATAACTATATCACCTCTGTAGAACACAGGCTCCATACTTCCTGAAACAACAACATTCATGTGTTGAGCAAGCATGAGCCCTACAATGATTATTAATGCATAAATAGCTATTTCTTTTTTTGCTGACATAAAGCACCTTTTTGTAATGATAATAATATTATTAAAATTAAATTTTTATATTAGTAATATATTTATAAACTTTATTTTATAAAAATGTTTAGTAAAAATAGTTTTTTAAATATATAAAAAATATTTAGATATATAAAAAAATATTAAAATAAAGAAAACTTTCACTTTCTAATTTATGAAAAAAATAATTTAAAAAATAAAAAAATTTTTTAAAATAAATAAAAATAAAATAAATTAAAATAAATAGAAATTGATAGAATTAACAAGCTTAATAAAACCAATAAATCTAATAAACTTAATAAAGTCAAAAAACATATTAAAGATAATTATCTTAAAATAGCTCCTTTATCGGCTGAAGTAACTGATTTTTGATAGATATTTAACCAACCTTTTACCTTTCTATCAGGAATATCAGCATTAGCTATCCTGTGGTTAATCTCCTCCTGAGAGAGTTCAGCATTTAATTTTCTATTTTTAATATCGATTTCAATAATATCTCCATCAAAGATAGCTGCTATAGGCCCACCATTTGCTGCTTCTGGTGAAACATGGCCAACACAAGGACCACGAGTTCCTCCTGAGAAACGACCATCAGTGATAAGAGCTACATTTTTAATTCCAAGGCCCATGATAGCTGAGGTCGGATTGAGCATTTCTCTCATTCCAGGGCCTCCTCTTGGGCCTTCATAGCGGATGACTACAATATCTCCTTCAACAATTTTTCCATTGAAGATGCCCTCTACAGCTTCTTCCTCGCTATTAAAGACTTTTGCGGGGCCTTTATGATACATCATATCATCTTCAACAGCTGCTTGTTTTATAACTGATCCATCTGGAGCTAAATTCCCTTTTAAAATAGCTATTCCACCTTCACTGTGGACTGGGTCATTCATTGGTCTTATAACATTAGTATTTTTGACTTGAACATTGCTGATATTTTCTTTTAATGTTTTTCCTGTGCAAGTAAGAGTATCTAAGTTTAGCTTTGTTTCAATATTCTTTAAAACTCCGGGAATTCCCCCAGCTTCATGAAGGTCTTTCATAGTATCTTTACCAGCTGGACTCATAGATGCAATATGTGGAACAAATTTACTCATTTTATCAAACAAAGCAAGATCTACATTTACTCCATTATTCTCAAATTCACTAGCTATAGCTGGAATATGCAAAGCTGTATTACTTGATCCACCTAAAGCCATATCAATAGCTAAAGCATTTTCAAAAGATTTTTGAGTCATGATCTTAGAAGGAATAAGGTCTTCCAGAACCATAGCTACAATTCGTTTTCCTGATTTTTTTGCAATTTTTAACTTATTTTTGTCTTGTGCAAGAGTAGTGGCACACATTGGCAGACTCATTCCAAGAGTTTCTGTTACACAAGCCATAGTATTAGCTGTAAAAAGACCTGAACAAGATCCAGCACCAGGACAAGCACTACACTCAAGTTCATGAAGTTCATCTTCAGTTAATTTGCCTGCTGAAACTTCACCAACAGCTTCATAAACTGTGATAAGATCTGCATTTTCACCTTTAAATTCACCTGGAGCCATAGGCCCACCAGTAACCAGAATAGATGGAATATCCAATCTAGCTGCTGCCATTAACATTCCTGGAACTACCTTATCACAACTTGGAAGGAGAACCATTCCATCAAGGCTATGGCCTATAACCACACTTTCAATTGTGTTAGCTACAATTTCACGTGAAGGGAGGGAGTATTTCATCCCTTCGTGGTTCATAGCTATACCATCACATATAGCCATAGTATTAAACTCAAATGGAACACCTCCAGCTTCTATAACCCCTTTTTTAATCTCTTCAGCTAATTCATTTAGATGAATATGGCCTGGAACAATGTCAGTAAAGCTGTTAGCTATTCCAATGAATGGTTTATCAAAATCATCATCTTGAAGTCCACAAGCTCGAAGTAAAGATCTATGTGGAGCCCTTTCAATTCCTTTTTTTATTTTATCACTTTTCATTCGATCACAGATAAGATTAGAAAAGATAAGAATAGAAAATATAAAAATAAAATTATTTTTCAGACCTAATCATGGTCAAAACCATCTTAAAAGGTTCATTAGCAAATAACGCATGAGGATCATTTGCTGGCATTATGATAAATTCTCCTTTTTTAACGATGTTTTTCTCGCCAGAAATAGTTATCTCAGCTATTCCATCTATTATTTGTACCAATGCATCAAATGGAGCACTATGTTCACTTAGCCCTTGACCTGTATCAAAAGCAAAAATTGTAACAGTCCCAACTTTTTTTTTTATTATTTCACGACTTACAACTGATCCCTCTTGATATTCAGCCAAACTTCCTATTTCTATCGGTTTTCCTTTTAAATCACTCATTTTTCCACTCTTGAAAATTAATTCTTAATTATAATCTTTATAATTATAATTAATTATAATTTTTATGTATTATTTATGTTAATTATGTTTTTTAATTATATTAAATATATTTATAAAATGTATTTTTATAAATAAAAATAAAAAATTTTTATAAACATGGAAAAAATATAAAAACAAAAATATTGAGAAAATAAAAAAAATAATATAAATTAAAAAATCTATAAAAAATAAAAATAAAAAAAATATTAAAAATGATATATTAAATTATATAAAATCTAACCTAATATCTTCTTAATATCTTCTTCTGGGTCTCCAATTGGAGTTAAATTATAGGTTTTGACTAAAACTTTAGCTATATCATCATTTACCCAAGCAGGTAAAATTGGGCCAATGAGCATGTCTTGTTTATTTAGGTAGAATAAACTCCAAAGAATAGCTGCAGCCTTTTGCTCCATCCAACTTAAAACAATAGTGAGAGGTAATTCATTTAATTCAACACCGAATAGATCACAAAGTGCAATAGCTATATCAACAGCTACAATTGCATCATTACATTGACCAATATCTATGAGTCTTGGAACTCCTTCAATGTCTCCAAGATCTAAGTCATTGAATCTATATTTACCACATGCAAGAGTGAGAATAACTGTGTCATTTGGTAATTTTTCTACAAATTCTCTGTAATATCTTGCTTGTGGAAGTGGGCTATCACATCCTCCTACTAAGAAGAATCTTCTGATTTTTCCAGCCTCAACCAATTCTTTGATTTTATCAGCTAATGAAAGAACAGTACTTGCTCCAAAACCAGTTGTAAGAGTTGGTCTATTTTCTTCTTCAACAAGATCTCCAAGCTCAAGTGCTTTGTTTATAAGCGGTTTGAAGTCATAGTTCTCGATTTGTTTAATGCCTGGAAGTTTGGCTACTCCATCAGTGAAAATTCTATCATGATAATCATCTTTTGGTAAAAGTACACAGTTAGAGGTAGCTAAAATAGCTACATTATACTTAGAAAATATTTTCTTTTGATCAAACCAAGGTCCACCAAGTTGACCAGCGAGATGTTTGTATTTCCTTAATTCTGGGTAACCATGTGCTGGTAACATTTCACTGTGAGTATAAACATTAATTCCTTTTCCTTCGGTCTGTTTAAGAAGTTCACCGAGAGATTTAAGATCATGTCCAGTGACAAGAATACCTGGACCTTTTTTTGCTCCTACTTCTACAACAGCTGGTTTTGGCTCTCCGTAATTTTCTATGTGAGCTTTTTTCAAGCTCTGCATAACTTTTATATTAGCTTCACCAGCTTCAAGTCCAAGGTTAATTAATTCTCTTGTGTCGAAGTTTACATTAGTTAGAGTAGAATACATTCCCTTTGTTAAAAACTTATCTACATCTTCATCTGTGTGTCCAAGAGCATTTGCATGATAATTATATGCACTAATTCCCTTGATAGCATAAATAAGGTTGTCTTGCAACCTAGCTACAGTTGCTTCTTTACCACAAACACCTCTAACAGTACAGCCAGTTCCTTTAGCTGTCTGAGAGCATTGATAACAAAACATATCTACAGGTTCATTTACCATATTAGTTCCTCCTTTATGAAGAAAAATCCTTTTTGGGATTTTTAGACTTTTTAAGTGTGAATTTTTAAACTAATCATGTTCGTGTTATAATTTTGTTGAAAATACTATATAAATATTTTGTAACTTTTTCAGGGTAAAAAGTAACAAAGATTTATTCTTATTATATTCTTATATTTTTATTATAATTTTTTGATTTTTTATAAGTCTATAATCGGTTAGTGTTAGATTTACATCAATATTTTTCACTATGCAGTGTGAAAAGCTCAAAAATTTGTTTCATAGTGAAAATTTCATCAATATCTGGTTATTTTTAAGTTTTTGATTCTGATTAAACTCAAAAACATGAAAAACATCAAAATCAAAAAATAAAGAAATCATGATAAATTTTAAATATTGGCAGCCATTTTTAAAGGAGTTAAGTGATTCTTGATGTGTTTCTAGAATCAAAAATTTTAAGTAGTTTGTACAACAATATCCATTTGGGATATTTTTCATCATGAATAACTGTGTTTTATTTATCACTTATAAAAAACCCTAAAAAATAATTAAATAAAAAAAATAAACTAGATCAAACCTTAAAAAATGTATCAATAAATGGAGGATATATGTTAGAAAATACATTAGATTTTAAAATTGATGGAATAAATGGAAACTTGAAACTTGTATATGGCCCATTCTCTCAAAAACTGTATCAAAACAATCAAGAAATTAAAAGAAAAAATAAAGGTTTGTATATAGTTTTCCCAGTCCAAAATGAGGAAGGAGTATTAGAAGATTTAAAACTTTCTAAAGGATGGAATTTCACTTATAAAGCTGAATTCCGTGGGGAAAAAATACAAATAGAAAATAAACCAAGTACCTTGCAATATATTTTGGGGCTGATTCCCCTAGTTTTGATTTTAGGAGGAGTTATTGGAGTTATTATAGGTTTAATTGGATCAACAATAATTTTCAACTACATTCGACAGGAAAGTGCTTTGTTTAAACAAATAGCTTTGGCTTTATTGGTTTATATCCTTTGTGCTATTGTATATTTGCTTGTTGGATCAGTTTTTATCTCACTAATGTATGGAATTCTCTAATCTAAAATTGTTTAAACTGAAATCAAGTGGTTTGTTTGACTTTAAATCAGATAAATTATAAATCTAATAATAAACCTTTTTAAAGCCTTTTAAAATCTTTTAAACTTTTTTATAGAATTTATAATAATTTATATTAAAAATAGCTGAAAATTCAACTTTTTTTCTTAGCTGATATCTTATTTAAGGCATTGAAGAAACGATCATCATAATTTTTAGCTATATCCTCATATTGATTCCAAACACCAATAGCTGAACTTGAAATAACATTTTTATTTTTACCAGAAAATTTTGAAAAAATATGCATCATTTCAACAGAGTCTCTTACAATTAGCTTTACAAAAGGAATATCAGCCTTAACAATATTTACACCAGTATCTAAGAAGGAATTCAAAACATTTATCTTTTTATCGTCAACATAACAGTATTCAGTAGCTAATATATTGATTTCAATACCTTTGTTGATTAATCTTTCAAACTTTTCCCTTAAAAGTTCGCCTTCCAAATCGAAAAGAAACCCCATTCTAAAGCTGAGGGTCTTTTTAGCTCTTGATATGATTTCAAGTTCTTTTTTAATAATCCTTTCAGGGCCGTGAATCAGCCAGATAGGGGCTGGAACTTTAGATAGCTGACTTTCATAAGCATAATTTAATTCCATCTCAGTTTCATCAAGTTCATCAATGATTTTCTGTTTATATTGACGAAAAACATCAGTTGGAGAAACTACATGATATTTTAATGGTCGGCCTCTTTCTATCTCAATGAAACCTTTAGATCCTAAACTCTTTAAAACATCGTAGATTTTAGTTCTTGGAACATTTGAATTTGTACTAATGTCAGTAGCTGTTCCTGAAATCATATAGGTCAATGATAAATAGACCATGGCCTCATAGGTAGACAATCCCAATTTTTTTAGTGAATCAATTGTTTTAATTTCCATAATTTCCTTTTAAATCAAATTATAACCTCAAATTATAATCTGATATATTATTTACCTAGTGATACTCTCTTGTGTACTAGATTAATTATTTTATAAAATTTATTTACTATTATTTATTTACTATTTATATTATAATTTCAATCTTAGGTATTCTATATTATAATATTTATTATTAAACAATATAATTAATATGATTTCTTTTATTATAAAAATTATATTTAAAAATATTAAATATTATATAAATATTAATAAATATTAATAAATATTAATAAATATTATAAAAACTATTAAAAATTATTAAATAAAATATTGATAAAATATTATATAAATGTTATAAAACATTATTAATGATATGTTAAATAAAAAATTATTAAATATTATTAAAAACAAATGAAAATTAAAGTTTAAAAAAAATAGAGCTTTTTTGAAATTTTATTTACAAAATAATATAAGTTACAGTTGAAATATATGTCTGATTAAATTATATTAAACTCGTGAAAAAGTAGATAATTATTATAGGCAGGATAAAAACTTTAAAACTATTATCAAAAATGCAAAATTCATTTTAAAAATAAATTAGGTGATGAGATGCGAGTATTATTAATTCATTCCGATCATTTAAAATATAAAACTAAAAATAAGACTCCGATAGCTGAAGAAATTGAAAAAGAAAAAGAAAATGGAGAATTCAGTGAAGCTTTAGTTGTTTTTACAGCTGTTGAAAAAGAGGATGAGAAAAATCCGGCTGGAGTTGTTAATAACTTAATAAACGAAATAAAATCAGTTAATGAGCAGATAAATGCTGAACAAATTGTACTTTATCCATATGCTCATTTATCTTCCTCTCTAAGCTCTCCAAAGGCAGCTATTGAGATTTTAAAAATGGCTGAAAATGAATTATCCCTGGGAGGAATGGAAGTTTCAAGAGTTCCATTTGGATGGTATAAGTCATTTGAAATTTCATGTAAAGGCCATCCATTATCAGAATTATCAAGATCTATCGACTCAGTTGATATTTCAGCTGATGGAGTTGGAGAAGAAAAAGAAACAAGCTCCTCTAAATTTTATATCTTAAATAATGAAGAATTAGAAGAATCAAAAAGTTATAAGTATGAGAAAAAATCTGATTTGGAAAAAGTAGCTAAGTATGAACTTGGAACTGGGAAAAGTAAAGATGTAGAACCCCCTCATGTTAAACTAATGAAAGAAAAAGAGTTAGCTGATTATGAAAGTGCTGCTGATGTTGGGCACTTAAAATGGTATCCTAAAGGCAGATTAATACGAGATTTGTTAGCAGATTATGTTTATGATTTAGTGGTTGAAAGAGGGGCTATGCCTATCGAAACTCCAGTTATGTATGACTTAGCAAACAACGCCATAAGAGAACATGCAGAAAAATTTGGGGAAAGACAATACAAAATTCAGACAAAAAAAGAATTAATGCTTAGATTTGCATGTTGTTTTGGTGCATTTAGAGTTTTAGCTGATTCATTTTTAACTTGGAAAAACCTTCCAGCTAGAGTTTATGAATTATCCACCTATAGTTTCCGTTTGGAAAAAAGAGGAGAAGTTGTGGGCCTCAAAAGACTCAGAGGGTTTACAATGCCAGATATGCACTCAATATGTGCTGATATAGACCAATCCTTAGTAGAATTTGGAAACCAAGTAGATATGTGTATTCAAACTGGAAAAGACTTTGATGTGAACTATGAAGCAATATTTAGAGCCACTCAAGACTTTTATGATGAAAATAAACAGTGGATGTTCGATACAGCCAAAAAACTAAATAAACCAGTAATATTAGAAATTATACCAGAACGAAAACATTATTGGGTTTGTAAAATGGATTTTGCAGCTATGGATTTCCTAGGAAGGCCGATTGAAAATCCTACTGTACAAATAGATGTCGAAAGTGGTAAAAGATTCGATATTAGCTATTTAAACCCCAATGAAGAAGAAGAGCATCCTATCATACTTCACTGTAGTCCTACTGGAAGTGTTGAAAGAGTTATTTGTAGTTTACTAGAAAAAACAGCTATTGAAATAAATGAAAAACCACCAATGTTACCTGTATGGCTCTCACCTACCCAAGTCAGAGTT
>Ga0123356_10005950_pt1 | contig 12380 bp, 15 predicted proteins | sample TergutEmb28metaG_2_FD_92546 | JGI IMG/M metagenome (GOLD analysis project Ga0123356, IMG submission 92546) | Embiratermes neotenicus P3 segment gut microbial communities from Petit-Saut dam, French Guiana - Emb289 P3 | ecosystem: Host-associated > Arthropoda: Insects > Digestive system > Gut ... | reverse complement strand
GGACACACCAGCCCACACGGTCGACGGCGTTGTTTCATAGAGCCAACCACGCAGCTTCGCGGGGCCAACATTTGGGAGGCTGGACAAGGCGATGGCATATGCCTCCTCGGGAAGAACGTCCGTCATGCCGTAACCACCGCTCCGGCCGCCCGAAGCGCCAGCGCCTCTGACACGTGTTCGAACGAAACCATCTCCTCACCGGCCAGATCGGCAAGGGTCTGGGCTACCCGAGTGACCTTCGAAAAGCCACGTGCGCTCAGCGCGCCTTCACGGAGCCTCGATGCCAGGAGCTCGTCGGCTCCGCGCGCCATCACCAGGTTTTGGCCTCCCCGTTCGGCCACATGAGTTCGCGCGGCTTTCACGCGTGCGGCAACCGTGGCGCTCTTCTCACCGGGGACTCCCGAGAGCAGCTCGTTTGGATCTGGTCGCGACACGGGCACGATGAGATCGAATCGATCCAAAAATGGCGCCGATATCCGCCTCCGATACCGCGCGCGCGTCGCGTCCGAGCAGCTGCACTTGCCCACGTAGATGCCTTCACCGCATGGACACGGATTCATCGCAGCAACCAAGAGGAATTCCGCTGGAAACGTGACAGCGCCGCCGAGTCGGTTCACTCGAATGACACCCTCCTCCAGTGGCTGACGCAGAGCTTCGATTGCCGCAACGGGAAACTCTCCAAGTTCATCGAGAAAGAGCACACCGTGGGTCGCCAAACTCGCCTCCCCGGGTCGAAGCGAGAGGTTTCCACCCCCGACGAGCGAGATGATCGTGGCCTGGTGGTGAGGAGCACGAAATGGTGCTCGCTCCAAGAGCGAACCGTCGAGCAGAACACCACCCGCTGCCGAATGAAGTCGAGAGACGGTCAGCGCTTCCTCCAGGGTCAGAGGAGGAAGCAGGCTCGGCAAACGCTCCGCCAACATCGTCTTGCCTGAACCGGGCGGCCCGATCATGAGTAGGTGATGACGTCCCGCCGCGGCGACCTCAAGGGCACGACGACCCATTGCTTGACCTCGAACATCGGAGAGATCAAATCCCTTTGGTGGCGGCGCAACAGGTACCGGTTCCGGGGCGTCCGGCCAAGGCGACCTCCGGCGCAAGATCCAAGCGAGCTCCGCGAGCGTCGCCGCACAACGCACGCTGGAACCTCGAACGAGGGCCGCCTCGTGAAAGTCGGACATCGGTATCACGAGCAATGACGACGTGATGGCGTCCGCCAACGCGATCATCCCTGGAACATGGCGGAGCGAACCATTGAGGCCGAGCTCGCCACAGAAGGCAAAACCCTCCGCACAATCCTGGCTGAGCTGCTCGGTCGCGACGAGCAGCCCGATCGCGATCGGCAGATCTAGGCCGGCGCCTACCTTTCGGACCCCTGATGGTGCGAGGTTGACCGTGACGCGTTGCATCGGCCACTGCAGTCCGCTCGAGAGGATCGCGGCACGGACGCGATCTCGAGCTTCTCGAACCGCGGTATCCGGCAGCCCGACGATTGTGAAGCTGGGCAGGCCATTCGAAACATGGACTTCCACGGATACGGCACACCCAATCGCGCCGTTCAAAGTGGCAGAGGACACTGAGGCGATCATGTCGAGGGAACGGTCGCGCCCGATTCGTCGTTGCTTTTTTCAGTGATTCATTTCCCCCCGGACGTCCACCAAGCGCCTTATCCCCAGGTGCATATGCGGCGACCATCGGGCGCTGTCTGGAGTACATACGCGGGCCACTGGAGCCCGTATGCAGTCGAGGAAGCGCCCGAGGGGTCTCGCATACGCCCGGCGGACTTGTGCGTTCACGCCTCCGCAGAGACGCCCTGGCGGGGGGCGTCAAGACAGCCGCGTATGCGGTTTCGCGCGGCCCGCTACGAACGGTGCATATGCACCCTCAACCGGCGCTCCGGGTAGGTCCCGAAACGAACGAGGCGCCACCAGGCTCGACGCGCCAAAGTCGGACCGACCGGAGCCCGCCGCTCAGCCCTGGGGCGGCAGCTCCTTGTTCGGGGGCCTGGCCGGCGTCGCGGCCGGCGTGGCCGGCGCACTCCCGTTGCTCGTAGCACCACCAAGGTCCTCGCTGCGCAGGGTGGACAACAGGACCTCGGCCGCGCCCATGAGGCTCGTCGCCTCGTAGGGAACTACGACCTTTGCGTTGTCGGAGGCGGCGATGTCCTGGAGCGCCCGCAGCTGCAGGACCGCCAGCGTGTGCGGGTTGATCTTCGCGGAGTCGATCGCGTTGAGCCGGGCGGCCTCGCCCGCGCCCCGGAGCTCCAGCGCCTTCTTCTGTCCCTCGGCCTGCAGCTCGAACACTTTCATTTCGGCCTCGGCGCTGAGGATCGCCGCTTGCTTGCCACCTTCGGCCTCGAGCACGTTGGCCTGCTTCCGGCCGCCGGCCTGGTTGATGGCGGCCTGCTGCTCACCCTCGGACTTCAGGATCAGGGCCCGCTTGTGCTGCTCGGCCTCCTTCTGCTCCGACATGGCCTGCACGACGTTCATCGGCGGGGTGATGTCCAGGATCTCTATGCGATTCAGGCGCACTCCCCACTTGGCCGTAGCGTCAGCCATGTGGTCCTGCATGCGGCTGTTGATCATCTCGCGCTCGCTCAGCGCCTGGTCGAGCGTGAGCTCGCCGAACACGGCCCGGAGCGCCGTACGGGACAGCTGGTCGACCGCCAGCTGGAAGTCGTTGATCTCGAACAGCGCCGACTTCACGTCGATGACCTGGCAAAAGATCGTGGCGCTCACCTGAAGCGTCACGTTGTCCTTGGTGATGACGGCCTGCTGGTCGCCGGTCATCGGGAACTCGCGGACGTCGACTTTCTCCATGCGGTCGATGAACGGGGCGAGGATGTGCATGCCGGGCTGCATCACTCCCTTGAATTCGCCGAGGCGCTTCACGACGCCGACGCTTCCCTGTTGGACGATCTTGACGCAGCGGGTGAACAGCCACACGCCGAGAATCACGACGACGACCCCCGCCGCCACACCTGCGACGACCGCTCCGGCAGCTGATGCAAGCAACATGACAACTACCCCCTTTTCGGGCTGTTAGGTATCGATGGCGTAGACGACGAGCAAACCACGCTCGACGTCGGCGACAACGACGTCTGTCCCGACCGGGATACTGGCTTCAGGGTCTAGAGGGATGGCGAGCCACTCCTCCCCCCTGGCCCGGATCCGCCCGGGGTGATGGGCGCCGTCGATGGCCTTGGTCACCAGTGCCGTGTCTCCGACCATGCCCTGAACGCCGCTCAGCACAGGCCCAACTCTATTAGCGGCCGATGAAAACGGGCGCCCGCTTCTCCTTGAAGGCGGCCATCGCCTCCTGCGTGTCCTGGCTGGAGAAATTCAAGGCCTGACACCGGGCCTCGTCCTCCACCGCCTGCTCCATGGAGGCGTTGGAGGAAGCGTGGAGCAGCGACTTGGTCATGGAGATGGCAAGCGGCGGCCCGTCCGCCAGACGCCGCGCCCAGTCGTCCACGAAGGCGTCGATCTCCGAGACCGGGAGCACCCGATTGACGAGGCCGATGCCCAGCGCCTCCTCGGCGCTCCACATGTCGCCGAACAGGGCGACCTCCTTGGCCCGGGCCATGCCGATGAGACGCGGCAGCAGCCAGGAGGCGCCGTTGTCGAGGGAGAGACCGCGCTTGGAGAAGATCATCGACAACCGGGCCAGCTCGGTGCACACCACGAGGTCGCACCCCAGCGCCAGGGAGAAGCCGGCGCCCACCGCCACGCCGTCGACCTTGGCGATCGTCGGCTTGCTGATGTGATGCAGGGCCAGCGCCACATCGCCCAAGCGGCGCATCCGCGTGAGCGCCGACCGCGACGGGTCGTTGGTGGGGCCCTGCGAGTCCCCGAGGTCCGCGCCCGAGCAGAACGCACCGCCGGCGCCGGTGAGGATCATCGCCCGGTCTTCCGGGCTGTCCTCGATCTCCGCAAAGATCTCCCGCAGCTCCAACAGCATCTGTCCGTTGGCCGCGTTCTTGCGTTCGGGGCGGTTCATCGTGACGGTGACGACACCGTCTTTGCGCTCGACGAGAAGGGTCTCCATGGGGCCGACCCTACGCCGCGGGCCTCCTAGAACGCACTTTCCACGACGTGGAGCTGCTGGCCGGTGACGGCCACCACGTCGAAGCGGATGTGGTCGTAGTAGACGTCCTGGCTCTGCAGATACGCGGTTGCGAGCCGGCGCAGGCGCTGCTGCTTGGCCGGCGTCACGGCCTCCAACGGGTGGCCGCGCGTGTTCGACGTCCGCGCCTTCACCTCGCAGACGATCAAGGTCACGCAGCCCGGCGGATTCACCTGCGTGCACAGCAGATCGATCTCACCGTCGGCACAGCGCCAGTTGCGCGCCACGATCGAGTAGCCGTTGTCGACGTACCACTCGGCGGCCCAGTCCTCGCCTCGGTGGCCCAGCGCGACCCGGCGGTTCCTGTGGCTCACGCCGAAGAACGGTCGGCGCCCGAACCAGGCCCGGACGGCCAACCCGCTTGCTCGAGTCAGCGTGCCCTCAGACAGAGACCCCGTCGGACAGCTCTTGTTCGGGCAGGCGCTCGATGTTCACGTCACGGAACGTGACGACCCGCACTTCGGGCACGAACCGGGCGGGCCGGTACATGTCCCACACCCAGGCGTCCCGCAACTCGACCTCGATACACGCCGGCGTCGTGTCGGCGCGCACGTTCAACGACACCTCGTTCGCCAGGTAGAAACGCCGCTCCGTCTCGATCACATACGCGAAGACCGGCAGGACGGCCCGATACTCCTGGACGAGCCCGAGTTCGATCTCGGACTCGTAACGCTCGAGGTCCTCCTCGCTCACGAGGCGGCCCTACGCGTCGGCAGCCTCCTCGGCAGCCTCGTCCGCCTCATCGCCAGCGTCGGCGAGCTCGGCATCGTCGAGCGTCACATCCTCGACCTCGTCGACACCGACGTCGTCGACATCCACCTCGCTCACATCGACCTCGTCGACCTCGTCGACCTCGACCTCCACCTCGTCGACCTCGACCTCGGCCTCGACCGCGGCGCTCTTCTCAGCGCCACGAACCACGCGCCGCTCCTTGATCTTGGCCGCCTTCCCGTGCCGCTCACGCAGGTAGTACAGCTTGGCCCGCCGGACGTCGCCCAGCGTCGTGACCTCGATCTTGGCGATCGTCGGCGAGTGCACCGGGAAGGTCCGCTCGACGCCCACCCCGAAGCTCACCTTGCGCACGGTGAAGGTTTCCTGCACGCCGCCGCCCTGGCGCCGCATGACGGCACCCTGGAACACCTGGACCCGCTCACGGTTGCCCTCGACCACCCGCACGTGCACCTTGACGGTGTCGCCGGCGCGGAAATCGGGGATGTCCGAGCGCAGGCTGTCGCGGTCGATGGTATCGGTGGGTTGCATTACGGGCGTTCCTTCGAGATCAGGTCACGCCGGCTCGGTGGGGTCCCTCCGCTCTGAGCCGGACGGAACATCGTAGCCGTGCTCGGCCAACGCCCGCACGTCGTCCTCCGTCAGCGCCGACTCCCTGACCAGGCGGTCCAGGAGATCGGGCCGCCGCGACGCCGTGCGCAGCAAGGCCTGGGTCCGCCGCCAGGCGGCGACCGCCCCGTGATCGCCGGACCGCAGCACGGCGGGCACCGACCAGCCCCGGAACGAGGCCGGCCGCGTGTACTGCGGGTACTCGAGCAGCCCCTCCGAGAACGACTCGTCCGACGCCGACTCCTCGTTGCCGAGCACGTCGGGGCGCAGCCGGGCGACCGTCTCCACGACGACCAGCGCCCCCAGCTCCCCGCCCGCCAGCACGAAGTCGCCCACGGACAGCTCGGCGTCGACCAGGTGGTCCGCCACTCGCTGGTCGACGCCCTCGTAGCGCCCGCACAGCAACGAGAACCCGCCCGAGAGCCCGTCGCCCAGCGCCGCCAGCTCCGACGCCACCGACTGGTCGAAGCGCCGCCCGCCCGGTGTGAGCAGGAACAGCGGGCGAGGCAGGTCCGCAACGGCCTCGACACAGCGGAACAGCGGATCGGGCATGAGGACCATGCCCGCGCCGCCGCCGAACGGCGCATCGTCGACCGAGCGCCTCGCGTCCGACGATCCCTGCCGCAGGTCGTGCACGCGCACGTCCAGCGCGCCGCTCTCGACCGCCCGCCCCAGGATCGAGGCGCCGCAGTACCCACTGACCACGTCGGGGAAGATCGTGAAGACGTCGATCCTCACTTCGCGGGCCTCACAGGTCGAGCAGCCCCTCGGGGATGTCGACGTGGACCGTCCCGGCTGCGGCGTCGTGACCCGTCACGAAGTGCACCGGGATCAACCCGCCGGACTCGAGCACCAACAGGTCGCTGGCGGGGTTCGCCTCGACGGAGGCCACCCGCCCCAACTCGGCACCACCCGCCTCGCGCACCAGCGCGCCCACGAGCTCGTGCACCCACAACGTCCCGGGCTGCTCCAACGCCTCAGCCGACAGCTCGACCCCGCGCAACCGCTCGGCCGCCGACCGGCCCCTGCACTCGGCGAACGACACGATGTAGCGGTCGCCACCATGACCGCCCGGCGCCCGGCTCGATGCCACCACCGACAGCGGCCCCGACGGCGACGACAGGACGGACCCCGCGGCCAGCCGCTCCAGCTGGTCGGTCCAGAGCTGGACGACGACCTCGCCCTTCAGGCCGTGGGCCTTGGTGACCCGGCCGATCTTGAGCAGGCCCCCGGGCTCGGCCCGGGGCTCGGGAGGATCGAGGGGATCGAGGGGATCGGGAGGCTCGGGCGAGTCGGACGTGTCGGTCGGCTCGGGCTCAGTCGTCGACGATGTCCACGCTGGCCTGGACGCCGTCCTTGGCGCCGGCCACGTTCACCATGGTGCGGATGGCCTGGGCCGTGCGGCCCCGGCGGCCGATGACGCGGCCCATGTCCTCGGGCGCCACGTGCAGGTTCAAGCGCATGCCGTTGCGGCGCTCCTCGGTCTCGATCACCACCGACTCCGGATCGTTGGACAGCGACTTGGCGAGATACGTCAGCACCGACAACGGCGTGCCCCCGTCCAACGCGGTGCGCTCGTTGCCCACGCCGGCCTGGTTCCCCTCACCGGCGACCTCCTCGATGTCGTCCCCGTCGTCGAGGTCCTCGATGTCGTCCACGTCGTCGATGTCGTCCGCCCCGTCGAGGTCCGCCGCATCGTCGAGGTCGTCGACGTCGTCGACGTCGTCCAACTCGTCGAACTCCTCCTCCGCCCCGGACGAACCCCCGCCGCCTACCTGGTTGATGTCACCCGCCTCGTACAGATCCGTCACCGCTGCCTCACTTCGCCTTGGCGGCCGAGAACTCGTCCCAGGCGCCACTGGTCTTCAGCAGCCGCTCCACCCGCTCGGTCGGCTTGGCGCCGTTCACCAGCCACTTCACGGCCTTCTCGTTGTCGATCTGGATCACCGCGTCGGGCTCGGCGGTCGAGGAGCCCCGGGGGGCGTAGGTGCCGACGATCTCGAGGAACCGGCCGTCCCGGGGCGACCGGCTGTCGGCCGCCACGACCCGGTAGGTCGGCTGCTTCTTCTTGCCCATCCGCACCAGGCGGAGCTTCACTGCCACGAACTGATTCCTTCCACTTTGGGTTGCGAGCGCTCGCTCTCCCCGGGGATACACGTTCCGAGACTCCCGGGACGGCGCATCGACGGACGCGCTCGGCCGACCATTCTGCCAGATGGGGAGGGTGGTCGGCCTCCCACCCCCGCCAGAGTCGTCCCGGAGGCGTGCGCCGTGCCTCGCCGGGCGTTGCGGAGCCTTGCCGGGCCTTGCCTAGCGGTTCTTCGGCGGCGTCACCCGGCCGCCCTTCTTCTTTTTCTTCGTCCCCTTGTTGACGCTCACGACGGGCCGGGGCGAGCCACCGGAACCGGGGCCAGAGGGGAGGCCCGGGAAGCCCTTGGCCAGTTCGGCGAGATCGGCGTCCGAGCCTTCGCCGCCCATGAGTTGGGAGAGCATGTCGAAGTCGGCGCCGCCGGCGGCCCCGGCGGCGGCTTGTCCGGCGCCACCGATTCCGGCCGCCTGTTGGGCGAGTTTCCGGGCGGCTCGGCCCGACATATTGGGCATGTTCGGCATGCCGGGGAGGTTGGGCATGTTCCCCGACGCCATCCCCTTCATCATCTTCTGCATCTCCCTGAACTGCTTGAGGAGCGAGTTGACGTCCTGCACCGTGGTGCCCGAGCCGCGGGCGACACGGGAGCGGCGGGAGCCGTCCATGATCGTCGTGTCGTTGCGCTCCGCCGGCGTCATGGAGCAGACGATCGCTTCGACCCTGGCGACCTCGCCGTCGTCGATCTGGCTCGCCGCCTCGCGCATGTCCTTGTTCATGCCGGGCATGAGGCGCATGAGGCCGCCGAGCGAGCCCATCTTCTTCACCTGGCGGAGTTGGGAGAGGAAGTCTTCGAGCGTGAACTGGCCCTGCATGAGGCGGCTGGCGCTCTTCGCCACCTCGTCGGTGTCCATGGTGCGCTCGGCCTGCTCGATCAGGCTCAGCACGTCGCCCATCCCGAGGATGCGCTCCGCCATGCGGTCGGGGTGGAACAGGTCGAAGTCGACGAGGCGCTCGCCCGTCGAGGCGAACGCGATCGGGCGGCCCACGACGCCCTTCACCGAGAGCGCGGCGCCGCCTCGGGCGTCACCGTCGAGCTTGGTGAGGATCACGCCGGAGAGCTCGAGCGCATCGTGGAAGGCCTTCGCGGTGGCGACGGCGTCCTGCCCGATCATGGCGTCGATGACGAGGAACGTGTAGTGCGGCTGGGTGGCGGCGGAGATGGATTTGATCTGCTCCATCATCTCGGCGTCGATCGTGAGCCGGCCTGCCGTGTCGATGATGCAGATGTCCCGGCCCAGCCGTTGGGCCTCGGCCACGCCGGCCTTGGCGACGCTGACGGGATCCGTTGCTTCCGAGAAGACCGTGACACCGGCCTGCTCGCCGAGAACCCTGAGCTGTTCGACGGCCGCGGGCCGCTGGAGGTCGGCGCCGACGAGCAGCGGGTTGCGCCCCTGCTGCTTCCACCAGAGCGCGAGCTTGGCCGTTGTCGTCGTCTTTCCTGCGCCCTGGAGGCCGGCCATCAGCACCACGGTGGGCGGCCTGCTTGCGTAGGTGAGCTTGAGGGTCTCGCCGCCGAGGACGTTGACGAGCTCCTCGTGCACGGCCTTGACCACCTGCTGGCCGGGGCTCAGGCTCTTCGACAGCGCCTCGGTGCTGACGCGCAGGCGGATGCCGTCGCAGAAGCGGCGCGCCACGGAGAGCTCGACGTCCGCATCCAGGAGTGCAGTGCGGATCTCCTTGAGCGCCTCGTCCAGGTCTTCGTCGCTGATGCGACCCTTGCCCCGCAGGCGGGTCGAGATGCGCTCGAGTCGGTCGGACAGGGCGTCGAACATGGGGCTTCAGGTTAGTGGGGCGATCTGGCACCACTGCGGCGACCGGCTACCGTTTCGCGCCATGCCACGCCTCTCCCAGCGCTCCGGCGCGCTCGTGACGGCCCTCGTCCTGGCCGGCTCCCTCGGGCTCGCCGCCTGCAGTTCCTCTCCGTCCGGCTCGGCCTCGAACACCACGACGACGTCGGGGAGCACCGGGGCCGGCGCCTCCACGACGACGGCGCCGGCCGGCAGCCCGTCCGGCGCCATCGCTTCAATCCCGGCGGCCGACCGCTCGCCGGCGGGCACCGCGGGGACCGCGCCGACAGTCACAGTGCCGTCGGGGCGGCCACCGACCCAGCTCGAGAGCGCCGACCTCATCGTGGGCACCGGGCCGGCCGCGAAGGACGGCGACAACCTCACGGTGCAGTACGTGCTCGCCACCTACTCGAGCGGCAAGGTGGTCCAGTCGTCATGGACGAACGCGCCCTTCCCCTTCACTCTGGGAGAGGGCCAGGTCATCCCCGGCTGGGACAAGGGCGTCGTGGGCATGAAGGCCGGGGGGCGGCGCGAGCTGATCATCCCGCCGAGCCTCGGCTACGGGTCGCAGTCGCCCGGGCCCGGGATCGCGGCCAACGACACGCTCGTCTTCGTGATCGACCTGCAGAAGATCGGCTGAGGCTGGCAGGCTGGTCTCCGTCGTGGAGATCGCCGAACACATCGAGGCCCTGCGGACTGAGGGGGCGCGCATGACCGCGGCGGCGCGTGCCATGCCGGCCGACACGCCCGTGCCGACCTGCCCGGACTGGGTGGCGCGTGACCTCATCCACCACATGGGCGGCGTGCACCGTTGGGCGACACTTTGCGTGGCCGAGGCCCGCACCGAGCCTCCGTCGGAGAGCCTCGAGGAGATCGCCGGTGGCTGGCCCGGTGACGAGGAGCTGGGCGACTGGTTGGCGGCGGGGTCCCTGGCGCTGGTGGCGGCGCTGGAGGCCGCGCCCTCGGACCTCGAGTCCTGGACGTTCATGCCCGCGCCGTCACCACTGGCGTTCTGGTGCCGCCGGCAGGCGCACGAGACCGCCATCCACCGCGTCGACGCCGAGCGGGCCGCGGGCCGCACGGTGACGCACCTGTCGCGGTGCGCGCCGGCCTTCGCCGCCGACGGCGTCGACGAACTGGTGACCGGCTTCTGGCCTCGCCGCTCGGCGACCGCGCGAACAGAAACGCCGGTGACCCTCGGCCTCGGCTGCACCGACGCGGATTCGGCGTGGGTCGTCACCATGGGGCCGGAGGGTGTGCGCACCGCTGCCGGCGAGGACGTGGCCGGGACGGGGGCGGCGAGTTCGGCTGCGGTGCGTGGTACGGCCTGCGACCTCTATTTCACGTTGTGGAACCGCGGGGGGAGCGAGTCCCTCTCGGTCGAGGGCGACCCCGCCGTGCTGCGCGAGTTCGGCGAGGCGATGCAGGTGCGCTGGAGCTGACCTTCGGCGGGTGGCGCACCGTCCAGAGTGCATACGCGCGGATGGTGGCGCCCCGCGCATCATGGACTATGCAGCGGTGGCGGCGCATCGGCCCGGCTCGGGTGTGGTCAATCAGGCGGGCCGATCGAAAGTGACTATGCCAGCTTCATGGCGGGCCCTCACGAGTGCATGCGCGTGCGGGTTATGGCCGTATGCACTCTGGTGGCCGCCCTATCGCCGGCACATATACACCTCAAAGTGACGTGCCTCACGCCCGCCGTTTGGCGGGCTCGATGCCGAACGGGGTGGCTAGGGGGTCAGGCCTCGGTGTCGACGAGGACGAGTTCGCCCTTGGGGACCGAGCGGCGGCCCAAGAGCCAGTAGGTGACGGACCCCGAGGTGTTCAAGAGCGAGGCGAGCCGCCACAGGCCCTTCTTGCCGCGCACCCCCGCGGCCGGGCGCCTGCTCAGGTCGCGCCAGGTAAAGGTCAGCATGATCACGTGGATCACGAGCGCCACGGTCAGGACCCGCTTCTGCTTCTCGGTCATCGGTTGTCTCGGCATCGGGCTCTGACTCCTCACTTTGTGGTGCTGCGCGGCGCGCTCAGCGCAGGCAGGTTCAGTCGCCCGCGAGGAGCGCGTCGACGAACTCGTCGGGGTCGAAGTCCACGAGATCGTCAGGTCCCTCGCCCAGCCCGACCAGCTTGACAGGCAGGCCGAGCTCGCGCTGGACGGCGACGACGATGCCGCCCTTGGCCGTGCCGTCCAGCTTGGTGAGCACGATGCCGGTGACGTCGACCGCCTCCGTGAACTGGCGGGCCTGGACGAGCGCGTTCTGCCCCGTCGTGGCGTCGAGCACCAGCAGGACCTCGGTCACGTTGCCCGGGTCGCGGTCGGCCACCCGCCGGATCTTCTTCAGCTCTTCGACGAGGTTCGTCTTCGTGTGGAGGCGCCCGGCGGTGTCGGCGAGCACGAGCTCGTTGCCGCGGGCCGCGGCGCGCTGCACGGCGTCGAAGACGATGGCCGAGGGGTCGCCGCCCTCGGCGCCGCGGACGATCTCGGTGCCGGTGCGCTCCGCCCACATGGCGAGCTGGTCGGCGGCGGCCGCCCGGAATGTGTCGCCCGCGGCGAGAAGGACCGAGCGACCGTCCTGGGTCTCGCGGCGCGCCAGCTTGCCGATCGTGGTGGTCTTGCCGACGCCGTTGACCCCCACGATGAGCCAGACGTCGGGTGCGCCGTCCTTGCCGTCGAAGCGCAGCGCGCGGGTCTCGGCGGTCTCGAGCAGCTCACGGATCGACTGGCCCAGCGCGGCCAGCAGGTCGTCGCCGCTGCGGACCTCTCTGGACTCCACCTTGGCGCGCAGGTCGGCCAGGAGCGCGTCCGCGGTGGCGACGCCCACGTCGGCCCGGATGAGCGCTTCTTCGAGCGAGTCCCATGTTGCGGCATCGATGCGGCCGGCCCTGAGCGCGGCAACGGCGCCGCCGAACAGGCCGCGCACGCCGCCGAGGCGGCTGCGGTAGGTGGCGGGCGGGGCCTCGGGCTCGACGACGGGCGCCGGCTCGGG
>Ga0123356_10005949_pt1 | contig 12380 bp, 8 predicted proteins | sample TergutEmb28metaG_2_FD_92546 | JGI IMG/M metagenome (GOLD analysis project Ga0123356, IMG submission 92546) | Embiratermes neotenicus P3 segment gut microbial communities from Petit-Saut dam, French Guiana - Emb289 P3 | ecosystem: Host-associated > Arthropoda: Insects > Digestive system > Gut ... | reverse complement strand
ACTTTCTTTGCACCATTTTGGAATACCTCTTTTTTTGATTTTCTCGGCGGATTTATTTTCCAGTTCTAATAAAATAATAAATTACGCAGACCCACATGAATATAGCTATAAGCACTATCTACCTCCTTTCGATGCGTCTTTTAACATCGTGACAATAACGTAAGTCATGCCGACTAGCAGCAACACTACGCTCAATAAAATCACCCCCAACCTTTAAAATTTTGAGCAAGAATATATATAAAAAACTCCGTCTGCGCAAACGGAGTTTAGAATTGTTTTAAAATAGAAAGGCGTTTATCGCACTTTGTCATTTTTTCTTCTTATTCGATGCTGTTGCTATAACTCCGAAAAGAATCATTATTCCGATGATTAACAAAACCAACCCTTCAAAAACACCCGAATCACAACTTCCGAGAGAAAAACAAAATATCGCTGCGACAAAACATAGAATCATGGTGATAATCCATCCTACAGGCAAACCATTTTTTTTCTTCTGCTGTTCTGACTTTTGTGTAGTTGATTTATGCACAGCAGAAATCGGCGTTGTACGATTAGCAATACTTGAACCAGTATTTTGAGGTCTTGGATTATTTTCTTGTACTATTCGATTGCTTTCCCAATTCGCCGTAAAAGCGCGATTTCCCGTTGATTTTGAAATCTTTACATTCATTGATTTTCCGTTTATTCCCGTACCCGACCAACCTGTAAAGGTATAACCTGTCCGTGTAGGATTTCTCAACGTAATGGTGTCATTTGCGGTATATGAGGACGGATTTCCATTAACCGTACCGCCAAATAAAACATAGTAAATATAATAATTCGTTGTAGTATTCTGAACTTGCTGCGGATTTTTCTCTTGTTTTTCTTTTTCCTTACGCTCTCTATAAGCCTCCAGATTTTTTTGCAATCTATTTCTTTGTTCTTCTTTCTTTTTTGCTTCTTTTTTCTCATGCTCTACTAAAAATTCGGCTCGAATGCACAATAATACAGCCACTAAATGTTTGCAAAAATGATTGCCAAGGTCAAATGGACAACTACAACTAAAATTTTCAACTTTATCATTCTTTATTTGAACTTGACAAGTGTATAAATATTTTCCTGCCACTTTTGCGGAAAATGTTTTATAGTCTTTGGAATAAGAAAAATCTCTGACCCTACCTGAATTATAATAATCAAACCCTCTATTATAAATTTTCCAGTAAGAAGCAACATTTTTTATGTAATCGACTGATATATTCGGTGGCATTGCGTTTTGACGCGCTTGCTCTTCTCGCGCTTTTCTTTCAGCTTCTAACTCTTGACGTTCTTGCTCTTTGGCTTTTAATTCGACTTCTTTCTGGGCATGGTTAAACAGCTCTAAAATTTTTGATTTAGGGCAACCACAATTTGGGCAGCGCGATTCTGAATCCTGCATTTCTATCGAACATTCGGGGCAGATAATTTTCATTTTCACCAATCCTCATCATCCCGAATGTCTTCACCATATCCATAATCTATCGAATTATCTTCTTTTTCATAATAATCATAATCATCTTCATAATTATAATCTTCATAATCAGAATCTTTGGAAAAATCATAGCATTTTCTTGCATTAGCACTAGCGTGTTCTTTTTCGCTTTCTTCTAGAAGCTCTTCTAAAAGTCTCGTTTCATTGTCAATGGTCAAATAAAAATCATCTTTTTTTTGCTGTATATCTTGCACGTTATAAAATATCTTGCTATACCAGCAATGCCAATTTCCCCATTCAGGATTAGCTGTTTTTGATTTCAAACAAATTGTCGGATATCCTTTTTTTGCGAAATACTCATCATGAAAACTTAACAAAGAATTAGAAATGTCGAAATCAGTATTAATTATGTAAACTACTCGTACCGTCAACTGACTACAAGCACTAAAAGCACCATTAGAAATTTTGCAGAGTTTTTTCCCTTGAATGCTTTCAGGTATTGTAATAATCTTGTAATCGAAATCTTTTTCTTTGAATTTTATTATTAGTATTTCATCATTCTCATTAATCGCATAAACATAATTATCATTTTCATACATTCCCTTGCATATCAAATAAGGAATCCTAAGTTCTGTTGTTTCACCACGTGCTTGCTCAAAATCTATTGAATACGGCTCATATCCATCGAATCGCTCAAACAAATACTCTGGAAAACCTGTATACTCTTTGCAATTAACAACATTCCAATTCCCCTCAAAATCGCCAACATAGCTTTTTTCGCAAATTATAGTATAGTAAGTAAATTCATTTTTTTCAAAATTAAAATCTTTTTCCGAAAGATAATTAATATATCCGAATTTTTCAGAATCACAAGCTACCAGTTCATCATTTATTTCATAACAATTATCTTCTAAGAACGCATTCTCAACCTCTTCAAAGAAGTTTTCTTTAAAATGATTGAAGAGCAAATTAGATACTATTACCTTTTTATCTTTATAATGTGCAGGTATATAAATAAACGGATTGTTCAGATTCTTATATTTAGTTATTACTATTTTATCGTTAAATTCTTTATACTCAAAATTTTCGGCAAAATCATATTCAAAAACCTTACTTTCCTTGGCTTCTCTTTCGAATTTTAATTTTTTCTGAAGCTCTTTGACCTTTTCTTCGACTTCTTTTTTTTCTTGTTCAATTTTGTTTATAAGGTCTATCAATCTTTTTTTGGCATTTTCATTATTCGTTGCTTTTGTATACCACTCTATGGCTTTTATATGGTCTTTCGTAATTCCTTTCCCTGTTTCATAGCAAAATCCCAAGAAATACTGAGCTTCTTCGTCACCTTGCATTGCTGATTTTTTGAACCACTCAACGGCTTCAACTTCGTCTTCGATAATTCCCCATCCATGCAAATAGCACTCACCTACATAATATTGTGAGGAAGCATGATTTTGCTTAGCCGAATTTAAAAACCATTTAAATGCTTCTTCCTCGTCTTCCTCAACACCCTCTCCATGATAATAACAAAATCCTAAACTATATTGAGCATCGGCATCGCCTAAGTTAGCAGCTTTGGCAAAAAACTCAACAGCTTTTGAATAATTTTTTTTATCATAGTGTTCTTCACCCAATTCATACAAAGCTTCCGCATTTTCTTGAGCATTTTTTTCTTTGATGATGGAAGACATGGGATAACCACAGCCAATACATTCTTTTGCGTATTCGCTTATCATTTTTTCGCATTCGGGACATTTGATTAAAGCCATATCCTATCTCCAGAAAATGAAAAATGCCGTCCCAATTAAGAGACGGCATCCAAAAAGACCGTTCTCTTAATTGCTGCGAACAACTCCACGAAATAGGAGAAAAGAGTAGGTCAATTTGGCACAGTTGACCTATCTCGTGGAATAGTTGTTCGCGTGATTAGAATAGCACTTTTGGCTTAGGATGTCAATAGGAATTGCAAGCAAATAAAATGGCGATTTTATTCACTTGGAAACGAAAAAAGCAACGACCCAAACGGTTATCGTTGCCTTTGCTTTTTTATGATTCAAAATAAAAATAATACTTTTTTGAATACTTTTTTTCGGTGGTTTTGCCTTAAAAGCCGTAAAAAGCCTTAAAAACACCGATTTTAGGCATTTTACAGCCTGTTTTTATATGAGTAGCGGATACTTACCAAGGACGTGCTCTATCGACTGAGCACAAGCCGAGCATACGAAGTATGCGAACGCCACGAAACGGAGTGAAGTATAACAGCGAAATTTATTTTTGGGGTTGTGGCGATACTTGAGCACAAGCCGAGCACGAAGTACGGGTCGCCACGGAATTGAGTGAAGTATTACAGCAAAAAGGGGAATCCTTCATCAAAGCAAACTCATTTTAGCATAAATATTATCTCTTTGGCAAGCGTTTAACTATTTCAAAAATATATTTTTGGCGCAATCCGCAAAGACTAGCCCGGTATGGAGAAAAAACAAAAGGCGGCGCGCGGGATTTTGACGGTGGCTGCGGGGGCTGCAATCGGGTTGACGAGCGGACTGTTCGGGGGCGGAGGCGGGATGCTGTGCGTGCCGCTGTTAGAGCGCGTATTAAAAGAAGAAACCAAAGTCGCGCACGCCACGGCGATTCTGGTGATTCTGCCCATCACCGCAGCCAGCGCCGTCATGTACATCATAAACGGCTTTTTTGAGCTTACACCCGTTTTATCGGCGGGAGCGGGCGTGGTCGCCGGGGGAGTATGCGGCGCGCTTTTATTAAAAAAACTGCCGGCAAAGCTGGTGGCGTTTATTTTTTCGCTGCTGATGATTGCGGCGGGAGTAGTGATGGTACTCAGAAAATAGATTATTCTCCCAAAAAACGACTAACGAAAAAACGAATAACGAATAACGTCGGATGGGTTGGGTCAATAGAACAAATAGTAAAAGCTTGGGACAACAGGAACACGTGCTTTGAACGTTCAAACGCTTATCCCTCGTTATTCGTTATTCATTATTCGTTATTCGTCCGTTACATTCGAATCATAGGAAAAACGAACATGAAAATATTCCTCTATATCCTCATCGGCCTTGCGGGCGGGGTGCTCGGAGGCTTAGGCATGGGCGGGGGGACGCTTTTGATTCCGCTCTTGACGCTGTTTACCGGCACCGGCCAGCACGCGGCGCAAACCGTCAACCTCGTCGCGTTTATCCCAATGTCGGCCGTTGCGCTCGCCATTCACCTCAAAAACCGGCTGGTCAAGTGGAAGTACCTGCTCTTGGTCTCCTTGCCCGCCCTTCCCGCCGCCGTCGGCGCGTCTTTTTTAGCAAAGGCGGTCGTGGGCGCAAAATTAGGGCGCTGGTTCGGCATTTTTTTGATTGTATTGGGCGTGTATCAGTTGGCCGGCGTCGCGATTAAGTTTTTTAAGGAGCGAAAGGAGAAGAATATGAAAAAGGTTGCCGCGGGGACGGAAGTTTGACAATCCCCCGTAGGGGTCGCAAGCTTTCCGAGCGATCCGCCGGTTACCGCATTTCCCGTAGGGGCGGATGGTAATCCGCCCGAACCGTTGATTTTGACCATTGCCATACCGGGGGGAGATGTACTTCGTGATTCTTCGAATACGGGGGGACAGGGATGTCGATTCCGAAAGGCAAGAGCTTTGGGGAACCTCCTGCGGGGGCACTTCGCGCCATGCGCTCGTGTCGCCGTAAACCCGTCCCCGAGCCGCCCTAGCTTAATGTTGACTTTCAACCTTTTCGGCGTGACTCCCGGCTTCTTTTTCCGTAGCTCCGTCCACCGTCAACCGCAAACCGCCAACTAACAAAAAATTCCCGCACAATGCGGGAATTTTTTATTATCACTCTTTCGGTTTTTTCGGGGCTTTGGCGGGCTTTTCCTTGGCGGGTTCGTCGGCCGCTTTTACTTCCTTAACCTTCTTTTCTTTCGGTGCCTTTTCTTTAATCGGCTTTTCCGCTACGGCAGCTTTGCGGTCTTTGGCGGGCTTTTCTTCGACGGCTTTTGTCGCCTTTTTCACTTTTTTAGGCGGCTTTTTGGATGCGGCAGCCGCTACGGCAGCCTCGGCGGCCGCTTTTTCCGCCTTGCGTTCGGCCGAAAGGCGCTTGGATTCCGCAACGGAGGCGTCGCGGGCGTCTTGCGCGGCTTTTGCCTTTTCGGCGGCGATGGTGCGGTTGTCCTTCTTAATCACAATTTCCACCTTTCCGGATTTTACGTCGGAGAGGCGTTTTGCCAGCGCGGACTTTTTATTCGCCGCGTTATTTTTGTGGATGACGCCCTTTTGCTCGCAGCCGTCAATCATCGAAAAGGTTTCGGGAAGCAGGGCTTCGGCGCCTTCGACATCGCCAAGGTCAAGTTTACCGTTAAACTTTTTAATCGCCGTCTTAAGGGCGGAGATGAGCGCACGGTTTTGCTCGTTTTTCTTGGTATTGACCGATACGCGTTTTTTTGCGGATTGAATGTTAGGCACGGGATGAGAACTCCTTTTGTTTGTCCATTTTCGGACAGCCTTACTATATTAGCACATATTTTTAACAAATGCAACTGTTAAAGCGCGATTTTTTGCGCAAACTAGGATTGTTTTAATGCAAATAATGCAGTAATGCAGTAATGCAGTAATGAAGGACGAGCTAACGGCAAGCTTTCAAGAAAAAACGTCCATCATTACTGCATTACTGCATTATTGCATTATTGCATTCGTTATAACCATGAAGCGTACGGATATGGCAATTGAATTCGGCTGTAAGGCGAGCCGGGAAGAGATGCGCGGAAGCTTGAAGCGAACCGTCGTCGATATCGACCGCGCGCTCTCCGAAAAAACGGGGCGGGCGCCGGGTCGATACATCACGCTGGAAACGTCGGCCGTCCGCGAAGGGGACAGGGCGGGGTATTTAACCGTATCCGAACAAATCGCCAAAGCCATCGGCACGCTGACCAAGGGGCAAAACGTTTTGGTGGTGGGCTTAGGCAACCCGGACATGACGGCGGACGCTTTAGGCAAATGCGTGCTTGACCGCATCATGATAACCCGCCACCTAAATTACGGACGCGAAACGCCGCAGCTTTCCGCCGTGTGCCCCAACGTGTTGGGCGTGACCGGCATCGAATCCTACGACATCGTAAAGGGCGTCACGGATCGCGTCAAGCCCGATTGCGTGATTGCGGTGGATAGCTTGGCCGGCGCGGCGGTTTCGCGCATCGCCTCGGCGTTTCAAATCTCCAACGCCGGCATTACGCCGGGCAGCGGCGTATCTAACCACCGCGAGCGGCTCGATAAGCGTTCTTTAGGCTGTACCGTAATCTCCTTAGGCGTGCCGCTGGTCGTGTACGCCTCCACCATCATCGAGGACGCTTACGGCGGCAAGGCCGAGGAATACGACGAACGCATCGGCACGATGATCGTCACCCCAAAAGACATCGACCTTTACGTCGCCGACTGCGCCGAGATTTTGGCGCGCGCGATAAATTTGGCATTCTTTGGGACGGATTTTGACGGAATGGTATAGGGAAAGTGAGGAATTAGGAATTAGGAGTGAGGAATGCCGGAGGGGATTAGCGAGGCGGAATGCGGGGGATAGCGCATTGTAGGGCGGGGGCTTGCTCCCGCCGGACATTATGCTACGATATTTTTTTCGTACTCGGCCCATTTTCGGAACCTTTCGTAAACAAAAAAGCCGACGAATATTCCTCCCGCGCTCCCCGAAGATAAAGTAAGGGAAGTCCAATACCAAATCCGTCCCGTGTAGCGGTTAAAAATAATCCAAAACAAATCGTGCACCGCCATGCCGAACGCCGCCAAAGCTGATGCACAGCAAATAAGGCCGACAATGAGAAAAGCTTTTGCGCGCTTAGAGGATTTCAGGTATTCCTTAAACAGCTCCCATTTTGCATTTTTCGGTAGCTCCGCATAAAGCTTCGGTTCAAAGTCAAACGTTTTTTTCGTGTTAGGCCACTCATACGATAAAATATTTTTCTCGCGCCAAAGCCATCGCCAAAGCCCCCCGAAGCTGCTGAAGGGGAAAGGAACGGCAACTAACAAACAAACGAAGTATAGGGAAGTCGCCAAAAAAAATTCGCCCGCCAGTTTATAAGTAAGCAAAAAGCTTATCAGATAATACATACTAAAGCCCAACGCCACGAATGTCGGGACTAACAAGAAAATGCCAATCCGGCGTAATTTTTTCGCGCGCGGATTGACAACGTTAAAATATTCCTTTCGCAGCTCCCGCTTTTGCTCTTTGGGCAGCGTGTTGTATTGTTGTTCCATGCAAAAATTATACGCCGTCGCAGTGCGGTTGTCAAGGAGTTTTCATTCCTAAGTTCATAGTAGCCGCCAAATAGTATGAGTTTGAACTGAGACGCACTTATCCCTAATTTGCAAGTTGTAAATCGTAAATCGTAAATATTTACATTTACCCGCCGACCGTGTACAAGGCGTGAATGGCCGCTATGTCGTCGATGCTCAACAGCCCCGCGTCGTAGGCTTCCGGTAGGGTGTAAAACGCATGGTCAAGCGCATTCCATATGATGATTTCATGCTGCATATAACTAAACAAAAATTCAAAGCCCGCAACGGTGACGTTTTTGCTGACAGCCCATAAGCCTGTGCCGTGCACCGCCATCACGACCGCGACGCTTGTGTAGGCGGCGCCGGTATACCTGCCGTAGTGCCGGTAGACATATACGTCATCCAAGGCAATGGTATCGTCGCCGAATATGCGATAATAATCCGCGATGATGACGCTTGCATTGCGCCGCTCGGTGTGCGTCACGGCGATTTGCTCTAATTGGCTTTGCGTCAAAACGGCGGCGGTAAAAATCGCTTCGATGTCCTCTAAGTCATAAAAAACGCCGTCCTTGTAGACTAGAATCTGCCAATCGCTGCTATACCCGAACGTCACGCCCGAAATCTCTCGGATTTTATTGACGGCGGCCGTTTTTGGCCTAAAGAACACGGAGGCGCCGTCGTAGGTACCGTAATACGTGCTAAAATATCCCCGGCCGGGGTCAAAGCCGAATGCCTGCAAAAAGGCTTCCCGGGCTTCGTCTACAAGCGCCGTGCTGAATTGTTCCGGGTCCTCGGGCTCGGTGCCTTGCCCCGACCCTGCAAATCGGAATACCGCTCCGCTTGGCATACCGCGTACTGCAAAACCGTTGCCTGCAACAAAAATCAGTTTGCCTTGTCCTATATCAAAACGCGCATACTCCTCGCTTTCGTCAAAAAAATGATAAAGTATCAATTGCCCGTTTTCAGCGACATAACTGCCGTTTTCTGGCATAAACCAAGACACGCCCGAGTGTACAAAAAAGAACCGATTGTCGTCGTACAACGTTAAATATAAGCTGCCGATATCATCGTCGGTGAGGTAAGTGCCTTGCGAGACCGTTTTTGTTGTCTCTCCGCCCGTCAACTGTGCTACGGAGGTGATGGCCGTCATGCGGGGAGCCTGCGGCAGCCAATGACTTTTATCGGCAGGAGTATAGTTCGCGGCAAGATAGCCCACCCGGTGCGGCACGCTGTTGTTTTCCACCATGAGATAGAACGCCTCGACATCAAAGCCGGGTTTAAAATCAGCGTGTCTGCTAAAATCCCATGCCGTGCCCAACTCATATTGACCAAATACCTCATTCGGGATAACGACGGCGAACAATCGGCTATCGATGGCTGCATCGCCCCCAAAGTCCGGCTTAGGGATATCGATAAGGAAGTTGAGCTTGCCGTCTTGCACGTAGGCAGTGTAAAAATTCAAGTTGTCGTATAACAAATGCGGCCACTCAAACGGCACCAAAATAAGCGTATTGTGCTTAAAAAATTCCGCGTCAAAATCCTCCGGCTTAAAATCCTCTAAAACGGACGGGAAGGTGAGCGGCATTTTTATTTCGGGCGGCGTCACCGAGATTTTTCCGCCGTGCGAGATGGTGATGCGGTTGCCGGAGACGCTGTAGTTGATTTTTACGCCTGTGCCAAAGATAATGTCCCCGTCGCCGCCCGCCTTAAACAGCTCGGCGTGAATTTCCACCGTTCCATTTTTGCCGACGAGCAAGGATTGGGGGATGGTTAAATTCTCCGTAAAAGGAAAAACGTATGCTTGCGAACCGGCGGCGGCGGTTAGGCGCAGCGCGGCCTGCTCGGCAAAAAAGTCGGGGATTTCTTTAATGATGACGTAACCGTCTTTGATGGAGATGTCGTCCGACGCAAGACCCGTAGTTCGTGATTCGTGGTTCGTGGTTCGTGACAGCGGACTTTCATCTTTTGACCCCTGACCCCTGACCCCTGAGCCCTGACCCCTATCCTGTCCACTGTCCACTGTCCACTGTTCACTTGCCCCGGCCACCTCATTCGCAAAATACAGCACCATGGTATACGCGCCGTCGCCGGGGTTAAGCAGCGGGTCGGTACCGAAATAAAAGGTAAGGCTGATGTCGTCGCCGACGTTGTACACGTTTTTGTCGATATTATAGGCGCAATAGACGGCGCCTGCCTCCGGCACGGTGCGGTCCAGCCCGAACGACACGCTTTGAACGGCCGGCGGAAGATTGTTATCGGCGCGGTTCATCACCATAAGCGGAATGAAAATCGCGCAAAACACCACGGCGGCGACGGCGGAAACGGCTAACGCGGCGCGGAGCAGGTTGTAGCGAAGCGGCTCGGTGTGTTCGCGCACCTCGCAAAATCCGGAATCCTCGTCGTCTTCGTGAAAGTCCGCCGCCGATGCCGTATTGCGGTGCGCCCGCTCAAGCCGCCTTTCGCTTATATTAGCTTGACGCGCCGCCGTCAGCACGGTGCTGTCCAGCCGCTCTTTAAATTCCGGGTCGATGGCAACGGAGTCCATCGCGTCTTTTAGGGGGTTATTTTGCATGGTGAGTCTCCTAATAATGATGGTGCCCGGGCGTTGGGGTTGTCAGGGGGACGGGGGTATATTGACAACCCCTATCTCCGGCGTTACGTCTTTTCTCGGGCTGAGGGGTTGTCAATATACCCCCGTCCCCCTGACAACCCGAATCCCCGACCGCCTCCACGGAAAAAAAGGTTATTCGGTTTTGTCTCACAAGCTGAAACTGTTCGACGGTTTTATTTCTCGTAATCCAGTAGCCCTTTCAACCGCTCCCGCGCCCGGCTCAGCCTTTTAAACACGGCCGCCTCTCTCACACCCAAAATCTCCGCAATCTCCTTTGCCGCGTAGCCCTCGTAGTAAAACAGGTAAATGATGTTGCGGTCGTCGCCGGAAAGTTTGGCAAGCGCGTCAAATAAATCGATATACTCGTCTTTTATCGGTTCGCTTTTTAGGTGGTGCGATACGTGTTTAACGGTACGGCTTGGTTGCGCCGCTTACTTCGAGCCGCATTTTTGCATCGGTTCATCGTTGCCCTTAAAATCCATGCCTTTACGTGTTCTTCCGAATTAAAAGCCGGCGGGTTTAATAAGGATAAAAAAACGTCTTGCGTAATGTCCTCCGCGTCCGCGCGATTGCGAGTATGCAAAAAGGATATCCGGAAAACCGTTTCCGAATAGGCGGATAAGATATGTTTGATGAATTCCTCGTTTACGATACCGATTTTTCTCCCTTCGACGCGCCTCTACTTAATAACACACCGCTCACGCCAAAACCTGACGGGTAGTTTTAGTCTTTGCGTATATGTTATATTTTCCGCAGCAAAAAGTCAAACTTTTTCGGCTCGGCGGCGAATTATGCCATAGGTAATTGACGGCGGGCGATAGATTGTGTATAATAAGAGTAAGATGCAACGTTTTAAAATCCACTCAAATTTCAAACCCACCGGCGATCAGCCCGAGGCGATTAGAAGCCTTGCCGAAGGGATAGAGGACGGGCTCCGCCATCAAGTGCTTTTGGGCGTGACCGGCAGCGGCAAAACGTTTACGATGGCAAACGTCATCGAACGCGTGCAGCGGCCCGCCTTAATCCTTGCGCACAACAAAACGCTGGCGGCGCAGCTTTGCAACGAGATGCGCGAATTTTTTCCCGAAAACCGCGTGGAATTTTTTGTTTCGTATTACGATTATTACCAGCCGGAAGCCTACATCGCGCGCACCGATACGTATATCGAAAAGGATTTGCAAATCAACGATGAGATCGACAAGCTGCGCCACTCCGCCACGTGTTCTCTTTCCGAGCGGCGCGATACGATTGTCGTTAGCAGCGTCTCGTGCATTTACGGTTTAGGCGCGCCGGAAACGTATTACAAGATGGCAATTTCCGTGCGCCCCGGCGACAAACTCGACCGCGACGACTTTATCACCCGCTTGGTGGGCATCAACTATAAGCGCAACGATTTGGAGTTCGCTCGCACCAACTTTAGGGTCAAGGGCGACACGGTGGAAATTTTTGCGGCGTGGAGCGGGGAGCGGGGGCTAAGGGTCGAGTTTTTCGGCGATACGGTGGAAAGCGTTTCGGAGTTTGAGGCGGTAACGGGCAAAAAAGTAAATTCGCTCAACCACGCCGCCATTTTTCCCGCCTCGCATTACGCGTTCGAGCCGGAGAACATGGAAAAAGCCATCGGGCACATCGAGCGCGACATGGAAAAGCAAATCGCCGCTTTCAGCGACGATGGTAAATTAATCGAGGCGCAGCGCATCGGGCAGCGCACCAAATACGACATCGAAATGATGCGCGAGGTGGGGTATTGCACGGGCATCGAAAACTATTCGCGCTATTTTGACGGGCGAAACCCCGGCGAGCCGCCGTATTGCCTGCTGGATTATTTCCCGCGCGATTACATCCTCTTTATCGACGAAAGCCACATGACGATTCCCCAACTGCGGGCGATGTACCGGGGTGATTTGTCCCGCAAGACCTCCCTGGTGGACTACGGGTTCCGCCTGCCCGCAGCGTACGACAACCGCCCCCTAAAGTTCGACGAATTCAACCAAAAGGCGGGCCAATTGGTGTACGTTTCCGCGACGCCCGCGCCGTACGAGCTT
>Ga0123356_10005948_pt1 | contig 12380 bp, 11 predicted proteins | sample TergutEmb28metaG_2_FD_92546 | JGI IMG/M metagenome (GOLD analysis project Ga0123356, IMG submission 92546) | Embiratermes neotenicus P3 segment gut microbial communities from Petit-Saut dam, French Guiana - Emb289 P3 | ecosystem: Host-associated > Arthropoda: Insects > Digestive system > Gut ... | reverse complement strand
GTCAAATCACATAGAGGTTATTCGTTACCGGCTTTTCCACAACGCTTCTGCCTATAGGTCACATTGCAAAAGGAAGCAACATACAGCATGTTCGTTGTAGAGTTATGGTGTCTAGTTTGACTGAATATGTACAAGTTGATAAACAAGCATTAGAAGAAATTCTAAAAGAGGTTTGCGAACTAAAAAAACTCGCCGCCAACCTCATCCCTACCACTATTGCTAAAGAGGCTACGTCTTGCTCTGTTGAGCTTGTATCAGAATAGAAAGCGCCCCTTCAAGCTTGGACAATCTGTCCTTTAAGTCCACCGTTTCCTTTATACGTGTTTTTTCTTCTTCACTTTCTTTTTGTCTTTGGTCATCCTCTAATTTTAGTGCGGTCTCTTTATCTAGTACCATACCACAGGTAGCGCATCTTATTTTCCCGGGAGGGTTTTTGTTGCCGCACCTGGGGCAGTCTGTTAGAGTTATCAGGCCGGTATTTTTTGTGGTTGTTTTAATTCCATGCAATTCCAGTATTGCGTCTTCTAGGTCGCGTGCAGAGAAGTGTACATATTTACTTGTCATTTTGCTACCATAAGTCCAGCCGGCAAATTGTTCTAGACGGGCTTCGGTGAAAACTTTGGCCATAGCAGTAAGTGAAGTATGGCGATAGAGGTAGGGCCAGATGTCTTTTTGTAGATCTGCTTTTTTGGCTAATTTTTTAATTATTTCATGGAAGTGCCGATAGCTTAGACGGTTGCCTAGGTGATTGTTGTCTAGGGCACACCACAGGGATGCATCAAGTTCATTTTTGTTGGGATGATCTTCTAGCCATTCTATGAGAGGTTTGCAAGATACAACTAGAGGTATGTGTTTTGTGCCTGTTTTCCCAGTTGCGGTAATAAGACAGTATTCCTCTTTGAATAGTACACTGCCGATATGCATGGTTAAGAGTTCGCCGGGTCGCAGGGCAGCTTCAAAGAGTACATAAATCATTGCTCTGTCGCGTTTGTTGGTGGTGGCTTTTATGATGGCGGTGAATTCTTCTTGGGTGATCAGGCTCTCAGGGGTTACTCTTGAATCTTTTTCGTTTACGGCTAGGCTTATCCAGCTTATCTCGGGGGGTTTGGGAGTGGTTTTGTCACAGCTACCCATTTTGGCGTGTTGAATTAGTTTGCGTAGAACTAGTTTTTTGTCGCGTTTGGTCCAGGATTTTTGGTTGCTGGTATTTATGGCTGCAACAACTTTTTCAACATTGAGTTTGGTCATTGTTTTAAGGTCTGTGTTTATCATGCGTAGGAGTGGGGGTAGGTGGGCGGCGTATTTGGTTACGCGGGCTTTTGAGAGGCCTAATGCGCATAGGTGGTCAATAAAGCATAGTGCGGCTTCGCTGTTTTGTAGGGGTTGGATGTTTCGGCGGGCTCTTATTAAGCGTTGGTCGTAGTCGTGAATTGGTTCGTTGGCTTTCATGCGCTTATTATTTTTTGAGAATTTAAAAATCGGTGCTTGTAATACACTAACTTGAGGAGAGGATATGTACTTGAAAGGGTGGTGCTCTGGCCGGGATTCGAACCCGGGTCCGCGACTCGAGAGGCCGCTATACTTGACCGGACTATACTACCAGAGCCTGGTTAGCCTACATACACATTTCTCCTCTATTAATTTACCTTATCCTCTGTAAAACATCGAACGGTAATTTAACCGCTAGAAGCCATGACTGATAGAAATTAAGAGTTAAAAAGAATAAAGTTGGGGAGGAAGAGAGTTTAGTCTTCCATGCCGCCAGGTGGGCCTGCGGGTCCTTTGGGTGCTTTGGCTGTGATGACGTCGTCGATGCGCAGTATGAGGGCAGCTGATTCGGAGGCAGATTTGATGGCTTGTTCTTTGACTATGATGGGTTCGATGACACCATTTGCGATGCTGTCTTGAAGTTTACCGGTAAAAACGTTTAGGCCTTTGAATTTGCCTTCATCTTTGTCATGTGTACTTCGGAGTTCGACTATGATGTCGATGGGTTCTAGGCCGGCGTTTTCGGCTAGGGTGCGGGGGATGACTTCGACTGCGTCTGCAAATGCTTCGACTGCGAGTTGTTCACGACCGCCAACTTTGGTTGCATACTTGCGGAGTTCTTTGGCGATTTCTATTTCGATCGCGCCGCCGCCTGGAACTATTTGGTTGTTTTCCATCACATCTGACACTACGGAGAGTGAGTCTGTTAAAGCGCGTTCGGCTTCGTCAACTAGGCGTTCTAGACCTGCGCGTATGAGGATGGCGACTGCGTGGGGGTCTTTGCATTTTTCGACAAATATGAGTTTGTCATCGCCGATTTTGCGTTCCTCCACTAAACCTGCAAATCCAAGGTCTTCTTTTTTGAGGTCGTCGAGGTCGCTTACGATTCTGCCGCCGGTTGCGCGTGCGAGTTTTTCCATATCAGATTCTTTAACTCTACGTGCAGCGATAATGCCGTCTTTTGCAAGGAAGTGTTGGACCATGTCGTCGATGCCTTTTTGGCAGAAGACTATGGTTGCGCCTGAGGCTTTGATTTTTGTGACCATGTCTTGCAACATAGCGTTTTCTTGGTCAAGGAAGGCTTTCATTTGTGTGGGGTCTTTGATTCTGATTTCAGCAGAGATTTCGGTTTTCTCGATTTCTAGAGCAGAGTCTAGTAGCGCGATTTTAGCGTTTTCTTTGAGTTTGGGCATACCGGGGTTGACGACTTCTTTGTCTATGATGATGCCTTGGATTAGTTGGGTTTCTATGAGGCTTTTGCCTGTTTTTTTGATAAGTTGGATGTTGTCTATGTCTGCGATTGTTTTGTCGCCGCGTTGTTCGGTGATTTGTTTGACTGCCTCAATGGTGATCTCGGCTAAGTGGTCGCGGGCTGAGCCTAGAGACTTGCTACTCATTGATGTTAGGGCGACTTTGAGAAGTGTTTTTTTGTCGTTGATGTCGAGGGGCTGGGCGGTTTTGCTGATGACCTCGATTGCTTTTTGGCCTGCTTTTCTAAAGCCGCTTACAAGGATGGTTGGGTGGATGTTTTGTTCGAGGAGTTCTTCAGCTTTTTTGAGGAGTTCGCTTGAGAGCACCACTGCGCTTGTGGTTCCGTCGCCGACCATGTCGTCTTGGGTTTTGGCGATTTCGACCATCATTTTTGCGGCTGGGTGTTCTACGTCGATTTCTTTTAGGATGGCTGCGCCGTCGTTTGTGATTGTTATGTCTCCTAAGCTGTCGATGAGCATTTTGTCCATGCCGCGTGGTCCCAGAGTGGTTTTGAGAACCTCACCGATGACTCGTGCAGCCATGATGTTGTTTCGTTGTGCTTCTTTACCTCTACTTCTGGTAGTTCCTTCTTTGAGAATAAGGACGGGTTGTCCTGAACCTGTTGTTGTTAAATACGCCATACTGTTATCCCTACTTAGTAGAATATCCTATTTCAGAAATATGCAAAAAGTAAACCAAAATATAAACCTTAAGCTTCAACTATGCCTTGCAACCCCTGATCCCGCCATTTTTCGCAAACCCAGAGGGGTTATGAGGGTTTTTTTATCTGGTCATTGAGAAGGCGTTGGGCTATTTGTAGTTCTTGTGTGGTGTTTATGTTGATTGTGAGTTCTTGGTGGTTTAGGATGCAGATGTCTTGATCGAGCCATTCGTCGCCGTAGCGTTTGCTACCATCGATTACGTTTATGCCAACTGGAACTAGTTTTTGGCCTTGTTCGACAAATGAGTAGTCAACACACATACCCAATTGTACCTTGGTTGCCAGTGGGACGGCCACTGTTAGGGCGGGTTTTCCCGAGCGCTCATAGTACGCGATGATATTGTCGAGCATTTCGGGTTTTACCAGCGGCAAATCTGCAGCGATCGCTAAAAATATGCCTAGTTTTAGGGTTTGTACGGTGTAGCCCATGTCAGATACGTAGTCTTTGCCGGGTGTTTGGATAACTTCTATGTTGTGTTGTTGCATAAGCAGGGTGGTTTTGGGTGTGGCAGAGGTTGTGGCAACAATGATACGGTCGATTTTTTTTGCATCTTTTAGTGCGCTAAGTACGTATTCGATGACGGGTTTGCCGCAGACCTCTATTAGAGGTTTTTCCTCAGGTAGTTTCATGCGTGTGCCGCGTCCGCCGGCCATAACCAGTGCAGTTATACCCATGCTATCACCGCCAATAATACAACTGCACAAACCATTCGTGTCAGCTCGTTTGTAGCACCAAACACATCGCCTGTGACCCCATTAAAGTTTCGATGTGCAACCCCAACCATGACTAAGCCCGTGAGCAGGGCGGCTGCAACAACAAAAAGACCCCTCCAACCCATCAGAGGCAGAGTAATACCAAAGGTGATAACTATAGCAACAATTAAACGCCAGTTACCGCCTGTGCTGTGCATGATTTCTAGAAAAGATGAATTCATGCCTTGATGGACCGCTTTACCTATCCGAGCAACCATAACCATTGAGAGCTTGGCGCATAATTCAACGATGATCAAACCGGGAACAAACAGAGGTACATAAAAGCCTGCGATTGCAATACCGCGGCCAAACTCTGCAAAGGCAAACGCTGTAACCAAGTAGGTCATCAAAGTTAGGCCGATGGCGCCTGCACCTGTGAGTTGGTCATGCATAACAGCTATTTTTTTTTCTGCATTGCCATGAACCATAACGCCATCGCCAAAGTCTAGCAAGCCATCGGTGTGGTGGAGTCCGGTTAACAATAACAGCAAAGCCAAACTCAGAGCTCCAACGACTAGACTTGGGAGAAACTGGATCGTTACCCAACCAAACAGGGCGGCTAAGAGTCCCAGCAGTGCGCCGATGAGAGGAAAGGCCCACATGTGCTTGGCACAATCGGTGAGCAGATTTTTATCCATATTAACTGGGAAAACAGTTAAGAAAGACAACAGATTTTTTAGCGGGTTTATACTCAAGAGTCTCACTTATTATTTGTCTGCATCAGTGAAGCATAGTTATGCTCTATTGCCTTAAGAAGAATTTGCTTATCAACCTCACCGTTGCTTTTAGCCATAGCTGCTATCGATGCACCGCCGGCACCTACACCTTCTTTGACTAAGCCGGTTTCATAGATTTGCAACCCGGGATATTGGGAGGCACTAAAATCTAGATCTGCTGCTATGATGGGAACATCGCAGAATTGGTTGACGATAGCACATATATCGCTAGACTCGTCTTGGGTGACCCAGCGTGTGGTGCCAATGGCTGTATTGTAGAGTGCTTGGGGTTCTAGGGCGTTTATGATGGCTAAGACCGCGGTCATCTGTGTTCCGCCGGCCATAAGAACTGGGGTGTGAGGTGAGCATCCAATCACTAAACCGGCAACAGCAGCCATCATGGGATCACCGACTGCTGAGATAGCTTTTATGGGATCACCCGCTATGTTGCCGAATTTTTGTGCAGCAACATTTAAGCCAGTGGCAACGACCTCGGCCTTTAGGTTATGAGGATTGATTGGCAGAGTACTGCTAACTTTGCCATGAGCATCAATATTTAGAGCAGACAACACACCCAATGCCGTGGTGGTTCCTCCAGGTACGCTCTCACCAATAACTAGGTAATCAGAGGCTTTGGCTAGATGTTCACCAACAATTTTGGCTCGTTCGAGAACTTCCGCAACGTTATCAACTGAGTCACCGCTGCGAATATCGCGACCTGGGCTGCCGTTGACATCTATGTAGGGAATTTGGGGTTTAACTTTGACCCCCCCGTTTACAATCAGCACCGGTATGTCAGCTATGTGCAATGCAGAGGTGGTTATAAGAGCCGGAGTTGGAATGCCATCAGGAGTTATGGGAACGCCCTGGATGGATTTGCATTTGCCCAGCAACAACAATTCAGCATCGGCAGGAGGGGTGAAATCGGTAAAATCGGGATTTGCACCCGCGGCTGATAATCCGGGGATTTTACCAGTCTCAGTAGTAGCTATTGTTGCTATAAAGAGAGGAGTTTTGCCTTTGATTTTTTCAAGAAAGGCCTGAGCTTTTAGCTTGTTATTTGCAACTATGATATCCATGGGTTTAACCTACTTGGGAGTTAGGTTCCACTTTTTGATGTCTAAATATCCTGAGCCATTATCTAAGCATTTCTTCTCAGTTGTGATTAACTCGATTTTTTGTTTAAAGTCAGGGCCATCAGTGATTAGGGTGTGGTATTCACCGCCTTCGCCGCAGGGGTCTACCTCGGGAAGGTTTTGAATATCGAGGTAGAATTGGTTATCCAAGATGCGGCCAAGCCAATCTGTACCGAGGGTTTTGTTGGTACGTACCACTGTTGCACTTAACCCAGACTTTAGATAGTTTTGATATATTTGATGAGTGTCACCCATCCAGAGCGGTTTTAGGGGGTTTAGGCCTATTTTTTGGCAGATACGCTCCAGCCAACCGGGTTCATGTCCAGCAGGTTCACATATGTCTCCGGTAACTATGCCCTCAACGCCTTGTTTTTTAAAATCCAATAGAAGGGAGATAAAGTCTGCTTCGTAGGTTTGAGCAGAAGTTATTTGTTTTACAAGCAAAACTCCAGCAGCATCTGCCTGCGCATCAAGAATGTTTGCTGGGATCATATGGAAACTGGATTGTTCCGCACTCAACATCAAAGTAAAGAGGGATACAACTTGGTGACCCTGCTGTTTTGCAAGACAATACGCATAAGCACTGTCTTTACCACCACTCCACGAAACAACAACTCTCACTCTACTTCCTCCATTATTCAACGTCTACAATAGCAGTTAACCAAAAAAGCATTCCTACAACCAAATAGATTGCTGATGACTACCGGTCACACCGAGATTTCTGTTTAGCAGACTTAGCTGCAGTTAACAGATTGTTTGTTGTTAATGGTTTGGATCAGGTATTTTTTCAAAAGCCTTAAAGCATCCCTTTGTACTCAGATAGTTGATCTTTATGAAAAATCAGATTCCGCCCTTGCTGACATATCTTGAGGAGCGAGGTGTTGGTCTTCAAAGTCTAATTGATAGTGCGCTTGAGATGTATGTGCCTCATCCGGGTATAGAGACCCTACAAAAAGCTACTGAACTTCTAAGAGAGGAATTTCTAGATATTCTCCAAGATGTCAATGTTTCCACACTCATTGTTGCCGCGTTTCATGCTCAAGAAGAGGCACAAAATGGTCGAATTCCAGGTTTAACTGTTGAGCGCTTTATGGGCAAACCAGGACTTGTGGCAGATGAACTTATCGGCATAGCCATAGTCACCTATATCGGCGGCTCACGGGGTATGTTTGAGTTTGTGCGCTTTGATCAGGCTAAACCAGGTATATTAAGAGAACTTCCGCCGCTAACTAATGATGCTATTGGCGCGTTGGTCGCGGGGGCATCCTCAAATGTCTACACCAAAGCACTCAAAACCGCAGAACCAACAGTCTAATGATTTCCCGTAAATTTTAATACCGTGTCGGCTGTGGGTTACTTGTTGGCTCTTGATGGTTAAAACGCGTCTCTGTATTGCGACACACACGTTTCTGCCCCATGTGGGCGGCATTGAGAAAGTGGTAAACGAGCAAAGCAAACGACTGCTACATAAAAATTATGCGCCGATGGTGGTAACTAATCGCATTCAAACGCCTAAGCATTATTGTGTTGATGGCGTACCAGTAAATTGTTATGAATCATTCAATATGGGTTTTCGATTAGGTATTCCGTACTCAATTCCAACCATCCCCAGCCTACCCACTTTTACCCGAGCCATAAAACAAGCCCAAATCATCCATGCACATGGTCATCCCTATCTTACTTCGCTTCTCTCAGGCAAACTTGCCAAGTTCTATGACAAACCCTTGGTGCTAACTCAACACAACACCTTTATCGACTACAACAACCTCTTTGACCAAGTTGAGCTAGCCAACGATCTCACAGTGGGAAAACAGAACCTAAACCTCGCAGACAAAATTATAACCATAAGCAACGCAACCAAAAACTATGTCCTGCGTTTAGGTGCCAACCCAAAAAAAGTCAGAGTCATCTACAACGGCGTGGACTTGATCAGATTCCGACCCCAAACCAAGCAAAAAGCATCGATGCGACAAAAACTAGGCATCCCAAAAGAGGCCGTGGTTGTTTTAACAGTTAGACGCCTGGTATATAAAAACGGAGTGGATACCTTACTTGACTGCGCTAGCAACGCTGTTAGGGTCAATTCTAACATTGTGTTTTTGGTTGTGGGTAAGGGACCTGATTTAGAAAATGTTCGACAACAAGCAACCCAACGTAAAATTGCAACTAATTTTAGATTGGCAGGATTTGTCAACGATGAAAATTTAGCGGATTATTATAATTTAGCAGACCTGTTTGTGTTGCCCTCCAAATCAGGGGAGGGTCTACCACTTGTGGCACTAGAGGCCATGGCATGCGGCTTACCAGTTATAGCAACCAACGTGGGCGGTATAGGAGAGATTCCAGTAGCAGAGTTCGGTAAATTAGTACCCCCAAACGAACCCGAGCAACTTGCAAAGACAGTTTTAGAGTTTGCTAAATCAGATTATAGTTCCCAAAAAACTGAACTGCGAGCAAGAGTGGAGGAGCGCTTCAGTTGGGAGACAAACATCAAGCAATTGTGCGAGATATACGAAGAACTTATTTAACCATGTAGGCAAAACAATATAGCCCTCTAAGACGGATGGTAGCCAATGACGACTAAAGTTGAACTGGTCTCGGTTGTTATCCCAACCCTCAACGAAGCCGGAAACATCTTGGAAGCCATAGAAACCATTCAAAAAAGTTTGATTTACCCCAATGAAATCATTATCGTCGATGGCAACTCCACCGATGGCACCAAAGAAATCGTCAAACAACTAGGTTATTGCCGCTTAATTGTAGAACCACGCCGCGGCTACGGCTTAGCGCTCCTAACAGGGATGAAAAACGCCAAGGGTAACATTATAATCATGGTCGACGGCGATGGCACCTACGAAGTCCGCCACATCAACCGTATGATAGCCAAGATGATAGAAACCGATGCCGACATGGTTTTAGCCACCCGCATGTATGACCCAAACAAAGCCATGGGTCTTATGAATTTCATCGGAAACAAAGTCATAACCTTTGTTTACGACTTTGTCTACAGACAATTTTTAAGCGACACCCAATCAGGATTCCGCGCCATCTCCCATGAAGCCATCAACAAAGTAGAGCTCAAAGAAGGCGACATGGCCTTTGCCACCGAGATGCTCATCCAATTTGCCAAAGAAGGCTTTAGCATGGTCGAAGTTCCCACCACATACAAAATACGCAAATACGGCAAACCCAAACTGAGAAGATTCAAATCAAGTATTGAAATATTTAGCACCATCTTTAAGGGGGTTTTAGATGCGGAAACTATTCGAAATCAAAAACGCTTTGGATGAAGAAAAAGGCTACTTCATAGCGGTTCTTTTGGCACTAATTATTGTTGCCGCAGTGGTCGCAGGCTACTACATCTTGGGTGATCATACACCCGAAGAATATAACACCATCAGCCTACTTGACAGTCAAAAACAAACCCTAAATTACCCCGAAGTTATCTTAACCAACCAAAACAACGAGTTTAGCGTCTATGTCAACGTAGAAAACCACATGAACACAGCGCAAAACTATATGGTACAAACCAAAATCACAAAAAATCTACCCGCCAACTTTCCAACCGGCCTCCAAGTTGATCCCACTAACACCTATAAATTCAGCCTATCACCCAAAGAAAACCACCAAAATCAGGTAACACTCACCATGGACACCCCCGGCAACTATGCAATAGTTTTTGAGCTATGGCGCGATTTAGGCTCAGAAGTCTATACATTTACCCAAAACTACTGTGTCCTAAACATACAAGTCAAATAACCTACAGGCAAACAGATGAAACAATATCACTAACACAAACACAACAAAAGCTAAGGCTTTATCAGCTATCCAGGTTTGGTGTAGAAATGGGTTTCGTTTGACTGAAGCAAACTCTTAATCTCAAAACAGAGCATGTTTTGATTTTGGACCTATGCAAACACCAAAAATGTAAAAGCCGTTAACCTTAATGGACTCTTTCGGGTGCATACTTTTCAGATAAAGCTTTTATTGTGAGTTGATAGGCAATATATTTAAATGAGATATATAAGAAGTGCGGTAATATTTGGAGGATTATGTGTGAAGGCACAAAAAACATTCCTAAAATTCTCAATGAACATATTGTTTGTATTTTTGATTATGAATTCGTTACCTCTAACAACTATAGCAGAGGACAACGCAACTATACCACAGTTTGATTTAGCTATATCGGAGAGTCCAAGTTTAGACGATGTTGGTTCGAATTTTGATGGCATAATTATGCCGACCGCAAAATCTGCATATGGCAACTTTATAGTGCCTCCAACCCAAGATTCGACACCTATAGATGCAATACACATCCAAACTGCCGCACAACTTGTAGTTATAGGAGGTGAACAAAGTATTGGTAAATACTATGTACTTGACAACGACATAGATCTCGTTAATGAATGGGTGCCCATTGATGATTTTGGAGGCACATTTGACGGACAAGGGTTTATTATTCGAGACATGAAAATCACACGCAATTACCCCTATGCCGGACTTTTTGGCTATGTCAAGGATGCGAACATAAAAAATGTTGGCCTAGAAAACATTTACATAAGTACCGATGGCTATGCAGGTGGAATTTGTGGCTATGCAACAAACACCACAATCAACAATTGTCATAAAACCGGAAAAGTCTATGTTTATTCTGCTTATGCTTATGCGGGCGGAATTTGTGGCTATTTATCAAATGGTGCAATCAGCAATTGTTATAGTGTAGGTGATGTTTATGCTTCTTCTACTCAGCCTGCGTCTTATGCTGGCGGAATTTGTGGTTATGCCTCAGATATCACAATTGCCAATTGTTATAATACCGGAAATGTAGGTTCTTCTGCTTGTTCTTATGTTTTTTCTTACGCTTTTTCTAGTGGCCATGCTTATGCAGGCGGGATTTGCGGCTACACCGCTATGAGGGTTACAATCAGCAAGTGTTATAATACTGGAAACATAGGCGCTTCTGCTTATTCGACTTCCGATGCAGCTTATCTGCAAAATTATGCTTTTGCAGGCGGAATTTGCGGTCATACATCAAATACCACAATCAACAAATGTTATAATGCTGGAAATATCTCTGCCGGTGATTCTTATGATTGGCGTTCGTGCTCTTATGCAGGCGGGATTTGCGGCTACACTTCCATAAATGTCACAATTATCAAGTGTTATAATACTGGAAACATTTCTTCTTATTCGCAGTCTTCTTATGTAGGCGGGATTTGCGCTTATGCAACAAACACCACAATCAACAATTGTTATAATGTTGGCTCTATCTACACAACGGTTTATGCGGGAGGAATTTGTGGTTATGCGTCAAACGCCGCAATCAGCAATTGTTATAATGCAGGCTACATCTCAGCTCATTCTATTGCAGGCGGGATTTGTAGTTATGTAACAAATGCTATAATCAGTAATTGCTATAATGAGGATTATCTCTTTGGCTATGAGTTTCTGAATGTTTTTGGCTACATTGATGTAAATGTTACACTCAACAATTGTGCCAATCTTACACCTGAAGAGATGGAACACCAACAATCGTTTGTTGACTGGGACTTTGACAATGTTTGGATCTTTATTGATGCTAAAGGCTATCCACGTCTTCGCTGGGAACTCTACGTTGAGTATGTGGTGTTTTATTATTTGCAGGACTCTACTACACCAGTGACTCCAGTCAAGTTCGGTAGCGGCGATATAGGCACCTCAGTAACTGAGAGCGCGGTTAATGTAACGGGTTATACGCCTGTTACCCCCACAACAATATCTGCTACGCTTAACGCTACAGATAATGTGTTTAATTTCTACTACTCTGAGAACACATACGCTATTACATACATATTAAATAACGGCGTTAATGCCCCCGACAATCCATTTTGGTACACTGTGAGAGTTTTACCGATTGATATTGCTGAACCAACAAAGATAGATTATGTTTTTGATGGGTGGACAGCCCAGTATTCTGATGGGACCCCTTATGTGACTACTCCCACTTGGCCTTATGCTATTTCTGAAGATATAACAGGTCAGGTCATTTTAACTGCACATTGGATTGGTGCTGATGCATCTCTGTCTGAACTTACAGTTAGTTTCGGAATACTTGAACCAACTTTTAATCCCGAGGTGCTGAGTTATGAGGTTTCTGTTGGATATGAAGTAACCAATATCACCCTTACTGCTGTGGCTACTGATAAAAATGCCGAAGTATCGGGCGATGTTGGTTTACATGAAATTAGTGTCGGTTTGAACAGGTTTAGTATTGTTGTGACTCCAGAAAATAGAGTTACCCCAGTAACGTATGTGATTGAGGTGACTCGTGAAAAT
>Ga0123356_10005947_pt1 | contig 12382 bp, 10 predicted proteins | sample TergutEmb28metaG_2_FD_92546 | JGI IMG/M metagenome (GOLD analysis project Ga0123356, IMG submission 92546) | Embiratermes neotenicus P3 segment gut microbial communities from Petit-Saut dam, French Guiana - Emb289 P3 | ecosystem: Host-associated > Arthropoda: Insects > Digestive system > Gut ... | reverse complement strand
TCTCCGTACCCTATATTCTGCTCACTGCCAGTTTTATTGTCAGCGGTTTTTACATCGCTGAACCTTAGTTTTTTAAACTTTGTAACCTGGGATCTTACAAGAACATCACCTGTTACTGCTTGCAGCAATTTATCAAAATTAAACCTCTCATCTTCGGTTAAGACTTTTATGTCCGTCTTAACAACGCCGTCTGTAAAATAATTAACATCAGCTTCCCGCACAAGACATTTTTTGTTTTCTATATCCAGATCTTCAACCATGTACTGGCGTCCGCGGTGTATGTAAACTGCATTTTTAAAAATCATCTCTTTTGCGCTTGGCCTGTCCATTTCGCCGATTACTGTATTCCTGCCGTCTGTTACGTCAATTATTACGATATTATCAGCGCCTGCGCTTCTTAAACTTATTCCTTCTGCAGGATACGAACGATCAGCCCAATGCCATTTTTCTCCTGTATGCCGTACAATCCCTGCTTCTTCCAGATACTCAAGAGCATCTTTTGCATTTTCACTGTAACCTTCAATGCCTGTTTTTAATTCATCATCTGTAAATGGAAGTTCAAAACAAGCGCATTTTACATGATCAGTTAAAATATATGGATTATCCGGATCAACATGCGCTTCTTCCGCACTTTTGCGGAAAAACCACTCAGGATCGCTTACGATGTACTGATCCGTCGGCGAGTTAGTTGCAATAAAAACAGTAACAGAAGAGGCGCTTCTTCTTCCCGCTCTGCCGGATTGCTGCCAAAAGCTGTTAAATGATCCTGGAAAACCGGCTATAACGGATGCGTCAAGCCCGCCGATATCTATTCCAAGTTCAAGCGCATTAGTTGAAACAACTCCATGTATTGACCCGTCACGAAGCCCTTTTTCAATTTCACGGCGTTCGTTAGGCAAAAATCCGCCGCGGTACGCTTCTACCCTAATGCCGGAATTATCGTTATTAATGTTTTTAAGATCATCATTCACATAAGATGCGGCAACTTCTGTCCTAATACGTGAATGAGCAAAAAGAATTGTTTTTACACCTATTTTAAGCAACGCCAGCATCCAGCGTGGGCTTTCAATTACTACAGAGCGCCGGATTCCCTGCACCTTATCAACCAGCGGCGGATTATATAAAATGATTCGTTTTTCGCCGCGCGGAGCGCCGTTATTATCAACCAGTTCGACATCCTGACCAATTAATGAACTTGCAAGATGTGCAGGATTCGCAATCGTAGCAGAGCAAAGAATAAACTGCGGATTTGCGCCGTAAAACGCTGCAACCCGGCGTAAACGGCGGATAACATTTGCAACATGGCTGCCCATAACACCCCTATAGGCATGCGCTTCATCAATTACAATGTATTTAAGGCAGGAAAAAAACTTAATCCATTTTGGGTGATTAGGCAAAATACCTGCATGAAGCATATCGGGATTGGAAATAATGATTCTGCCGCTGTCTCTGGCGGAAATACGCAATGATTCAGGAGTGTCTCCGTCATAAGTTGCAATTTTAATGTTTAACGCTTCATTTCCGCCGGTAACTTCATTTAATTCGGCTTGTTGATCCTGGGAAAGAGCTTTTGTAGGAAAAAGATATAAACATCGGGCATTTTCATCGTTTAAAAGCGCATGTAAACACGGCAAATTGTAACAAAGAGTTTTTCCGGAAGCTGTAGGAGTTACTACAACAACATTTTTACCGTCTCTTGCCTTTTGCCAAACCTCAGCCTGGTGAGAATAGAGCTTATTTATACCCCTTGAATTGAGTGCATTTCTAATTCTTATATCTAAGTCCTGAGGGAAAGGAGCATAATCTCCTTCCTGTGCCGGCAAAAGCCTGTTTATCACTATATTTGGCGCAAATTCAGGGCTCTCTAACAGCTTTTCAAGGTTTTGGCGAGTATCCATTAACCTATTCTACTCCGTTTTTTTGAATCTGGGAATATGCATTTTCTTTATTTTTTTATGATAATTTAAAGTGATATTTACAAGGTATTTGACAAAGATATAAAAAAAACTTAAAATGGGTATAGAGTCAAGGAGGAACAAAATGTCAGAAGTTTTGTCCATAGTATTGGGCGGCGGTAAAGGTACACGTCTCTTCCCATTAACCCAATTCCGTTCAAAACCGGCAGTTCCATTCGGCGGGAAGTACCGTCTTGTTGACATTCCCATATCAAATTGTATTAACGCAAATTTAAAGCAAATTTATATAGTTACCCAGTTCAATTCAGCTTCATTGCACCTGCATATAGGGCAAACTTATATTTTTGATTCTTTTTCCAAGGGCTTTGTCGAACTTCTTGCTGCGGAACAAACGCTGGAACATTCCGGATGGTACGAGGGAACCGCTGATGCAGTTCGCAAAAATTTCCCTCACCTAAGAACTCAAAACCCTTCATACTACATTATTCTTTCAGGCGATCAGCTCTACAGGATGGATTTACAGGAGCTTCTAAAAAGTCATATCGATTCCAAAGCTGCGATAACTATTGCATGTACAGGCGTAACCCGCGAAAATGCAAGCGATCTTGGCATTCTTAAGGTCGATAAAAATAATCAGATTACTGAATTCCTGGAAAAACCAGGTCCGGTTAAAGATATTTCTGACTTTAGAGCCCCGCAGGAACTTTTAACAGAGAAAAACAAAGATGACTGTTACCTTGGATCCATGGGTATTTATGTTTTTAACGCCAAAGCAATGGAAGATTGCCTTGCAAATGAACTTACCGATTTTGGAAAAGAAGTTATCCCTGCTGCTATAAGTAAACTTAAAGTAAACGCTTACCTTTTTGACGGATATTGGGAAGATATCGGAACAATTAAAAATTTCTATGATACAAATCTTGAATTAACAACACTAAAACCAAGATTCGATTTTTATGATGAACATAAACCAATTTTTACCCATATGCGTAATCTTCCGCCTTCAAAAATGAACTTTTCCAATATGAATCAGTCTATTGCTGCAGAAGGTTGTATCATTACAAATGCGAATATTACCAATTCTATTGTTGGTATCCGTACATTAATCGAAACAGGTTCAAGCCTGAACGGCGTTGTTTGTATGGGCGCAGACTATTACGAAACCGAAGTGCAAAAAAACCAGAACGCAGAAGCCAGAATCCCCAATGTAGGAATCGGCAGAGGCGCAATCATAAAAGGTGCAATTATCGACAAAAACGTATGTGTCGGAGAAGGCTGCCGTATCGGTGTAGATGACATTAAACGCACAGACGGCAATTACGGTCATTACTATATCGTCGATGGAATTATTGTTATTCCCAAAAATACAATTTTATATCCTGGAACGGTAATTTAACCTAAAACAAGTTCCTGTTCAGCCGGGACGGTTTCCCTTTGAGTATTTTCCTCTAAAAAATTGTTTTTTGCCCGCAGTTTAATAACACCGTTTCTTCCGTCCGCAGTAAAAACCGTTCCCGGTCTCCAGTTGCCTTCAAGAAGAAGTTCCGATAACGGAGTTTCCAGTTCTTTCTGAATGGTGCGCCTTAACGGTCTGCCTCCGAATTTAGGATCCCAGCCTTTTTCTACAAGAATACGTTTTGCGCCGGCAGTAATTTTTAATTGATAATTCTGTTCTGCAAGGCGTCCGGAAAGTTCGTTAAACTCTATATCAAATATTTCGTCTATCTGTTTGCGGTTTAGCGGGTTAAAGACCACTATTTCATCTACCCTGTTAATAAATTCCGGATTAAAAATACGGCGCAGCTCAGACATTGCAGCCGATTCAATTTCCGCAGAGCTCATAAGCCCTGTACCTGATGCAAAACCAAGGCGTGAATCTTTTGTTATTTCCCTTACCCCGGCATTACTTGTCATTATGATTACCGTATTACGGAAATTTACTGTATGCCCAAGACTGTCTCTTAGTTCTCCTTCTTCCATCACCTGTAAAAGAAGATTAAAGATATCATGATGCGCTTTTTCTATTTCATCAAATAAAATAACACGATACGGATTACGCCTGATTTTTTCTGTCAGCATTCCGCCTTCTTCGTAACCTACATATCCTGGAGGCGCACCTACAAGCCTTGAGGCATTGTGCTTTTCCATAAAGTCTGACATATCTATTCTTACAAGCGCATCTTCATTGGCAAATAAATACTGCGCAAGTTTACGCGCAAGCAGTGTTTTTCCAACTCCTGTCGGACCTAAAAAGATAAATGAACCCATCGGACGGCGCGGAGAAGAAACACCCGCTCTTGATCTCCTTACAGCAGCGGCAATTCGTTTAATAGCTTCGTTCTGTCCAATTACATTTTTATACAGCTCTTCTTCTATGGAAAGAAGACGCCTGGATTCTTGTTCTTCCATATGCATAACAGGAATACCTGTCGCTTCTGTTACTACACAACGCACATCATCATCTGTTACAAGCGGCCATTCGTTCCTTGACGCGCGTTCCCATTCTGCATGTATTTCTTCCAGATGCGCTTTTAACGCGCGTACTTTATCGCGCACTTCTGCAGCGCGTTCATAATCCTGAGTGCTTACAAAAGCATTTTTTTCATCACATAATTTCGCAATTTCTTCTTCAAGCCCTGTAATCTCCGGCGGCTGTTCGCGGGTTTCAAGTTTACGCAATGCAGCAGCTTCATCAAGAATATCTATTGCCTTGTCAGGCATAAATCTGCCCATTATATAACGCTGAGCCAGCTTGGCAGCAAGTTTAACAGAACTTTGCGAATATCTTACCTGATGATGTTCTTCGTATTTTTTTTGAATACCATAGAGTATTTCCAGGGTTTCATCAAAGGAAGGCTCTTCTACATTAACTGCCTGAAAGCGTCTTTCCAATGCAGCGTCTTTTTCAAAATGCTTACGGTATTCCGTTAAGGTAGTAGCTCCTATACAGCGGATTTCTCCCCGCGAAAGTCCCGGCTTTAGCATATTGGATGCATCAAGGGTACCTTCTGCGCCGCCTGCGCCGATAATGGAATGAATCTCGTCTATGAATAATATAATATTTCCAGCCTGAGTTACTTCGCGCATTATTTTTTTTATTCTTTCTTCAAACTCACCGCGGTATTTTGTTCCTGCAACAATTAAACCCATATCAAGGCAAAGTATACGTTTTCCGGAAAGAACATCCGGAACAGCTTCGCTTGTTAAAAGCAGCGCCAGCCCTTCAACAATTGCAGTTTTACCAACACCGGGTTCGCCTACTAAAATCGGGTTATTCTTTGTTCTGCGCGCCAGAATACGCACAGCGCGGTTTATCTCGGCTTTTCTTCCTACAACAGGATCTATCTTTCCGGCTCTTGCAATAGCGGTTAGATCACGCGAAAAAGCGTCTAATGTAGGCGTAAGCACAGGATACGATGCAGGTTTTATCTTGGGTTGACGTTCTGTATCCGTTCCCGCTTTGCTGTGAACTGCCGTTCTTTCTCTGTGCATATAAAACGGCTGAAACCTTTCCATGGGAATATAATCATCGTTTCTTGATGATGCTTGGTTAAATGTTGTCTGAATTATAACCCTCATCATATCTGTATCAACAGCGCGCTGATTAAGATACACCTGTACACTGGAATCCTGCTCGCGCATTGCTGCAAAAAGGAGGTGTTCAGTCCCAAGATAATCGCTGCCCATTGCCCTTGCTTCATCTGTGGCAATATCCAGCATATTTTTTGTACGTCTTGACGGCGGCACTTCTCCGCGTATTATAAGACCTGGAATTCTGGGTATGGAACTTTCAAGAATATTTCTGAATTCTGGGATATCTATTCTAAGGAACATTAATGCCTTGCAGGCAGTCCCGCCGCCTTCCTTTAACATGGCAATAATAATATGTTCCGGTAAAAGCTGGTCAGAGTTAAAACGCTTTGCTTCTTCCTGGGCATTTGTCGAGAGAAGCCGCTGCACCCTTTGAGTTAGTCCTTTAAACACAAACGCACCCCTTCTTTATAGTATAGTTAAATTTAACCTGTTTTTCAACGAATAGCATCAATTTTTACTTTATCGCCTTCCCGTACTCCAACGCGGGAAAACCATCCTTGCGGTACTTCCAAAGCATAACGAACTGAACGGCTTGAAGTTACAGAGTTTATATCATGAGGATACATATCTTTTATATCGATAATCCTGCCGTCATATGTAATAAAAGCAATGGAAAGCGGAACATAAGTATTTTTCATCCAAAATGATAATACCTCGTCTTTGTCATAAACAAAAAGCATACCCTCTCCGTCCGGCAGCTTTTTCCGGAACATAAGCCCTTTATACCGATCATCCTGAGTACGTGCGATTTCCGCATTTACAACTGCAACTGTCTCCCCGTCACGTTCAATTAATATTTCCTGAACCGGCATTTTCTGCGTGGAGCAGGTAACAAGTAAAATAAAAATTAACATTATCCGCGGAATAACGCGGATTAACGCGGATTTATAAAATAACAATCCAACTAATCCGTGAAAATCTGCGTAAATCTGCGGACTATATAAAGTTGTTTTTTTAAAATTCATTTAAAAAATCCTGACGCAGGCGGACTTGTCCGGATTCTATTAAACCTGATTCATCAATAATGTCATTAAAGACTACCCTGTCTATGTATTTAACAGTAAGGGGACGCTCAATTGCTATCCTGGTTTCATCTGTTTCCCATACTGCTACTTTTGGATCAAGGTAAGAAGGCTGACCGTATTTTTCGGTAAACTGTGTAAATAAAGAATAGTGGTCAATAATATCTGTGTTAAGGGTAAAAGCCATAATAAAAACTTTCCCGTCTCTTAACTGAAAAAAAGCGCGTTTTATAAATGACGAACCTGTGGTTTCTACAAGGCTTTGCTCTCTTGCAGGAAGGAAGGAAACATCCCTATCTCCCCTAAAGAGAAAATAGTTATCTCTTAAAAGGCTGGTTTTAAGGTCATCAAGACCCATCCCAAGTGATAATTCACGAAATTGACGGGGAAGACCGTTTCCGGAATCTTCGTTTCCAGTTAAATCCTGTGCCCAAATCCCGGATAATACAAGGAGAAAAACAGCGATAGATAGTATGAAACCTTTAATATACATCATTTCTTTATTATCGGAATTTTACGGTATTATCTTCAAATGTTAAGCTATTGGTTTATTACCCATACGCGCTTTTTCGAGCTGCTGCATTTTCTGGTAATATGCCCTTTGTTTTACTATTTCTTTAACATCTTTAACGAAAATCTTGTCATTCATAACCTGGATTGCCTTGTTTTCCAGCAATTTTTTGCCGTATATAGCGGCATCACCCTTGCTGAGTCCTACCATGTTAATAAGTTCTTTTACGCCAAAGTCAAATGAATAATTAGTGGCAGTCTCGATTTCTACCTTCTTTTTATCAAGCTGGATTTGGAGCATATCGTACATTTTACCAAGAGGGTCATTTACCTGGGTATTTGAAAGCTGCCTGTAAATAAGCCAGATTCTTTCTGATAAAAGGGTTGTAAGGCGGGCAATTAACTGAGGCTGGGTTTTAATCATCTGCTGGAAGTTCTCTTTATTTACCGCCATTAGCTGGCAATCCTCGTAGGCAACAGCGCCTGCTGCGCGGGGCTTTGACTCCAAAAGCGCCATTTCGCCGAAGATATCGCCGGTTTTAAGCACTGCCAGAAGGATTTCGTTATCATCGGTAATCTTTACGATTTTGACTGATCCTTTTTGAATAATAAAAAGTTCGTCTCCAGGTTCTCCCTCGCAGAAAACAATTGAATCTTTTTTATAAGAACGAACCATTTCGTCAGGCTTAAATTCTTTCTGCATATCTTTAATGTATGGGGCTATTTTTTTTAGCCTCTCTACAGCACCCGGAGCATTTTGATCTCTGGGGCAGCATTTAAGAAATTTTTGATATGCATAAAATGCCTGATTAAACTGATTATGCTTTGCGTAATATTCACCAACATGAAAAATATGACTGGGGTCTTCTGCTGCATTATTCTTTAACGTAAGTCTTGTAAGAGCCTCGTCCAAAAAGCGCATTCGCTTTGAGAATTGGAGGATAATCTTCATTGCTACAGGGGCGTTATTCTGGATTAACTGGCTGAATTGCTCTTTTTGAACAGAAATAAGGGTAACATCTGTAAGGGCCTGGGCTGTCTCAATATGGCTATGACCTGACATGGTAGAAACAACGCCGAAAAAATCGCCAGGACCCAGAGTATCACCCTGCTCTTCGGCGACAATTTGGACTTCTTTGGAAAGCCTTACTTTTCCGGAGCGAATGATGAAAAATCTGTCTGCATTTCTCTTGCCTTCGACGATTATATATGAGTTTGCGGTAAAATTAACGAATGCTAGTTGAAGCTGCGCGCTCATCTCCCCCCTCTCTAAACCCTGAACCACATTATAGAAAATATATCGACATATTGTCAACTATCCTGTAGGGACTTGTTTTTTTTATCTTTTTTCATATATATACCGATAATTAAGGCAAAGCCATGAATAAACGAATTAATTTTGAAGATACATTATTTATCCTGAATGTCCGGATTAGAATGATCCGCGACCTTATGCGCCTTGATACGGATGTTGGCCTTTTTTACCGTCAAACCATCGGAGACCTTGAATTTATCAGTTCTGTTCTTGATGTATTAACAGTAAAATTCCTGGATAACTTGAAATTCCTTGACAGGGAAGTAGAAGCAGACAATATTCTTGATGCAGAATGGCAATTTAGCCAGATTTTAAATGAAATTTCAAGTAATTCCAGTCCTTTTCCGCCTACACTTTTCCCGGAAACACCTGCAGTTATGTCAAAATTAAGAACTGACAGTTTAAAAAGAAAGAAACTAATTGATGATTCATATGTGCCAACAGAAAACTCAATAGCAGAACCCGTTGTAAGCCATGCTGAATTAAACGGCCTTCTTGGAAGCATGTGAGAATAACCGGCGGGCTTTTAAGCGGCAGAAAGGTTTCCGTTCCCCATGGTATTGATGATATAAGACCCAGCATGGACAGAATGCGTGAGTCTTTTTTTGCCTGTCTTGGAGATATTACCGGTCTTTCATTTCTGGATCTCTTTACAGGATCCGGGATTATTGCCCTTGAAGCTGCATCCCGCGGGGCATCTTACATTGAAGCAGTTGAACAGGATAAACAAAAAAGCAAAATCCTTTTGGAAAATGCTTCGATTTCTCCTGTGCGGGTAAATTGCCGTTTTATGCCTGTGGAGTTATATGTAAAACGGGCAAAAAACCCATTTGATATTATCTTTTTAGACCCGCCTTTTCCTTATCAGTTTAAGTGGGAACTTGTAACAAAAATTACTGAATCTAAACTTGTGAAAAAAGGGAGCCGTATTCTGATTCACAGGCCAAGGCCAGAATATTTAAGAGTTAATATACCCAATTTGGAAAAAACAGACTCACGGGAATATGGAAGATCTGTTGTCGATTTCTTCTTGTTTTTTTAATAAAAATAGTAGATAATATAAGCAAGTAAGAAAAATATGGATAAAAAAATATTTGAAAAATTCGACGACAAAAATGCATTCATAAAAGTAACTACAACTTCACCAGTCGAAGGTTCTGACAAAGTTACCTTAAATCGCAAGGGTAACCAGATGTTTAACGAGGGAGACATCGAAGGAGCCAGAAGGATTTTCATGACAACCGGGTACTCCGATGGTCTTTCCAGAGTCGGAGATTACTATAAAAATAAAGACAGACCTTTAGAAGCATTACGGATGTTCTGGATGGCTCATGATCGTAAAAAAGCGCAGCCGTTAATTGAAAAGCTAGCTTTTCAATTACGGGATTTGATCAATGAGGAAGACAGTTTTGTTCAAAGCGGACAGGAAGTAAAAAATGGCTGATTCAATTTCCAATGACCCTCAATTGGTCGATAATAATACTGCTTCCGAATCACAAAAGATATCTGAAATATCAAAATCGGGGTATCAGCTTTTAAAAGAAAATAAGATAAGCGAAGCTATTGACTGTTTCTCCAAAATTCTTTTAATGGACGAAAATAACAATTATGCCCTTGTCGGCATGGGTGATGCAACCAGAAAAATGGGTTCTATCCGCGAAGCTGTTAAATATTATCAAAGATGCCTAACACATCATTCCGGTAATAATTATGCGCTTTTTGGACTTGCAGACTGCTACAAGGCAATGAATCAATATCAAAAAGCAATTGAGATTTGGGAACAATATTTAATCCATGATGATAAAAACATAACTGTCCTTACAAGAATTGCAGACGCTTACCGGAAAGTCCGCGATTTTAACAACTCCAAAAACACCTACATGAAAGTTCTGGAAATGGAAGAATCCAACCCTTATGCGATTATAGGACTGGGTCATCTGCATTATGATTTTAAAGAATATAACGAAGCGCTTTCCTATTGGGAAAAAATGCTTAAAGACGGCACCTTAAAAGTTGATATACGGGTACTTACATCAATCGGAAATTGCCACAGAAAACTAAAAACATTCGACGATGGTATTCCGTTTTTTGAAGCCGCTTTAAAAAGGGAAAGTCAGAATTTTTATGCACTTTTCGGCCTTGCTGATTGTTACCGCGGATTAAATCAAATTGAACGTTCACTTGAATACTGGAACCGGATACTTGAGCAGGACCCAAGAAACAAAATGATCCTTACGCGTACTGGAGACGCATACCGTAATTTAGAAGATTTTGAAAACGCCAGATTATTTTATGAAAAAGCCTTAAATATAGAATTTGATACATATGCTGTAATGGGACTTGCTCTTATTGCAAAAGAACAGGAAAAATACGAAGAAGCAATTATTTCTTTTAAGCGATTAATACAGCAGGATAATAAAAACAGCCGTCTTTATACCGAACTTGCCGATTGTTATCTTAAATTGGGCGATAAAAGAAAAGCTGTTGAAGCACTGGAAGATTTTCAACGGTTTGGAATAAAAAATGCAAGAGTTTCAGAAATGCTGGTAAGCTTACAATGATACCTCTTGCGGGATTATCCCAAAAAGAAATTGAAGAACTAATATCTCCCCTGCCCCGCTTCCGCGCAGATCAAATTTTTAAATGGATATTAAAAGGCGTTTGCGGCTTTGATCAAATGAGCAATATTCCTGTTTCAATGCAGAATGAACTAGCCAGCCGCTTTTGCATTTTTTCCGGCACAGTAACCCAATCCCATGTTGCGGACAACACAAGAAAAATTGTTATTTTACTTAAAGACGGAATAAAAACGGAAGCTGTTTTATTATCTGACAATAAAAAACGTTTTACAGCATGTCTTTCAACACAGGCAGGCTGCCCTGCCGGATGCGTTTTTTGCAAGACAGGATCTATTGGATTTAAACGAAATCTTGATTCTTCAGAAATTACAGAGCAGTTTTTTCACCTGCAAAATGAAATTATTAAAAACAATAAAGAGCATATTATAGATAACATCGTCGTCATGGGTATGGGTGAACCTCTTTTGAACCTTTCTAACCTTCGCAAGGCGATTGCATTTTTTACAGATCCTGCAGGAATGAATTTTTCAAAACGCAGAATAACGATTTCTACTTGCGGTATTTATGAAGGCCTTGTAGATATAGCAAAAAACGGTCCTTTTATCCGCCTTGCATTATCTTTAGTAACAGCGGATGAAGATCTCCGCGCGCTTCTTATGCCTGTTTCAAAATCCAATCCTCTTATTAAAATAAAAGAAGCCATTTTGCTTTACCAGCGTAACAGCGGAGGAAGAATTACTCTGGAAGTGCCATTACTTGGCGGCATTAATACGCGAAGCGCTGATGCCAAATCCATCGCAGATTTTGCAAAAGGAATTGAAACGGTAATAAACATAATACCCTGGAACCCGGTTTCAGGACTTGAATTTAAAGGAAAGCCGCTTATAGAACCGGAAAAAAAAGAAAGCGAAGATTTTATTCAAATGTTAAAAAATCATAAGTTAAAAGTAACTGTCAGGATGCATAAAGGTCAGGGAATAATGGGCGCTTGCGGACAACTTGGCGCTGAAGACCAACCCGGATAATTGTTATTTGGACATTGCTTCAGACGCAGTTCTTGCCTGGCTTTCGTTGTCATAAATATCCATTACATCCTCCCTAAGCCATCCTTGCTGGGTACCGTCTGTTAATACCCATGAAACAAAATTATCTTGAGTTCTGACAATCTGCCGTCTTATTATTCTTACAAGCGAGCCTCGGCGAAGATATCCAAGAGAAGGACTGTTTTCTGCAGGATCTGCTGTAATATGTGTAAATGAATCAGTTATTACTCCAAAGCCGATATATTCTCTTGATAACGGGGAAGTAACAGGAGGAACTACAGGTAATTCTTCTTTTTTTGCGCCGCATGAACATAGAATTATAAGGCAGATAAAAATACATAATTGACCAAATGTATCTTTCAGGGTTATTCTCATATTAATGAAAAATATAGCCGTTTTACCG
>Ga0123356_10005946_pt1 | contig 12385 bp, 11 predicted proteins | sample TergutEmb28metaG_2_FD_92546 | JGI IMG/M metagenome (GOLD analysis project Ga0123356, IMG submission 92546) | Embiratermes neotenicus P3 segment gut microbial communities from Petit-Saut dam, French Guiana - Emb289 P3 | ecosystem: Host-associated > Arthropoda: Insects > Digestive system > Gut ... | reverse complement strand
TGCAAATCAACACGCCCGGAGTGGATTATTCCGTTGTTCGTAATCAAAAAATCGGGTTTGTTTTTCAAGACCACCGGTTAATGCCTCAGCTTACGGCGTTGGAAAATATTTTGTTGCCGACATTGGCTTTTCAAAATAAAACGGAAGATACACAGATAGATTACGCCAAGCAATTAATGGAACTAACGGGCATTTCTTCAATTGCCCACCAATATCCCGAAACGCTTTCGGGCGGGGAAGCCTGCCGCGTAGCTCTGTGCCGCGCATTGATTATGAAACCGCTGCTCGTATTGGCAGATGAACCTACCGGACAACTTGATGCGGAGAATGCCCGCAATGTGGCTTTGCTATTGGCAAAAGTTAACAAAGAATTGGGAACGACTATTGTAATGGTAACACACTCTGACGAAACGGCGGCGATTGCCTACAGAAGTTTGACCTTACGAAACGGAGGTTTATCATAAAAAAAAATAAAATGATGAACACCCAACACTTAATCCTAAGGAGCATTTCTCGGTATAAGTCCTTTTACTGCCTGATTGCCATAGCCGTAATAGTAGCGGTAGCGGTAATTACGGGAAGCCTTGCGGTAGGGGATTCGGTGCGCAACACGTTGGTAAAACGGGTGGAGGAGCGGCTGGGAAAAACCGAAACGGTTATTTTTTCGCAGTATTCGTATTTGGATGATGAAATTGCAGGGGCGTTGCGCGCAACACCCCTGCGGGGAATTTTGTTAATGAACGGTTTCGTTTCCGTATCCGGAAATTTGATTCCCGTTACGGTTTGGGGGGTGGACGACATGGAGATACAGAAAGGGCATGCCAAAATAAACAACGCGTTGTTTAATGAAATACGCACCGTAGGGGCAGTAGGGGCAGGTTTTAAACCTGCCCCTACTGCCCCTACGGCTGCACATATTGTCCTGCGCCTGCCATCCACCGGCATGGTCCCGTCAGGTTCCATGTTCGTAACCGACACCTATATCACAAGTTTGCGATTGGAATTGGACATTGGGGCAGGGGTGAACCCTGCCCCAACAACCGACCATGGCACCAACATCAACCTAAAAACCGAACAAACCATCCCTTTCAATATTTTTGTTAACCGAGAGGAATTGGCTGAGGCAATGGGTGTTCCAGGTAAAATTAACGTTGTTTTATCCGACCGGATTATTTCGAGGGATGAATTTGCGGCGGCTTGGAATTATACCCAATCGGGATTAAATGCCAAAATAGAAAATCAAGTAACAACCATAACGTCCGATCGAATTTTTATTCAAGATAAAGTAGTTGAAAAACTTTGCAAAGACGACTCCACAGCCAATCGAATTTATTCCTACTTAACTAATTCCATAAGTATTAACGAAATTGTTCTTCCTTCCACAACTATTTCAGGTAAAATGGCATGGCTGCGTAAAGGAGCCAAAAATATTCCCTACTCTTTCATCACCGCCGTTGATTACTACAACGAACAAAAACTAAACCCCGATGAAATCATCCTTTCCGATTATGCCGCCAAAAGATTGAATGCTTGGCTTGGCGATACAATTTCCATCAGTTATTTCATTTCCAAACAATTCAAAACACTAATCGAAGATTCTGTTTTTCTTAAAGTAGCAAAAATAATTCCTTTAACAGATTTACAAGCCGATAAAACCTTAACTGCCGATTTCCCGGGTTTATCCAACGTTGAACGCTGCACAGATTGGAACAGCGATTTGCCCATCAACATGAAGTTAATCACAGAAGAAGATGAGGATTATTGGCGGAAATACGGGAACACGCCCAAAGCACTTGTCCCCTACGCTACTTTGGCGCCCCGTTGGGAAAATGCTTTCGGGAGCGCAACGGCTTTGCAAATCAGCGACACCAGCCGCTTAAAGGATTTGACATTTGAAATGTTTGACATTCAATTGATTTATCCACGTGAGGCAGGGATTACCGCTGCCAGGTCGGGCGCTGATTTTTCAAGTTTATTTCTGTCGCTTGGTTTTTTTATTATCATTTCTGCCGCTATGCTGATGATGGTGCCGTTATCGGAAATGCTTTTTCGCCGGCGCGATGAACTGAATTTGTTATCCGCCATAGGGTTTTCTAACAAACGCATTGCGCGGTTGCTTTGGAGAGAATCCACGCCGGTTGTGTTCGTTTCCGCTATTGTGGGCGTAATGGTTGGATTGCTTTATACTTACTTGGTTTTGTTTTTATTGGGTAATGTTTGGAAAGGGGCGACGCATACTGATGGGTTTCGTTTGCTTCCTAATTTTATAACTGTTTTTGCGGGAGTGGTTTCGGGGGTTGGTTTAACTTTGTTTTTACTGTATTGGCGTATTGTACGGTCGCTTAGTAGCACACAGATGACGCAGATGAGACGGATGAACACAGATGATATACATTCATATAAAAAAATCCGTGTAAATCTGTGTCATCCGTGTCATCTGTGTGCTCTTACTCCTTCAAAGTTGATACGTTCTTCCCTATTGTACAACAAAAAACGAGCATTGTTATCCTTCATCACATTAGCATGCGGTGTGCTGATTGTATTTTCGGTGGGGCTGAACCGCCGGAGTTTTGCGGACAGTTCCCAAATACGCACTGCCACAGGAGGGTTTTCGCTTTGGGTTGAAACCAGCGTGCCGGTTTATCATAATATCCAAACCGCGGAAGGGCGTGCTAAATTGGGGTTGAATGATTTACCCGAAAATGCGCAAATCATACAATTGTTAAAATACAGCGCTGATGATGCGAGTTGCCTCAATCTCAACAAAGTTGTAACGCCAAATGTGCTGGGGATAGATATAGACAAACTGGAAAACAGCAATTTCAAAATTACCGATTATCAACAATATAAAAATCAGCGGTTATCTATGTCATCCGCGTCATCTGTGTTCAAAAACATTATTCCCGCATTGGTGGATGAAACCGTTTTGCAATGGAGTCTGGGCAAAAAATTGGGCGATACGCTTGTTTATATGGGCGAAAAAGGCGACACCATACGCATACAATTAGTCGGAACACTGGAAAACTCTATCTTTCAAGGTAGCATTTTGATTGATAAAACCTTATTCTCAAAAATCTGGAATGAAATTTCAGGCAGCGAAATCATGTTAGTTAAGGTGCCGGATGATCAGATGGACGAAACCAAAATGCTCATTTCGCAGGCATTGAACAATTACGGCGTGCGGGTAATGACCACCAGCGAACGAATGAGAATGTTTTACAGCGTTACCGATACCTACCTCACTATTTTCCTGACTTTGGGAGGGTTGGGATTGCTGCTCGGCATTTTCAGCTTTATCATTGTGGTTCGGAAGAATTTACTTGCCCGAACGAAAGAAATAATGCTGTACCGTGCATTGGGATTCAACGAAAAACGAATCCTCAATTTGCTTTATAAAGAGAATGTGATTGTGCCGCTCGCGGCTATTTTAACAGGCGTTTTAGGCTCTTTGTTGGGCGTAATGATGGGATTTGGCAATGTGAGTGTTAGAATTTGGGGGCTTGCGGGTGGGTTTTTAGCAGGGTTTGTTTTTTGTGTGGTGACGTTTGTAAGAAAGTCCGTGAGGAGTTCTTTGATAAAAGTAGGGGTAATGGCAATTTGAGAATTAGAGGGAAGGAAATAATCTTAACACCTTACAGTCTGTTGGTAAAATAGATTGTAAGGTGTTTTCTTACTGAAGAAGGATTTGAAGGTTTTTAAAAAAATTGTAATAAAATATCTTAAACCACCACCCAATAAATAAACCCCACGGGAACTGCAAAAAGCATCGAATCAATTCTATCCAAAATGCCTCCGTGTCCGGGTAGTATGGTGCCACTGTCTTTTTGGCCGGCAAATCGTTTAACCATAGATTCGGCAAAATCGCCAAATGTTCCGGCAATGATGACTACAAAAGCAAAACCCATCCAAATATAGAGGTTCGTAAATTCATCATTCTTAAAATAGGGAATATATAATAAAGCCCAAGTAGCAGCCACGGTGCATATTAATCCTCCGAAAAACCCTTCCCAACTTTTCTTCGGCGATACTTTAGGCCACAGTTTGTGTTTTCCGAATAAAGACCCAAACACGTAAGCCAGCGTGTCATTCGTGCACAAAATGATGAAAAGCGCCACCATGATATTGGTGGAATTTCGTACAATACACCAATATATGAGTAAGGCAATGGGCAAAATAATCCAAATGACGGGTAAAATGAATCGTTGGGTAATACGTTGCGTGGAATTTTTAGCAACAGGGAATTTTTGTGTCAAATTAATGTACTCGAATAAGGCGATCAGCAGGAAAATGGAGAAAACCATAATTAGTGCGGATTTTGAGAAAAAAAATGCAAATCCCAAAATGCCCAAATAGGCAATTCCGGTAATGGTGCGCGTGATGAGTGTTTTCATCGCTTTATTGAATTAGCAATAAAATAAATCGGGGCTCCTGTGGAGAATAGCCCTCTTCCCCTTTTGTGGGCGTGATAATCTCTGCAAAATCATAGAGTGCGCCTTGGTTTTTTTCTTGTTGTAATATAAAAGCGTCTTTTAAATCAAGCACTATATTTTTTTCAAATGCAATTACAATAATATCTTTCGTAATATTTTTAATAGAAGGATATAGCGAAAATTTTTGCGTAAATAACATGCTTCCCGTTCTGGCAATCAAGATGTCGGCATACACAAGCGCCACATCTATTTGCTGGTGGCTATCCATGCAAGTGATGTAGTGTAAATTTCTTTTGGTGAGTGCCGGTGATATGGAATCGTTGGTATTGAGAATGGTTGCATAATTTTGCCCTCTGATGAGTTTATGCAAGATGTCCACGAAGTTATTTTTATTGCATGCAATATATTTACCTCCCGCACTTCTAAAATGGTGAATAAATTCGGTTGTAATATTTTCGGGCTTTTCAAAAAGCTCGGCATGAATATCAATAGTCGGAAATTTGCTTGTACTTTTTTGGGTGAGCGCATGGCGAATTTTTCTTCGCATGTTCTCTTTTGAAGTAGTATTCAGGCTGTCGAAAATGGCAGTTGTAGGCATTAGGCTAATGTTTCCGGTTTATGTTTACGTGCTCCGAAAATGGCTTCCAAATTTTCGGCAAAAATAACTTCTTTTTCAATAAGCATTTCAGCTAATTGATTTAATTTTTCACGATTTTCTATCAGAATTTCTTTAGCGCGCTTATATGCTGATTCTATTAGTTTACTAATTTCTTCATCTATTTGTTGCGCTGTTTTCTCGCTGTACGGTTTGGTAAGCGCATACTCTTGTTGTCCGGTAGAATCGTAAAAGCTGATATTTCCAATCGTTTCATTCAATCCGTAATACACCACCATTGCATAGGCTTGTTTGGTTACTTTTTCCAAATCGCTTAGCGCGCCGGTAGATATTTTGCCGAACGCCACTTCTTCGGCGGCGCGCCCGCCCAAAGTAGCTGTTAATTCATCGAACATTTGTTCGGTAGTGGTAATCTGGCGCTCTTCGGGCAAATACCAGGCAGCACCCAGCGATTTTCCGCGCGGCACAATTGTAACCTTTACCAATGGGGAAGCGTGCTCTAAAAGCCAGCCCACTGCGGCGTGCCCGGCTTCGTGATAAGCAATTACTTTCTTTTCTTCCGGAGAAATCATGCTTCCGCGTCTTTCCAAACCTCCCACAATTCTGTCTATAGCTGCCAGAAAATCAACCTTTTCTACTTTCTTTTTGCCATGCCGTGCCGCAATCAAAGCCGCTTCGTTACACACATTTGCAATATCGGCGCCGGAAAAACCGGGGGTTTGTTTAGCAAAGTACTCTAAATCAACATCTTCGCACAATTTCAAGTTTTTTACGTGTACTTCAAAAATTCCTTTACGTTCGTTAGCATTAGGCAGTTCCACGTGAATTTGGCGGTCGAAGCGCCCTGCACGCAACAATGCTCTGTCTAACACATCGGCTCTGTTGGTAGCCGCCAAAATGATGACTCCGGCATTAGTAGAGAAGCCGTCCATTTCTGTAAGCAGTTGGTTCAGAGTGTTTTCACGCTCGTCGTTGGCGCCGGAAATGGCATTTCTTCCCCGTGCCCGTCCAATAGCGTCAATTTCATCAATAAAAATGATGCTGGGTGCTTTTTCTTTAGCGGTGCGGAACAGGTCGCGCACACGAGAGGCGCCTACTCCAACAAACATTTCCACAAAGTCGGATCCGGAAAGCGAGAAAAAAGGTACTCTGGCTTCTCCTGCTACCGCTTTCGCCAGCAAGGTTTTACCGGTTCCCGGAGGACCTACAAGCAGCGCACCTTTGGGGATTTTTCCACCCAATTCCGTATATTTTTTAGGATTTTTCAGAAAATCCACAATCTCTTCTATCTCATACTTTGCCCCTTCCAATCCGGCAACGTCTTTAAACGAAACAGGGTTTTGGTTTTTATGGTCGAACAGTTGCGCCCGCGATTTTCCAATGTTGAAAATTCCGCCGGGACCGCCACCGCGCATGCCTCTAAAAGAAGAAAACAAGAGAATGAAAATTAAGAGGAACGGTAAAAGCCAAATCAATTCAAAGCCCCAATTTCTACTTGTATCTTGCTTAATGTCAAAATTATATTCATTTCTAATCTCTGTTTCGCTGACATTAGGATTTGCCCTCAAATATTCTTGCACTGCCCTGTCTTGAATCTCCCTTACCTCCGTATTAAAAACACTGAAATCTGAAACCGTTATAAAAAATTGAGGTCCTTTTATATTATTTTTTTCACGAAAATTATCAAATTCTGGATTAGTTTTTATCGCCCTTTCTTTCAAAAAAATATTCACGCGATTATCTTTTTGAATATAAACCACTGATTCAATATCTTGGTTCATAATTAAACGCTCTAATTTTGTACTGCCAATCTCTTCTTTTACCGCCGATGAACCGGTGTTTTGCATGAGCAACAACAACACGATCACAATGACAACATAGAGCCACATAATGTTGAATTTGAATTGATTTTTCTTATTGTTTGGCTGTGTGGGCGTCTTTTTTCTCTTTACGGAATCTTTCGGAGGCATATTAATAGAATCTATCGCTAAAAAAAATTTTCGGCAAAATTAAGGAATTTTAGTTAAGAAAAGTATGGATGCAAAAAAAGGGTTGAAGCACGTAGATGACGCCATTTTAACATAAGCGCTGTTTTTTCTTAATTACCTCTGTCCCTGCACCGACTTAAAATAGAAATTCGGATTTACTCCGGTAAAGGTAGAGAAAAACATGAAAATTAAGAGGCTCTTTTTTAACATGATAACGATTAAAGGCAAACGTATAAAACGCATAAAAGTTGTGCCCTACTAGTGTTCTTGCTAAAACAGCGACAACGAAATCCCCACCGACATCGGGTTCACCGCCGGTCCTTTCCCCTCATTAAAGAGCTTATTCACTTGATAGGAATAATAAACGCCCACAAACTTCCAGCCGCAACGTATATACGCATCAAAGTTTACCTTTTGGCGGTCGGTGGTTAGAAAATATTTGTAGTTTTCCTCTATACCGTTTCCTTCAATATTCTTTCCTTTATAACGCTGGGAAATTTCTGCTACCAATCCCAAACGTACACCCACAGTGAATTTGAATCCGTTCTTATGACGGTACCTGAACTCCAGCGGAATGTTGCAATTAATGTAAGTAATTCTGTTTAATTTCACACTGTCTTTTGGCGTAGTAAATGGAAGGATATAGTATTTGGTTAGTGATTTGTTAGGATCTTTCTCTTGGTTGTGTCTCAACTGCGCGTTGGAAAATTGGGTGTGAAAAGTACAGCCAACCCCCAAACCAAACGAAATAGGGCTTTTTTTTGTAGCTTTAAAATCCCACAAAACTGCAACATTAAATCCGGGGTTAAATTTCGGCGTAACTTTTCCGGGAAGATTCATCCAAAATGAATGATAAACATCTACAATTAATCGGTCTCTAAAAATTTCAACGGATTCTTTTTGAATTTCCTGTTGAATATCAATGTTGTTTTGTTCTTGTGAAAATGCGGGTAAAACCGTGCAAAAACAGAGGCAAAGCAAGCATATTTTAAAAAGTTTCATGTACAAAAATATTTGATTGGCAAAGAAACACAAATTGTGCAATTAAAAAACAACCTTGTAAAGATTTTTCTTAACCGGTTTTTCCAGCTTTTTGTATATTTTCGCACGTCTAAATAAAAAACATAAAAGTATGATGAAACCATTGGTAAGTATCATTATGGGAAGCGTTTCCGATTTCCCGATTATGGAAGAAGCCGTAAAGTTTTTAGAGGAAATGGGAATTGGGTGCGAAGTGAACGCCTTGTCTGCGCACCGTACGCCGGAATTGGTTATGAATCTTGCGGCAACAGCAAAAGATCGTGGTATAAAAGTATTTATAGCGGGAGCGGGAGGCGCTGCGCATTTACCCGGAGTGGTGGCTGCTTGTACATCTATTCCCGTGATTGGGGTGCCCATTAAAGCCTCTATTTCTATAGACGGCTGGGATTCTATCCTTTCCATTTTACAAATGCCGTCGGGAATACCGGTGGCCACCGTTGCCTTAAACGGCGCACGCAATGCCGCTATCTTGGCTACACAGATGATTGCCACCGGAGACGACGATTTATACGCCAAACTCACTGTGTTTAAAGAAACCATGAAAAAGAAAGTAATGGAAGCAAACGACAAATTAAAAACAAAATAGTTATGAAATTAGTTTACAAAGGCAAAACAAAAGATGTGTACGATAACGGCGACGGTAATTATTTGTTACAGTTTAAAGATGACGTTACCGGCACTGACGGCAAATTTGACCCGGGCGCAAACACGGTAGGGCTGACAATTGAGGGGGTTGGCAAATCCGGCATAAGACTTACCGAGTTCTTTTTCAAAAAGATTGAAGAAGCGGGTATTCCCACTCATTTTGTGTCGGCAAATGTTGAAAGAGCGCAAATGATTGTAAGACCCGCTACGATGTTCGGTAAAGGTCTGGAGGTGATTTGCAGGCTTAAAGCGGTAGGGAGTTTTCTGAAAAGATTCGGAGATTATTGCATAAGCGGGCAAGATATGGATTTCTTGGTAGAAACCACCTTAAAAGACGACGAGCGTGGCGATCCGCCCATCACAAAAGATCAGCTTGATATGCTAGGAATTTTGACTGCAGAAGAATACGAAATTTTGAAAGATTTAACCAAAAGAATTACGCGTATTATTAGAGATGAATTGGCGAAAAAGGGTATGGAGCTGTATGATATTAAGTTTGAGTTTGGTAGAGTTAATGGTAAAATAACGCTTATTGATGAGATTTCCGGAGGAAGTATGCGGGTATTTAAAGATAGGAAGTCTGTGGAACCGTTGGAGATTCCGGTGATATTGCTTGGGTAGGTTTTAGCACACTACATAGGGACGATACTTTATTCTGCGTGCTCTAACGTTTGTCAATCTGCGACAAACTAAACCCAACCATCAACACCGACATTCCGGTAAGGATGAGCAAATATTTTCCGATTTCCATAAAGGTAGCGCCCTTTAACATCACGTCTTTTATGGCGATGATGAACCATTTGGCAGGGAAAACATCCGCTAACCATTGGAAAAAGAGCGGCATATTATCTAACGGAAATAAAAACCCCGAAAGCAAAACAGTGGGCAGGAACAAGCCCATCATGGTAACCATCATGGCATCTAATTGTGTTTTGGATACGGCGGAGATGAGTAGCCCGAAGGAAGCAGCGGTAAACATGAAAATAATGCACAGGAAAAGCAACAACCCAATACTGCCTTTAATCGGCATTTGAAAAACAAATACGCTGATAATCAATATAAAAATCGTGCTAACTAAAGAAAGGAACATATACGGAATCACTTTTCCTATCGCGATGTTGATTTTTTTAACGGTAGTGATCAACATCATATTCATGGTGTTGGTTTCTTTTTCGCGGGCTAATGTAATGGACGACATGAGCGCTGTGATGATAATCATAATGAGCGTAATAATGCCCGGAACAAACATATACACACTGTTTAATTCCGGATTATATTGCATGGTGGTTACAATGGAGATGGGGTTTTCGGGGGCATGGTTTTCATAATTGTATTCGGTGATAAAGTCATTGAAAACAGCTCTAAGATAATTGTTTAGAATGGAAGCAATGTTAATATCCGATACATCATTAATAATTTGAATGCTTGCTATGCGCTCTACGGCCAACGATTCTTCAAACCGTGGTGGAATAATCATCGCAATTTTGATCTGTTTGTGCTTAAAATCATGATCTATTTCGGCTTCATGATCTAAAAAATTTACGACTTGAAAGTAGCCCGATGCGGTAATTTTTTCAATTAATTGCTTCGATTGTGAGTCTTTCGACTGGTCAAGGATAGAGATTTTGGCGTTTCTTATTTCCGTGCTAATGGTGAATCCAAAAAGCAAGATGAGCGCAATGGGCATTGCCAAAACGAGAAACAGCGATACGCGGTCGCGCCCGATGTGGATAAATTCTTTTTGTAAAATGGCTAAAAATGCTCTCATAATTATCTATTTACAAATTTTCCAAAGAGGTCGCTAATCGTTTCCACGCCCATTTTTTCTTTCAACTCGGTGGGTGTGCCCATGAGTTTCAGTTCGCCTTCTGCCATGATGGATATCCGTTCGCAATACTCGGCTTCATCCATATAGTGTGTGGTTACAAAGATGGTAACACCTGTGGCGGCGGCTTTGTAAATGAGCCCCCAGAACTCTCGGCGCACAATAGGGTCAACGCCGCTGGTGGGTTCATCTAAGAAAACGATTTGCGGCTGGTGCAACATTGCGGTGGCAAAAGCCAAACGTTGCTTCCAGCCCAGCGGAATGGAACGCACGAGTTCACCCGCAAAATCATTCATATTCAATTCGTTCAAGCTGTCTTGAATGCGCTGCTTCAACGTTTTTTTATCAATTTTGTAAATCGTGCCGAAAAGCTGCATGTTTTCATATACGGTTAAATCATCGTATAATGAAAACCGCTGGCTCATATATCCGATGTTTTTCTTAATCGCCTTGGATTGGGTAGCCAAATCGTACCCTGCAATTTTGGCATTTCCGGAAGTAGGCAGCAACAATCCGCACATCATTTTCATGGCGGTGGTTTTGCCGGCGCCGTTCGCACCGAGAAAACCGAATATTTCACCTTTTTTAATAGAAAAAGAGATGTTGTTTACCGCGGTAAAGTGTCCGAATTTTTTGGTAAGATTTTCAACGATAATAGAATACATTTTAAATAAAATCTGCGTTTATCTGTTAAATCCGCGTCATCTGCGTGCTAAATTTGAACGCGAATTAACAATTTTTCTCGCAAAGACGCAAAGGCGCAAAGTTTTTTAATCTTCAAACAACTCCTTCAAATCAATCTCCAACCCTTCAAAAATCCGCACCGGAGCTTTTTGGTTACATTCATAGACAGTACCCAAATCATATTTTTCATTAGGTTGCAATAAGAAAACATGAACTGTTTTTGTTTTTGGATCCACAATCCAATACTCTCTTACGCCGAATTTTTCGTAAAGATGAAATTTCTTCTCCTTGTCGTGTCTTGCTGTTGAGGGTGACAATACCTCCACCACTAAGTCCGGTGCGCCGATACAGCCCCGATCATCTAATTTAGACGGGTCGCAAATCACACAAATATCGGGTTGTACTACGTCGTATATCTTGTCGTCGTCTTTGTGATCATCTTTGGGAAGACGCACATCAAACGGAGCATATAAAAATGTTGAACGCGGACATAAAACCATTTTTTTTCGATATAATGTTTGCAAATTTCAGGAAATTGGAGGTTTTTTATTCAAAAAAAGGAAGGAATATCAGTTCATTTTCCGCAAAATGAACAAAGTATTAATAATAAACAGTTTATAAATTATCCTTGCCGGTCGTCTATTGATTCAACAATCCTAAGATTTTCCAAAGATATTCATCTACCCAGCCTGCGATTTTTCGTTTCCTTCTAATGCTTATTTTTCGTTCTTCTTTTCTTAACAGATTTAATGCGAGCTTACTAACCATTCCTGAGCTTGAGATATATACTTTAAGTTGCTTATTAAATAATATTTACGAGTTTCTATGCATCCATGATCTATTTCTACAGGAGATTCAAATACTTCAGATTTCAACATTGAAAAACTACTCCTTATTTCATCATAAAGAATTGGATGATTCTCTTTTACCGCCAAAATATAATCTGCTTTTTATAAAGTGACTCTCAAATTCTCCCGGCTTAAGTGCACTAAAAAAACGATTGAATGTGTCGTGAGATGGAACGCCATTTTTCATAAGGGGTGTAACTTTTTCGGTCAATTCTTGGGTCTTTCATGGTGCAAAAATAGGATAAAATTTGTGGTTTCATAATTCAATTAATTATTTGATTACGAGGCAAATATACAAAAAATACCCT
>Ga0123356_10005945_pt1 | contig 12386 bp, 10 predicted proteins | sample TergutEmb28metaG_2_FD_92546 | JGI IMG/M metagenome (GOLD analysis project Ga0123356, IMG submission 92546) | Embiratermes neotenicus P3 segment gut microbial communities from Petit-Saut dam, French Guiana - Emb289 P3 | ecosystem: Host-associated > Arthropoda: Insects > Digestive system > Gut ... | reverse complement strand
TCCCGAATGAGTAAGCTGGAAAACAAACAGCATTTTTGGATTAACTTTTTTGACATCGGCAACGAATTGCTTTAAAGCCTCACGGTTTGGTTCCATTATCATAAGCTGATTGTCCCGGCCGCGGCTTTCCTTTGTAACGGAAATAGCTTCAAGCGATACCAGTCCCGCTTCACCTTCGGCGAGCTTTTGATAACGTGCCAACGTACTTTCGGAAGGGTTTCCGTTGTTATCCTGATCGTTACACTCCATTGCCTGCATAAAAAAACGGTTTTCACATGTTTTTGTGCCGATTTTGATCGGTGCCAAAAGGGTTTCTTTATAACTCATCTTTATTACCTCCATATGATTAGTTTATTTTACATTTGTGGATCACCGCTCCACCTGCGGGTGGCTCGCGATGACGGAGAGAGGTGTGCTTACTGACGGCCTTCCAAATGAATTGCATACTTGTACTTATCACCAAGGATCCTTGTATGGGCGTACTCAACAGGTTTACTTTCACTATATGTAACACGGTCGCTGATAAGCAGCGGCCAGCCTACCTGAACCCCGAGGATCTGTGCTTCGGAAAAGTCGGTAACACTTGCGCTTAAATGTTCGATTGCATTGGTAAGAACAAAGTGATATTTATTTTCAAGAAAATCATATAGTGAAGTAAAGCTGCCGTTGTGAGCTTCAATGCCCGGAACAAGCTCTTCAAGCAGATAATTTGTCATTATAGCCACCGGCTGATCATTAGCACACTGAACACGCTGGATCCTTACAACGCGCTCGCCTTCTTTGACCATTAAAGCACTCGCTACCTTTGCCGTTGCATCGACCAGATCAATGTGCATGCCTTTGGTTTTTACTTCATATCCCTTGCTTTTAAGAGTTTCTGTAATTGAAGTAAGGGCGTTTAGTCTTTGAACGGTCGTAAAATCGAGTACGGCGGTTCCCCGTCCCTGCTGCGCATCAACATAACCGTCCCGGGCAAGTAATTCCAATGCCCTGCGAACGGTCGTTCTGCTTACTTCAAATCTTGTTTCAAGAAAATGCTCGGGCGGAAGGAGCTTCCCGGTTTCATATTTGCCTTCACGGATCTCCTGCTTTAATATACTGTAAACCATTTTATACGCAGTCTGTTTCATTCTGTTCACCTCTTGCAAACATCACTAAATAAAATACATTAATCACAGCAGCTTAAATGTGATTGTATCATACTATTTTGCAATACGCAATTCAATTCATAACTAAATTTAGATATGAATTATATCATAAAAGTTTGCCTTATTGACTTTAATTATATTGACAAACATGTTGAATTGCATATAAAATAGGTCCAGTGCGTTATAAATCGGAATTGTAATAACATGTAATAACAACCGGATCAAAGGTATCATTTATTATGAAAATGATAATTGCATATGACTTAGGTACAGGCGGTGCAAAAGCGTCACTATACGACGAAAATGCCACAACTCTTGCAAAAGCATTTGTAGAGTACGATACTTACTATCCCGGCACGGATAGGCACGAGCAGCGCCCCTCCGACTGGTGGGATGCGATAGTCAAAAGTACAAATATCATGCTGACGGAAAGTGGTGTCAGCGGGGATGATATAACATGTATCTCTCTTTCCGGACACAGCCTCGTTGCCGTACCTGTCGATGACAACGGTGAAACTCTTCTTGAACAGGTTCCTATATGGTCCGATACACGAGCCCGTGATGAAGTGGGAGAATTCTTTTCTCAAATCGACGAAACAGAATGGTATATGACCACAGGCAACGGCTTTCCGCCCCCGTGTTATTCGATTTTTAAACTGATGTGGATGAAAAAACACCGGCCCGAAATTTTCTCACGTATCCACAAGGTACTTGGTTCCAAGGATTATATAAACTTCAAAATGACCGGCAAGCTCTGCACAGACTATTCATATGCATCGGGCACCGGAGCATACGATCTGACAGATGCAAACATGAAAGAGAGCTTTCTTACCGCTGCCGGACTGCCAACAGATATATTCCCCGAGATAGTGGAATCGAGCCGCATCATTGGAACACTTAAGCCGGATGCAGCCAAAGCTCTTGGGTTAAGTGAAACTGTTTGTGTTACATGCGGTGGTGTTGACAATTCATGTATGGCATTGGGTGCCGTGGGTGCAAGTGAAGGCGGGTGTTACCTGTCTCTCGGGTCATCAAGCTGGATCGCTGTAAATTCATCGAAACCGGTGCTTCATCCGGAGCAGAAGCCTTATGTATTTGCTCATATTCAACCGGGTATGTTTACCTCTGCTTTTTCGATTTTTTCCGGCGGAAGTTCACTTAAATGGGTCTGCGGGCAGTTGTTTAGAGATTTACAAAAAGACGGTATTTATGACGAAGTTTGCAAACTGGCCGCCGAAGTCCCGATCGGCAGCAACGGTGTACTGTTTAACCCGAGCCTTGCAGGCGGAACATCGCAGGACAAAAGTCCGCACATCAGAGGAGCGTTTTTAAATCTTTCGCTCGGGACGACCCGGGAGGAAATGATCCGCGCAACAATGGAAGGTATAACATTAAATCTGAAGATGTCTCTGTTAAATCTCAAGGATCATGTCGGGATTGCAGACGAAATGCTTTTTTGCGGAGGAGGCAGCAGGAGTCCGTTTTGGATGCAAATGTTCGCCGATGTATTTAACATGACAACCCTTAAAACAAACATCGACCAGGATGCCGCGTCTTTTGGAGCTGCAGCGATCGCATTTGTCGCTTTAAAGATATGGAAGGACTACAGCCTTGTCCCCGGTAAACATGTGGTAGAAAAAAAGACAACTCCCGTCACAACCAATGTGGAGCAATACGAAAGAATTTTTCCGGGATTCGTTCATATCAACACGCTGATGTCCGAACTCGGGGATTATATATTCAATTTAAAATTAAACGAAGGAGAACTATCATGAAGTTAGGTTTCTGTGCGCAAAACTATTCGGAAAAGCCTTTGGAAGAAGTTGCAAAAATGGTTGCGGACAAAGGGTATGAAGCTCTTGAAATCGCCACCTATGACGGTAACGGGCAGTGTGATGCTGCCGAAATGCTTAAAGACGGAAAAGCCAAAGAAATGAGAAAAATGGTCGAATCACACGGATTGTTTATCTCGGCACTAAGCAACCATGCGGATTCTTTGCTGATCATGGGACCGTACGGAGACGATACCGACGGGATCTACAAAGGTACAAAGGAAGAGAAAATCAAGTTCGGCACGGAAAGCCTTTTAAACAGCGCCAGACTTGCCAATGAATTGGAAGTTTCGGTGGTCATAGGGTTTACAGGTATCGAGAATTTCGGCCGCTTTTTCCAGTTCCCCTATGCAAAAGGCTGGAAGGCTTGCGAAGACAGCTTTGTTGAACTGTTTGGCCCGATCCTTGACAAGTTTAAGGAATACGGAGTCAAGTTCGCGGTTGAGCCGCATCCCAATAACTTCATGTACGATCTGCACACATGTAAACGCGCCATCGAACTGGTTGACAATCACCCGTGTCTTGGCGTCAACCTCGATCCGGCCAATATTATTTACCTCGGGTTGTTTGTAGAGACGTTTATTGATGAAATGGGTGATCGTATTTTCGCCGTTCACGCAAAAGATGCAGAGCTTGTAGCCCATAACATGGGTAAAGGCGGAGTGCTGATGCAGGGTGAGTGGCAGCGTCTGGATCGTGCGTTCAGATTCCGTATACCCGGCTGGGGCAACGACAACTGGAAGACTGTTATAACGGAACTTGCGATGGTTGGATACAACGGAGTGCTTTCCTACGAGCATGAAGATGTGACGATGAGCCGTGCCGACGGTGTTGACAAGGTCCTGGATTACCTTAAACCGCTGCTGATCCATGCGCCTTATGAAGGAAGAAAAGATAAATTATTTACCGGAATTTAACGGCTTTGTCAAGTAAATAAAAAGGAGATAAAATTAATGAAAATGATGAAAGCACAGGTTGTTGAATCGCCCGACAACATGGTTTATAAAGATGTACCTGTTCCTCAAATAAATGACAGCGAGGTTCTGGTCAAAGTAAAGTACTGCGGTATTTGCGGTTCGGACTGGAGTATATTTACGGGAAAATATGCTGCCGAAAAACTCCCGCTGATAACAGGGCATGAATTTTGGGGAACAGTTGAAGAAATGGGGAAAGATGTTACCGGCCTGAAAATCGGAGACCGTGTTGCCGTGGATTTGTGTCTTTGCTGCGGAACATGTTACTTCTGCCGTCGCGGAGACGGATTGCTTTGCAAAACATTCACCCAGCTTGGAATACATACAAACGGCGGTTTTGCCGAGTATGTAAAAGCCCCCGGTGTGAACTGCTATGTAATACCGGATGAAATAGATGATTATGCCGCCACATTTATCGAACCGCTGACAACAGCGATCGAAGCTTCCAAACGTATGGGTTGTGAACTGGGTTCAAGTGTTGTGGTAATAGGCTGCGGGCTCGGGATCATCCATGCTTCTCTTGCCAAGCTGCGCGGAGCAACTCCGGTCATTATTGTGGGAGATAATCCCGATCGCCTGGCAGTTGCCAAAAAGATGGGTATAGATCATTGCATCGATATAAATAAAACTCCCGATGTTGTTGCAGAGGTAATGAAACTGACCGACGGGATCGGAGCCGATTACGTGCTTGAAGCGGTCGGTCAGCCAAAGACTTACGAGCAGGCATTTGCCATGCTTCGCCGCGGAGGAAAGATCCAGGCATTTGGTATATGCGCTCCGGGAGATGCCGCAGAGCTGCCGCCGTATGAATTTGTACTCGGGGAGAAGAAGGTGTCGGGATCGTGTGCGGGTATTGGATTTGACTGGGGTGTAGCTATCAATCTTCTTAAGTATAAAAGAATAGACCCGTCGGGAATGTATTCAATGATCGTACCGCTTACGGAACTCGAAAGCGCACTCAACGAACTCCAGACAAATAATAAACTGATAAAAGTATTTGTAAGCCCCGAAGCAAAAGAGAGGGTCATGTTGTAAGACAGCGATAAGCAGATATAAGTTTATTACGACGTGGCAGGCAAGGGAAAGGGGTGGTTTCGACATGGCTAAAATAGCTATCATAGGAGCAGGGAGCATTGTGTTCTGTTCAACGTTTCTTAACGACATTTTTTGCGTAAGAGAACTTGACGGATGTGAAATCGCCCTTATGGATCCCGATATAGTCAAAGTAACCAAGGTAAAAAATTATGCGGAAAAGATAATCAAAGCAAATGATCTGAAAGCAAAAATATATGTTACTGCAGACAGGCGTGAGGCTCTTACAGGCGCAAAGTATGTGATCTGTACCTTCCAGATAGGCGGGATCGATGCATTTGCGTGTGATTACGAAATTCCCATGAAGTACGGGGTCGATCAATGTATTGCCGATTCGATAGGCCCGGGAGGAATTTTCAGGCTTTTGCGGACAACGCCGCTATTTGACGACCTGAACAAAGAAATCGCAGAGCTCTGTCCGGGAGCATATATGCTTAACTACGTAAACCCTATGGGAGCCGTGTGTACGTATTTGGCAAGATATACGGATCTTAATTTTGTAGGGTTATGCCATGGTGTACAGACAACGATGGATTTGATTTCGGGTTATGTAGGTATACCCAAAGATCAAATCGATTTCACGGCAGCCGGAATAAACCATATGGCATGGTTCCTGAAGCTCGAACATAACGGCAGGGATCTTTATCCGAAACTTAAAGAGAATTTTGAAAAGCCGGAATACTATGTCAATGAGAAGGTCCGCGGTGAGGTTTTAAGACAATGCGGGTATTTTATGACAGAATCCACCGGGCATTTATCCGAGTATCTGCCGTGGTTCAGAAAAAATAAAAGAAGCCTTGATCTATATTGTGACATGCCCGCATTCGGCGGGGAGACCGGTGCGGCATATTATTTCTCCAGGGATATCGCCGCCAGGTATTTAAACGAGGATGTTTTTAAACTTGAGAGCGGAAAACTTGATCCGCGTTCAAAAGAGTATTGTTCATATATACTCGAAGCCATAGAGACCGGTGTGCCATTTCAGTTTAACGGCAATGTATCAAACAGGGAACTGCTGATCAGCAATCTCCCGGCTGATGCATGTGTCGAGGTTCCCGTATATGCCGATAAAACAGGTCTTAATCCGGTTTGTGTAGGGAGTCTTCCTGCACATCTGGCTGCCATGAATCAGTCAAATATAACAGTACAGTCACTTGCAGCCGAAGCAGCCCGAAATGCCGACCCCGAGATGGTCTTCTGGGCACTTGCGATGGATCCCCTGACATCTGCTGTACTCGATTTGGATCAAATCAGAAACATGACGATAGAGATGTTTGAAGCGGAGAATAAGTGGCTGCCGCACTTTAACGGAAAAACTCTTAAAAAAACACCGATGATACACATCCCGGACGATGTTAAGCCGGCAGACGTACCCGTCGACCCTGCGCTGGCGATAAACGCACGTTTCGGAAAACTATAGTGTAAAAACAATTATGGAGGAAGCAATGTTTACAGGCGGTTATACACAAAAATTACTCAGAATAAACTTAACGGATTCGACTTTTAAGGTGGAAGATATCCCGGATGCCTATTACAGAGAACTACTTGGCGGCAGAGGTGTTGCAGCAAAGTATTATTATGACGAAATAGGACCGTCGGTAACATCATTTTCGGAAGAAAATAAAATCATATTTATGACCGGGCCTCTTACCGGGACACCCGTGTATTCCGGAACGAAGTTCCAGCTTGCTACAAAATCACCGCTTTCGGAAAAGTATATTTGCAGTAACTCAAGCGGTTATTTCGGACCCAACTTAAAATGTGCCGGGTATGACGGTATCATCATCGAAGGAAAATCACCGCATCCGGTATATATAACGATTTTAGACAATGAGATCACTTTTCATGATGCGTCTTCGATAATGGGTAAAACCACGGGTGAAGTAAATGCATATATGAAAGACAACCACGGTATAAACCGCGGAGTGATGAGTATCGGGATCGGTGGAGAAAAACGTGTCACTTATGCATGTATCCAGGTCGAAGACCGCAGCTTCGGCCGCGGCGGCGGCGGGGCGGTCATGGGTGATAAAAATCTTAAAGCGGTTGCGGTAAAAGGAACAGGCAAAATAAAACTTAATAATGAAACAGCGTTAAAGGAGTTTATTTCCGCAAACCTAAAAGCCTGCAGAGACGGCAAGCCGACTCACACAAGTCACGGAACAGCGCAATATACCGAAGTCATAAACGATCTGGGTTGCTATTCCGTGGCCAATTTCCAGACAGCCGTCCTGGAAAATGCAGATAGTATATATGCGACGGAAATGGTAAAAAACTACAAAGTAAAAAATGCGGCATGTTACCGCTGTCCCATTGCCTGTGCTCAGGTTTGCGAGGTAAAGGAAGGACCGTTCAAAGGAGCAAGAAGCGACCCCGAATTTGAAACGATCGGAGCTTTTGGCGGTCAGTGCTGTGTGCTTGATTTTGCCGCTATTATCGCCGCAAATCAGGATTGTGACGAGTATGGCATCGACACAATGCAGGCCGGAACCATGATAGCTTTTGCGATGGAATTGAATCAGCGCGGTTTGCTTAAGGAAGAGGAAAAAGACGGGCTTGATTTATCCTGGGGTAACGGGGAGACAGTCGTAAAACTTATAAAAAAGATAGCAAATCGTGAAGGACTGGGTGATTTCCTGGCAAAATCCCCCTACGAAATAGCAAAGGAGTTTCCCGAATATGCACAGTATCTCATGCATGTCAAGGGTATGTCATATGCGGCTTATGAGCCGAGAGGTTTCTACGGTATGGGTCTTGCATACGGGACATCCGCACGCGGAGCATGCCATAATGTTGGCGGCTGGACTATCCGCGACGAGCTGACCAGCGGAAAATTTGACAGATTTGCCATCGTCGGCAAGGGTAAGATGGTTAAGGATATTCAAGATACGCGCGCATATGTGGACTCATTGGGTATATGCACTGTCGTACGCTCGTCAATGGGGTTTTCCGATAACCCGAGCGGCAAGGTGCTTGAGTATGTGACAGGTGTTGACTTTACACCGGAGCTTATGGAAATCGGTGAACGTGTATACAGTCTTGAGCGGATGATATATGCAAGAGAAGGTATTACAAGAAAAGATGACTACCTTCCTCAACGCACCATGACGGAAAAACTGCCGAAAGGTATGGCTGAAGGTAAGGTTCTCACAAAAGAGATGTATGATGTAATGCTCGAAGAGTATTATGAGTTAAGAGACTGGGATGCCGACGGGATCCCGACCGAAAAAGGTATAGAGCGGCTTTCACTGTCGGGGTTGTTGAAATGATTGGTGTTTGTGTTGTCGGATCCGGGCGGGCAGGAATGATCCATGCAAAAAACTTCGCCGGAAGTGTACCCGGGGCAAGGCTTGCGGCAATGGTTGACCCGGTGGAGGAGGTTGTTAATGCCGCCTGCAGGGAGCTTGGTGTAGAAAAGGGTTACAGCAGCTATATGCAGGCATTGGATGACCCGTCAATAGATGCGTATATTGTTGTATCTCCATCGAAGTTCCATATGCAGACCGTAAAGGATCTTGCAGGCGCGGGGAAGCATATTTTATGTGAAAAACCAATGGCAATGGATGAACATGAGTGCGAAACGATGATTCGGGCAGCCGATGAAAACAAAATCGTTCTTCAAATAGGTTTTATGCGCCGGTTTGAACCAAGTTTTGTTCACGCAAAAGAAACGGTTGATTCCGGTGTTATCGGTGATGTCGTTATGGTACGTTCAAATACAAGAGGGCCAAGTATACCTCAGCCGTGGATGTACGATATAAGCGTGTCGAACGGACCGCTATCCGAGGTAAACAGCCACGATATCGACACACTGAGATGGTTTACGGGCAGTGAGTTTGATACGGTTTATGCAGTTGGCGGGAATTATCGTTGTCCCGATGCCGCAAAAGACTATCCGGATTTTTATGATAATGTCATTATGGCAGCGACATTTAAAAACAATATGCAGGGAATGATCGACGGTGCTCAGGGCGTGGGTTATGCATACGACGCACGTGTAGAGATTTTGGGAACAAAAGGATGTGTGTTCATCGGACGGATCGCCGACAACAGCGTTGTCACATGTACTGCAGATACGAAACACGGAAGCTATCCCCTTGTCGGCAGCTGGCGGCAGTTGTTTGAGGAAGCTTATCTTAATGAAGACAGAGATTTTATTAAGTGTATAGAAACCGGAAAAACACCAAGAGCCACCGGTCTTGATGGAAAAATGGCGGTCAAAGTAGTTAACGCAGGTAATATATCGATCAAAGAAAAACGAATTGTAAATGTTTAACTGTTTTTGAGAGGACACAAATATAATGAGTATGCAGGCAGCGAGGCTGTACGGCAAAAATGACTTGAGGGTCGAAAGGATCCCCGCTCCCGAAATAAATGATGATGAAATTCTTTTGCGGGTCAAGGCAGCTGCGTTATGCGGTACAGACTACCGTATGTATTCAAACGGTGCTGCCGGTGTGAGTGCGGATAACCCTCTGGTACTTTGTCACGAGTTTGCCGGTATTATTGAAGAAACCGGAAGCAGGGTGAGCGGATATAAGGCAGGCCAGCGTGTAAGTATCGCGCCGAATATCGGCTGCGGGATATGTGATTTTTGTGTATCCGGAAACAGCCACCACTGTGAAAAACTGACAGCGCTGGGCGTACATATGGACGGAGGTTTTGCAGAATTTGTACGTATTCCGAAGTCGGCGGTACAGCTTGGTAATGTGGCCGTCCTTGATGACAGTGTCAGCTTTGAAGCAGGTGCTGCCAATGAAGCTTTTGCGTGTGTAATAAATGCTTACGAGCGGTATAGTGTATTCCCCGGGGATACAGTGGTCATAATCGGTGCCGGGGCTATCGGGATCATGCATGCAAAGCTTGCAAAGATGTCGGGAGCGGCAAAGATCATTATCAGTGATCTATCGGATGAACGGCTTGATGAATGCTCAAAGATCGAACCGTCCTTTATTACTGTCAATGATGATTTACATAATCGTGTTATGGATGAAACAAACGGTAAAGGAGCAAACGTGGTAGTAACAGCGTGCAGTGTTGCACCGGTACAACAAATTGCACTGACGCTCGCGAGTATAGATGGACGTGTTAACTTCTTTGGAGGGCTTCCGAAAGGAAAAGAAAATGTGGAGCTGGATACAAACATAATCCACTATAAACAACTTATCCTGACGGGAACCACAAGATCGTCGCTATGGCATTACCGCCGTGCTTTATCGTTTATTTCCTCGGGCATCGTTGACATCGACCCGCTTGTGACCCATAAATACAGTATCAATGAAATACACACCGCACTTGACAACATGGCAAGTGCGGCAGGATTAAAACATGTTATTGAATTTTAGCAAGCGCATTTTCTCAACTACCACCCCGTCATTGCGAGGTAAGAGAATGCATAGCATTACTCTCAATGGCTCACGAAGTGAGACTATATGAAGACAATCCGGAAAACCTGAATTTTACAGATTTTCAATCTTCCTATATACACCGTGCAGATCCTCGATACAGTCGGCATAAACAGAAACTCTTTTCTGATAAAACGAATAAAGCGACCGGTCCGGCATTTGTGATTCATTTGTCCGGACTACATTTTTGATAAAATCCTGCGGTTGCGGGAAGAGCCCGGCAGCTTTACCTGCGATGGCACAGCACCCGAGGACTGCAGTTTCGGTCTGGTCGATCGTAGTTACAGGTGTACCAAGTACATCTGCTTTAATTTGGCGGAACAGATCGCTTTTTGCACCGCCACCGACGCTTATTATTTTACTGAAGGTAAGGTCTGGGATCAGCTCTTGAAGGATATTGGCATAAATACCATATTCATATGCTATCCCCTCCAGCATGGAGCGGTATAATGATGCCGTGTCTTGTGTCCATCCAAGATTGATATAACTGCCTCTTACCAATGTGTCGTTTGGGCAGACCCTGCCCGAAAAATGAGGTAGGAAAAACAGGTTGCCGCTGCCGGGCAACACATTGGCAGCCATTTCATTAAGCTGTGAATAGCTGTACTGCCCTCCCAAAATATCATCCCTCAACCATTTAAGGCACATGCCTCCCCCGTTGATGTAAGCCATCGGATAATAAAGATTTTCAAGTACCGACGGAGCATATAGGAGTGTTTTATGTTTGGTATCCGGTGCGTAAACATCGGTTGCACAGCACAGAACAGAAGCGGTTCCTGCCACATCCAGCATCATCCCGCTTTCGATAACACCTGCGCCAAAAGCCGAAGCGACAGTATCTCCGCACCCTGCCGCCATAGGTACTCCGGTAGGCAGACCGCATGCATCTGCCATCTCGGACGTCAGCTTTCCTACTGTATCAAAAGCTCTTACTATACGCGGCATTTTATTTTCGTCCACATCGAGTGCCGTAAGCAGCTCTTTAGACCACCGGCGGTTTTGTGTGTCCGCAAAGCCGGAAAAATGTAAATATGTATGATCAATAAATGCATCGTCGCCCTTTAATCCGCACATCCGCATGGTACAGTAGGCAGCCGGCTGGACAAACTTATAGATTTTTTTATATTGTTCGGGTCTGTATTTCTTCCACCATAGGATCTTCGGACCGTGAGCATACGTGACCGGGGTTCCGGTTATTTGAATTACCCGCTCTTCTCCATAATCCAGAAACGGCTGACGGCCGGCTCCGCACCGGGTATCCAGCCAGCTGTCATATGGAATGGCAGCCATTCCGTCGGCATCGACTCCTGTTACTCCCGCCATTTGCCCGTCAATACATATTGCCGCTACATGCTCCGGCGCTATACCCGAGGATAAAACAGCATTTTTGATCGTTGTCAGAACAGATGAAAGCATTTCCTCGGGATCCTGCTCCACCGCGCCCTCCTCTGGATAAAGAAGATTCGACTCTGCAACGGCATCACCTAAAATCGCTCCGCTTTCATCACACACACAAGCCTTGGTCGCTTGTGTACCCAAATCTACGCCTATTAAATAATACATATATATCCTCCTATTATACTGCATTACTTCATATATCTTTTTAATTCCTGATAAAAATTTTCTCTGGTACCGGCAAGGATAACTACAATGAATTTTTCTTTTTCTTCATAGATTCTATATGCGATTTCATAATTTGATTTATTATAATAAACATCCCGACAATAAATTCCAGAAAGGTCACCTGATTTTTGCTCACCTTCATTATATGGGTCAGCAGAAATCTTGCCAAGAGCTTCACGGTATGCAGCTATGAGCTGTTTTTCTTTTAGCTTTTTGAAATACTTTTCAACTTGTGGCTTATAACGTATTTCATACATACCCTATTCACCCTTTCCGAATAACTCGTCTAATGACATTCTTCCTTTTCCGCTT
>Ga0123356_10005944_pt1 | contig 12389 bp, 11 predicted proteins | sample TergutEmb28metaG_2_FD_92546 | JGI IMG/M metagenome (GOLD analysis project Ga0123356, IMG submission 92546) | Embiratermes neotenicus P3 segment gut microbial communities from Petit-Saut dam, French Guiana - Emb289 P3 | ecosystem: Host-associated > Arthropoda: Insects > Digestive system > Gut ... | reverse complement strand
GATAGACTCTGAAACCGGCGGGGCGAACAAAAGCCCGGGGATTTTTATTCTGACGACTCTGCCCTCGGCTTTGGCGCCTGGCCCGTCAATGTCGTTATTGAGCCGATAGGCAATTCGGTAGGAATTGTTGATTCCATTATTTTTGTTACCATTGCCGTCTTTTGACACTACCGTTTGGACAAAGATCGCCACGTGCTGGCTGCCGCCGTAGGCGTCTTTTGGCACGGCGATTTTATAGGTTACAAAACACTCTTCTTGCTGGCGCATCGTAAAGTAAATGCGGCCGTCTTCTCTTTTGTTGATCGAGCATTCTTCTAGATCCAGCGTCACCCATTCGGTCATTTTAGTGTAGATTGATGACTTGCTAAAAACGTAATTCTCGTAATCACCGCTTCCACCGGACTCATAAGGGCTGATTTCGGCGAAGACTTCCGTGGTTTCTCTTGCTGGGTAGCGAACCCGGAATTTACCTTCTGTGACGCTGCCTGGTTTTAGCTCCATTCGATCACTAAACATCGGCGAAGCGGCTATCATCGTTTCTTTCTTTATTTCGATCTTTTCATTGATTCTGGCCGAAACCGATCCACCAACCAATGCCGCGCCGCCAATTACCGCCAAGCCAACTAACAGTAACGATTTTTTGTACTTCATGTCTCCTCCACTAAATTAACGCTAGCAACATCATATCACATCTCGATGTGTCTTTTCAAGCCCACCCTGCGACTCAATTTCGACGGCTCCGGTATAAGCCGCCGAGTTGAGACACAACTTTTATGATTAAGGAGTGTCAACGCCAGTTAAGGTATAAAGAATAACCGACGAGTAAACATCCGCGGGCGTCGTACCATCGCTCTTGGCGCCAAAGGTCTGCTTGACTTCGTAACCAGCCGTAGCAATACCGCTGGCTATGATGCGCGGAGAGCCGTTAGCTGGCACAGCGTGCCAAGCAGTTGCATCAGCAACACAAGGTGCAACCGCAGGAGTAGTACATACCTGGTTGCCAGTAACCGCGGATACCTGAGCATATTTCATGCCCCAAGTGTTGTCCGCGAAATCGCTGGCTGTTGCGCTTGTTCCACTAACGTAAGGCGTGAAGCCATCGACGGTGTTGGTTTCACCAACCAGGTTGATCGTTGAACCAGAGTTGATTTGCTCGGTCAACGTCCAGCTATCGTTGTTACAAACGACCTCGACGTTGTCGCCAGGCACTTCACTACCCGAAGGACCCGTGAGGTCATCCGAGTTGGCTACGCCATACCAACCGATCGACGCTGACATTGGGATATCCAATGTTTGAGCGCCACCGCTGCCGGCTTCGCCCCCGATCTCACATTCCGTTTCGACCGAGACTTGAACTTTCGTAAGCGAAGTTGCCGCATACGTTGTAAGCGGTAAAATCACCGCGCCGAGCATAGCTACAGTACCGGCTGCAGCAATAGCTCTAACAAGTTTCTTCATTAAAACTTTTCCTTTCTGTGGTGTATTATTCCACTGTTATTGTTTTTTGTTTCCACTCCATAAAGTAGAGTAGACGGACACATTATAGCGAAACCACAACCACAATGCAAGCCTATTCTTGAAAAGTTTTCCACAATTTACTTACCTCCTGGTAATGAGAATTTATGAATGGGTTCATTGATTTTACCGTTTAGTTCATTAACGTCCAGCGGCAACGCGATTCCTTCTGCGACACCGGCGTGAATTAGGGCGTCGTTAAAGTATTCGGACTTAACGTCGGCCGGACGCGCCAGCAAAATCTTCTTGCCCATGGTTAGTGCGATACCGATTTCGGTTTGAACTCCCGCCGAGATTTTGGAATTCAGGAATGCGATAAAGACATCGCATTTTTTAATTTCGTCCAAATCCACCCTGAACGCCTCGGCTGGCGAGGTGTCATTTATCCGGTAGCCGTCGTGACGAACAGCGCTAAAAACCTCGCCCCCGGCGGATTCTATCACTGAAAATTGTCTCTCCAAATATTCGCGATACTCGGGGTAGACTTCGCCGGTCTCGTAATTGACCTGCGAGGAATAAGATGTGGCAACGAAAACTTTCATGATGGATATTATATCATCGATCACTTGGCAGTGGAAATTTCCGCGCAAACTCGGTGACTTCGGCGCGGAGCTCGGCCAGTTTGGCCGCGTCGTCGCGCTGCTCGATGGCCGCCAGCATCCAGTCGGCGATCTGGGTCATGTCTTTTTCAATCAAACCGCGCGTCGTCATGGCCGGCGTGCCGAGACGAATGCCCGACGGCCTAAAGGGCGGCTCGGCGTCATCCGGAATAGCGTTTTTATTGAGTGTCAAGCCGATTTCATCGAGAGTTTTCTCGACAATTCCACCGTGAATGCCGAAACTACTCATCACGTCAACCAGGATCAAATGATTCTCAGTGCCGCCGGTCACCAATTTGAAACCGCGTTTTTTCAATTGTTTGGCCAGCTCGGCCGCGTTGGCCACGGTTTGAGCGGCGTACTTTTTGAACTCGGGTCGGAGCGCTTCATGGAAAGCCACGGCTTTGGCGGCGATGACGTGCATGAGCGGCCCGCCCTGGGTGCCCGGGAAAACACTGCGGTCGATCAAGGTCGGAATGTTTTCCAAAGTTTTTTCCGGTTTTTTCAGGGGACTGCCAACCGTGCCTTTCGACAGAATCAACCCACCGCGCGGCCCCCGCAAAGTTTTATGAGTCGTCGTCGTAATAACATGAAAACCGTGGTCGAACGGATTCGGATGTGCGCGGCCGACGATCAACCCGGCGACATGCGCCATATCCGCCATCAAAAGACAACCCGGGATTTTCTTACCAATCGCGGCGAACTTGGCGAAATCCGGAATCCGCGGATAGGCCGAATAACCAACCAACAGGATTTTCGGCTGGTGTTTTTTGGCTAACTTTTCAATTGCATCGTAATCAAACGCGCCAGTTTCCGGATCGATGCCATAACGAACAAAATTGTAGATTTGAGCACTTTGCGTCACCGGCGCCCCGTGCGTCAAATGCCCACCGTGACCGAGATCCATGCCGAGCACCGTGTCGCCCGGCTTCAACCACGCATTGTAAACCGCCGTGTTGGCCTGTGCACCGCTGTGCGGCTGGACGTTGGCGTGGTCGGCGCCGAATAATTTCCGCGCCCGGGCAATGGCCAATCGCTCGACGCGATCGGTGTTTTCCTGTCCACCATAATAGCGATAGTTAGGCAGGATTTCCGCCACAATGGCCGACTCATCACCGTCGAGATCGGCGAAACTCGGATAGCCTTCGCTATATTTATTCGTCAGCACCGAGCCCATAGCCTCGAGCACTTGGCGCGAAACATAGTTCTCACTCGGAATCAGCTCCAGGCCGTCCCGCTGACGCTCGGTTTCGCTTTTTATGAGCTCAAAAATATTTTCATCGAACATATTTCTCCTCCGCATAGATTACCTTTCTAGTGTAGCATTGGAGCATGAATTTACCAAAAGCTTGCTTCGTATATATCACACGTGATATAATCTTAGCACTATGCAACCAGAACAATATCGCAAAAAAATCGGCCGCCTAATTGCCGAACTCCGCTCTAGTCACGGTCTAACTCAGGCCGATTTAGCCGAGAAATTAGGCACCAGTCAACCGGCCATCAATCGCGTCGAAAAAGGCACGCAAAATATCAGCCTTGAAATAATCGCTCGTATTTCTGATGCTTTGAACGCCGAGATTTTGTCGGTCAATGACGAGAGCAAATTGAACCTGCGCATTCAAGGCGGCAACAAATTGAGCGGCCATATCGAAACCAAGACAAGCAAGAATTCGTCGCTCGGGCTGCTCTGCGCTTCTATGATGAACAAGGGCAAAACCACGCTGCGTCACGTGGCTCGCATCGAGGAAGTCAACCGCATTTTGGAAGTCTTTGAGTCGATCGGTGTGCGTTGTCGTTGGTTGAACGTCGATAATGACCTCGAGATTGACCCGCCCAAGCGATTGCACTTGGACAAAATGGATGTCGCAGCCGCCAAGCGAACCCGAACCATCCTGATGTTTCTGGGGCCGCTCTTGCATCAATACCGGGAATTTCGTCTGCCGTTCTCGGGCGGTTGCAACATCGGCAAGCGCACCGTCGAGCCGCACTTGGTTGGCCTCAGCCAATTCGGCATGAGCGTCGACGCGACCTGTAACACCGATTATTACCAAATCAACGTCAAACCGCGTCAACCGAAATCGACTATTGTCCTGACCGAGCGCGGTGATACCACGACCGAGAATGTCGTCATGGCGGCGGCCTTGAACGATGGCGAGACAATCATCAGGAACGCTAGTCCCAACTACATGGTGCAGGACGTTTGCTTTTTCCTGCTGAAACTAGGCGTCAAGATCGAAGGTATCGGCACCACGATCCTGAAAATTCGCGGGGTCAAGGAAATCAACAAAAACGTCGAGTATTTTGTTAGCGAGGATCCCATCGAGGCTATGAGTTTTCTAACGGCCGGGATTATGACTAACTCAGAAATCACCGTGCAGCGCGCGCCGATTGAATTCTTAGAATTAGAGCTAGCCACGCTGCGTGACATGGGTCTAAATCTCGAGCTCAGTCCGGAATACTTTTCTCGTAATGGCAAAACGCGCCTGGTCGATATCACGCTAAAGAAATCCGATTTACAGGCAGCCCGCGACAAGATTCACGCTCTGCCTTTTCCTGGGATCAATATGGACAACTTGCCGTTCCTCGGGTTAATCGCCACCATGGCAAAAGGTCGCACGTTGGTTCACGATTGGAGCTACGAAAATCGAGCGATTTACTTTACTGAGCTCAATAAAATGAACGCTCACATTGAGTTGGTTGATCCGCATCGCGTTTATATCACCGGACCGACTCATTGGCGGCCGGCCGATATTGTCGCCCCGCCGGCACTGCGGCCGAGCGTTGTGGTACTGCTCGCCATGCTAGCGGCGCCCGGTATGTCGATTTTGCGCGACGTTTATAACATCAATCGCGGTTACGAGGATTTTTATAAACGCCTCAATAGCCTCGGCGCCAACATTGAATCTTTTAGAGAGATTTAGTATAATTATCCGGTGTGGCGATCGTAGCTCAGTTGGTTAGAGCGTCGGGTTGTGGTCCCGAAGGTCGTGGGTTCGAGCCCCATCGTTCGCCCCAGAATTGCAATAAATTCCGAATTTCCGCGCTGCGCGCGGATTTTTGATTTATTTTTTAAGATTTTGCGAAGCAAAATCTGTTTAGGTTTCTATTTGAATAGCAACTTTGCTACGCCGAATGCACCACCTGTTTCAATTTCTTTTTTTGACAACTCGCCAGTGTTTTTAATTGAAAACATTGATTCTGACGCGAAAGCTACGATTTGCTTCATGTTATCATCTGATATTGATTCTTTTGCCTCAAGTATGTTTTGTAACACTCTGGCGTTAGTGGCTCGTTGCTGATTTTGTGCCATTTGATTTTTGGCGATCCGATAACTCTTAATTGTAAATGAGTAAAAGATTGACGGGAATATAAAAAGCCATAGATGGCTAAAAACTTCACTGCCGATAGCCCTAAAGTCACGCGTAGAAAGTGCGTCCCATATACTAGTCCAATCTTGAGATAGAGCGATCCATATCACCAATGCAAAAAATAGCCAGCAGTAAAATAGTCTTTTAGATAACGGTTTGGGATTAATAAAATTGATAAATCTCTCGAGTTGATTTTGGTTACTTTTTTTGCCACCACCTTCTTCATCAACGACTTTGCCATACAAAGTTTTCTGTGTGCTTTTTGATAATTTGTCATAGTGCTTTGCCCACTCGTCCAGCGCCACAAATTTACTCAGTTTATTTTTCTCTGTCTTGCCCATCGCAATAATTTCATCCAATTTCTCATTTCCAGTTTTTGTAATTTCACTTTTTATATTACTTGCCTGATTTTTAATTATCTCGATTGCTTCAATCTGTGTAGCACTAAATGCGAATACCGCATGAAGATATGTTTCTTGGCCAGCAAGGTACGCTTCTTCAAACCAAGATACAAATTGATTGAACGCCTGCGAGTTAGTCTCATCAATCTCATCATAAGAATTTAGTGCCGCAACCTGATGCCCTGTCGTAATAGCCACGTCTTTTCTAAGCCAATTTACTGCAAGTTTGAAATGCTCAAACCCTTGACTTAGTTGAGATAATTTTGCTACATTTTCGACAACTTTCAGTCTTTGTTGAATGCGAAATAATCTGTTGATAGCGTCATAGAATTGTTGCGGCTTGTCTTTTAGCGTCAGAAATTTACTCAGTGCAACACCTAGATAATCAGCATTTGAGCCTAGGTCGAAGTCGGGTGTAAATGGGTCATTGAAAACCTGTTTTCTCATGCCGACATTATATCATATTTTATTGACAATATATGAAACTTTATGTTAATGTTTGTGCTTACTCGTAAAATAGCGTGGCATATCTTACCACTTGAGCGTTATTTTTAACCACTTAAAGAATTTTAGTAGACAGCCGCCAGCTTTAGCTGTTACAATGAATCCAGGATCAAATTGCAATGAAAATCCGCATTGACATTGACGAAAATTTAGCCGAGCCAGAAATCATTATCGCCGGACGGGCTAATGATGTCGCGAAACTGCAGGCCGCAATTTTGACAACCCAGGCGCAGAAACTAACCCTGCTGCGCAACGGTCGCGAATATTTTGTGCCGGCCGCGAACGTGCTGTTCTTTGAAAGTGTCGACGGCAAAACTTGGGCGCACACGGCTAAAAATATCTACTTGATCCGTTCGCGATTGTACGAGTTGGAGCAAATTTTGCCGCCAAATTTCGCGCGCTGTAGCAAATCCGCCATCATAAACACGGCGCAAATTTGGTCGATTCGCCGTAATTTGACCGGCCCGAGCGTGGTACAATTTCGTGGTTCATTAAAGCAAATTTCGCTAAGTCGGAGTTTCTATAAATCACTAATTAAACGAGTTAACGCCAATATTTTTTAAAGAAAGGAGAAAATTATGGCAAAAGAAAATCATAAAAAATTCGCGCACGATGGGCAAGCGTGCAAAAAGAATCTAGACGAAAAAATCGAACGAGACATCGAGGCCAAATTCGAAGCTTGGGCGGGCGGCTGTGGCAAACACAATGTTTTTTGGCGCGTCTTTTGGGGCGTCTTTTTCTTGGTGGCGGCCGGCGCAGTAGCGGCACAAATTTTCGGATTTTTTAGTTTCTCGATCGGTATTTGGTGGCTGATCTTGGCGACTTTTCTGTTCGCTATCATCATCGCCAGCCTAGTCAAATTGAACTGGTTCGGCGTGTTTGTGTCTTTGGCTTGTCTCGTGACCATCGCCAATTACCAGACAAATTGGTTGAGTTTGAGCGGCCAGGAAGTCGGCGCTCTGTTTGGCATCGCGCTGCTTTTGACTATCGCCTTTTCGATTTTGTTCCACAAAAAAAGTTATCGTTCGATGCGAAAATATTGGTCGCGTTACGAGCGAGTGGGCGGTGCGAGCGAAACGAGTGCGGACGACGAACGCGAAGTCGCGGTGCGGGCGAACTTTGGTTCAGCAGTGCGTTACATCGAATCAAAAAATCTAGAAAAAGTTTTGATTGATTGCAAATTCGGCGCCGCCAAAGTCTACCTGAGCAACGCCCGTCCCGCCGGCAAAGAAACCACCGTGTTGATCAACTGCGCGTTCGGCGGGCTCGAGCTATACGTGCCGCGAACCTGGCGCATCGTTAATGGCCTCGATGCCAATTTGGGCGGCGTCGAGGAAAAAGGTCGCACCGAAATCTCGCCCGACAGTCCAACCGTGCGGCTAATCGGCAGCGCCAACCTCGGCGGCGTCGAGATTGTTTACGTATAATTTTTAGAAAATTTCTGTGTTTTTCCTGGGCTCAGTTTTTGTCGCCATTACCCTTCCGCCACGGCATTAGTTTAAGAAACGGCATGAAAAGATCGTCGTCCCAAGGCACGAAAGCCACGTTGATTTCCTCCGGCGTCGCGTCGTGCTTCGCGAACTCGACAAAATCAATATCGGAAATCAACGCCAGCGGCGTTTGTTCGGCGCCCTCGCCCATTACGACATTGGCCGCTACGGCTAAACTCGTGCCGATACCAGACATTTCCATTTTAAAATCACGACCGAATAGATCTTTGTTACCAACATAGTCGCGCACCGCTCCAAATCCGCTCCAAGCGATCATCTCACCTTTCGTGCCCCGCCGCAGCGGATAGCTGACACTGTCGGTAATGATAACGCCGAGGTTCTTGACATTGAACTTTCCAAGAAGGAATTTGCGGGCTTGGTTGGCCGATCGAAAAGGATTCTTTGGCCACAAAATCCAATCGCCCCCGCTATTACTCTCGTCGATGCCAGCACTAGAAACCAGGGTGCTGCCGACAATGCTAAAGAAATATCCATGCTCGGAAAACCCCGGATCTAAATACCACTCGGCCTCGCGCTCGATTAATTCTTCCCTGGTAAATTTCTCGCGCGACACGATGCGGTTTTCGCACAACGCCACGACTTTGGAGGCGATCACCACAATGGAATTCTCGGCCAAATTTTCAATACTTTCGCTCAGCAAATCCTCCAACGACAACTCCCCGGCGCGCACCAAACGAGTTTTAATGGCCTCAACTTTCAACCTTGGTCGCTTTCTTTTTCCTGAGCCACGCCACACCGGCGTAGACTAGCGGCGTGCTAACGATCGACATGATGCATTTTGCGATCCAATACGGAATGATAACACCGATCAACCAGACCACATTATTGCCGAAACCTTGCGCAAACGTACCGTAATGCGCGATGGTCAGGAATATCATCGAGTCAAAAAGCATACTGATAAAATTCGACAAATTATTGCGCAGCCAGAGCATTTTGCCTTTGGTCATTTTCTTGATTTTCGCAAAGATAAAAACATCGAGCAGACCCGAAATCGTGAAAGCCGAAATCGACGCCAGCGCGAATCGCACGCTGATTCCAAAAACTTGATTGTACGAATCATTCATGAAATCAAACCGAGCCGAGTGCGGCACAGCCAGCGCAAACCAAATGAACAGCACAAGCAGAACCTGCACAATCACACCGAGATAAACCATCTGCCGCGCCCGCTCGCGACCGTAAATTTCATTGACCGCATCGGTCAGCGTGAACATGAGCGGCATCAAAATAATCGCCACCGAAATGTTGAATCGCAGACTGCCGAGCTCGCCCATCGGCATGACTTTTACGCCCATCACCGCCGCTACGACCACACCGAAAATATAAAGGGCGATAATGAGATCGAGGTGATTAATTTTCATAAGCTTCATCATATACCTTTGGCGAGGTTCCATTCAAAAACGTTCGAACCTACTTCACTAATATCATAACACAAAAGCTCGGAGAAGTGGTATAATTGACTCGATGCGGTGGCCGAGAATAGGCGGTTTTTCGGAAGAGAAACAGACGGCAGCGTAGTGCCTGTCCCGTATCTCCAAAGGAAATTATGAAAGCCCAAGATTATATTCTTAAAAAACTCGATGTCCTCAGGCAGCCCGAGCCATTGCAGGATATTGCGCCAGACAAACTCGAAGAAGCAATCTTGGCGAAAGTCCTTTCAAAGAAATTCCGCAAATACAAAGCTGATACGAAAGCAATAAATATCTGCAAAAGGGCGATCCATCATGCAGTTGTCAATGAGCAGCCAGTTAAAATCGGCCCGCTATTCGGCGGCAATAAACTTTGGCGTTTTGACGAAGCGCCCGAACCAGATTGGGCTGAACTGTTTAACCTAATTTATATCGCGCGTTGGATGAAAATAATCGCCAGCGTTTATGAATACGGAGCTAATTTTGAATATTATTCCCAGGACACTTCAGTGGAGCGGCTCAATAATCTTTCGCGAGCTGAAACAGGCCAATATACCAAAACATTTCGCGAATTATTGAATTGGTTTTCGAAACACTTGCCAGACAGAGTAACGTTTAGCTATGTGTGTCATTCTGAAATGTTCGACGACGAAAACGAATATGACAAAGAACTTTATGAAGCCAAAGCCAAAATGCTGGCCAAGAGCGGCGGCAAATTACCAGAGATGAGTGAAGCTCAAAAAAGAGCGACTGAATTAAACGTCAGGTTAAAACCTGGCCAAGACGATGACCCACAGTGGCGCGAGAAAGTCGAGCTGGAGCATCAAGCAATCTTTGCGACCAGAACGCTCCTACCACACTTGCTGGACGAGACAATGATCCACACCAGCGCAGGGTCGTTTAGCGGACATATCGCGACTGGCAGCACCAAATATTCAATTGCGAAATTCTGGGCGAGTGTCGGGGTATTGCAGCCCGATGGGGGGGGGTACAAAGATTTAGCGTTGTCGCCCACGCAGCTTGGATCGGCGCAGTTTGAATGGCAAAACATTAACCTTGGCATCAGCGGCAAAAACTTCTCAAAAATACGAATCATAAAAGTCGATTAAAAACCTAAACGAAAGTGATATAATGTTCTCGATGCGGTGGCCGAGAATAGGCGGTTTTTCGGAAAGAAAAACAAACGGCAGCGTAATGCCTGTCCTGCATCTCCAGGGAAAACCATGACAGCACAAGATTTCATTCTATCTAAACTAAGAGAGCTCAAACAGCCGATTAATTTGCCTACCCCCCCCCCGAAACAACTAGAAGATGAAATCACCCGTCTAATTCTGTCTAATAAATTTCGCAAATATTCCGTTTCGGATGAAGAAAAAGAAAAAATCAAAAAAGCTATTCGTGAACGCATCAGCAAAAACCAACCCGTCGAATTAGTTTTTTCATTTGGCGGCTATAAATTATGGCGACTTGACGAAGCACCTGAGGTTGATTGGGCGGAGCTATTCGCCCTAATGTATTTCGCGAAATGGCTCAAACCGATTTGTGAAATTTACGCACCAGGCGCTCATATCGACTGCTTTTCTGACGACTGCTTTTTGCCAATCATTAACAACATTCCGGAAAATGAAACCGCGAAATACCAGCAAAGTTTTAACGATCTAATCCTTTTTATGGAAAATTATATGCCGCAAAATCTGCGCATTACCTTTAGCCGTGTGTTAGACCAGTACAAGAATAAGCAAGAGTTTTTGACGGATTTTGAAAAACAGAAAAAGGAATTGGCGAGCAAGCAAACGGGGTTGACGGATCAGCGCAAAGCAACAATCGAATTAAATGTGAAAACCACGCCAGAGCAAACGAAAGATAATCTTTGGCGCGAGAAAGTGTCACTTGATCACCACGCTTTGATGGCAGTTAGTGGCCGTAGGCCATATATGAAAATGCCACATAAAATTCATTTTATCGTTGGTGGTGACGGTCGAAATGGACGCATAGCGACCGGTTCGACTAGGAACTCCATCATGAAATTCTGGGTTGGCGCTGGCACTTTGCGTCTAGGAGATGGTAGTTACAAAATGACAATCCTGTCGCCGAATCAGTTAGCGAAAACCAACTTTGATTTCGAGAACATTCGCGTAGATGATTTAGTCGGTAAGAATTTCACGAAGATTAGAATTGTTAAGCAATAATCTAGCTCGATAAAAATAGACCTGGTGCCTCAGGAGGGACAGTTCCTTCGGAACGCTGCGCCCGAACCTGGGATTCGATTCCGCGCTCGCTGGAACCGCGAGCTAAAAATTAACCAAGTTGAAACTTGGTTAATTTTTACCTGGTACCTCAGGAGGGAATCGAACCCCCGACACGCGGGATAGAAGCCCGCTGCTCTAATCCACTGAGCTACTGAGGCGCATGGTGCGGGCGGCGAGACTCGAACTCGCGTCAGAAGTTTGGAAAACTTCGATATTAACCCCTATACGACGCCCGCACATCGTCTATTGTAACACTTTCGCGTCGCACTACCAATGTGATACCTTGTATAACAAGCTCTTAGGTTATACAAGGTGCCAATAGAATAGATAAACTACGAATTACAAAAGACTGCAGCCGCTGCAGGAACCGTCCCTGCAGCGGTTTGACCGGAGATCGCAAGAGTTGTAGGAACCGTTCCTGCAGTGCTATGGCTTAGGTTTGGTCGCTGTTTAGCTCGCCGCTGGCTTCGATGTCCGCCAAAGTGACCCTGAGGCCGCTGCCGGCCACCAATTCCCCGCTTAGCATTTTCTCGGCCACGATGTTTTCGATGGTTCGTTGCATGACGCGCCGCATCGGTCGGGCGCCCAGGCGCGGATCGTAGCCGGCCTCGACCAGAGCCATTTTAACGTCCGCGTCGACCGTCACGCTGACTTTTTGCACCTCGAGATTTCGATTCACGCCCGCCAAAATCAGGTCGACTACTTGTAATAATTCTTCCTTGGTTAGCGGGCGAAAGACCACGATCTCATCAAAGCGGTTTAGGAATTCCGGCCGAAATTCTCGCGAGTCGATCAGCTCGTTTTGAATTTTTTCGGAAAACTGTTCGATCTGG
>Ga0123356_10005943_pt1 | contig 12390 bp, 9 predicted proteins | sample TergutEmb28metaG_2_FD_92546 | JGI IMG/M metagenome (GOLD analysis project Ga0123356, IMG submission 92546) | Embiratermes neotenicus P3 segment gut microbial communities from Petit-Saut dam, French Guiana - Emb289 P3 | ecosystem: Host-associated > Arthropoda: Insects > Digestive system > Gut ... | reverse complement strand
CCAGCGCGGGTGTGACTTTGCTCCCAGAAAGGTTCATCAGAAGAATCGCGATACTACGCAACTATGCGCGCCGTCCTCAATCGTGTTCCTGCCGCCTGCAGCTCTGGCCGAAGGCCTGTTTCTGTGCAGACAGACCGGCGCGAATTTTCAGGTTGAAGAGCGAGGCGTAAAAGTTCTCTAATTGTGGGCTCGTCGCGACGCCGATTGAGGGAAAAACATGCATGCACTTGCACAAGGTCTGCTATTTGCCTATCGCCAGTTTCGAAAAACACCTTGGTTCTCACTCCTCCTCGTTTTCACCCTGAGTCTGGGCATTGGCGGTACTACCGCGATCTTCTCCCTCGTAGAAGGCATACTTTTGCGTCCGCTGCCCTTCAACCATCCCGACCGCCTTGTCCTGTTAGGAGATCATTTGGGAGATAGACCCAGCACTTCCGTCACCGCTCGCGAGATCGGAACCTACGCGAGGGCCACGGAGGCTTTTGCCGATATGGGAGGCTACATTGGCGCAAGCTATGAGATTTCCGGCGGCGAAATTCCAGAACAGCTGAATGGCGCTCGTTTCACCGCGAGTGCATTCCCCACGCTCGGTATTTCTCCTGTGCTCGGCCGTACTTTCACGCAAAAGGAAGAGGACGCGCATGAACCGGTAGCAGTCATCAGCTACGGCCTGTGGTTGAATCGGTATCACCGTGATCCTCACGTTATCGGCAGCTCGATCGTCCTCGATCGCAAGGCATATTCAATCATCGGCGTGATGCCGCGCGGTTTTGATTTTCCGCCAGCGGCCGGTTACCTCGACCGGGCACAGCTCTGGGTTCCCATGAGCCTGACTGCCGACGAACTTTCGGACCAGCATGCCGGGTTTTGGGGATATCAGATCATCGCCCGTCTGAAAGATGGCGTCCGCCTGCCGCAGGCGGCACAAGATGCTGACCGCGTTGCTCAGGAGATCATGCGCCACCTTCCGATCGCTCAGTCAAGGATTCACATCCGCGGTGATGTCACTCCGCTGCTTGAATATGAGGTTGCGGAGGTTCGGCCTTTGCTCAGAGAGCTGTTCCTTGCCGTCTCTGTTGTCCTGCTCATTTCGTGCGCCAATGTCGCCGGACTCCTGTTGCTCCGGGCCATCCGGCGCCGTAACGAGTACGCCGTTCGGCTTGCTCTCGGCGCGCGCTCCGCCGCAATTGTCCGCCAGTCCGTCCTGGAAGGCCTGCTGCTGGGCACGACGAGTGCCCTGTTAGGTCTGGCATTCGCCGTAGTTGCCATTCGCATTGCGTTGCGGACCCTGCCTGACTCCATGCCGCGTATCGACTCCATTTCCATGGACGGCCCAGTGGCCGCATTCGCTCTGTTGCTCGCTGTCGCAACGGGCGCTCTCTGCAGCCTCGCACCTGCGTTCGCCGCCCTTAGAACGGAGCCGATGGAAAGCCTCCAAGAAGGCGTGCGTACCAATACAGGCAGCTCCAGTCATGCCTGGTTACGTTCAGGCCTCGTGGTTTCAGAGATCGCTGTAGCGTTGGTGCTGCTCATTGCATCCGGCGCACTTCTGCGCAGCTTCCTCAAGATGCAAGCTGTCGATCCAGGATTCCATCCCGACCATGTCCTGGTCGCCGGATATCTATTGCCACTCCACCAATACTCAACCCGCGCTTCGGCGGAGACCTTTAGCCGGGAGGTTTTTGCCCGGCTCTCCAGTAAGCCAGGGGTCGTGGCTGCAGGCATGATTAACGCTGCTCCTGCAACCAGCAGGTACCCAATGACCGCGTATACCATCGAGGGACAACCCACGGACAGGTGGAAACCTGAGTTCGCAATATTCTCGGTTATCTTCGCTGACTACTTTCGTGTTATGGGTGTTCGGCTACTGGAAGGGCGTTACTTCAACGCTGACGATCGCCCCGATTCTCAACCTGTTGTGATCGTGAATGAGTCCATGGCGAAACACTGCTGGCCAGGCAAGAATGCTGTGGGCAAACGTATGCACGTTGGCGGTCCGCCGATGAAAAGCCCGTGGGCAACAGTGGTTGGCGTGGTTGCGGATACAAAAATGGGTTCACGCGATGAGCCGAGCAACGATCAATGGTATACGCCCCTGGAGCAGGCCGATATTCTGTACTTCTCCGATAACACTGGAAAGCTCGCCGGTCCCGCCGGTGGATACATTACCGTCCGCTCCGCGCTTCCTCCCGGGCAGATGGTTCACACCCTGCGGTCAACCGTTGCCGAAATTGATCCCCTTCTCGCACTCGAGCAAGCGCAACCCATGACCGAAGCGATCGCCAATGTAGAGGCACCGCGACGATTCAATACTGGCCTGATCACAGCTTTTGCGTTGGGGGCTCTCCTGCTTGCCCTCACCGGAATTTATGCGGTGGTTGCCTTCTCGGCCTCGCTGCGCACACACGAGATCGCCATTCGCATGGCGCTTGGCGCCCAGCGCACCCAGATCGCGGGTTTGATTCTGTCTTCCGCCGCCAAGCTCGCCCTCATGGGGTGCACTTTCGGTGTCCTTGGCTCGCTGTTGGTGGCGCACATGATCAGGTCTTTGCTCTTCGAGGTCAGCGCGACCGACCCGTTCATTTATCTGGCTGGCGTCCTGATCATGATGGTTACAGCTGTTATTGCATCGGCGCTTCCTGCAAGCCGGGTAGCCTGCCTGGACCCGATTGTCTCGCTTCGATCAGCCTAGTTGTGGCGTCGAAGCGGCTCGGAAAATCGGTCCACTTCGCCGGCCTTGCCTCAAGGGCCGGCACTGACCATCCTCTTGGCCTGGAATTTATGCGGGCCGCGGCGTCAGCACCGTCCGAAAAGGAAGCCGCAGTCCCGGCGCCCCCGGGCAAACAACGCCGGACAGCCTTCCTGCAAGGTCTGCGCTGGCGCGTCCCCACGCAGTCTTCTCTTATCGTTTCGTTCTTTACGCGGACGAGCCATTCAACCCACGAAAAGTTCGCTTATCGCACGGCCACATTCTGCGGACCGCGCGAGACAAGAACCTTGGGAACCGCGGGACCGCATTGAGTGGGGCCGCTTTGTGCATTGATTTACCCGCGATGAACTCCAGGCCGAGCTCGAAAGCGCGGGTTTTCGAGTCGAGCACTATAAAAAAGAGGAGTCCGGGGCCGGTCACGCGGTTGCCAGGACGGAGCAGGCGCGATGGGCGGATGGAGTGGGGTTCACTGTACCGTCGCCACTGCTGCCCTCTGCAACCGGCAGGTCCACAGTGCTATCTTGGTTGGCGGATGAGGATCCGCATCTATGACTCAACGAAAGCCGTTCGTGCTCGCAAGCGTGGTTCTACTGGTTTCGATACAGATCTGTTTCACCAACCGGAGTTACGCACAGGCCAGCAGCTCCGATGAGTCATTTCTCGGTCGTTGGAATCTGACTCTGAAGACGCCGCAGAGGGAATCGCCGTCTTGGCTCGAAATCACCCAGGAAAGCGGGCAATTCCATGCGCGAATGGTAAGCCGGTGGGGACATGCACGGCCCCTTCCCAGGGTTGAGATCGCCAATGGCCACATCCTGTTTGTTTCGCCCAAGGAGGAAGAAGAAAGAAAAAACGATATGGTATTTGAGGGCCAACTCTCCGGCGACACGCTGGTGGGCACCACCACCGGGCCAGACGGGACGCCATGGCAGTGGACAGGAGTACGCGCTCCCAGGCTGATCAGAAACAGCACTCCCCGATGGGGCAAAGCGATGGAGTTGTTCAACGGCAAAGATCTGACCGGATGGACGCCGAGCGACCCGAATGCAACCGCTAAGTGGACCGTGGAAAACGGAACCCTGGTGAGTCCCGGCCATGGACCCGAGCTGATTGGTAACGCCAAGTTCGACGACTTCAAGCTGCATGTGGAATTCAACTGCGGTCACGGGGCGAATAGCGGCATCTACCTGCGCGGCCGATACGAAGTTCAGATCGAGGATGATCCTCAGCCAGAGGGTCCCACGATGCGCACCGGCGGCGTGTATGGCTTCCTCGCTCCCTCCCCCGAACAGCCGAGCCGCCCGGGAGAGTGGCAAAGCTTCGACATCACTCTCGTTGGTCGAATCGTCACGGTCGTGCAAAACGGTGTGACCATTATTGATAAACAGGAAATACCAGGGATTACGGGGGGCGCTTTGGACAGCCATGAGGGATTGCCCGGACCCATTTACCTGCAGGGTAGCGAAGCCGGACACGTTGCCTTCCGCAACATCACAATCACCCCCGCAAAGTAAGCAAAGAGCGCGCAATGGGGCAAGGTCTTGGGGCCTCGCGCTCCTGCCTCGATGACTTCGGTTGCCGCACTTCGAGGAGTAAAATGTTCGCCAACAGCACGGGGCGTGTTCAACAGTCGGCCACTTCGAAGAAACACTCGTGAGGAGGAAATCATGCCGACGAAACTTCGCTGGTCAATGCTGACCCTTCTGGTAGTACTGACCGCAGGTTTGTTTCTGGCGGGGCAGGACCAGGCACCCCAAACGCCGCAGCGAGGGCACGGTGCGATGGGAGCGGCAGCCAACAGTCCAGATGCTCACCTGCAAATGCTCGCCGAGAAATTGAATCTCACCGACGAGCAAAAGGCAAAACTGAAACCCATTCTGCAAGATCAATCGCAGCAACTCAAGGCGCTTCACGACGATACTTCTCTCTCGCCAGAGCAGAAGACCGCCAAAAAGAAGGCCATCCACGAGTCATTCCAGGATCAGATCAACGCCGTGCTCACACCCGAACAGCAAACCAAGTTCAAGGAGATGAAGCACGAGACTATGGAGAAGCATCAATAACCAGCATATGAGGAGCCGAATTCGTCTCCAGTCAAACAGGCGGCCCGCTCCGGGCCGCCTTTCGTCGAGATTCGTTTTCTAGCCGAGCTCGAGCATTTTCCCGTGGCGGGATCATTGAATGGTTTCTCTCGCCAGCCCACTCTTCGGAGCAAGTGCAGGTACCCTGAACAGGCGGCTTCATCGTCCGAGTCGTGTATCGTTGTCCCCGGGAGGAGAAACCATGCGAAAGCTTGTGATCTCGATCTGCCTGCTGGCGCCGGTCGCCGCCTGGTCGCAGGAGAATCCGCTGAGCGCATTCACCAAACGCATCTACGGATTGCAGAAGGACATCCTGCTCCGCTCCGCCGAAAAAATGCCCGAGGAGAATTACAGCTTCAGGCCGACGGAGTCGGTCCGCAGCTACGGGCAGATCGTCGGACACCTGGCCGACACCCAATACCTGTTTTGTTCCAAAGTGCTCGACGAGAAGAGTCCTGAGACCAGGATTGAGCAGACCAAGACCTCCAAGGCAGATCTGATCGCCGCTCTGAAAACCGCCTTCGCCTACTGCGACAAAGCGTACGATAAAATGACCGACGCGTCCGGAAGTCAAATCGTGAAGCTGTTTGGAACTGATTCCCCGAAACTGGGCGTCTTGAATTTCAACAACGTGCACAATATGGAACACTACGGGAATCTTGTGACCTACATGCGGATCAGAAACATTGTGCCTCCCACCAGCGAGCCGACCTCGCCGCCACCAGCTCCGCCACAGAAACAGAAATAGTGCCTGCTCTCGATGGCTCCGAATTAGGCGCCTTACACGGCCAAATGCAACACCACAACGCGGGTCGCAGGTTGCAAAGAAAACCAGAGGGCTGGGGAGGGTTCGCTTTGAACAGCATCAGGCGGCGCTGCCGGCGGTCTAGGTTTAGGGCTTTTGCATCGATGCGCCCAGCAGCCTGCCCTGGGAGCCTTCTTGCGCGAAAGCCACCAGGCGAATGTTCTTGAGGTCCTGATTCGGCTTCAGTTTCACCTCGACATCTTGCGCGAACGATTTTCCCTTCTGCAGCTTTCCCACTTTGTTGAGCTGCTGTACTACCGCGACGTGGACCAGGTGCTTGCCGCCATTTTCTCCGCGCAGGACCTGGGATTCGACGTGATTCAGCGCGACTGCCAGGTAGACATCGGCGTTGTGCCGGTCAGGGTTCGTGTCGGCTTCGATATGCGCGCGCAGCGTCGCGGGGTTGGACGGGTCGACAGTGATGCCGCTGATCCGAACAGAAATCTTCGCATTCCCCTTGGCTTTGTTGAGCGCGTCTTCGAGATCCTTCACGTTTTGCAGGTTCGCGCTCTGACTTCCGTCAATGACAAACTGGGGAGTGTAGGGTTCTTTCTCGCCCAGGGAAGTTTCGTATGCGCTCTGGCGGGAGGTGAATACGGTCGAGGAATTCGGATCTTTCCAGCCCTGCTGGTCCCAGTAGGTTACATGCTCGCTGAGCACGATCAATTGCGCACCCGGGATCGGCTGGTCATCATCCAGACGTTCGAGGAGGACGTCCGCTGGGGGGCAGCTCGAGCATCCTTCAGAGGTAAACAGTTCGACGAGCACAGGAACTGCAGGCGAAGAAGCACTTGGCGTCGGGGCCGAAGCCCCGGGAGACGGCGTCTGGGCGTGTGCTTGAGGAAGAATGGATAGAAATACGAACGCCAGCACACATCGTGCAGGAACAGCGTAAAACATAGGAACAGTCTAGCACTGCCGGACTGTATCCGGTCACTGCCGGACTGTGCCCGGTCACTGCCGGGCGTACGCTCACGATTCCCATCCGCGATTTGACCGTCAGGGAGCGTAAAGCCCCTGCCTTCAAGCATGGGGATATAAGCGACCTCTTCGAATTTCAACGTGGCTGCATTAAATTCCAGAGAATGTCCGTCGCCCTCCTACCTGCGAATCTCTATTCTTCACTTGCCGTCTCTGTCCTCGTCCTGCATATGCTGTTCATCGCCTGGGTAATTTTCGGCGCCCTGGTTACACGATCGCGTCCCGTTCTGCGTTGGCTGCACATCGCTTCTCTCGTCTGGGGAATGCTCATAGAGGTGTTGCCCTGGCCTTGTCCTCTGACGCTCGCCGAAAATTGGCTGGAAGGTAAGGCTGGCGTGGAACCGTACCATGGAGGCTTCCTGCTCCACTATATGGACAAGCTGGTCTACCCGGACGTTTCTCCCACTGCGCTGGCAGTCATCGGAGTGATCGTCTGTGTCTTCAACCTCGCGTTCTACATGCGGTTAGCGCTCAGAACCCGGCATTGATCGCCGGCTGAAGAATTTGGCATTATGGGCACCACCTCGATAGTGGACGAATTCATGCATCACCGAAAGCAGTCGAACTCATCTAAACAGCGATACGGTATGCGGTCCTTTCCTGGCATTCTGATCGTCTCGGTTTTGCTCGCAATCGCTGCGCAGGCACAGGCAAAGGATCAAACCCCGGTCAAGGCGCCTAACTTTTCCTCCGATGCGCAGTGGATCGACAACGGTCCGGCGGGCAAGAAGGTCCCCCACTCGATCAAGGGCTATCGCGGGCAGGTTTTGCTCGTCGATTTCTGGGAGTACACGTGCATCAATTGCATCCGCGACTTCAGCACCCTGAAGCGCTGGTATGCTAAATATCATGCCGACGGCTTTGACATCGTCGGCGTGCATTTCGGCGAATTTGCCATGGGGTACAAGGCCGACAATGTGCGCGATGCGGCAAAGCGTTTCCAGTTGCCCTGGCCGGTAGTGGCAGACCTTCAAGGCACCATCTGGCGCGCCTACCATTCGAACGTCTGGCCGAATCGCTATCTGATCGATCAGAACGGAGACATCGTTCTTCACATCGAGGGCGAGGGCAACGATCTGCCGATGGAAGAGAAGATCCGCGAGTTGCTCGCCCGGACCCATCCCGAAGTCAACCAGATTCCCCTCGATCCTCCGGAAAACACCTTTGCTCCTTCCTGCGGCATCCTGACCGACGAAACTTATGTGGGAGACTGGTTTGGACGCGGCGCAATCGCCAATTCCACGGGCTACAGGAACGATGGAGAAGTCACCGATTTTCATCCCGAAGGAGCGCCCGCAGACGGCAAAGTCATGTTCTCCGGGCGATGGATCACGCAACAGGACGGCGTAACTTCGGCCGACAAGCACGGCGAGGCGCAGCTTCGTTATCATGCTCGCTCCGTGTATGCGGTTCTGAGCGTGGCCAATCCGAAGAAGCCCGTACGGGTTGACGTGCAGCAGGACGGTAAGCCGCTCGATCCGGACCGGGCAGCTGTGGACGTCCGGTTCGACTCGCACGGTTCCTATCTCGAGGTCAGCGAACCGCGGATGTATTACCTCGTCAAAAATCCCGCCTTCGCTTCGCATCTGCTCGCGCTTGCAGCCGATGCGCCCGATTTCACGCTGCATTCATTCACTTACGGAAACAATTGCCAGCAGGATTTTGAACAGAAGTGAGCGGATCGTCTTCCCCCAGGAATTCCCGCCTGGGAGGGAATCCTTATCGGCAGAGTGTCAGATCTCCGGGACCAGAACGTGCCCTCGCATTGGGAAGGTGAATCCCGTAGCACCCGCGCGGGATCGGTTCGTGCAGCGCGCACTGCAGGCAGCAGACAAGCCGAGATTGCGGTCACCGTCATCACCAGGAACGCTGTTTGCGGCCCCCCGCTTCAGTCCATCACGGTTTAGGATGGTCGGCCGTATAAGGATGGCAGCACGGTTTCTGCACGGGCGTCAATTCCATGATTTCGACGCGTGTGCCGTCTGGATCGTAGGCATCCAGACTGTCTTTGCCGTCGCGCCCGACCTCCGGCCCATCGAATGTTTCGTACCCTCTCGATCGAAGCTCTGCGGCGGCGGCATGAACCGCTTTCACGCCGAGCGAAAAATGATTCTGCACCCCGAGTTCTTTATGGTCGGCGTCGGCAGGAATGTTGAGCATATACTCGAGCCAGTCGGAACCGTCCGGTACCTGCAACTCGTACCAGTCGGTACTGTCGTCTTTAAAGCCGCCGTGCCAGTAAAGGCGAAACCCCAGAAGGTCGACGTAAAAGCGATTCTCCGCAGCCAAATCTTTGACGACAAACCCCGCATGGATCAGCCGCGAACCAATTTGTAGGGATCGAGGCGCGTATCCGATCTGAGAGGGCGATCGTTGCACGAAGGCAATCGGGTTGCCCCCTGGATCGCGCATGCGAAAGGACTGCGCCCCATCGGAATCTTTTTGAATTGGGCCCGGCTGGAACCCATAGGCCAGCAGGTATGGCCGCGCATCCGGAACGTCGTCGGTGGAGAATGCGATCTCCGCGAGCCAGCCCTTATGCGCATCCTTTCGTACTTCCTTCGGCGCCAGTTTCAACAGAACCCGCTGCTCCGACGGACGCAGCAAAAAACAGGTCTCCTGGCCGGCATACTTCGGACATCCAACGGTCAATCCGAGGACATCGGAATAAAACCGACTTGATTTTTCGACGTCGCTGACATAGATCGTCACATGGTCGATTCCGAAGATCCGCGGCCGCCCGGCTTGCTGCGGCAACGGTGACGCCAACGTCACGCACGACAGCGCCAAGCTGAGCCCGAACAACCTGACGGCAGACATCAAGTGAGGGAAAGCCGGCAAGCGCTGCATGCCCCAAGATTTTATCGCAGGTCGTCGCGGTCGCGTCCCCGAGTGCGATCCGCCCGGTTTCGCCATCCCGCGGCGCGCGTTGATATCGGGATATGGAGCCGACGAAGCCCAAGGGAAGAACCCTGCCAATAGCAAAAACGTCAGCCGACTTTTAAGCCCGCCTTTTCCGGATCTTGGCGTAGCTTTGCGAAGCCTTTGTCACCCTGTTCCGCAGATACCAATGCGCCTTCCCGGACGGACTATTTTCATGCTTGCCTCTCAACTTAGGTGCAATCAACTGATGTACGGCTCGGCAGCTCGTCGAACATCCTCAAAGCCCAATCCATGGCTTTTCCACCCCGATCAAATGCAAACCGGCGTTTCCCACAGCTTCTCCACAACAATCCTCCTCCGCTATATTCAACTCAGCCCTTTTCTGGATCACAATTCTTTCGGAGAATTCTGCCCCGCAAATGGCAAACCCTGGCGATTTCGCATACACCGTCAAGCAGCAGGCCGACATCGTCCGCATCATCGGCGACTACGTCAAGCTCAGGAAGGCGGGGGCGCAAAACTATTCCGGGCTCTGCCCCTTCCACGGCGAAAAAACGCCGTCGTTCTCCGTCCACGCCACCCGGCAGTTCTACCATTGCTTCGGATGCCATGAGTCCGGCGACGTCTTCAAGTTCATTCAGAAAATCGAAAACATCACCTTCCCCGAAGCGGTTCGCCTGGTCGCCCAGAAGCTGGGGCTGTCCCTGCCCAGGGCAAGCTACTCAACTCCCGGGGAGGCAAAGGAAGCTCGTCTGCGCGGGCAGTTGATGGAGGTTCACGAACAAGCGGTCGCTTTCTTTCAAGAATGCCTGCGCCGGCCCGAAGGCGCCCGCGCCCGTGAATACCTGAAAGGCCGCGGCCTGGACGACACCACGATCGCCCAATTTCGCATCGGCTACGCCCCCGACTCCGGCTTCCTGCTGCGCGACCGCCTGAAAGGCGAATTCAGCGAAGAAGTCTTGCGCGAAAGCGGCCTGTTCTCCTGGAAGCAGGAAGACGGCCTTCGGGCGGCCGTCTCCGGGCTTCAGGAAAATCAGCCCGTGCCGTCCGGAAGTCCCAAGCCCGACGCCGGAAGCCGGGAGGGTGGAGAGTTCAATTCTGCCGGCAGCTCCGAGGGTGCCCCAGCCCTGTCCGTCGGTTCCACGGCCGGACAGCGTGCGGACCCTGACTCTGCCGGAAGCCGAAAGCCGGGAGCCGGGTCGATGTATTCCAAATTCCGCAACCGAGTCATGTTCCCCATCGGCGGCGAAGCCGGCAGAGTCATCGCCTTTACCGGACGCACCCTCGCCACCGACGAAAAGTCCGGCCCGAAATACCTGAACTCCCCCGAAACCGCGGTCTATTCAAAGAGCCGCGTCCTGTTTAACCTGAATCTCGCCAGGGAATGGATCCGGAAGTTCGAATACGCCATCCTGGTCGAAGGCCAGATGGACTGCATCTCCGTCTACGCCGCCGGATTTCAAAACGTAATCGCCAGCTCCGGCACCGCGTTCACCGAACTCCAGGCCAGGCTGCTCGGGAGGTTCAGCAAGAACGTGGTTGTGAATTTCGATCCCGACACGGCAGGTGCGAAAGCCACAGAGCGCACGCTGGGACTGCTGGTCGAAGAAGGGTTTGATATCAGGGTCTTAACGCTTGACCAGGGATTCGACCCTGATCTCTATGTCCGTCGCAAGGGAAGCGAGGCTTACCGATCGGCGCTGAAACACTCCCAGAAATATTTTGACTATCTGATCGAGCGCGCCCGCGCGCAATATCCACCGCGCAACGCCGACAGCAAGGTGAAAGCGGTGAACTATCTTCTCCCGCACATCCAGCGGATCCCCAGCCGCATCGTCCGCGACGAACTGGCCCACGAGATTGCGCAAAAACTGCAGATCGATTCCGCAGTCTTGCGCCAGGAACTGCGCCACACCGCAGCCACGCGTTCAGCCGCCTCCGTCAAGGCTCCCGCCGAAACACAAGTCACAGAAGCCGAAAAAGTTCTCGTCCGCGCACTGGCCTCAGCACGTCAGATCCAGACCAACGAAAAGCGCCTATCGATGCGCGACGGAGCCGAAGATGAGTTCGATCCTGCTCGTCAGGCACACTTCGTGCTCCAGAACGAAGGCCTGCACCGCGGCCTCGCCAGCGAGGCACTGGTCGAGTGCCTGCTCAACGCCAGCGCCGAAAACGCCGAGGTAATGGAACTGCCCGCAAGCGAAACCGACCGCCGCCTGCTGGCCTCAATCCTTCTAAAAGAAGAGGAAGACTTAACCGCCGAAATCCTTGAAGCCTCAGTCCGCGCGCTGCGCCGCATCCACTTGCGCCGGCGTCAGGGCGAGGTGCAGCAGGAGTTGAAGAAGCCGGGCCTGTCTGCCAACAAAGATCGCCTGCGCGAACTGCTGTCAGAGCTCGAGCGCATCAGCCGAGCCCTCCGCGATCCCGGTACCCCCGAAGGTGGCTCCGCCATCGCCGTGTGACAAACCGGAACTTCCCCTCTTTCCCCGGAAGGTGCCGGAAGGGGCAGTCGCAGGGCAGCAGGAACAGGGCGGCGCGAGTTCCCGTCGACTTGCAGGCGGCGGAAAGCCCGGAAAAACCAGAAAGTGCTTGAAACAAAACAGCTTCAGCAGCCATCTAAAGGGGTAAGGCAAGGTCCGGCAGGCGGCGGGCATCGGGACATCACGGCGGGCAACACATAGACGCGACAGCGTTTAAATGCTAAACTCTATAAGTTTGTGCCAGCTGGCACAATCCCGCAGGACCCCAATTCCCACCATCCCGGAAATTTACCACAAGCTCCTGTGGAGCAGCAGGAAATAAAACACGTTGAAGGAAACCTCTTGGCTCTAGACGACAAGTACGACGATATAAAAAAGCTGATCGATACAGGCAAAGAAAAGGGATATCTCACGTATGACCAGGTCAACGACCTCATACCGCATGACGTG
>Ga0123356_10005942_pt1 | contig 12390 bp, 8 predicted proteins | sample TergutEmb28metaG_2_FD_92546 | JGI IMG/M metagenome (GOLD analysis project Ga0123356, IMG submission 92546) | Embiratermes neotenicus P3 segment gut microbial communities from Petit-Saut dam, French Guiana - Emb289 P3 | ecosystem: Host-associated > Arthropoda: Insects > Digestive system > Gut ... | reverse complement strand
GAGCGGGGACCCGACAGCGCGCGCTGGCAATTCAACGGACCGGACGGCAGAATCGAGGTGCGGGTGTCCGGCGCATTGCGCGCCAACAACAGCGAGGCCGTTCGCCGGGCGGTTCTCACAGGTTATGGCATTGCGCAGATGTCCGACCTCCAGGTGATCGACGACGTTCGCACCAAGCGACTCTATCACCTGCTCGCCGAGTTCGCGCCACCGCGCGAGGACATCCACATCGTCTATCCGTCGCGCCAGCACCTGGCACCGCGCGTACGGGTTGTGATCGATTTCCTTGCGGCGAACGTACGCCAGGTCGACACCTATCTGGAGGACGTCAAGGCGTGGAGCGCGAACGCGACAGTCCCGCGGGATGCCGCCACCGCGGACGTCCGGTGACCGCACCACCGATGGTGGCATCACCTGCACGGCCAGACCTGTCGCGGGCATTGCGGCCAACCAATCGGAACGCAGCATCCGCTCCGCAGCCGAAGTGGATGTTCGTCGCGGGCTGAGAGTGCGGTGCAGGTTTGTCCGGGAGCCGGATGGCGGTGGTAGTCTGACGGAAATCTGCTCACCGCCGTTGCCACGCTGCGTCGTTCACAGACCTTACGACCACACGCTTGAAGCTCACCCATCCGAAACCGGCATTTGCCGACTACTGCCCACTTCAATACTCATCATGCCGCCGTAGCCAGTTCATCGCGCCTTCGCTCTCATTGCGGCCATTCGGGACGAGATCGAGCCAGTTGAACGCGCCCATTAAGAACTCGACGCCACGGCGAAAGGTAGAGTAGGTGTGGAAGATCGCGCCATCGGGATCTTGTACGAAGATGCTCGTGCCGAACATGTCCTGGCTTTCCCGAATCACCTCGCCGTAATTATAGATCGCACGGCCGGCGGCCATGTCGGCTGGTGTGAACGACACGCCGAAATCAAAGTTAAAGTCGTTGCCGTGTGAGGAGACCCAGGAGAACGTCCAGCCCATGCGGCGCCTGACTTCCTCGATCCGCTGAACCGGGACGCGCGAGACCGCAGTAAACGATAGGTCGGCATGCTCGAAATGCTGGCGCGCCGCATCGATATGATCGGCGACGAATGAGCATCCGCGGCAGACATGCTCTGATCCTGGCGTTAGCATGAAGTTATAGACGGCGAGCTGGCTGCGGCCACGGAACAAATCGCCGAGGGTGCAGGCGCCGTCGGGGCCTTCAAAGACGTAGGGCTTGTCGATCCTAACCCAGGGCAACTGCCGGCGCTCAGCGCGGAGCGCGTCGAGTGCGTGGGTCATGGCGCGCTCCTTGGAGAGAAGCCGCTGGCGGGCGACGAACCACTCTTCGCGCGAAACAATGGTGTGCTGCATCCTCAGCCTCCTTTGGTTTGGCGCCGCTTCCGACCGGTGCAGCACCCCCTCCCTTGTAGGGCGGGGCGGACGCAGGTGAGAGTGACATGTGTGGCGCGATTCCGAAGACCTCGCTGGTCACGCTGAGGATTTGCCACAACGCGCGGCAACCATGGCCGCTGGTGCGGCCGTGCGGACTGTTCGGACTTTGATTTCTGGTTATGGAGGATGGACGAAAGACCGCGGTGCGCCACGGCGCCGTCGTTCCTGTCATCATCCGATGTTGGACTAAGCGGTGCCGAACGACCTGACGCCGCGGGAGCGTTGACGCCCGCTGCGCGCGGGGCCACCCTAGTCGGCGCACGTACGGTACGCTGCCTCAGCGAGTCGCATACCTGTTCAATCATCGGCACAGACGACTGTGCGATGAGCTACCGGCCTCACCGACAGGATAATGTGGCGGCCGCGCCCCACACTCTGGCCCGACCGTCATTGAAATGACCCGGATCAATGACCAGCGCCGGGAATTCTGCGAAACGCATTGTGGCGGAGCCACGGTGCAGGTGCGTCCACGGTCCCGTTGCCGTGACACGCTTCCGATCGCCCGAACAGCAGGAGATATGTCATGCCCAATTCGATGCGCGCCGCCGTTGTGCCGAAACTCGGTGCGGCCCTGGAATGCCGCGAGGTTCCCGTGCCAGAACCCAAGGCCGGCGAAATCCAGGTAAAAGTGGTTGCCTCCGGTGTCTGTCACACCGACCTGCACGCTGCCGAAGGAGACTGGCCGGTGAAGCCTACCCCGCCGTTCATTCCCGGGCATGAGGGCGTCGGCTTCGTCTCGGCTGTCGGCAGCGGCGTGACGCATGTGAAGGAAGGCGATCGCGTCGGTGTGCCATGGCTCTACACCGCCTGCGGCCATTGCGAGCATTGTCTGGCCGGGTGGGAGACGCTGTGCGAGCAACAGAAGAACACCGGCTACTCAGTGAACGGCGGTTTCGCCGACTACCTCATCGCCGATCCGAATTTTGTCGGACGCCTACCGCCCCATGTCGACTTCGTGGAGGCCGCACCGGTGCTGTGCGCGGGTGTGACGGTATATAAGGGCCTGAAGGTGACCGACGCAAAGCCGGGAGATTGGGTGGTGATCTCCGGCATCGGCGGACTTGGCCACATGGCGGTGCAGTATGCCAAGGCGATGGGCTTCAACGTGGGTGCGGTGGATGTCGCCGACGACAAGCTGGAACTCGCGCGCCGGCTGGGCGCCACCGTCACGGTCAACGCCCGCAATGCGGACCCGGTTGCGTACATGAAAAAGGAAATCGGCGGCGCGCGTGGCGTGCTGGTGACGGCGGTGTCACCGCAGGCGTTCGAGCAAGGGTTTGGCATGCTGCGCCGCGGTGGGACGGTGTCGCTGGTCGGCCTGCCACCCGGCAGCTTCCCGTTGCCAATCTTCGACATGGTGCTGAATGGAACCACCGTGCGCGGTTCGATCGTCGGCACGCGGCTCGATTTGCAGGAGTCACTGCAATTTGCCGGCGAAGGCAAGGTGAAGGCGACGGTGTCGACCGAGCGACTGGAGAACATCAACGGCGTGTTCGATCGCATGCGCCGCGGCGAGATCGAGGGGCGTGTGGTGCTGGATATGGCGAGCTGAATGCGCGCGGCGAGGGCGTGTCCTCCTGGCTGTTCGAGCGAGGTGGTCGGACGCTACCTACCAGGCCGTCGCGTCGAGCGGCGCTGGTGATCGGCCGATTGGTGGCGCAAACAGGGCCTATGTGACAAAAGCAGGACGCGCCGTGCCCGGTCACCTTGCAACGCGAGCCTCACACCAAGTCCCGGCGCCTCACACCGTCCAACCGATTATATGAGACGCTTCGGACCAGGCCGCATCCTCCGCGCGGCGGTCTCGGAAAAGCCTCCGATTGTCGGCGGCGGCCCCCATGGCAATCCCTGCCGCCAATCCGAGCGTGACAACCTCACCGCCGCGGCGTTGAATCCATAGGTTCGGAGATGTGAGACCCGAGATGACCCGAGGCATGGTGTCCGCCGCGCAGCCCGAAGCCAGTGAGACGGGCGTTGATATCCTACGTGCGGGCGGCAACGCGGTGGATGCCGCGATCGGCGCGGCGCTGGTGCAGACGGCGGTTGATCCGCAGATGTGCGGTATCGCGGGCATGGGCTGCATGCACGTCTTTCTGCCCACTCGTGGCATCCACACGACGATCGACTTCCACGGCCGCGCGCCGGCGGCAGTGCGGCCCGACATGTGGCAGAATCTGATCATAAGCGAGGCCGATGACGGCTGGGGCTTCATCCTGGAAGACCGGGTCAATGAGATCGGCTATCAGGCGATTACCACACCGATGACGCTGCGTGCCTTCGACCATGCACTGCGGCGTTTCGGGACGCGCAGCCTCGGCGAACTCATTCAGCCAGCGATCGCCTGGTGCGATGACGGCTTTCTGGTGCGGCCACATGTCAGTGAGTTCTGGCACGAGCCGGCGCGTGCCGGCCGCGATGCCAATATCGGCGTTGTCGCGCGCTTCCCAGCGACGCGCAAAATCTACCTGAAACACGACGGCAATTTGCACGCGGTAGGCGATCTGTTGCGCAACCCTGACATGGGACACACCTATCGCCGCATCGCAGAACATGGCGTCGACGAATTCTATGTCGGCGACATCGCCAGGCGGATCGCCGCCGACATGGCAGAGCATGACGGGCTGCTGACGCTCGACGATCTTGCGGCCTGCAAGGCGGAGGAGAACGCACCGCTCTGGGGCACGTATCGCGGGTATCGCATCGCTACCAATAATCCACCCGGCGGCGGCATCCAGTTGATCGAGATGCTGAACATCCTGGAGCATTTCGATCTGCATGCAATGGGCCACAACTCACCCGAATATATCCGTGTGGTGTCCGAGGCGATGAAGATTGCCACGGTGGACAAGGATACGAAGGTTGGCGATCCAAAATTCGTGACCGTGCCTGTAGGCGAGCTGAGCTCGAAGCAATACGCCGCCCGCATGGTGGAGCGTATACGCGACAGGGAAAAGACGCATGTGCCTCGATTCAACCGAGGCGGTGGGGAGAGCAAGCACACCACGCATATCTGCGTGGTTGATAACGACGGCAATGCGGTCACGATGACCCATACGCTCGGTCAGCCGTCCGGCGTGGTCACCGAGGGGCTTGGCTTCATGTACAACGGGGCCATGGCCGTGTTCGATCCGCGGCCCGGACATGCGGGATCGCTGGAGCCGGGCAAGTCCCGGTTTTCCGCGCTGTCGCCAACCATTGTGTTTCGCAACGAAAAGCCGTTCCTGGTGCTGGGCGCTCCGGGCGCGACGTATATCACGATGGGCAATCTGCAGGTGATGCTGAATGTGATCGATTTCGGCATGAATGCCGAACAGGCAGTCTGCGCACCCCGCTTTGCAGCCGTATCGGACACGATCGAATTGTCCAACCGCATCCTGCACGCGACTGAGCGCGACGTGCGGATGGCCGGGTATCCAACAAAGCGGCACGCGCACAGCTTTCAGTTCGCGCGGGTGCACGCGATCCGGATCGTCGATGGGCAGCCCGATGGCGGGGCCGATCCGGCGGCGGGTGGCATGGCACTGGCGACCTGAGGTCGGTCGGCGGCCGCACAGAAATTCAGCGGCCTGACCGCTAGCGAAGCCGCATGGAGGGCGGTCTACGCCCGACAACGATTGGCACCATGGCTGCACCACCGTGTAGTCTTCGCTCTTCCACGCAGAGCAGTGAGTATCTATGCAGCAACTCGTCAGCCACATCCGGGTCAGCACCGGCAGGCAAGGCAAGTCCGGCGTGGGCATCGAGGTCCAGCGCGACGCCATCGCGCGATCCGCTGCGAGAGAGGGGTGGGAGCTGATCGGCGAGTTAGTCGAGGTTGAGACCGACAAGGAGGTCACGTGCTGGACCGCAGGCCGAAGCTCGCCGTGGCCTTGGCACACGCCCGCAAGGCGAAGGCGTCGGTGGTGGTGGTGACGCTGTGCCGCCTATCGCGTGACGTCGCGTTCATCTCCGGCCTGATGGCGCAGCGGGTGCGGTTTATCGTCGCCGAGCTGGGCGTGGATGCGGACTCCTTCATGCAGCGCATCGACGCCTCGCTGACCGAAAAGTGCGGGCGCTGATTGCCGATCGCACCCGTGGGGCACTGGCAGCGAAGAAGGCTCAGGGCGCCACGTCGGGCAATCGAACCAACCTGGGCGAGGCGCAGACGAAGGGCGCTGCAGCGAACCGTGCGGCGGCAGATGCCTTTGCGGTGAACGCCATGCCGATCGTGCGGCAGATACAGGCGACTGGTGCCACGACACGTCGAGCGATTGCGGGGTCCCGGTTGATAGCCGTGCCGGTCTTCAGGCGAGCGGCTATCGACGGCTGGCACGAAGTGAAAAAGCGAGTGGCAGCCAGGGTTTGTCAGGCCAGTGCCAGACACCGTCAGCGCCTTTCACCAGATGCTTGAACATCTGCCATGTGAGGCCGTCGTGCTCATGCAGCCAGTCAATCTGGAGCCCCGCGTTGATTAGACTCGTGATGATGTCCGAGAGGCGATGCAACCAAGTATGCGCGGTTGCGTGGGTCAATGTTGCCGTTTCATCGATGTAATCCTGTTCTTCCATTACGATTGCATCGCGTGAAAAATATGGCACAAAGAAGCCTGGGCGCCCGTCCGACTGCTGGGCAGCATCGTCGAACACCATGACGGTCGGATGCATCTCTGCCAGGTACAGCGCGCCACCAGCCCTGACGAAGAATGCGACGATCTCCGCCCAGCGGACGATATCGGGAAGCCACCAGATCGCGCCCCACGTCACGAACACCTGGTCGAAGCTCGAGGGTTCCGGGATCGCGTTGCACGCATCGTAAAGATCGGCGTGAACGAAACGGGCGCGATCAGCCAGTCCAAGTTCGCTCGCCAGTGTTCGCGCCGCATCGATGGCTGGTTCCGAGAAGTCCAATCCGGTGACGGTGGCACCGCGCTGCGCCAGGATCAGTGTGTCACGTCCGAAATGGCATTGCAGATGAAGTATCCGCTGTCCGGCGACGGGACCCAGTTCGCTTTCCACGATGGCGCCGAACATGCCATGGCCTGCCCGCAGGTCATCAAGGCAATAGCCGCGTGGCCCAATGTGCAGCGCGACCAGCTCATCCCAGTGCGCCCGGTTGATCGATCTCCAGTCCTGTCCGGACATTTCGTCTCTTTCCCCAACTCGCAGATGCTCCGTACGCCACGCTACGAAAAGCGGCGACGCGGTTGATCCTGCCCATCCGCTGTCTCGCGTGCGACCCTAGTCATGCAGAAACCACCACCCCCCCTCTCAGCCAGCTGACCTTCGACGAACTACACTGGCGGTTCGTTTGTACGATCCCCGCCGCTGGCGCACATAGGGTAAAACTCTGGCCGCGGCGTTCAGGAGACAGTTCCGGCCCATCGAAGATCTGTTCTGTCCTACCTTGCCGCGACTAGCGCAGAGATTCCCACTAGAATTTGGAAAATAGCCAAATGGGTAGCTGGCGGGGCACGGAGGATCGCACGCAGGCCAAATGTAGGGCTCGGTGCAATCCGATACGATGGCAGAGGCCAAGCAGCTGCGTAAGTAGGGAACGGACCTGCCACGGGCGGGCTGTTGTCACTCGGGTTCAACGTCGAGCACCGAATTTGAGGAAGAATCCTATTTTGCGTCCTTCCGGATCTTCCGCTCACCACTTCCTGTTTGCTTTACAACCACGACTAGCGCACTTTGGAATCTGGCCGGCGTTCGCGTCACGGCCACAGGGAGAACACCAAAGGAAAGAACAAAACATGATCACACGTCGTATGGCGTTGGGCGCCGGGCTGGCATCTACCGTCGCCGCACGGTTCAGCGGCGCTCGCGCCGCCAATCTTCCGGGCGTGACTGCGACCGAAATCAAAATAGGCAACACTGCACCCTATAGTGGACCCGGTTCGTCGTACAGTGTTATCCCCAAAGCCGAAGCGGCGTACTTCAAGATGATCAACGAGATGGGCGGTATCGCCGGCCACAAAATCGACTTCTTTTCGCTCGACGACGCATATAGCCCGCCAAAAACTGTGGAGGACACACGCAAGCTGGTCGAGGAAGACGGAGTGGATTTCTGCTTTAGCTCGCTCGGGACGCCAACCAACTCGGCAATTGCCGAGTACATGAATCATCACAAGGTGCCACAGCTTTTCGTTGGTACAGGCGCCGGCAAATGGGCCGATTACAAGAAATATCCATGGACCATGGGCTTCCAGCCGAGCTATCGCACAGAAGCGCAGATTTACACGAAGTATATGCTGGCGAATGTCAAACAGCCGAAGATGGGCATCCTTTACCAGAACGACGACTTCGGCAAGGACTATCCATTGGGCGTGCGCGACGTGCTCGGAGCGGACTGGGACAAGATCGTCGCCCGGAGCGTGACCTATGAGACGACCGATGCCACCGTAGATTCGCAAGTCGCCGAGCTGCAGAGCGCTGGATGCAATGTCTTGCTGGTGGGAGCGATCGCCAAGTTCGCTGCACAGTCGATCCGCAAAATCTACGATATCCAATGGAAGCCGATGTTCTTCATGAGCAACGTGGCTATTTCCGTAGGCATGGTGATGCAGCCGGTGGGTCCAGAGAAATCGATCGGCATGATCAGCACGCAGTACCTCAAGGATCCGACCGATCCGGAGTGGAAGGACGATGCGGGGATCGGGACCTGGCGGACGTTCATGGCCAAGTATCTTCCGAATGGCGATACCACCGACGCGGCTAACGTGTTCGCTTACGGCGCCGCAATCACCATGGTGCAGGTGCTGAAGCAGTGCAACGGCGACTTCTCGCGCGCCAATATCATGCGGCAGGCGGAGAACCTGCACGACTTCGAGGTTCCCGTGCTGCTGCCAGGGATCAAGATCCGCACCAGCCATACCGATCATAGGCCGATCAAGGCGATGCAACTGCAACGGTGGAATGGTAAGGGCTGGGTACGGTTCGGCGGCCTCATCGAAGGTACGAACGCATAGCGTATGGCCTAGCCTGACAGGTCCGTAGATTGCCTGCGCGGCGCGCGACGTCATCGCCGCGATACGGTCGCGCGCTTGGCCCAGTCGATCCTGCAACTCGCCGACGTGGTGCTGGGCCGCAACGGAGAGATCTCGTTGCCGCTTTGGGTGGAAAGCGACATACCAGGAGCCATGCGAAGATCAAGAATTTCGCAGCACGGCGCGGGAGCCGAGGCTTATCTGGGCGCCGGTCGCGTGACCTGCCAGTCCTTGGCGAGCAGCCCGTATAGCAACTGGTCGCCGACTCGTAGGTGCTCCCGCAAAAGTCCTTCGCACCGGAAGCTCAGCCGCTCGGCGAGCGCGCGAGACGCGGCGTTGTCGGGGTGGATCAGCGCCTGCACGCGGTGCAGGCCGAGCGCCCCGAAGCAGTGTTCCAGCAGCGCGGCGACTGCCTCGGTGGCAATGCCCTGCCGCTGGCGCGCAGGGGCGACCATGTAGCCGATAGCAGCGCGGCGGTTGCGGATGTGACCGTCGTGGTAGTTCACCATACCCAGGCAGCGGTCGGTCGCTGCGTCGGCAACCGCCCAGAAGCGATAGTAGGAAGGCGTGCAATCTACGAAGCGGCGCACCGCACGCTCGCTGTCGATCCAACTGGCGTGGACCGGTGTGTTCCAGAAGCGCATGGCGGCGGGATCGCCGAAGCAGGCGTGCATGGCGTCCGTGTCTGCCTCGCGAAACTGCCGCAGCCGCAGACATGCGGTGGGGAGTGTAGGATGCGGGGTTGCTTGCTTCGCCATGTCGCCTTCCAGTCATTGGCCGGCGCGAGTCTGGCCAAGTCTGACTGCCGCGGCACCGTTCGTGCCACGCCGTATACCGAAGTAGGAGGTCGAAAAGCGCTGTATGCCCACCCAAACCGACGACCTTCTCGCGTCTGTGCAAATCTCAAGAATTTTCGGACGGCGACAATGACATCCCGACCCGCGAGGATCATTCTTGCCACCCTTCTTCTGCTACTGCCCACCAGCGGTCACGCGGAGGAGCACTTCCCGGGCGCCACCTGGGAGCATCTCCCCGCCAGCAGCGGCGGTTGGGCGTCAGCCCGACCGGCACGCCATCCCCGTGCGCGAAGGCGCCGAATTCCCGGATGATGGCATCGTCAAAGCGCGCCTCGGCCTCGAGGTGGTGACGCCATAGTCTTTGCGAACAGTCGACCTTGCGGTCAAAATGTCAGCTCATCGTCACCGCAAAGACGCGCGCGTAGTTGCCACCCAGCACCTTGCCGACATCAGCAAGATTGAAGCCAACGCTCAACAATGCTCCGGCGAGATTCGGTAATTGGCGGTAGCTGTCGAACACGCTCGACCCGACGAGTCCCATCATGTCGCTACCGAGCCCGACATGGTCAATACCGACCACATCAACCAAGCGCGCCATGCCGTACGCCATAGAGGTGAGATCGGAAAACACCGATTGCGGTGGCCAGACGCCAATTACGCCGCCCGTCTGAGCGATCAGCCGCGCGTGGTCTCCGGTGATCAGCCGGGTGTATGGGCGCGGCGCACCGGTGAGCGAGGTATGCGAAAGGATCAATGGCTTGTTGGTGACGGACACGGCACGCTTCACCAGATCGAACGTCCCATGCGCCACATCCACCACAACCCCCAGACGGTTGCAGCGGCGGATGACCTCGGCTCCGACATCGGTCAGGCCGCCATGTTCCGGCATCTCAGTCTGAATATCTCCGAGCTCGTTCACCCGGTAATGTGTGAGCTGCAAGTGGCGAAGTTGCCAGCGTTCGTAGGCTTCATCGACGCGGTCGGGCCGGCCCTCCAAAAAGTCGCCGCCTTCTGATGCCACGATGGCTGAAGGCGTGCCGGCCCGTGCGGCGTGCAGCGATGCGGCGTTAGCGATGACGGCAAGGCTTTGCTGTTTGATCAGCGTGTGCAGCCGCTGGAAGCCTCTTTGCGACCAAGCATACATCTCGCCCGGTTCCGGCGAGCGATACGGTCTGATACGGCCGTTGATGATGTGGTGCGTCGGGGAATCGGGGACGATGGCGAAGCACACCACGGCCATGCCGCCTTCTGTCATTGGCCCGGCAACCTGGTACAGGTTCTGCGCCCCGAGGTTCGCATGGATGATGTTGCCGGCGTGGCTGTGCATATCCACGGTCACGATGCCACCGATCAAGGCTCGTGCCTGCGTCCCTCGCTGCTGGGCTACCGCGGGCTGGTGCGGCGCGGCTACTGCTGCCAAACACATCAGCGGTGCGCCTCGCAGCACGAAGCGGCGTCCAACGCCGGACCATCCTGGCGGCTCCGTCAGTCGCGCGTCGTGCAGTTGGTAGTGCCAAGGGGCGTCCTTGTGGACGCACCGCCGCCACTGGCCGGTCAGCCGGATCGGGCGGGCAGAGACAGGCACCGGCGAGGCGGAAAACACCTCGACCGCACCAAGCGGATGCCGCGGCAGGCATCCGCCACAGCACAAAGGTTCCGCTACAAGCAGGCAATGGCTGACATGCGCGACCGGCAGGGCCGCAACTAGGAAGCCATCGAGTTCAACAGTGCATTCGATCGCGTCATCGGCACGTGCCGTGCCGAGGTCCTCCCACCGTAGATGCATCGTTTTCCCCCTATGGCCACAATCAATAAAGCACGAGTCGCGCGCGCAGTAGAGTTCATTCTGTACCAATCAGCGTGGTAGCGGAGGCGAAGGCAGCCGAACTGAGCCGGGGGCATGCCCGGGCAGCTGGACGCGCCGTGAGGCAGCAGATTCGGGTTTCGACTTCAGTTATCGAACCCAAACCGCGCTCGGCCCCGAGCTGCAGTGAGAGTCGAAAGTCATTGCCGACCCCTTGGCTGCAGGCCCAGACTGATCACCTGCATCCGTGCGGCAATCGCCATCGTCGTCTGGTCCTGCTCCAATCCATCACGCAGGCGTCCGTGAAAGTGCCCTCGTAGAGCGCCCAGACCGCCGCGCCGGCCCGGCCAAGGTCGCGCCCGATCGGCTGCTCGAAGGGGCCGGGCAGCTCGCCCCAGAGCTCCGCCCGCTGCTCGCGCGTCCAATCCCAGCCCTGGGCGGCGCAGGCGCGCCGCCATTCCTTCACCCGCGGCTCACGGAGGATGGTCGGCACTGACGAGAGAATGTGGGAGTTGCAACCAAGGTCTGCCGTTCGCGTCCAGCTGGGACCAGAACTACAAAAAACGCTTGGCGAAAAATGTGCATTTGTGGCCGGGCGGACAGTCCTCGATGCTGCCGACAGATGCGCCCCAATTATGTCGAGGCCATCAGCGCTGGGCTAGCTGGCGTGCCTTCACCACCCGAGGATCCGCCGGAGCAGTGGATGAGGCTGAATTTCCTCCTCCCTGCCACGCTGAGGCCCGCAGCCCGAAGCTGGTCCGGCCGCTTCGGTGAGGATGGACCCGATGCGATGGTGGTGCTGGATGAGGAGCGGGGTGTGTATGCCTGGTCGTTGCTCGACGAGCGCGCGTCGATGCGCTTTTCGACGCCCAAGCCATGTCCGATCCCTCACGCAGTAAGTAAGTCGCGACAGCCGAGATCGTCGATTGCTAGAAAAATGCGCTCCAAATGGTGCCACCATATCCCCGATGGGATATTATTGGCCGCCTGCCATACCGGCGTCGCGATCTGCCACAGCACTGATAGACGGTAATCTTCGTCGAGTGCACGCCGGGTATAGCCTGTGATCCCATGCGCGAGGAGCTCGGCGTGGTAGTGGTCGAGCAGATGTCCCTCGTAACGGCGCCTGTGATCTGCGAACCAGTGTAAGGCCATCATGTAGGCGAGGTCATCCGTGCCGACGTCGATGCGCCAGCCATCCCAGTCGAAGAGACGTACGTCATTACCGCTCGCATGTGGCAGGAAGACATTCCAAACGTGCGCATCGCCGTGAATGACGGTGATGTCGCGGTGCGAGTGGTAGCGCTCATTCAGACGGTGTCCACGCTCAATCAGGCGCTCGTAGATGTGCCGGCGCTCCGACGGCAGACGGTCGCCGACGCGATCGGCG